>JNSL01000054.1_pt1 | contig 21157 bp, 18 predicted proteins | sample 210691 | NCBI WGS metagenome assembly JNSL01 (sample SAMN02808685, study PRJNA238866) | freshwater metagenome | biome: fresh water; feature: freshwater reservoir; material: water; isolation source: water column of the freshwater reservoir Embalse de Amadorio in Spain | place: Spain: Valencia ...
GAAGAAAAAGACTGAAGGTTACTTCTAATGGCCGGGGCAATTGTTCGTCTTCTTACTTGTGGAAGCGTAGATGACGGAAAGAGCACCCTTATTGGTCGCTTATTAGTTGAGACTGACAGCATTCCTCACGACACAATCGGTGCTGCTCGCAAGGTGCGCCGTAGCGGTTCAACAATTCCTGCCGGTGAAATCGACTTCAGTCTTCTCACCGATGGACTTGAAGCAGAGCGTGAACAAGGAATCACCATTGATGTCGCTTACCGCTCAATGACGCTGCTTGATGGAAAACGTCTGATTATTAGCGATGCGCCAGGCCACGAGCAATACACCCGCAATATGGTCGTTGCAGCTTCGCGCGCAGACATTGGTTTGGTTTTGATCGATGCCATGAAAGGCGTGCGAACACAGACTCTTCGGCACCTCACCATTTGTTCCCTGATGGGTGTATCTCGAATCATTATTGCAATTAACAAGTTAGATGCGATGGATTACAAGCAAGAGGTCTTTGATTCGATCTCGGCTGATATTCAGCGTGCGGTTGAACGTCTTGATGTTAAAGATATTCACATAGTCCCATTGAGTGCACTCGCTGGTGACAACGTGGTCTATCCAAGTACCAATATGCCTTGGTACAAGGGCCAAACATTGCAAGATGTGATTCAAAGCTGGCAGAAGCCAAAAGATGTTTCAGCAAGTGGTCTTATGCGAATCCAAATGATTGCTCGCGCAGATAATTTCCGCGGAGTATCGGGCACTGTGCGCCGTGGAACCTTCTCACAGGGTGAAGAAGTTACGATCTTCCCAAGTAATCAAAAGGCGACGATTTCATCGATTGTGACCTTTGAAAAAGAGATCAACAAGGCCGACACTGATGATGCGGTAACTCTGGTTCTCACCCCAGAAGTAGATGCAACTCGTGGAGATGTGATCGCTGTTTCAAAAGATGATCTTGTCGCAGCAGATCGTTTTGCAGCACATGTTGTCTGGCTCAATGAAGAACCGCTGATTCATAGCCGTTCCTATTTGATGATTAACGGACCTTCCACAACACCAGCAATTATCACCAAAATTCGCCATAAGATCGATGTAAATACTGGCGAACATATCTCCACAGATACCCTCAAAATGAATGAGATTGGTGATGTTGAAGTTGCCTCTGATATTCCATTAGTGATGCGCCCCTACAGCGATGATCGCGAGTTTGGAAACTTCATCCTCGTTGATCGACTCACTCTAAAGACTGTGGGTGCCGGAATGATTCGTCACTCACTGCGCCGTGCATCTAATGTGACTCATCAAGATTACGAGGTCGATAAAGTCCAGCGCAGTGCTCAGAAGAACCAGAAGGCTCGCGTTGTGTGGCTGACAGGTTTATCAGGTTCTGGAAAGTCAACAATCGCAAACGCGCTAGAAAAGCGCCTCTTTGCACAAGGTGCACACGCTTATGTTCTAGACGGTGATAATCTTCGTCTTGGGCTCAATATGGATCTTGGATTCACCCCTGAAGATCGCGCAGAAAATGTTCGCCGCGTCTCTGAAGTTGCCAAGTTAATGGTTGATTCAGGTTTGATTGTTATCTCAGCACTGGTAAGTCCATTTGAGGTAGATCGCCATCGCGCAAAAAGTATCTTTGAAGATGGAGAATTCTTGGAAATCTTCGTTGATACTCCCGTTGAAATCTGTCGCTCGCGCGATCCAAAGGGGCTATATAAGAAATCTGCTGCAGGTGAAATTCCCAATTTCACTGGTGTGGGTCAAGATTACGAACGCCCAACTCACCCTGACTTAGTGATTGATGGCACCGCGCCGATTGAAGAAAGCGTTGAGAAAATCCTTAAGATTCTCTTATGACCTGGATTCTCTTTGCTTTCGTTGGAACCATCGCGCAATTTATTGACGGTTCGCTGGGCATGGGCTTTGGGCTGACAAGTTCAACCTTATTAGTCACTCTCGGTGCCTCAGCAGCGGTTGCCTCAGCAGCGGTGCACTTCGCTGAAATCGGCACAACGTTGGCATCTGGTGCATCGCATTGGCATGCAGAAAATATCGATAAGAAAATCTTGCTACGTCTGGCAATCCCAGGCGGAATTGGCGCTTTCCTCGGCGCCACCTTCTTATCCTTCATCGATCTCTCAAGTTCAAAGATTTTTATCTCTACCCTTCTTCTCTTTCTTGGTTTTCTTCTGCTCTATCGCAATGTCTTCAAGACCGAAGGTCAAGTCAATATGATTGAGATTAAGAACCCACGCTTCCTTAGCTATCTAGGATTCACCGGTGGATTTGTCGATGCATCCGGTGGAGGTGGTTGGGGTCCAATCGTTACGCCAACACTTATCTCGACAACTGCCACAGAACCCCGAAAAGTTATCGGAACAGTAAGCGCTGCCGAGTTCGTGGTAGCCGTCGCTGCATCAGTTGGATTCCTTGCTCAAATTGGTCGCATCGATATCGATTGGGCGATCGTTGGCGGTCTCGCTCTTGGTGGCACTATCGCTGCGCCATTTGCTGCAAAGCTCGTCGGAATCTTGCCGGCTAAACAGCTTGGAATTGTTGTAGCCGTTACCATTATTATTCTTAATGCAACGACAATTATTCGAGCCTAGTTAAGGAGTATTTCGTGCGCTTTCTACTTTCAGTAATCGACTCAGCCTCACGTACTGGATCATCTGAAGAGATGGCAGCGATCGATATCTTTAATGAGAAGTTACAGAAAAATGGCCACTGGATATTTGCCTGTGGCGTTGATTCACCAAAGAGTGCCAAGCTTGTAGATAACCGCGCAGGTGCTGGTCTTACACACAATGGCTCATTTATAGATAGCGATGAATTTCAAAGTGGCTTCTGGATTATCAATGCAGCAAGTCATGATGAGGCGATGGCGTTGGCCCATGAAGGATCTAAGGCGTGTAATCGTAAGGTTGAAGTACGCCCGTTGCTTGGCTGATAGTTCAGTAAAAAGAAAAGCCGCCCTTCTGCTTTCCTTTAGTCTTGTGTGAAATTCGTTAGCCTCTAACTTCCCAAACAACGTCTCCTTCGGAGTTTTGAATGGTCACATCAACGAGCTCGGTGTCACCGTACTCATCTTCAATTGAGCAAGTGCGAGTTTCACCAACTTCGGCCACCATCGGATCTGGACACGTAGCTACTACGCTGAAGCCAGCTTGCTCTAAAACGCCGTCTTCAATCATCTCTTCAACGCGGGAAACATCAAGTGTGACGCCAGTGAGCTCTGCAACTGTAGAGCACGAGGCCAGTGGAACCAATAGAGACAATGGCGCTAGAATTTTTAGGGAAATCTTTAACTTTTTAGTCATATCTATCCAATCGCTTTGAGAAAGAATTGCGATTGTGGCAAAGATGCTTGTGGGGCCAGTAACGATATTTTTTTCATGTTAAATAATAATAATCTCCGATAGGGATACGCAAGGGTGTGACCGGTCCGATCATCCGATACTTTAGAATTTTTATGGGCTATACCTCATGTATTCGCATCACTTCTCGAGGCGAACCCCGAAGCAAAGACTATTTCCATTTTAAAAAGTCGCGGAATCACAGGTAACTTTGTTGTCGAAACCTTTCACGCCCTGCGGCTTAATTACGACCAAATTGAGAGAACAATAGAAATGACGGCGTGAATAACCACAACCTACGCACGAGATAGTGCGCGCGAAGGGATTCGAACCCCTAACCTTCTGATCCGTAGTCAGATGCTCTATCCGTTGAGCTACGCACGCGTGGACTGCAATAGTACATGCAATTTACAACCCTCCCAAATGAAGTAAATCTGCATGAGCGACTGCCTTAACCCGGGGCTTGCCTTTCGCCTCACCCGCTGCGACTTCGGCTGCGTTTATTGCCTCCCAATGGCCCTGGCTAACAATCGTTACACCGCTGAGTAAATCAGCGATGTTGGTCTGTGGTTTTGGCTCCCTCAAATCCTCAACTAATAATTTCATGACATCGGACGAGTCCGATTTATTGGTACCGATTACTCCCGATGGCCCACGCTTTGCCCATCCGACAACGTAAAGATTCTCTTCAACACGTCCATCGGTGTTAACGACTTTTCCATTCTTATATGGGATTCCTGGAAGTGGAATTGCTTCATAGCCGATTGCCGTAATCACCAGGCCACATTTAATGGAGAACTCTTCTTCGGTTCCAGTTTTTGTGAAGACAATTTCTTCAACTTTGCTAGTGCCGCGAATCTCTTTTGGCGTGGCGAGAAATTGAAACTTCATTGTACGTTCATGGCCAGCAGGTACTTGTTCTGCAATGAGTGCCATCGCCTCTAAATTATTCTTTACATCTTTTTCAATGCTCTCTCCCACGCGTTCAAACGCGCTATCGATATCGTATTTTTCAATAATTACATTCGTATGTTCAAGTTTCGGTAGCTCGCGTAGTTCAGGTGATGTGAAGGCGGCATGCTCTGCTCCACGGCGAGCGCTAATAATCACAGTTCGCACCGCACTTGCCTTCAGCGCATCAATTGCGTGATCGGCTGTATCGGTTGGGTCGAGCTCACTTGGTTCTAGCGTCAACATGCGCGCCACATCCATGGCAACGTTTCCGGCACCAATAACAACGGCTGTCGATGTTGAAAGATCTACATTCTCATCTTTGAAATCCGGGTGGGCGTTATACCAAGGCACAAATGTGGCTGCAGACATTGATCCGGGGAGATCTTCGCCCGGTATTCCTAGAGTTCGCCCCTGTGAGGTACCGGTGGCAATCACTACCGCGTCATAGCGGGCCTTAAGATCCTCGATCGAGAGGTCTTTGCCCAGCTCAACATTTGCAAAGAGGCGCACATTGCCGGCAGTTGCAACCTTTTCAAATACTTTTGCGACGGTTTTGATTTTTGGATGATCTGGAGCAACACCACTTCGGACTAGACCCCATGGAGTTGGCAGACGCTCAAAAATGTCGATTGAGAAAGAAAGGTCTTTGCTCTGCAGGTTTTGTAGCGCCTGCGCAGCAAAGTATCCCGCCGGTCCTGCGCCAACAATGGCAACCGTGTAGCTAGACATAAGCGGAGTCTATTGCAGAGATTATCAATCGTTAGCCGCGGTCGAGTAAATACTGAGGTTTATATCCATAATCAGTGAGCCAACGAGAGCAATCAAGTATCGATGTATAGCCAGGAAGTGGCCCAACAACTTCTGTGGTCGGATGATACTGAGCCAACATTTCTAGGGTGGGTTTCGGTGCAAAAGTATCAGGGGCTGCCAAGTTATATGTGACAGATCCCTTTGCGCCTTTATTTAAGATCACTAAAATCGCTTCGGCTGCATCTCGTAAATCCAAGTAACACCAAAGAATTTTTGCTCCAATTTTTGTCGTTTCTTCATCACCATCTCTCATTTTTTGAGCAAAATCAGCGAACACTTGTGCGTTATGACAGTGCGGGAAACGCAATCCTACAAAAGCAGTTTCGCTCCGGTTGGCCCACATATCGGCCGAACGTTCGTTCACTTCCTTTGATAATGCATAACTCTCGAAGTGATGGAGTGGATGCTCTTCATCAAATGGTGCATACTCGGGAGACGTCCAAGGATCTGACCACGCAGTTCCATATATTGACAGGCTCGAGGCATAGATAACAAGTGGCACTTTCTTCGCAACAGCTGCTGCAAATATCTGGTAGCTCCCCATTACATTGTTCTGTAAAACGAGTGCGTCTGTATCGTGTCGAGGACTTGGTACCGAACCCATGTGAATAACGGCATCGCATGAGAAGTCTAATTGTGCAATGAAATCCGCAGAGGTTAGATCGCCAATGACAGTAGTGACAGAAGGTGGCGCATCAATCCGAACGCGATCAGTGGCAACTACTTCATGCCCTGCAGAGACAAGAGATGTGACAATCTCACTTCCGATCAGCCCTGCAGCGCCAGTAACGAGTATTTTCATAAGAATTTCACAATCCCTCTCTGTTTTATTTCAGTTACCTGATGGGGTTCTAGTAAAAGAATGCTTTTGCGCGACTTTCCACTGGTCTGAGTGCTCGAAGGTTCAATTGCAAATGTACGAACTCTTCCAAACCATGGAAATCCTTGTAAATTGTTAAATTCCAGCCAAAACCACGCAAACTCTAGATATTCAGACTCCCATTGCATTTCAAAGGAGAGCTTCTTTTCCATATTACTTATGCGATACCACTTTGAACCATCGAATTCTGAGAGCCACCCAAAGACCCCGAGTTGTGTTCCATTCGGTGGTACATGGCTTAGATCTAACCTTTTGCCATTTTCGCCCTTGATGAGAGGCCACTGATGTGAACTACCAGAAGGCCCATGGGGACTTTCACTCTCGTCATCCAAGGTGAACTTCTTCGCACTCGTCTCGATCAAAACTTCTCCATCGAGAAGAGATCCTCCAAAGGCTGGATGACTTGAGTAATCAAACTCTAACTCAAGAGTACTTAGATTTGTTATTACATCGACAACTAAAAATTCATTTTCATTTAACGAGATCATTCTCTCAATTCGAATCGGAACTGAGACTAAATCCAACTGAATCCGAATACTCTCTGGCTTACTTTCAATAATTTTCCAAACCGAAATCGATGCCTCGCCATGAAAACCAACAGCTGCACCATGAACTTCTCTTGGTGGTCCGGCATTAGGGCAAATTAATTGCCACCCACCACGGTAATGCTCCATCCAATGTGCGATCGGATCGAGTGAAAAAGGAGTTTGTTGGCCTGAGATGACTTCCTCTGCACGATCGGCCCATGGGGTTTTTAAAAGAATCTCTTGATCTGTTTTAATCGTTTTAATAGAGAGAATATCTGCGCCAAAACTGGGATCTAGCACCAACTCAAGACCAGAACTCTTCAATGTTACATGTGTCATCAAACCCCCTTGAACTTTGAAACTGGCACTCCTGAAGTATTGGTTGAAAGAACAAATAAGGATCCTGCTAGAGGTTGTTCTGCCAAATCAGAATCTGATAAGCCAGCTCTAGCCGAAGTCACATACAACGTTCCATCGGTACCGAAGGCGCAACTTGACGGCTGTGATACAGGAAAGTGATGCTCTGAAATAATCGCACCTTGTGGCGAAATTCTGACAATTCGACTTCCACCCCAGATCGCTAACCAAATACAGCCATCATTATCGATTGCTAGCCCGTCAGGAAGGCCTGAATCGATTGTAATCAGTTCACGGAATTTCGGAACAAAATCATCATCTAGATGAAATTCACTAACAAATATTTTCTTGGTAATGCTATCTGCTAAATACATCATTGAATTCTCTTTATTCCACCCTAATCCATTGGGTAGTGCGAGATTTTCAACCATCACTTTATTGTTGTCATTACCATCCCAGCGATGTAACTTTCCTTGACCGGGATTAAATTTCATATGACAACTTCCACCCCATAATCTTCCACGAGCATCGCATTTTGCATCATTCATTCGATACTCTGGGTCTGAAAGGAATGGATTCACCAGATTAAGCACATTGTTTTCAAAGGTAGCAAACCCCCCTTTATAAGCCACTGCATATGCATCCTTGGAGTCAAACGGCACCGCCGCACCCACGATTACTCCTAAAGTTAAGTTCTCAGTTGCCAGAGTTTTCAGATCAGTTTTGTGTATTAATCCTTTTGGGATATCAACCCAATGTAAGAAGTCTCCATCGAATACTGGGCCCTCTCCAGTATTGGCATCCCTCTCTAGTAGTAGCTCAGGTTGAAAACTCATCTCAAAATCCTTTCTCTAGACCCGAAGGACGGCGCCTGTTTGGCGCACTTCAGTTAAATTTCTATTGCCGGTAAGCCCCATTGTGTTCACGAAATCACGTCGCATCAACTCGATTACTTTCTCCACGCCGCGTTCGCCATCTGCCATTACTCCATAGAGATAGGCCCTGCCCACAAAGACAGCCTTTGCCCCAAGAGCAATTGCTGCATACACATCCTGGCCTGACATGAATGACCCATCGATGAATACATCCACCTTGTCGCCGACCTCTTTAACTACTTCAGAGAGAATTTCGATTGGGACGAGACCACGATCAAGTTGTCTGCTGCCATGGCACGATAAAACAATTCCTTGCACGCCCAAATCTGCAAGTATTTTCGCGTCCGCAACGCTTTGAACTCCTTTAACAATAATTGGGCCACTCCACTCACTCTGTAGCCATTTAATATCTTCAAATGAGATTGCTGGTGAATAGATCGTATTCGAGAGCTCCAACAGCGATTTATTCCATCCACGAAACGCTGCAAACTCCAATTTCTTAGTTGTAAAGAGATTAAGCCACCAGATTGGTTTACGCGCAATTGCAAAGACTGTTGAGATCCGAATGCGTGGAGGAATTGTTAGACCATTGCGAAGATCACGAAGGCGAATGCCTCCGACTGTTGTATCAACGGTAAGGATAAGTGCTTCAAATCCGGCATCACGTGCCTGTTTAATAATTGCAACGCTATCTTCGCGATTTTTCATTACATATAACTGAAACCAGCGACGCGAATGTGGAACAACGTCAGCCAGTTCCTGAGGAGAGACCGTCCCCATCGTTGAAAGGGAATAGATGAGGTTGTTCTTTGTGGCTGCCGATGCAACGGCCGGCTCACCAACATGGTGCATCAAACGCGTGTACCCAGTAGGTGCAAAGACAATAGGAAGATCCACCTTTTTGCCAAAAATAACTTCAGATGGATCTACCTCTGAAACATCTCGGAGAATTCTGGCGTTGAATTGGACTCGGCGGATCGCGCGCTGTGCACGTGAATAGCCAATCTCATCCAGGGCTGAGCCCTCTACATAATCAAAGACAACCTTAGGAACTCGTTTCTTTGCCGCACGAGCGAGATCTTCAACTGTCTGCGCCTTCATCGTCGCACTTTTTCGCCGGCTTAAGGTAGGCAACTTCCAATCAATCAAAGAATAGAAGTAAGGAAGATTAGGCAGATTCCTCTTTGATTTGATCATGATGATGAAGTTTATCCAGTACCGCTATTCTTTGGCTATGCCAGAGCATGAGGTAATTCCCGCAAAGTTGCCATCTAACCAATTTGATCACTTCTATCGAGGCGGTAATCGCATAGGTGCACTTCGCCATGGGCCAGGCGGACCAATGCGCCCTGAAGAATGGATCGGCTCAATCACCACCAGGTTTGGCGAGAGCGAACAGGGTTTATCGCGCTTGCCTGACGGACGTTTCCTCAAAGATGCAATTGGGGCAGATCCCACTTTGTGGCTTGGCCAAGAGCATGTAAATAATTTTGGATTAAGTATCGAAGTTCTCGTTAAGTTACTTGATCCTGATCAAAGATTGCCAGTTCATTTCCACCCAAATAAAGCTTTTTCAAAGGAGCATCTTGGTCTTGATCACGGAAAGACAGAAGCGTGGATTATTTTAGAAGCACCTGCAGGTGCTGGCGTTGGGCTTGGTTTTAATAGAACACAGAAAAAAACTGACTTACTGGAATTGGTGAAGAATCAAGATTCATCCGCACTCCTTGCATCTCTTCGCAGAACAGAGGTAAGCGTTGGTGATGCAATCTTGGTTCCTGCAGGTGTTGCACATGCAATTGACTCAGGGATATTCGTACTTGAATTACAAGAGCCAACAGATTTATCAGCGCTCCTTGAATGGGAAGGTTTCGCCGTTGATGGAATAAAAGATGGACATTTAGGGCTTGGGTTCGAGACTGTGACTGATGCACTGAAGTTAGATCCTCTTACTGAAAGTGAATTTGATTCACTTGTCATTCGTGATGTTTTTGCAAGCAAGACTCTACGTTCTATCTTGCCTCTCAAGGCAGATGGCTACTTCAGAGCACACCTAGCGCCCGGCTCAGGTGGCATTGAACAAGGTTTCGCAATCGCACTCGTGCTCAGTGGTACAGGGTCGATCACATTTGCAAATGCACCCGAAATGCGGGTCACACAAGGCGATGCCTTAGTAATTCCCCACGCCGCAGGTGAATTCACGGTGACGGGTGCGCACATCATTATCTGTCGCCCACCAATTGCTGAATTAGCTATCCAAGCGCCGTAAAGATCACTAGAGCCAATTCTTAATCCCATCCAATGGGGTGGGGCGGGCCTACAAACGCATTCTTTATACGCCCTTTTGTACCGCTTCAATCATTGCTTGGATATAGCCATTTGCAAATGCTCGACCACGATGTCCCCACGGTGTATCACCATGGGTGTGTGGCACGTGATCATCGATAAAGAATCCATCGAAATTATGCTTGTGATAAATCTTCATCGCTTTATACATATCAACGTATCCAGTGTTGACGAATTCTTCATAGAAGTTGGGCACTTTTCCAGAGACATTGCGGAAATGCACATAGAGAATCTTTTTACGTGAAGCAAAGTAATCGATCATCTCGTAGATATCATCCTCCATTTCCGAGAATGTGCCTTGACAGAATTCAATACCGTTTGAGTCACTTGGATAAATCTCAATAAGACGCTTATATGATTCAAAGCTACGGAGTAACTGTGGGATACCTCCGAGTGATTCCACCGGAGGGTCGCATGGATGAATTCCTAGCCGGATTCCCTCTTCCTCTGCAATAGGTGTAATGATCTTTATCCAATACTCAAGGTTCTTCCACATCTCATCCTCACTGTATTCACGATCGTGAGTGTGTGGGTAAGTCGAACCTAGCGCATGTTCATATGCAGTGGCTAAAGCTCCCCCACGAATCCGCTTAGGCGGTGTGCGCCATACATGAGATGGCATCCAGTTGTATCCAAAAATAGGAATGCCTGCGCGTGCCATATTGCGTACGGTAAAAATCATGTTTTCAATCTGCTCGTCACGGCGTGGACCGTTTAACATAATGTGGTCATAGAAACTAGTTGGGACGTTCTCAAGTGCCGTTAACTTCATGCCAAATTGTTCAACCCTGAGACGAAGTTTAACTAAATCGTGTAGTTGCCATTTACCCCCATCACCAGGAATGAGAGGTGTATTAAAAAGTACGTCGGTAGCTCCAAATTGCTGTGCAAAGAGCAAATACTCCTCCGAGGCTACTTGAAACTGACCAAAACCTGCACGCATCTACTTACTCCTTCCTTCGATGATTACCTTTGTACTAACGTTATTGATCAATCTTCGACATCAGTCTTGTAGCAACAAATGAACCACCTGTGCTTGCAAAAGATTAGCACTAACTTTTCATTACTAAGAAGTAATGTCTTTCTTCGCGAATTTAGTTATCGCAAGCGCATAGAAAAGAATCCCGAAAATGGCGCAGTAAGAAGCACCCTTTGCCATCTGTGACCAATCAATTGTTGTTGATAGTGCGTCCAACCATGTATCCGAATAGTGAACCGGTAACCATTGGCGGAGTGAACCTAGCGCTGAAATAGCATCCAAGATTGTTAGCAAAATTGAAATACCAACTGCGCCTCCAACTGCGCCAAGAGGTGCATCGGTACGGACACTCAAATAAAAGGCTAAGCCAGCAACAAAGAGAAGTGAGAATGCGAGGTATATCGTCATGATCGCCAGACGTTGCAAGGTAACCGCGTTATCAAAGGTGACCCCTAAAGGAGTTTGAAGTGGTGCTATTCCAAAAGATATCGCCCCGACAATCCACGAAGAAATTGGCACCAAAAGAACTGCGATGAGTGAAAGTGTGAGGCTGACTTTCATTTTCTGTAGCAATAATCGTGTGCGCGGTACAGGGGATGCGAGCAAATATCGCAAAGTCGACCACGACGCTTCACTTGCCACAGTGTCACCATTAAAGAGTGAGACAACTGTTACCAATAGAAAAGGTGTTGAGAAAAACAACATCGTTGTTGTGAAGTTGGCAGCCCCCAAGGTGGCTAATCCAATAATGTCTGTGCTGCCTGAACCAAACTCTGAAGATCCATCGTCATCTCCAGAAGGTCCAAATTTCACCGCTAAAGCCACAAGTATTGGCAACGAGAGAACAAAACCATAGGCAAACAGAGTGCGCTTACGCTTGAGCTGGCGATATAGCTCGACGCGATATGGCAACGTTTTTCCGACTATATAACTCATTTAACTGCCTTCCCGATCACTAAGTCATCGCCAATGAGTTCTAGGAAGATCTCCTCAAGGGAACGAGCCTGGCGATTCTTCGTCAAAATCTTCTTCATCGGACCAAAAGCAATCAAGTGGCCGCGATGCATGAGGACAACGTGTGAACAGGTTTGCTGTACCTCGGCGAGCAAGTGTGAAGAAACAATTACGGTGCGCCCGGTCTTGGCATATTCTTTAAGCACTACGCGCATCTCCGCAATTTGTTGTGGGTCAAGCCCGTTAGTTGGTTCATCTAAGACAAGCAGATCAGGCATTCCCATCATCGCTTGGGCGATTGCAAGACGCTGTCTCATTCCTTGACTATATGAACGTACCTTCTTATCAAGGGCGGTACCCAATTTTGTAATAGTGAGAACTTCATCAAGATATTTCTCACCAGTGCGGCCAATTGATTTCCAGTACAGATCTAAATTCTCGCGACCGGTTAGGTGTGGAAGAAATCCTGGTCCTTCCACAAAACTTCCAAGGTTTGCAAGCGCAGGTGAACCTGGATAGACAGCCTTCCCATCCATATAAATAGCGCCTTCAGTTGGGAAGATCAACCCCATCATCATGCGCAGTGTTGTTGTCTTACCCGCACCATTGGGGCCAAGCAATCCAACAACCTGACCACGACTAACGGTAAAAGATAAATTCTCAACGGCCTTATAACCATCTTTGTAAACCTTAGAAAGGTTTTCCACCTGCACCAGGAAATTCTCTTCTCTTGCTTCGGCAGAGTGTCGTGGACGGCGCAGATAGATAAAGGCGATAGCTAATAAAAGAGCCAGCAAGGCAAGTGCTGGCCAGAGCCAGATCGCTCCGGCGCCAGTGACAGATATGGCATCAATCACTGAATATTCAAGAGGTGAAAGAGCAGTCACTGTGTAAAGAGAAGGAGATTTAGGTAATTCATAACCTTGATCAGTGGTGGAAATTCCAACAGCGAGTGAGTCTCCCACGGCGGCATCGAGAATGACTGATGGAAGGTCAACTGTAATTTCTCGTCCACTCGCAGGTATTCCTGTGATTTTTATCGGTGCCACAATTCCATTAGGTTGGGTAATCGCTCCACTTGCAGATTTGCTCACGAGTGAGAAAAAGAGAGTTGCTTCGCCGGTAGAACTTGTAATGCGCACCTTGATTCGTGAAGGCCCAACGATTGAAACCGGCTTCTCCAATTGAGCACTCTCTAGAAATCCACTCTGGGCTGGCAGAAATGCTGGGCTAAAACCAGCAATGCCAGATGCAACAGTGGCAGCCAAACTTCCTGCTGAACCAATTCCCGGAAGAGCAGAGATCGCGGTAGGAATTCCACCAATGGGATGGGCCATTACTGCAGGTTTTGGTAGCAGATTAATTGTCTTGATAGTAGCTGCATCAGGAGTCGTTGCAGAGGAAAAATTCTTAGGAATCACTGTTGAATCTTGTAATGAAATAGAACCATTGGTCTTGGTAAATTGAAAAGCAGGAATCGAAATATCTGCTCCCATTAAATATTTATCAAACCAATTAAGGTATTGCACGCGTAGATACTGATCTTCGTTTGTTCCGCCATCATGCCCACCGCCATGCCAGATCAGCGAAAGAGGCAGATCTGCACTGGTTTTTCTTAGGGCAGCAAATGTCTTCAGGCTCTCACTGAGTGGGAAGAGTGAGTCAGATTGACCTTGACTGATTAGTACGGGCGCCGAAATTCGTGGAAGGGATTCACTGGGTGAAACTGAATTGAGTAGCGCTATCTCTGCAGCAGATGGCTTTCCATTTATAACTGAATTTTTATAGGCAGCGCACCACTGTTCAGCCAAAGTGCCACACTCACCAAGAACAGGGTTTTGTAGCGTTGCAAGAGAAAGAAATGTACCTGTCCATACTTTCTTAAAGGGGCCAGGCTCGGATAAATCTAAAGAGGACTGAGGAAAGAGCGCCTGATTAAGGTTATTCCAGGTGATATCTGCAATCGCAGCATCCACTCGTTTATCTGCAGCGGCAGTTAAGAGCGCCGCAGCACCACCATATGATCCGCCGACAATTCCGACGATCGGATCATTGGTGCTCTCCTTCTTCACCTCTTTGCGAGTAGCAAGATATGAGATCAACTTTTGAATATCGGCAATCTCACCTGTCGCTGCATTCATCGAAATTCGGCCAGATGATTTACCAAACCCTCGCGCGGTCCATGTAAGAACTACATAACCATTGTCACGGTAATACTCAGCAGATTGCTTCATCGCATCTTTAGAGCTACCAAAGCCATGTGCGAGCAATACTGCTGGTGCTGGTGTAATTTCTGGAAGAAAGAGTGATGTATCAATGAGAACCCCTGAGTTAGTCTCAATCGAATTTTCGACGACCTCGGCAGCTGTAACAGGGGTAGGAATGACCACCAAGAGCGACAAAGCAAGGATGGCGACCCGAATCTTCATTGGGTAAGAATATTCTTTATTGCAGTGAAATGAACTTCAGAACATTTGATACTGCTCACAATTGGGACAGAACTCGGGAAAAAGAGCGAAAGTAAAGAAATTTGGACTTCTTGGGTTAGTATTTCAATCGAGTTAGATACTAATTACCTCGCCAGTAATGTTACCGGATTGAGGAGATGCAAAGAATTGTACGACCCGAGCAACTTCACCTGCACCTATTAAACCTTTGGCTGTTGAAGTTTGCCGATTTGCTAATTCGTCGGCTGCAGAGTGGCCTAAATACTTTTTGTAATTTGCATCATTCCTATGGAAGATATCCGTATCGATTGTTGTTGGCGAGACAGAGTTGGCAGTGATGCCATCTTTTCGGAAAGCTATCGCACAACTCTTCGTGAAGGAGTGCTGAGCAGCTTTTGCCAATTGATAGTGAGATGTAAATTCGCTAGCGCCTTGACCCATCGCAGAAACGATATTGATAATTCGTCCATAGTGATTTTTTTGCATTAATGGCACGGTCTTTTGGGTACACAAAAAGGTTGCAACTACGTGAACATCTAGAAGTTCTCGTAATTCAGTCTCGGTAGTTTCCGTAATTGGCTTTACTAACAAATGTCCTGCATTATTGACGAGAATTTGGACTTCTCCGTCAACACTTGCAATCTCCTCGAAAATTTTATTCACTTCCGCCGCTATTGTTACATCACCGGGATAGATACTCCCGACACCTTGACCTCTTTCAATAATTTCCAGGGTTTCTACGAGTCGTTCTTTATTCCGTCCGATCATGGCGACGTGATATCCATCAACAGCAAACGCTATTGCGATGGCGCGCCCGATTCCGCTTCCTGCACCGGTAACAATTGCGATCTGCTTCCCCATGTTAGAAACTCCCATCTATAAACGATTATGATAGTTCCAAGAAAGAGAATTTTGATAGAACTCTAGGCGGTCAAACACTAGATAAGTTTGAGCCATAAGCCTACTTTCCAGAAAAGCTCAAGGATCACACTGCTTCGACTTTATGTGATATCTGTTCCTCACTGTCATTTAGATGGTTCCATTCAGAATAGCCCGACCACGGTAGTGGCTCAAACCTGTGAATACCATTTACGCTAATTGACTTACTAGCAAAAATTTTGATGGGAGTTTCCAACCACTTCCAAAATTCCTGCAATAAATTACTTGAGACACCTACCTTTGAAATGTAAAGGCTTTCTACTTTTGAAAAACCTTTTTCAAGTTTTTGTAGTGAAACAACTGCGATTAACTCACCCAGATTATTTCTCATCCCTCCATGGAACCAAAAGGGTGACTGTAGATTCATCTTCAATTCATCGCGCGTGACAACTTCAAATTCGGAACCAACAACAGGTTCACCAGAAAGCATAAATTCATGGAAAGTATCCAAGTCTGAGAGATTTACTGGCTGGAATCTATAGTTATCGTGCCTGGATTCAAGAGCAAGCTCCATTTTTACCGCCGCTGCTCCGTAATCATCTACATTGAAATGCGAATCCATAAAACCGAATTTTGACCAGTATGTGGTTGAACCCTGTACTGCAACTAGGGAGAGTGAATTTAATCCAAGTGCGAAGGCGTCGTGTGCAATTCGTAGGAATAGTGATTCGGCTAAACCTAGACCACGAAAATCAGGATCTACAGAGATGTCATGAATATGCATCACTTCAGGTTTTTGAGGTTTCTGGTTCAAAGTTGAATTCAAATCTACGCTCTTATTTTTAAACCAAGGAAAACTTATTCCGTATGCAATTAATCTATTTTCTACTAGTACTCCGTAACATGTTTCGGGTGAAAATTTTATTTTAGAAACAAAAGTTTCTGCTTTCTCGTTAAACTGAGATGAATACGACCTTGCCTGGACTCTTAAAATGCCATCAAGATGCTCTAGACCAATCTTGACAAATTCAAATTTCATTTTTTCTTTCAAGCTTAGCAACTAATTTGGAATACTCGTTGGCCATAGCAATTGGGTACCAATCTGGGTTTTCGGTTAGAAATTGTCGAACACCCTTGTTGTTTGTTACTTGGGACGCGTAATGTAGCCATGAACCTAACATTTCATCAGGAATCAGGTCACGCTGTTGGTAGGTTGAGTCAATCACATTAAGAGCAACATCGATAACCACACGTGCGCGCCGTCCAAGCTCGGTATCTGGGTTTGGTAGATCAACGTTGTCATAGAGAAAAGGTCGAAGCTCTGGATATTGAAGAAATATTTTGTCCACAGAGGTTTGGGAGTCAATTATGTGTTGGTATGACTGGGTTTTTAAGGATTTTGTCAGTGACATGGACTGATACAACAGAGCAATAAGAGTTAAAAAAGAAAACACAACGGTCATAATGTTTACGATGTCCATAATGCAAGTGTAGATTATCAGTGATAGATATCAGCTGATTCATTAATCTAGTGAAACAACAGGTTGACCTCTGAACTGGGAGCCAAACCTCTGCCAGAGGGTCATTGATAATTCATCCACGACCTCTCAGGATTATCTTTATCGCTCTCTAGGAACTTCTACTTCTAGGGACTGGGAAAATTTGATGAGGCAAAAAGAAAATTAACTTTTGAATTTCCTGGGTGCACCTTTTATCAAAAAATAAACGCGGCGGAGACGAGGAGATTTGAACTCCTGAAGGGTTTAACCCCTTACCTCGTTAGCAGTGAGGCGCACTCGACCGGGCTATGCGACGTCTCCAAGTGTGGGGCAAGTCTACCGCCTCTTATCCGCCTTGTTAATCGGGGAAATTAAGGCTTGATGTGGATCTTTGGACCATCTCCGATAGCACCTGGACGGTGGCCTGATAGAACTTCAGCGCTTTCTTCCAACGAGACAACACTTGCAATAAGTGGACGCGGATCAATTGCGCCGATGCTGAGTAACTTAATCGCACCAGCATTTCCTGGAGACCCACTCAAAATACCGACTGCTGTTAAATCCTTCAAGACAAGGGTGCGACTATCAATCATGCTTGGAATCCCAGCGATACCAATGTAAACAACTGTGCGACCTGGTTCCAGAAGTTCAAGTGCTAAGGCAGGAATTTCATTATTGAAGGTGGCATCTATAACTGCATGAATTGGTAATTGTGGAATTGCACCGATGTGATGCACGCCAGCGAAACCAAATTGTCGTGCAAAGGTGAGGGATCTTTCTTCGATGCCAACAAGATGAACTTCGATTCCTCTACTTTTGGCAATGAGTGCGCAGAGCAATCCAATTGTTCCAGGTCCGAAGATAAGTAAACGTTCGCCGGCTTTAAGTTTTGTTGCATCCACTGACCGAAGTGCATTTCCAGTTGGTTCAACCATCGCACCGAGAGCTGGATCTAAGTTATCAGGTAATTCATGGACAGCAAACTCTGGAATCACTAAGCGCTCTGCCAACGCACCTGGATATCCATTACGAATTCCCACTTCGTCACGATTATGACAGAGATATTGATAGCCGCTGGTACAACGATCACACCGCTGGCATCCAAGCATGGTGTCTCCTGTAATGAATTTGCCACGCCATTTTTCATCTACTTGCGAACCGATCTCAATTACTCGACCACACCATTCGTGCCCTAATTGCAATGGATATTTCGCGTGGCCGCTCTGCAGATAAGCCATATCGCCGTTGAAGAACTCAACATCGGTACCGCAGATGCCCACACGTTCAATTTCAATGAGAAGATCATACTCACCGACAACTGGTTCATTTACTTGTACGACAGAGCCAATATGTGGTTCTGTAATTACGAAGGCTCTCATGTTTCCTTAATGCGATTCGCGCGGCGTCGCTGAACCACTAGCGCCACGTAAGAAATCAAGATCTGCGCCTAAGTGTGCTTGTTGCACGTGATCTATATACATGCGCTCCCAGCCGCGAGATGGATTAGCCAAACTTTCCATCGTGGCAGCTGATGGGGTACGCGCTGCTAACTCTGCGTCGCTGATTTTTACATTGATTGTTCGTGCTGGGACATTGAGTTCGATTAAGTCACCGTTTTGGATCAAAGCAAGTGGTCCACCTGCTGCTGCTTCTGGCGATACATGCAGGACAACGGTTCCAAAGGCGGTACCGCTCATTCGTCCATCGCAGATGCGAACAAGATCATCAATTCCTTTTTCAAGAAGCTTCTTTGGAATTGCCATATTTGAAACTTCTGGCATTCCCGGATATCCCTTTGGGCCGCATCCACGCAGAATCAAAATGCTATTTTCATCAACGTCGAGATCCGGATCATCAATACGATCGTGAAAATCTTCAATACTTTCAAAGACAACTGCTGCACCTGTGTGTATAAGTAGGTGTGCACTCGCGGCAGCTGGTTTGATGACTGCTCCATCTGGTGCAATGTTTCCACGCAATACTGCGATACCTGCTTCAGGTTGTAATGGCTTCTCATATGTTGCAATAACTGATGCATCAAAAATCTCAGCACCTTTGAGGCTATCAACTAGTGGTTTACCCGTAACGTTAATCGCGCTGCGATCAAGATGCTTTTCGACCTGTGCCAGTACTGCGCGTAAACCACCCGCACGGAACATATCCTCCATAAGGTGTTCACCGGCAGGTAGAAGATTTACGAGAAGTGGAATGCGCGACCCAATTCGATCAAAGTCATCGAGTGTGAGATTAACGCCGGCGCGACCTGCGATAGCAAGAAGGTGCACAACCGCGTTTGAGGAGCCACCGATTGCACCGAGGGCGACAATTGCGTTGGTGAATGCGCCATAGGTGAGGATATCTTGCGGTTTCAAATCTTCTTTCACCATCTCAACGATGCGACGCCCTGAATCATGGCTTGCTTGAAGTAAACGACTATCGGCAGCTGGAGTACCGGCTAACCCAGGCAAGGTCATTCCGAGCGCTTCTGCAATGCAACCCATTGTTGATGCTGTTCCCATTGTGTTGCAATGGCCTTTGCTGCGAATCATCGAACGCTCTGATGCGTTGAAGTCTTCTTGGCTCATCTTTCCAGAACGCACATCAGCGCTAAAGCGCCATACATCTGTGCCGCATCCCAACATCTTTCCCTTAAATGTTCCATTAAGCATTGGTCCGCCCGGAACAATAATTGACGGCAGATTGACAGATGTTGCTCCCATCAATAGCGATGGAATTGTTTTATCGCAACCACCGAGGAGAACAACACCATCAATTGGATTTCCACGGATCATTTCTTCGGTAGCCATTGCAGCTAAGTTGCGCCACAACATGGCAGTCGGGCGAAGGTTAGTTTCACCGAGTGAGAGCATTGGTAAATTGTGAGGAACTCCCCCGGCCTCCCAAATTCCATTTTTTACACTCTGGGCAACTTCATCAAGGTGCATGTTGCAGGGGGTGAGATCAGATGCGGTATTAAGAATTGCTATCTGCGGGCGTGTACCGGTGAAGGCTGAATCAGGATTTCCGCGGCGCATCCATGCGCGATGAATGTATGAGTCCTTTGTATTTCCTGAAAACCAATCAGCGCTACGCATTTGATAAGTATACGAGGGCAAAGTGGCTTCGTGAAGGGACTTCAGTTTTAGATTGATCTCGGTAGACTAAAGATATGAATAACGAGAGTGCAGAGGTCGAGAGCACAACGACCAAGAGAGTTCACGACCAAGCCCCATCCGAAATGTTTGGCAACTTCATGCGAAGTGGATGGATTTCCTCTGATCTTCCTGCACTGGAACCACTTGAAGTTGTCACTTATGCATACGCACGGCGCCAGGCTCTCTCTGCTGCATTTGCTGGAATTCGTCTCGTTCTTCCTTCAGGAAATTCTAAAGTTCGTGCCAATGACACCGACTATATCTACCGCCCAGATTCAGCCTTTGTTTATTACAGCGGTGTACAAGGTAGTGATGCAACAGAAGATGCTGTCTTGGTGATGGAGCCACTTGCAGATGGTGGCCACGAAACATTCCTCTATATTCACCCTCGTTCAACTCGCGATACCGATGCTTTCTATCGCGATACTCATTACGGTGAACTCTGGGTGGGGCGCCGTTACACGCTTAATGAAGCGCAATCGCGTTATCAGATTGCTACTCGAAAAGTTTCTGATCTCAAAGAATTTCTTGCCGGTAAACCTGCGCTAGTTCTGCGCGGTAGTGATCGCATGGTTGATGCAGAGGTTGCCGTACATCCACGGGATGAAGAGTTTATGATTTTTGTATCAGAGCAGCGCCTTACCAAAGATGAGTATGAAGTCCGTGAGATGCAGCGTGCTGTTGATGCAACAGGTTTTGGATTTAACGATGTGATCTTGACTCTTCCGGCAGCTGCCGAACATCCTCGCGGTGAGCGCATTATTGAAGGTGCTTTCTATGGCCGCGCACGACTTGAGGGTCACGGGGTTGGTTACAACACCATCGCAGCATCTGGTTCTCATGCCTGCGTTCTGCATTGGACTCGCAATGATGGCCCAGTTCAACATGGTGAGTTGATTCTGCTTGATGCCGGTATCGAAGTTGATTCGTTTTACACCGCAGATATAACGCGCACTCTGCCAATTTCAGGAAAATTCTCACCAGCTCAACGTGCGCTCTATATGTTGGTCTACGAAGCACAACTTGCAGGATTTGCAGCCGTTAAACCTGGAGCAATTTTTTCAGATATTAATAAAGCCTGCCAAGCAGTTTTAGCTAAAGGATTAGCCGATATGGGCGTCCTCACAGTCAGTGCTGAAGAATCA
>JNSL01000055.1_pt1 | contig 20798 bp, 18 predicted proteins | sample 210691 | NCBI WGS metagenome assembly JNSL01 (sample SAMN02808685, study PRJNA238866) | freshwater metagenome | biome: fresh water; feature: freshwater reservoir; material: water; isolation source: water column of the freshwater reservoir Embalse de Amadorio in Spain | place: Spain: Valencia ...
ATGCTGCAGATAGTCCTAGAAGTATTGCGAGTGCTATCAAGAAACCATCTATCCCAGCCAACTCTAGAATAAATCCAAGTATTGGTGGGAAGATAAATCCGCCGGCCATGATTGCCAACATCAAAACCGTTGTAGCAAGTGGAAATCCAGGTGTTTTACGGGCAATCCAACTTGAAGAGTTAGGAAAAATTGGTCCCACGAAAAGCCCGCAGAGCGCCAGGCCTAAACTCATATGATCTCTGCTAAACATCGCGAATGAGAAGGGTAGAAAGGTTGCAAGGATGCAGATCAAAATAATTGAATGTGGTTCGAGGTATCTTGCAATATAAACACCGATAAAACGGCCAAGCGAGAAGAAAAGATAGAAGAAGGCGCTACTCAAAGCCCCGGATTCTAGGGTGCCATCTGAAGCCTTAATAATTGTCGGAAGCCAGGCAGCAATTGAATTCTCTAGGCCAGAATAAAAGATTACTGCCATCAAAATTATAAATAATTGAAATTGATTCTGCTTCGTCTGTGATTTGTGGTCAAACTTTTCTACCCGCCACTGCGCACCTGTTAGAAATCTAGTTGCTACAAGCGATGTTCCGATTGCTAAAATAATGATGGCTGGAATATTTGAAGATCCAAGCATGCCAATTGTGAACGGGCCAGCTAGTGCACCAAAACCTGTTGCGGCACTTGCTAAATTCATTCGAACATGTGAAGCATTCCCACTTCTGGTAAAAAGCTGTAACAGCGCAAGTCCGGTAGCGCCATATCCAACGCCTGCGAAACAACCCGAGAGAGTTAGCAGAACTGCATCATTTAAAGTTACGACACCAATAAAGCCAATAAATGCAACGATAATTCCGCGCTGGATAAACCAAATTAAATCTTTCTTTGGCCCAAAGACCTGCACCAATACTGTTCCAATTAAGGTGTGCATAGTGAACCCGGCCAAAATAAGGCCAGAGGTTGAAATAGATAAATCATTTCGCTCTGCAATCCATGGCAACATCGGGCCCCAACAAGTTGAGGTAAAGCCCATCATCGCAAATGCAACTGCGGCGCAGAAAAAGCCTCGGCTAGTTAGTTCGCGTTCCCCCGGTTGCGCTAACTTCTCAGTGGACATCTGCGTAGCCTAGACTTATTCATACTCATTTCCCAGGAAGAATTACCGGAACTTGGATACTTAATCCGCCGTCGATGACGATTGATTGACCAGTGATAAAAGCAGATTCATCTGAAACTAAGAAAACTGCTAAATCTCCAATTTCCGAACTTTTTGCAATTCTTCCAAGTGGGTGTCCAGCACCCCAATCAGCGAGAACTTCTTCAATACTCTTTTCGCCACGATGTATTTCAGCAGATGTCCGCAACATTGGGGTATCTACAGATCCAGGAAGAATCGCATTCACTCTGACACCACTTATAGCTAAATCAATTGCAGAAGCTCTTGTCAACGCGTTGATTGCACCTTTAGATGCCGCATAGGCAACCACAGTCTTCTGGCTCATAAGTGATTGAACCGATGAGATATTAACTATCGAGCCTGCTTTCTGAGCAATCATTGCTGGAGCAACATATTTGGCAGTCAAGAACATGGATTTTACGTTGACGTTGAAAGTTCTATCCCAGATTTCCTCGGTGGTATCTGTGACGCTGCCATAGGTCTGAATTCCCGCACAGTTAATTAAGCCATCAATACGGCCATGGGAGGCTAAAACTTTTGTTACTGCATCTTCTACTTGCGCTTCGTTGCTGACATCTACAACGTGAGAACTAAAGCTCGACTCCAAATTCGCATACTTTGATTCCTGAATCGCAAGTGAAGAATCATCAAGATCGAAGGAAATTACTATTGCATTTGAATCAAGAAATTTCTGGACACAGCCTTCACCTATACCTTTGGCACCACCAGTGACGATTACTACTTTGCCGCTTAAATCGATGCCCATTTTCACTCCATACAGTTTAACTTCGAGATAAATTCAATAACACTTGGTAGGGAGCATACCAATGGCGGCTAAGCCCCAATCTACTTTTCGATAAACCTTGCGATTGCCCCTAACCTGCTTTCCCAGATTTTCTTGCTTAATTCACTCTCTGGTGCCAGGTTTTCAGAGCCATGAAATGCCCCGTGAAAAACGTGAAATTCTGTCGAAACTCCTGCGCTTGAAAGGCGCTTGAAGAATGATGAATTTTCATCAAGAAAGAGATCAAAGCTTCCCACATCTGAATAACACTGAGGAAGACCCGCCAAATTTTTTGCTTGCGCCGGAGCCGCATATTCATCGGCCTGATTTCCATCTAGATACCAGTTCCAGGCATCAATATTTGCACTTCGATCCCAAACGCCAATATTCGCTACTTCTAGCGAAGAATTTGAGGTATTTGAACTATCAATCATTGGATAAATCGGAAGCATGTATTTGAACACGTTACTACCTTGGTCTCGCATTTTTAATACAGCTCCCAAAACTAAACCACCACCAGCCGAACTCCCATAAATTCCAAGATTTGTTAAATCGATATTGAAAAATTCAGCATTGCTAACTATCCAAGATATTGCATCGATGCAATCTTCAATTGCCGCAGGATACGGAAATTCTGGCGCTTTTCGGTATTCGATGGATAAAACTGCAATATCAAACCTTCGAGCAAAATTCAGACAATTCAAATTTCCGGTTTCCAAATTTCCCATAATCATGCCGCCACCGTGAATGTAGATCAAGCAAGGCTTTGCAGATATAGAGGATTCTTTTTTAGCTCGGTAAAGACGAATCGGGATACCATGGCTTCCATCTGAGGCAGGAGCTTGAAAATCACGCACTTCAATATCAGAATGCTCAATTTCGTCTAATTTTTTAGTTACTGAATTGAGTGCCGCTCGACGCTCATTTAAATCACTAATCGCATTTAAGCCACCTGGGAATTGAAGTAAAAAACCTTCTAAGGCAGCGTTTGATTCCGCATCAATACCCACTTTTGAAAAGCTCATTTTTCCCCCAAGCCTGCCTAAATATAACCCCAAAGCACATTATTCCTGCATAAATGTTGAGCATCAAACGATTGACTTGTTTTTGCTCATATGTGATACTTCGAGAATTATCGTTTTGAAAGGATCGCTAAATGACCGCTGAATTTAACTCCAACAGGATCAAGCTCAAGGGTTCAACATGGGGTCACGAGCGAGGATATGCCTCACTAAAGGCGCTTAACGCAGACCATTCAAATCTTTTTCCGGCTGATGTTGATTGGGATGTGCGCACGCTTCAGCAATTTGCTGATCAATCAATGAGTGAGCTCTCCAAGAAATACGACATGATTGTTTTTGACCACCCATGGACCGGAGAAATCGCTGCCAAGGAATACTTCTACCCACTTGATCAATTTCTCTCAAAAGAATTCTTGGCCGAACAAGAAGCAAACTCCGTTGGAAAATCCTATGAAAGCTATATCTGGAAGGGTCATATTTATGGACTCCAGATTGATACTGCTGGCCACGTCAGCGCTGCAAGATCTGACTTGCTCGCAAAAAATGGCCTAAAAAGGCCAAATACCTGGACCGAGGCTCTTGAGTTCGCTAAAAAATTATTCGCTGAAAAGAAGCCGCTCCTGGCTCTACCTTTAGACCCTGTCAATATCTGGTGTTTCTTTATGACTTTGGCCGCAAACCAAAAAATTGAAGCTTATCGCGATGGTAAGCAAGTTCTCCCAGATACGAAAAGTTTAGAGATTCTAAACTTCATAATTGAGCTTGGTAAATATGGTCCTAAAGAAGCGTATGACTGGAATCCGATACACCTTCTAAATGAGATGAGCACCGGAGATGATGTTATGTATTGTCCCGCGCTCTTTGGATATTCAAATTACGGCATGGCTGGCTTTAAGAAAAATTTAATTGAATTCGGATCAATTCCTAGTTCTGGCTTCGGTTCTATTGGTGGAATTTTAGGTGGAGCAGGTATTGGAATCACGAAGTCTTGCAAGAACCCTGAGATAGCCGCCAAAGTTATTGAGGTCATCGGTTCACCAAAAATTCAGAGAACTCTTTATGCAACAACCGGTGGACAGTCAGGACATCGCTCAGCTTGGCTTGACCAAGACCTAAACGCTTTTACTAACAACTTCTATGCCAACACTTTGGATACCTTAGATAACAGCTATCTTCGCCCAAGATTCCCGGGCTTCATCGAAATCCAGACAGATTCTGGGGATATTTTAGCTGAGGCGGTCTACGGGAAAATCTCTCCTGAGAAAGCTGTCCAGGGCATCAATAAAATTTATCAAGATCAACTAAAGAAATGGGCTGATTTTCTCTAATCTCTAATGTCATTTACTGTCGCGATTGCTGAAGTTAAACAGGAGACAAATACTTCTGCGCCGCCAACTACCTTAAAAGACTTTGAAGATTTTCATCTTTTTTATGGTGATCAGATAAAAACTGGACTGGGTGACATCAACTCTGAAATTGCTGGATTTTATGAAGTTTTATCAAAGGAAGATGTCGAGATTGTTCCAATTATCGCGACATTTGCGGTATCTGGCGGCCCCGTCAACACAAACTCTTTTGAGTATTTGGTCAGTTACTTGACTGAAAATCTCTCAAAAATCGAGAGACTTGATGGGCTTCTGATTGCTTTGCACGGCGCCCTAGTTACCGATCATTTCCACGATGGAGATTCAGAATTGCTTCGACGTGTCCGAGAGGTAGTTGGAACAGACATACCTATTTCTGTGACTATGGATTTGCATGGGAATATAACGAAATCTAAAGTTGAATTAGCAACCACAATTAGTGGGTTTCATACCTGTCCTCATGTTGATCTGAAGGAAACTGGAGCTCGAGCCGCAAAATTATTGATGGGTGTTTTGAAAAGAGAGATTAATCCAAGGATGGAGTTTGTGAAAATACCTTTAGTTGTTCCAGCTTCGAACCATATTGATTTCGAGCCTGGCACTTATAAAGAAGTATTGGATTTTGCACTTTCAAAAGTAGCTAATCAGATTTTAGATCTTTCACTTTTCACAGTTCAGCCTTGGCTGGATATCGAAGAACTTGGCTGGGCTGTCGTGGTTATAGCGAATAATTCAAGGGAAGAAGCTGCTGCAACCGCAAAAATAATCGCTTCGAATATTTGGCAGAAGCGAGAATTACTCTCATTTACTGAGTTGCTTGATCCTGGCGAGGCAATCGCCTTAGCTCTGAATCAGGAAAGTGGTCCAATCATTTTAAGTGATTTAGCAGATGGCACCATGGCGGGAAGTCCTGGGGACAGTCCCGTAGTTTTGCGAGCTGCAATTGAAATTGCGCCCAAAAAGAAGGTATTTATCAGTATTTGTGACCCAGAGTTTGTCAAAAAAGCCGAGGCAATTGGCTCTGGAGAAACAATAGCTTCTGAAATCGGTGCAACTTGGGGAAGAAACTTTTATCAGCCTCTAAAAATATCAGGTCAAATAATCTCAATTACCAATGCCGAATTTACATTTACCCAAAAGAGTTATCTTGGAATGAAAATGCAGATGGGCATGACAGCGCTAATCAAAATTTCAAACATCTATCTGGTTGTGACTAGCAATCCTGCAACTACGACCGATCCGGCTTATTATGCCGCGGTTGGACTCGACGTGTTAGAGGCTCAAGTTGTTGTTGTTAAGACTCATGCCGGATTTCGTGATGGGTATCGAAACATAGCAAAGGGATTTTACCTTTTAAACACACCAGGCATGAGTTCGGATGACATCAAGAACTTGCCCTACAAAAATATTGAGCGACCTAAATATCCTTGGGATACCAAAATGGATTGGCAGATTTAGCGACCTTTAAAGTCTGCAGCTCGCTTTTCGATGAAAGCAGCAACTCCTTCGCGACCATCGGCAGTCTCAATTAGTGGAGCGGTCATTTCAATCTCAAGCTTTAGGGCATCCATAAAAGGTAGATCTAATCCTTGGCGAACTAAATTTTTCAAAACACCTAGCGCAAGAGGTGCTCTTTTAAGAACTTCTGAAACATATTCAGCAAGTTCTTCTTCAAATTTTTCATCATCCAGCACCGAAGAAATCAGCCCACAATTTAAAGCCTCTTCACCGCGAAGCCATCGTCCGCGCATAATCATGTCATTAGCTTTTGCAACGCCGATCAATCTAGGCACTATTTGAGTCCCACCACCACCAGGAAGAAGTCCTAAGTTCGCCTCAGGCAAACCAAGTTTGGCACTCTTGTTTGCAACGATTAAATCGCAGTGCAGCGCAAGTTCAAGCCCACCCCCTAACGCATAACCATAAATAGCGGCTATAAATGGTTTTGGAATCTCTAAAATGCGATCTGCAATTTTCCCGGCTTCTACAATGAAATTGCTAAATTCCTTAGCGCTCATTGTGCGATATGCATCAATATCTGCGCCAGCCACAAAGGCCTTATCGCCAGCACCTCTTAATACACAAACCCTGGCATCCGATTTCTCAAATTCATCAAATGCTTTTCCGAGTTCGTGCCACACTTCAATTGATAAGGCATTGAGTTTGTCTGGCCTATTAATTGTTACGTAAAAAACCTTTTCGAAGTTTCTGACAAGAACAACATTAGACATTACTCTACTCACTTTCGTTTTTAGAATACTTGACAACAATCGCCTCTTCTACTTCAATCAATCTTTCAATCAGTTGAGATCTATCGGCACCTTTTGCACTCTCTAAGAATCTAGTTCCAAATGGATCCAACTTATACCTAATTAAAGCCATCTTCTCCTTTGGAACCTCATAATTTTCGAAATCAAGAATCATTTCAAGTTCCCTGCTCCGCACATTTAATTGATACACGCCTTTATTTGACATATACAGGCAGGCGCCAGGACGTAATCCTTTGCTGCGGCGCTCTTCGGGTGTTACTAAAGTTCTGCAGGCGCTGACAGTCGCAACTGAATCAACCATACTTAGGTGATCTTCGTTCATCTGGTAAATCACGAAATTTCTATGCATATCAGAGACGTCGGCCATTCCACCCTGTCCTGGTAGCCGAATTCTCTTTCCTGACGGTGAAGTGACCCAAAGATTATTTGTTCTTAATGATTTATCTACCTGTGCTACGGCAACTACTTCATAATCAATAAAGCCTGGCTCATAATAGATATGAAAAGTGTCATCTCCACCCCAATGGAATTTTGAAGAGTGGTAATCCAGCGCTTCACCTATTGATAAAAGTAAAGGCCGAGCATCTACATCTACATATCCGCCAGCTGTTGTCATAATTACTACATCAGGCTCTTTCATTTTCGACAAGAAATAAGATCCTTGAGCCAGTGGCGATACCGCACCCGCTGAAAGAATCTCGCCAGGTTTGTAAAGATCTGAGAGATAAGAAATCATTTTATCTTCTGTTTTAACAGTTTCACTCTCAGATTTCTTATAGTCATCTATAAATGAATAAACTTCATCGATTTTAATTCCTGCTGCTTTTTCTACGAAACCGACTCTCTCGGAAGTCGGCAACAAGAATTTCTCATTTAGCCCCTCTTCGGCAAACTGTTTGATTGCCCGGTAATCTGTAACATAATGAGGTAAACATGATGTTGGGTATGCTCCCATTGGTGCATGAACTATTGTCATCTCTCTAGTCCTAGGTATGAAAATACAGTTCTGAGTTATTTCAAAGTCCTCAACTATTTTCTCGACGCTCACAATAATCTTTTTAGCTGCTCCAAGATATGCAGTGTCTAATCCCCTAGTGCCACGAATCAGAACATTTCCATGTCGATCTGCTTCCTGGGCATGAACTATAAAGTAATCAATATGTAAAGCTTCTGTTCGCGCCAGGCCGCTTCCATCATTCAGCGCTTCATATGTATTAAAGGCATTAGTTGTTGGTTCTTTAAATATCGAATATGGCAAATTTCGCATAGCCGCTTCACAAGCATTCATCAAAGTTAAAGCCGAATATTCGTGCGTGACTAATTCATCATTTTCCAAAGCTTTTCGAAATCTTGGAGCCAACCCAAAGATATCTAGACTTGAAAAACAGAATGATAGTTCTGTGACTTTTCCTGGAACTTCAAGAAACATTTCAAGTGGAATGTTGCCGCTCCAGGCAATCATATGTAAATTTTTTACACTCGCCCTCTTGATCTCATGAACCAGCGCCATTGGAAGTCGAGTAAAGAGCGCTCCTCCTATTGCAATTGAGGAGCCATCCTCGATTTCAGCAACAGCATCTTTTATTGAAGAGACTTTGCTCATGGTCAAATATTCTTTGGCTTAGAGATAATCCCCTTAGCGAAGTAATCAGATAGCTCAGATTCGTTTAAGTCGAAAAACTCTCGCGCTAATTCATCAGCATGCTCTGAGAAAAGTGGTGGGTGCTTTCTAATTTTTGATGGAGTGCCCCCAAACTTTACTGGGATACCAAGAGTCTCGAGCGATCCCGCAGTAGGGTGAGGAATTGAAACAATCATCTCGTTATGCAGCACTTGCGGATCCTTCGTTACCGCTTCATAGTCCTGAAGCGGAGCACACCACAAATCCTTTTCCAGCAACTTCTCAAGCAAGTCATCAACTTTCCAGTTGATAGTTTTGGCATCGATTAATCTCTTATATTCATCTCTCTTGCCAATTTCATTTTTGCTTTCGAGGTTCATAAACTCTGGAATATCGAGCACTTCGCCGATTTCAGATAATGGGTTCATGGCAAGAGCTATCCAGCCATCAACGCATTTATATAGACCATATGGGGCACCGGTCCAAGGGTTTGCAATTCCAGAACTACTTCTCTCTGGTTGAACCCGGTTATTTAAGAATGCAGTGAATTGATCTAATTGTGTAGTTAAAATCGAACTCATTAAATTCACTTCTACAGTTTGACCTTCACCGGTATTCATTCGTGAAATTAGCGCCGCTAGCGTTCCGTAAACAATATGGAAACCGGCAGTCAAATCTGCGATTCCAGCAGCAATAGGAGTTGGCGGATCTTCTTTTCTTCCAATTACGGTTGGGAATCCAGTGATTGCTTGAGCTAATAAATCCTGGCCCGGTCTAGTTACGTAAGGACCGCTGCTTCCATATCCAGAACTAGAAACCACGATTATGTCCGGATTAGTCTTCTTTAAAGTGTCATAGTCAATACCGAGTCGCTTCATAACACCAGGTCTAAAGTTTTCAATTACCACATCTGCTTTATCGCAGAGTCGCTTTACTAGTTCTAGCCCCTCTTTAGATTTAAGGTCAATTCCAATGCTTCGTTTATTTCTATTAAAGCACATATAAGAAATAGTCTCGCCGCCTGCATAAATTCCACCCAAGGCAAAATTTCTCATCCAATCGCCGCCAGGTGGTTCGATCTTTACAATCTCTGCACCCATATCACCAAGAATCATTGTCGCAAAAGGTCCCTGTGCTAACTGCGTAAAATCAGCAATTAGAATTCCTTCTAGCGGTCCAGTTCTGCTCACGTTATGTGCACCTATTCTCTTATGTTTTTTGATTACTTGGAAAAACTCTTTTTGATCTGCAGAATATCTTCGGTCGAGTCATATCGGTAACATCTAGCGGTTGCACCACCATCAACTGCGATTGATTGTCCAGTCAGGAAGGATGCTTTTTCTGATAGCAAGAATGCGACAACTTCTGCGATTTCGTTAGGTTCACCAAGTCGCTCGAGCGGATGAATTATCGCCATGTCCAACTCTGCTTTCGCTGAATCTGCTGCGTCGGAGATCACTTGGCTGAGCATTTCTGTTCGGATAGCTCCTGGTGCGATTGCATTCGCACGTATGCCAAGTGGTCCGTATTCGACGCAAATGTATCGAGTCAATGCATCTACTCCGCCTTTTGCTGCATCGTAAGCAGCCCAGCCATTAAATGCTGATCGGCCATGGATTGATGAAATGTTTACGATAGAACCCGAAATTTTATTATCTATAAATGACTTTATTGCGGCAGAACAACCCCAATACACGCCCATAAGATTTACATCAAATAATCTCTGGACCTCGGCTGGCTTAGGATCATGCAGATTTCCACCGAGTGCAATTCCAGCATTGTTGACCCATGAAGTTAAGGGCGCAACCTTTGAGGCTTCTTTAGCAGCTTTCTCGAAAACGCCATCTTTGCATAAATCCTCGTTAATAATTAGCGCTGAATTTCCAAATTCGTCGGCAGCAGATTTTGCTAGATCACTATTATTTTCAATACCAACTACAAAGTATTTCTCTGCAGCTAGCTTTCTAATGATTGCTCGACCAATTCCAGAACCTACTCCGGTAACTACCGCACTGCTAGCCACTTGATCCCCCAAATATCTTTAGTAGTCGACGAACTATTTACTTTTTACTTTTGATGAAGTCTGATCGACAAGCACTGCAATAATCAGCGCTGCACCAAGTGCTGTGGTTTGACCATAAGAAGGAAGCTGCATTTGAGCAAAGCCATTTGAAAGTGTTGCCAAAATTCCTACTGCGATGGCTGTGCCAGCAACAGAACCTCGACCTCCAGCCAAACTTGTTCCACCTAAAATTACTGCAGTCACAACAGAGAGCAGGTATGAGGTTCCTAGTTGAGGTGACGCTGAACCTAGTTGGCTCACAAGAATTACGCCCGCAACTGCTGCGGAAAAGCTACTTGTCACATAAAGGCCAAGTGGAAGCATCTTTGTAGAGATTCCAGAGAGCCGAGCCGCTTCTTTATTTCCGCCAATCGCGAAGATATTTCGGCCAACTACAGTTTTTCTCTCAATAAAATAAGCGAGTGCCATTACAAAAACAACAATGATTACGAGAACCGGAATACTAAAGACCTTGGTGTATAGAAACCAGTCAAAGAGTGGATCGCGAATCGAAACTGTCTGTCCTGCTGAAAGAATGAAAGCAAGTCCAGAGAAAAATGACATAGTTCCTAACGTCGTAATAAACGGGTTAACACCGAGTTGAACGACAATGAATCCATTGAGTACACCTATCAACACTCCTATGAAAAGAGCAATAAGAACAACGAGCCAGCTTGACATTCCAGTGGCTAGTAATTTGCCAACTATCACAGTTGTTATAGCTACAACGCTTCCTACTGAAACGTCAATTCCGCCAGAGATGATTAGCGGCGTCTGCGCGGATGCCATGATCCCTAGAGCTGTTGCACCAACTAAAATTGTTATTGCATTGTCAAATGTTAAGAAATACTCTGGGCTCTGAAATCTGAAGAAGATTATCATCAAGATAAGCATCAGCAATAGACCCTGTCTACGGAAGAAACTACCAAAATCTAACTTTCGTTTAGCATCTCCTGAAACGCTCTCTTTATTTGTTCTCTTGCTCATGATGCTTCCTCCAAATAAGCTGCACGTGCAACTTCTTGTTGAGTAGGGTTGGCCTTACTTAAAGTTATCTTTCCATTACGCATAACTTCGATGCGATCTGAAATCTTTAATACTTCTTCAATATCACTACTGATTACGAGTACAGCGACCCCCTCATTGTGAGCTAAATTTTGAAGTAATTCATAGATTTCAAGCTTTGAGCCGATATCAACGCCGCGAGTTGGATCATCTAAGATCAGAATACGGCAACCCGTTAATAACCATCTTGAGAGAAGAACTTTCTGCTGGTTGCCACCTGAGAGCGACAAAACTTCATTTTCAATATTTTTAGTCTTAATCGATAAGTTATCAACCCAGAGCTGTCCTGCAACGCTCTCGGATTTGGCCTGAATTAGGCCCAACTTAGATAGTTTGCGTAAGAAAGCAAGCGTGATGTTCTCTTTAATTGACCGCTCCAAGAGAAGTCCTTGGGCTCTACGTTCCGCAGGAACATAACCAATTCCCATCTCCATTGTGGATTTAATGCTTCCCAGCTTCAATTCACTTCCGCCCACAGTGATTTTTCCTGATGTAGGTTTATTTGAGCCGAACAGCGTCATGCCAAGTGAATCTCGACCAGATCCGGCAATTCCGTAAACTCCGAGAATTTCTCCAAACTTGAGCGTCAAGTTTGTATCGGATATACCATTCGAAGTAGTGAGATTTTCGACCTTCATTGCTACCTCTGAATTTTCATTTGTCGATGATGCAGCTCTAACGCCATCAACAGAGGCATGACCAAGCATTGAAGACACAATTCGCTCTTTATTTCCCTCACTTTTGTTCATCTCGTCAACGAGCTTGCCATCACGAAGAACAACTACTCTGTCCGCGATGTTTAGAACTTCGTCTAATCTGTGGCTAACAAAAATAATTCCTACACCTTGGTCGCAGATAGTTTTTAGCAATTTCAATAATCTAGTAGCTTCAATATCGCTCATGGGCGCCGTTGGCTCATCGGTAATTAACACTTTTGCACCTGGTGTTAAAGATCTAGCGATCTGCACAAAGGCGCGATACACAACTGGCATTTCTCCTACATTTTGATGTAGGTCAATATCCTCTAAACCTAAGCTCGCTAACCGCTCTGCGGCCTTTCGTTTCATTGAAGCATAATCAACTAGAAACGGCAGCTTCTTATGTGGGTAATGCCCGAGCAGAACGTTCGTCATGACATCTAACTCAGGGCAGAGTTGAAGTTCCTGGGAAGCTAGTCGGATACCGGCAATTTCTGCCGCGCGTGGACTGTTTAAAACTACTTCTTCTCCATCAACAAAAATCTTGCCTGAATCGGGCGAAACTAAACCTGCTGCTACTGCAGCCAAAGTAGATTTTCCGGCACCGTTCTCGCCAACTAGGCAGAGAATTTCGCCGGCATTCACATGGATTGAAACCTCAGAAAGCGCCTGCACGCCACCGTAGCGTTTACTAATTGAATTTAATTGCAAGATAGGGCTCTTGCGAGCCCTATCTTGCTGATCTGTAGCGATCAATTGTTCCCTAACTTGTAAGTTTCAGCTTATTAGCAAGCTGACTTTGGATAGTACTTTCCAACATTCTTCGCTGTAAGAAGAACAGTTGGTAGAACAACATGCTTAGGAACTGATTGCTTGTTGATTAGACCCATTACGGCAGGAATGAGGTATTTTCCGTAATTTTCAGGGAAGTAAGCAACGCTTCCATAAAGCTCACCACTGCAAATGTTTGAGAGCAGTGAAGCGCCTTGACCTACAGCTAGCAGGTTGTTCATATCGCGGCCAGAAGCCTTGTATGCCTGAACCATTGCAACTGTATTGTCATCGTTAATTCCGCCAAGAATGATTTTGGCATCCTTAGGAATTGTTTGTAGCGCATTACCAGTGTTTACGTTTGTCTTAGCTGGATCTGCGCCTTGGGTTGGAACATCAATGAAACGGTTTGATGGGAAGTTTGGCTGTACTTGGTTTACACCAACATAGTATCCATCCATACGTTGAATTGAGTTCAATCCACCCTCTTTAAGTGAGCCAATTAGCAAATAAGGTTCAACGTTCTTACCCCATTTTCTTAAGGCCTCTTTCATCAATCCCGCACCAGCCATTGCGCCGGCCTTGCCGTTATCTACATCGACGAAAGGAACTCCTGGGTGGACAACGAATGTTGCAACCATAGGAATCTTTGCATCTTTCATGGTGCGAACGGCACCAGGTGCTGCAGCTGCAACAACTTGCGCAGCCATTACACCGTCATACTTCTTCTGAATAAATATCTTTAGGTTCTCTTGAACCTTAATTGGATCAGCATTATCAGAAAGGATTTCAACCTTTACGCAGCCCATTGCTTTGGCTGTTGCAAGCATTCCCTTTCTAACAATTAGTGCAAAAGACTCATTGTCAGAGAAAATATCAAACCCAAGTTTGTAGGTTTTTCCTGCGCAAAGTTCTTTTGTTGGCTTTCCAAGGAACTGCTTCCAGTCTGGAGCCGCTGCCTGGGCATTTTGTACCGACAGCAGTAGTGCGGCGACAGCTAGAACTGAAGTTATCTTCTTTCTTGCGATCATTTTTCACCTTTCAGTTGATTTGGCGCCTCGTTATGCACTTTTCTGAATTTTGGCTTCAAAAGGGGCATCCCACTGGCTATCGCGAACACTAGTCTCCACCCCCGCCCATATGTCAAGCGTTTGACTCCTCAATTTCAGATAAACTTTCGTTATTTTCCCCTAGTATCAAGCGATTGATGAGCAGAATCTTTACCTGCCAAGACTCTTTTCAAGGCACGACTTTGGGGACTAGCATTCTGACCACTTTCCTTCCCATGAACCGCCAATTTTCTGATTTAAGTTTCCAAAAGGAGCCTTCTTTATGCTTTCCCTAAGTAATGGCGTTATTTCTATAAAGGTTGATGAAAACTTAGGTGGTGAAATTCGATCAATAAAGATGGGTAAGAGTGAATTCTTAGCTGACTTTGATTGGTCGAGCCCGATCCAAAGTAGTAAGTCTTCAAGTTATGGAAGCGCGATCCTGGATTGGCTTTCAGAATATCGAGGTGGTTGGCAAGTATTATTCCCAAATGCCGGAAATGAAAACACGGTCATGGGAGTGCCTCTCCCCTTTCATGGAGAATTTGGCAGGACAGAAACGACAGTTGTATCCAAGAAAAAAGCCGAATTAGTAATTAAGGCTGGCACAAGGTTGCCATTAGTCTTAACCAGAACTTACAAACTTGTGCCAAACAAGCCGATACTCCAGATTAAACAATCTGTCTCAAATGAATCCGACTCTTCAATTCCTTTCATTTGGGGCGAGCACCCAGCATTCTCGCTGCCTCGCGGATCGAAAATTAATCTCCCCGCAGGTCCGATACTTGTCGATGCGAACGAAATGGGCGAACTCCAAGATGTAAAACCTGGATCGACCGGAAATTGGCCAACTGTGCCAGATCGCGTTGGTGGTCAAATAGATTTATCAGTTGTCCCTGAAGAAAACATTGAAAGATTGTGCTATCTGCATGATCGACCAGAAGGTTGGGCAGCTATGCAGCATGGGAAAAAAGTAATTGGAATTTCGTGGGATTTGGAAGCGTTCCCACACTTATGGTTCTGGCAAGAAATCGGCGGCAAAGGATTTCCGTGGTTTGGAAGGGCCCAGATAACAGCGATTGAGCCTGCTTCTACTTGGCCTTCATTCGGGCTAGAGGCAGCCATAAAAAGTGGTCAGGCCTTCCACTTGAAGCCGGGCGAGGTTCGCAGCGCTTGGACAACCTTCTCGGTATCGACCGTGGCGGCTAAAGACATTATGAAAATAAAGTCCGTTGATTCCAAGGGAACATTCCACACCAAATAATGAAAATAAAGAAAATAATGAAATAGGAGCAATCTATGGAGAAAAATCTCGCAGGAAGAAATGCAGTCGTAACCGGTGCAGCAATGGGAATTGGTCGTGCCACCGCTGAAGTTCTTGCTGAAAGAGGTGCACGAGTAATTGCACTTGACTATAACGAAGCAAAATTAAATGAGTTAATTCCAATTTGGAAAAGTGCCAGCCTCGATATTACGCCCATGCAATGTGACGTTACAAATGCAGAAGCAGTCGCTTCAGCCTTCAAAAAAATTGGTGATATTTTTCCTAAGTTATCAATTCTGGCAAACGTTGCTGGAGTTGTTCGTTACGGAAAAATAGAAAATCTCAGTGAGGCTGACTGGGATTTCCAATTAGATACAAACCTCAAAGCGATGTTTCTGACCTGTCGTGAAGCAGTAAAGTTAATGAGAGCGAATGGCAGCGGTTCAATAATTAACATCTCAAGTGTCCAGGCTATGGCTAGCCAGCAAACGGTTGCTCCTTACGCAGCATCCAAGGGTGGCGTGATCTCCTTTACAAGATCTATCGCGCTCGATTATGCGGCGGATGGAATTAGAGCAAATGCAGTTCTACCTGGTTCAGTTGAAACTCCAATGCTGCGGGCCGCAGGCGAACAATTCAATCCTTCAGATCCAGATGGCGCAATGAAGAATTGGGGAGCTCTACATCCGCTTGGATTTTTAATTCAGCCAAGAGACATTGCGAATGTAATTGCATTTCTAGCAAGCGATGAGGCGAGAGTTATCACCGGTGCACCAATAATTGCAGACTCTGGATTGCTCGCGGGTCTTGGCGTTTAGAACGAATCCAACTGAATCATCACAAATTAGGAGATCAAGAATGATAGATATAACTAAGAAATTGAATTTGGATAAGGTCGAGGTAATTGCGGGTGGTGTTGACCATAGCGAAGGAGTAACCGTAACGCCAGATCAAACAATCTACTGCGGTGGTGAAGCTGGTCAGATTTATCGAATCGACAATGATGTTCCGGTAGAGGTCGCGAATGTAAAAGGTTTCATGCTTGGATTAGCCAGCGATGCAGAGAACCGAGTTTATGCAATCGACAACGCAAATAAATGTGTCTGGCGCTACGACCCTAAGAGCAATTCAACTGAGAAATGGCTCGAAGGCCCTAAAGATAATCCTTTGAATGTTCCAAATCATGGTTCGTTCGGTCCTGATGGAAGTTACTACTTGTCTGATTCAGGTGACTGGGCGAAAAACGATGGAAAGATCTGGGTTAAGAGACCAGGCAAATCAATTGAGATTTTTACTACTGAATCTAAAAACTTCCCAAATGGCAATGCGGTTTCAAGAGATGGCACCAAGCTATATGTGGTTGAGTCCGAGCCAAGTGCAATTTGTGAAATAGAGATAAATTCAGATGGGACTGCTGGTCAGAGAAAAGTTCTCATTGAATTAGGGCTCTACGTTCCGGATGGAATTAGAGTCGCAGCTGATGGCTCATTAATTATCAGTTTCTACGCTCCTAACCTTATTGCACGGTGGAGTCCTGCAGGTGGACTTGAAGCGCTAGCTAATGATCCCCAAGCAGTATTTTTGGCCGCGCCAACAAACCTTGAATTCTTTGGCGAGAATCTCGATGTCATGATTTTTGCAAGCCTGGCACGATGGCAGTTATCGCGCGCTAAATTAGGAATCAAAGGTGCAAAGCCTCATTACCCAGATAAGGTTGCCATCGGGAATTAACAGAGTTGGTAAGATTTGCCGGTAAAAATGATGCAGTCGATTAGGAGCAAATTTTGGCTTCCAAGAAGAGCTCTACGCTTCAACGAAAAGCGACTCTGCGGGATGTTGGATTGCTGGCAAAAGTTGACCCCAGCTTAGTTTCAAGGGTTCTAAACAATGACCCTAACGCCACTGCTTCGCCAGCTACCAGAGCACGAATTATATCTGCCGCAAAGAAACTCAACTACACAACCAATTTCTCTGCCCGAAATCTTAAAATGGCTAGGACTTTAACAATCGGACTATTGCTGCCAGATTTAACAAATCCGGTGAATGATTTGGTTGCACACGGGGTTCAAGAGCGAGCCGCAGAATTAGGCTACGGAGTAATAATTGCAAACCACTCTGACATTGGTGGTGACAGAACTATTTCGCAAATGCTTACACAAGGCCACGTGGATGGGGTCATTGCTTTCGTTCACAGCATCAATGACGCATTTATGGAGGATTTGTCCCGAAATAGCAATGGAAGAATTCTTCCAATGAATGGAAAAATTAAGGGAATAGATTCGAGTGTGTCGTTGGATGATCCCAAAGCTGCTGAAATGTGCGTAGAACACCTCGTAGATCTCGGCCATCGGAAAATTGTCGGAATTTTCGCATCCATGTCCAACGACTCACCAAAGCGACGTGTAGTCGGATTTAAAAAAGCCTGTGCAAGATACAACATTCAACCTAATATAGTTTTTACCCAAGGCTATTCTTCTCACGATGGCTACTTGGCAACTCTTGAAGCTATTACTAAGTATTCACCGACTGCAATCTTCCCATCTTCAAACTCATATGCGCTTGGAACTTACAGAGCGCTCTACGAAAAGAAGTTTAGAATTCCAGAAGATGTTTCTGTGATTACATTGCACAATTCAGCACTAACTGAATATTTGTCTCCCCCACTTACAAGCGTTCGGCTTCCTGCTGAAGAGATGGGTAAAGTTTCAGCGGAAAAACTCATCGATATGTTAAATGGCAAAAAAATCAAGCATTTGATTGTTGATGGCAAGCCTTCGCTGGTATTGCGTGGATCAACTGCGCAAATTAAGAACTAATTCGGAAATTTGAAAAGGTAAGGGAGTTGATTGATTAAATCGTGTCTATGTCAGATTTAGTTTCACAGTTAATCACCCTTGTGGGCAGTGATGTTGTGCGAGCCGATGCGGTATCACTTCAGGCCTACAGCCGTGATGCGACTCCGATGTTTGAAGGACTTCCTGAAGTAATTGTGGCCCCTAGAAATACCCAAGAAGTTTCCAAGATTGTTAAATTTGCTCACGATACAAAGACACCGATAATTGCTCGAGGTGCAGGCAGCAATTTGTGCGCTGCGACAGTCCCACTAAATGGCGGAATTGTGATGAGCATGACAAATATGAGTAAGGTTTTAGAGGTTTCTAAATCCGAAATGATCGCAATCGTGCAGCCTGGAGTTACTAATTTACATTTAGATCAATTGGTTGAAAAAGAAGGTCTGCGATTTGTGCCAGATCCAGGGTCGCGAAATGTTTCAACAATCGGTGGAAATGTTGCGACGAGCGCAGGTGGATTGCGTGGACTTAAATATGGAACAACCCGAAATTACATTTTAGGTTTAGAAGCAGTTCTTGGGACTGGCGAAATTATCTGCACCGGTGGCCGCTTGGTAAAAGATGTTGCTGGGTATGACGTAACAAGGTTGTTAGTTGGCAGCGAAGGAACGCTTGCAGTGTTTACTGAAATTACGGTTGCACTTGCACCTCGCCCAGAAGCATCGAAATATGGTGTCGCCTACTTTGAAGATTTAGCTACAGCCGCAGAAGCTGTTGAGAAAATAATCACATCGGGAATTTTGCCGGCAACGCTAGAGTTCTTAGATAACACCTGTCTTGTCGCAGTAGAAGATTTTGCACATCTTGGTTTAGATACTAAAGCCGGTGCGCTTTTGTTGTTTGGCGATGATGGTGATTTAGTTTCAATCGAACAGAGCGTTGGCAAAATGGCAGAGATTGCCAAGTCATCTGCTGGTTGTCGTGGTGTGACTCTTGCTGCTGATGTGGCAGCTGCCGAGGCTCTTTTGTATGCACGTCGTTGCTCTCTTCCAGCACTTGCACGTTTAAGTTCGTTATCAATCTTGGAAGATATTGCGGTGCCAAGAAAATCTATGGCTGAAGCAGTTAAACGAATTGAAGCAATTGGCGTCAAGCACGGACTTCGGATCGGAACCTTTGGCCATGCTGGTGATGGAAACCTGCATCCAACTGTCGTTTTAGATAAAGATAATCCTAAAGAAGTTGCTGCAGCTGAAGCGGCACTTGCTGAAATATTTGCTCTCCCCCTTGAATTTGGCGGAACAATCACGGGCGAACATGGTGTTGGTTCAGCGAAGTTGCCATATCTCGAAGCAAAAATTGGTCCGGCAAATATGCAACTGCAACGTGACATCAAAAAAGTTTTTGATCCAGCTGGAATTTTAAATCCAGGGCGGATCGGTTCATGAGAGAGAAATTCAGCCAAGATAAATTAGATCGCTGTATCTCTTGTGGTTACTGCCTGCCAGCATGCCCAACTTATAAATTAACTGGAAATGAAGAGTCATCTCCACGTGGGCGAATTACTTTGATGCGTGCGGTGCAGAACGATAAATTGCCAGCGCTCGACTTGTTGCAAGAATCTTCTTTCTGTCTTGGCTGCCGTGCTTGCGAGCCGGTCTGTCCTGCCGGTGTCGAATACGGCGTATTGCTTGAAGAGATGAGAGACATTACTTGGCAAGGAAAGAATCGCCCACTAATTATTCGTGGCCTCTTTGCAATTGTTGATTCGAAAATAGGAATTTGGGCGCTTGGTTTATTCTCACCGATGGCCCGTCGACGAGAAGCTAATAAGGATCTGCATCTTATGTATGGCTGTTTTGAACGCCGACTCTTTCCTTCAGTAAGTCGTGCAGTTGCGAAGTTGGCGCCAGAAGTTTCGTGCTCTTCTGATCAAGGTTGTTGTGGCGCGCTTCATGCGCATAATGGCGAACTTGAAAAGGGCAAGGAGATGGCGAAGGCTCTGGGAGCAAAACTTCCTGGAACTATTCTGACAACTGCTGGTGGCTGCGCGGCACATCTTTCTTCGGTAATCGGCAGTGATCGAGTTCAAGAATTTTCACAATGGTGGGTTAAGCGCGATATTGAATTAAAACCAATCACCAAGGCTGGCCGCAAGATTCGTGTCGGTCTGCAAGATTCTTGTCACTTACGAAATGGAATGGGAGTTTTTGCCGAACCCCGAGAAATTTTGAAGCAGTTGGGTGATTTTGTTGAAGTCCCCGGGGCTGCTGATTGTTGTGGTGCTGCTGGAAGTTATGCACTGCTACAGAAGAAAAATAGTCGCAAAGTTGTTAGTCAGAAGATTGCAGATATCAAAGCCCTAAATCTTGATTACATTGCAACTGTAAATCCCGGATGCACTAGACAATTAGTGACTGAACTTCGCCGGGCTCGGGTAAAAACTAAGGTCATTCACCTCGCTGAATTAGTTGCGAATTCCCAGAATCAATGAACTCAGAATTCTCACTGGAAACACTAAAGGCATCTTGGAATCAAGTTCTAGATGCAGTATTGGAAGTAGATCGCGTCGCTTGGCTGCTCTGGTTTGATGCCAGATTAGTAAAACTTGAGGGCAACGTTTTGGAGGTGAGCTTTGCCGATAGTGAAAAATTTAGTGGCGACCACAACTTCAAAACAGCACGTAAACCCGAACAAACTGCCAAACTAGTGTCCGCTATATTGGAAGTTACTGGACGGAAGTTGGAGGTTATTGAATCTTGAAAAGACTATTTATCCTCCTGACGCTCTGCCTATCCCTGATTACAAATAATGTTGTTGCGCTGGGACCACTTCCACTGGTTGCAGCCGGACCAGGAAATC
>JNSL01000056.1_pt1 | contig 20793 bp, 20 predicted proteins | sample 210691 | NCBI WGS metagenome assembly JNSL01 (sample SAMN02808685, study PRJNA238866) | freshwater metagenome | biome: fresh water; feature: freshwater reservoir; material: water; isolation source: water column of the freshwater reservoir Embalse de Amadorio in Spain | place: Spain: Valencia ...
CTTTGATCTTAAAGAGGGTTATTGGATCAAAAAGGGGTGGGCAAAGTTCGCACCAATTAAAATGCAATCACGTATTGATACTCCTTATGTTCAAGAGAGTTTTCCGGCAGGAAAGCGTGCAATTGCTGGTGTTGCATGGGCACACAACATTGGTGTCGCAAAAGTAGAAGTAAAAATAAATGACTCGTCGTGGCAAGAAGCAAATCTTGGACCTGATTTAGCAAATACAACGTGGCGGCAATGGTGGATCGAGTGGAGTCCAAAACCTGGAACTCACACGCTTTCGGTGCGTGCAATAAATAAAAACGGTGAAATTCAAACAGAGAAGAAAAAAGATGTACTTCCTGATGGTGCAGAGGGGTGGCACACAATCACTGTATTTGCCGAGTAGTATCGGCATATGACAACGGAGTCAGCTTTAGATACTGCGCGTTCCCAATTACGACGCGCTGTAGAACTTTTACAACTTACTGAAAACGACTGGCAAACACTTTCAACACCGCGGCGCATTCTTGAAGTCGCAGTCCCACTTCGCCGAGATAACGGCAATGTTGAAATGTATAAAGGTTTCCGCGTTCAATACTCAACAACGCGTGGCCCATCAAAGGGCGGTGTTCGCTTTCACCCAGATATAGATATGGATGAAACCGTTGCACTTGCAATGCTCATGACCTGGAAGTGCGCGCTTACTAATTTGCCTTACGGTGGCGCAAAAGGTGGCATTGCTGTTAATGCACACACATTGTCATTGTCAGAAAATGAACGACTCACGCGTCGCTACACATCTGAAATTTTGCCAATCATCGGACCAGAGCGTGATATTCCTGCACCTGATGTCGGAACAGATGAACGCAATATGGCGTGGATGATGGATACATACTCTGTTAACGCAGGATTTTCAGTCCCTGGTGTTGTTACAGGAAAACCAATCGTTCTTGGTGGCTCACTCGGTCGCACTTCTGCAACCGGAGATGGCGTCGCAATCTCAACCATTGAAGCGCTTCGCGTTAAAGGAATTGATCCAAAGAATGCAACTGTGGCTATTCAAGGATTTGGAAAAGTTGGTTATTGGGCAGCGATTGCTCTTGAAAACTTTGGTCTAAAAATAGTTGCAGTCAGCGATGTACAAGGCGGCGTTAAAGGTTTTAAGAACGTGAAAGAAGTCTGGGATCACTACCAAGCCAATGGCAATCTCAACGCGCCAGGCACAGACAAACTGTCGCAAGATGAGTTGTTGCACCTAGATGTTGATGTGTTAATCCCAGCAGCTCTTGCTGATGCCATCACTGAAAAAACAGCGCCAGGCATTAAGGCCAAGATCATCGTAGAAGGTGCAAACGCACCAACTACACCTGGTGGAGACGCAATTATTAATGACAAAGGAATTCTCGTTGTTCCAGATATCTTGGCTAACTCTGGTGGTGTAATCGTTTCGTACTTCGAATGGGTACAAGATAAGCAGAATTACTTCTGGACCGCAGATGAAGTTAAATCAAACCTCAATGACATCATGATGCGCTCATTTAAAGAAGTTGAAGAAATGGCTAAATCAAAGAAGGTTTCATGGCGCGAAGCTGCACACATGATTGGTGTTGCTCGCGTTGCAGAAGCACATAGATTGCGCGGGCTCTATCCATAGAAAGTAATCAGACTTTCTACGGGTGATGAACAGAAGTCATTTCTATTCGCGTTCACTTAGAATTCGCCTGAGATACGCAAAGATTCAATTTTCACAAGATTTAATATCGCCACACGTCCTGTTCACGTGTTCCATCTGAGGGGATGAAGTGAAGACTGGAAGGGGCAAAAAACTTCCAGTCTTTGCCCCCTCAGAGACTGACCAAACTTTTGAATAACCCTTATTCTTTGGCTATTAATGAATTTTAAAATAAGGAGCACTCGTGGCAATTGTTAGCATCAATATTGAATTAGTAGCAGAAATTCCATTGACGATTAATGAATCTTCTCGTCAAGAGGGTCAGTCATACGTTGATCTCATTACAGAAGCAGCAACAGCCTTCATGGAAAACAACGACCTCAACCAGCTTGATTTCCAGGTAAAGGTTGTTGGCGACGTTATCGCTGCTGAATAATTATTTAGTACTTCTCTCATATCCCCAGACATCTGATGCATCTAAATCTGGTGCTTTAAACCCTCTAAATTCCAACGCTGTTACCGCTTGGCATTTATGTTCAATCACGTGATGCACTGCTTGCGACAGAATTGTTGCCGCTTGCCAATGTGAAATCACACCATTTCTATTTACTTCAACCATTCGATCTGGCTCGTTAACTAATTCAATTAACTCAGAGTCGAATTTCTCTAATTTTCTTGCTAAATCTTTTAGCTCCTTCATAGTCGTTGGCTTCGTCATTTCTGTGACGTCGCGACCGGTTATGCGAAATACCAATCGATCAGCAGAGACAATTGTGTGAAAGAGTATTTCTGCGACATTCCACTCTTTGTGAGTTACATACGCCCCCAGTGCCTCATCAGGTAACTCAGCTATCTGAGAAATGATCTGCTGGTTAGCCCAACCCATATGGCGCAACATTGTTTCTAGAGTGATTGTCATGCCCCAGAGTTTATTCGTAAGTCTCAGAAAATATGCAAAGATAGTCCATATGAATAGCCGTATTCGTTTCTTATCTGCTGCAATAACTCTTTCGATTCTTGTTTCTGTAAACCCTGCCTTCGCTGCAGCAAATCCAAAACCTCTACCCGGTGTGACGGCAGCTGAATTAACTACGAATCTTGAAAACCGTCGTTGGAGTTGCCTAAAACCTCAAAAAGCTAAAGACACAACAACTATTAACTGTTCTAGCAAAGATAAAACCGCCACTGTGGCCATCTTGGGCACCACCGCAAAAAACATAACTTCGATTACGGTTAATTCAACAACCAGAATAAGTTACGGCTGGCCAAGGTTTATTGCGACTTTACCGATTGATGGCGTGGATCCAACCGCCGCACAAAAATGGGTAACAACAGCACTTAGCGCCAAGACGTCTACGTCGAAGATATTTGGCGGCGTTAAGTTCAGCGTTGTTAAAGGAAGCGGCATCGCTCGGACTCTGACCATTGCACATAACAGCCTTAGTACGTTCCGCTAATCTAATCTGAAGTGCGCCCGAAGGGATTCGAACCCCTAACCTTCTGATCCGTAGTCAGATGCTCTATCCGTTGAGCTACGGGCGCTTAATGCGTGTGAATCCTACCCCATAGGCAGGCGCTATTGCTTTCACGTGCGCCGCAGTAAACTCAGCGCTCACACATTATTTACTTAAGTTTTAGAGGTGAAGTCATGATTGTTACTGCGATATTTAAAGCACGACCAGGAAAAGAAACAGAACTTCGCAACGAACTACATGGTGGCGCGAGCGCTTCATGGAATGAACCAGGGGTGCGTGGATATCACGTGCATGAGTTAATTGATCAACCGGGAACATTCATGAATATTGAAGTGTATAAAGATGAGGCTGCTTTTCAATCACACTTAGAAACTGCGCACGTGAAATCTTTCTTAGGAAAGCTTGATGATTTATTGGCAGAGCCTTTAACTGTTTATCAAGGTAAGGCGTTGTTTGGAGGAGAGAATTCGAAGGCTGCTCTGTAGCCCTTAAGATTCTCTTAATTATGCGTCGTTTACTTTCGGTTGAGCGCCATCAGAAAATTCTCGAAAGGGTTGCTTCTGAAAACGCCGTAGATTTTGCAAGCCTTGCCGACGAGCTGGGTGTCTCTTCTATGACTGTGCGCCGCGATCTTCGTATTCTTGAAGAAGCTGGATATTTAAAGACAACCCGTGGTGGCGCATCTGCTCAGTTAATGAATACGCAAGATATTTTGTTGCACCCGCGTGCAATGGATCAAACGTTAGCTAAGACTCAAATCGGCCAATTCGCTGCATCCTTAATTGAAAAGGGTGAGGTTATTTTCTTAGGTACCGGATCGACGACTGCGGTCTTTGCGCAGTTCTTGCCAAGCAATCTAGATCTCACGGTTATTACCCCGTCGCTGCCACATGCATCTTTGTTGGCATCTCGCGGAATTGAGGTCGTAAGTACTGGCGGTGTGATCAGTACAGATGACTTGGCGCAGACCGGAACAATTGCGCAGGAAACAATTAACCGTTTCGTTGCGACCCGAACAATTATTGGTTCTGGTGGAGTTTCAAAGAGCGGTGGTTTAACAGAGTTTGACCAAGTGATTGCAGATATCAATCGCTCAATGGTCGAGCGATGCGAAGAAGTTATTGTCTTAGTCGATCCATCTAAGGGCGGAGTGACCGCTAATTACAGGGTTGCTGGAATTGATATCGTCGATGAGTTTGTGACCTCTAGCGACGGGCGTGAGTCCCTTAAGCGCCAGCTCGGGGCCGGGGCGAGCATATTGACCCCGAACGGGTAACATTTTATTACATTTTTTGTGTTAGATTTTGTACCTACAGAGAGGGCGAAATCCAGCCATGAGCATCGAATTATCTTCAATCTTTAAAGCCACAAAGCCAATTATTGGAATGGTGCACTTACCCGCATCTCCTGGACAGCCACAATTTAAGAGTAAGCCCGACCTCAAGGCAATGATCGCAGCGGTTTCTGCTGATGTGAAGGCGTTGCAAGATGGCGGAATCGATGGACTTCTTTTTTGTAACGAAAGCGATCTTCCATATACAACTCGTGTGAGCTCCGAAGTTGGCGCATGGACAACATTTATGATCGGCGCAGTTCATGATCAATTGAAAATTCCTTACGGCGTAAATCTTTTGTGGGATCCAATTGCATCCATTGAAGCAGCATCCGCATCCGGTGCATCTTTCGTCCGCGAAGTTATGTGTGGTTCTTTTGCCAGTGACATGGGGCCATTAGCTCCAGATCCTGCATTGGTCGCACAGACTCGCACACGTTTAAAGGCTGAGCACATCGCGCTCTTTACAAATATCGTTCCTGAATTTGCATCCGCTCTTGAAGGTCGCACCGTTGCACAACGTGCAAAGGCGGCTGAGTACTTTGGTTTCGATGCGATTCTTATTTCTGGCCCTGTCGCTGGAGTTCCATTTAGCAATGAAGATTTGTTGGCTGCAAAAGAAACAGCCAAGAAGATTCCAGTCTTTGCAAACACCGGAGTTAATCCAACAACAATTGCAGATACTCTAAAGATTGCTGATGGAGTTGTCGCCGGTAGCAGCATGAAAGTTGATGGAAAGACTTTTAATCCTGTAGATCCAAAGCGAGTAATTGAACTCGTTACTGCAGCAAATAAATCTCGTTAGGAGATACATAATGAATAAGCGTTTAGATGCAATGTTTAATCCAAAGTCAGGCAAGTGCATCAATATTGCGTTAGACCTCGGAATATTTGGTGAAAGATCTTTTGCGAAGGGCATTGAAGATCTAGCAAAGGCGCTACCTGAAATTATTGCCGGGCAACCAGATGCCATTCAGTTAAATCCTGGTGGGCTTAAGATTTTTAATTCACTTGATTTAAAGACAGATGTAGCGATTGCACTGCGTTTAGATGTGACAAATGCCTATGAGGCCCGCGACATTGAATACTCATGGGACACAGCACACGTCTCAACACTTCGCGACGCCTTTGATAAGCGCGTAAAAGTGGTAGTTTTGAACCTCCTTAACATTGATGAAAACTCACGCCTGCAAGAACAGTGCGTGCAGAACATTCAAATAATCGGTGCAAAGTGCCGTGAAGAGGGCATTCCATTGATGATTGAGCCTCTTGTTATGACTGCAAAGTCGGGCACAGGAACAACATCTATCGGCGATGTAAACAAGATTGCAGCCCTTGTTCGCCAAGCTGTAGAACTAGGTGCTGATCTCATTAAGGTCGATCCAACAGCGCCAATGAGTGACTTCGGACAGATCGTTGAGATTGCATCTCAGGTGCCGGTATTGGTTCGTGGCGGCGGTTCTGTGCCACCTCGTGAATTATTGGAGCGCACACGCATTGCAATTGATTCGGGTGCATCCGGTGTTGTTTACGGTCGAAATATTGTTCAACACCCAACTCCAGCTAAATTCATAAAAGCTATCCGTGCGATTGTCCATAAGAACGCATCAGTTGCTGAGGCCATGCTCGTTCTAGAGAAAAAATAAACCATGAGTAAAACAATGAAAGCTGCCGTAATTACCGGAATTAAGCAGATTGAAATTGTCGATGTACCAATGCCAGTTATTGGACCGCGCGATGTGTTGCTCAAAGTTAAATCTGCTGGTTTGTGTACATGGGAACAACGTATTTATACCGGCCAAGCAAAGTCTGAATACCCAGTTCTTGGTGGCCATGAAAATGCGGGAGAGATTGCAGCGGTCGGTGAATTAGTTACGAATGTAAAAGTTGGCGACCGAGTAACAATGGGATCCTCTTCGTGCGGAACCTGTCGTGCATGTTTGCGCGGGCAAGATAAAGGTTGCACCGAACACTTTCTCAACTTCTCACTTAAAGGTGGTTCATACGGCCCTGGTGGTTTTGCTGAATACAAAATACATAGAAGCGATGGTGTCTTTCCTGTCGGTGATGCGCCGTGGGATCAAGCAGCACTTGCAGAACCTTTGTCATGTGCAATCCACGCAGCACGCCTTCTAGATGCTCGTCTAGGTGACACCGCAGTTGTCTTTGGCGCCGGCACTATGGGATTACTTAACTTAATGGTCTTGAAAAAATCTGGTCTTCGCGTCGCAGTAGTCGATGTCAATGAAGGTCGTCTTGCGAAGGCGACATCACTTGGAGCAGATGTAATTCTTAAAGCAGGTCCGGATATTCGTGATCGCGTAAAGGCTGCCTTCCTTGGCGGCGTTGATTTCTCTATTGCCGCTTACGGAAGCGAAGAAGTAAATCAAGATGCACTCGATGTGCTTAATAATCGGGGCAAAATATGCCTCTTTGCTTCAGCGCACCCAGTTACGCCTTTTGCTGTTGATCCAAACCTGATGCATAACCGCGAAACATCAGCTGTCGGTGTGGTCAGTGCCGATCGCCGTGATCACGCCGTTGCAACAGATTTGATTGCTACCGGACAGATTGATTTATCACCAATTGTTGATGCGACTTTCCCATTGGTAGAAGCTGCAGCAGCATTTGAACGCGCAACATCATCACCGAGTTATCGCGTGATGTTGCATCCGTAATTGGTTTTAATAACCCATTTCGTGAAGTTTGTGCATTGACTCTTTTGTTGATTGATACAAATTAGTGTAAATCTCACTTAGTGGGGCATAGGTCTCTGCCAGAGCAGCATTTGGTTCGATGATGTGTGGTTTGCCTTGCCAGTTGCGAATCTCTTCTGGACTAGCGACCAGACCAACTGCAACGCCAGCTAACAGCGCGTCTCCGTAAGAAGCACCAAATGTAAGTGGAGCAACTTCTTGTGGCACTCCAGAAATATCACTAACCGCTTGTAACCAGAGAGCATTTTTTGTGCCCCCGCCGACGGATTTGATTGCGTGCGGTTTTGCGCCAATTGCTGTGAACAAATCAACGTGTTGCTTAAATCCGTGACCCATTCCTTCGAGCACACTTCTAAAGAGATGTCCGCGTGTATGTGTCAGACTCAAACCAAAGATCATTCCCTTGGCACGAGGATCCATTACTGGTGTGCGTTCTCCACTGAAGTACGGAAGAACTACGACGCCTTCAGCGCCTGGTGGTGTTGCTTGTGCTTCTTTTACTAATGCTGCATATGCATTTTCACCGCCAGCTTCTTCGGCAGCAATTAATTCCTTTGCAAAGTTATCTTTAAACCAACGTGTAAGAGAACCGCTGGTTGCCATTCCTGCAAGCAGACACCAGGTGCCTGGGAAGAGATATGGACCTGCCCATAATCTTTTGTCACGTGCTTGGTCGTTATCGGTAACTTGAATCATAAATATTGTTGAGCCATACATCATCATTAATTCACCTGGCTTTGTAACACTGACGCTAAGTGCTTCTGCGCCAGCATCAATTGTTCCGACAGAAACAGGTGTACCAACGGCTAATCCAGTGGCTTTTGAAGCGGATTCAATGATGTGGCCCGCTAATTCATGGCTCCACATAATCTCTGGAAGTTGCTTGATATCTAAAATCTCTTTGCAGTACTTATCGCTCCACTCATTTTTTCGTGGGTCGTACATCGGAACCATCGTGCCGGCTGAGAAGTGATCAACAACAACGCGAGAAGTTAGGCGAGCAACAATAAATGTTGTTGCATCAACAAACCATCGTGCTTTTTTATAGACCTCAGGTTCATTTTTCTTAATCCATAGAATCTTTGGACCAGTTGATTGTGATGACAATGTATTTGCAGTTGCATTAAAAATTGTATCTTCGCCATAGATTGCATTGAGTTCGTCAATCTCTTCGACGGCGCGAGTATCTACACCGTACAAAATACCCATACGAAGCGGGTTAAAGTTTTCATCTATCGGCAATACATCTGGACCGATTGCGCTAACTCCGACGCCTTTGATGTCACTTGGTGACACGCCTTCGGTTGCAAGTAATTGTTTGCTGAGATTACAAAAATCTCCCCACCACGTTAACTCTGGATCGTGTTCGGCCCATCCTGCGCGTGGAAACAAAAGCTTGTGAGGAATTGCAGCTTGCGCAATTACTTTTCCTTGCGGAGTTGTTAAGACACCCTTTGATTCATAGGTGCCGATATCAATTCCGAGAAGTAAGTCTTGTCCCATGGTGCATCCCCTTTGTAAGAATTAACCTCTGGAGAAATCTTCCTCTGTAGGAAATTTCTTTACAACCCCAATAAGAAGTTTTGTTAGGTCTTCTAAATCATCGAGTGAACATACTTCAACACCTGAGTGCGTATAACGAGTTGGCCATGCAACATCAACACATGCAACGCCTTCGCCAACTAATTGAACGTATGACGCATCTGTTAGTAAACCGATAGTTGCGTGACGTTGAAGATCAACTTTTTGTGCTTGCGCAGACTCTTCGATAAGTGAGAGTAAGCGTGGGTGCGGGATCAAACCATTGAGTGTTCCGCGTCCATGAAATGTGTATGTGCCAACTACTGGACCAGCGCCTACTTCTACTGCGTTTCCGCCGTGAATATCTGGGGTGTCGGATGCTGCAACTAAATCAATGCTTATTGCCGCAGTTGGATGAATCTGTTGGGCTGCAACCATGGCGCCTCGAAGATTGAATTCTTCTTGCACTGTGCCGACTAAGTGCAGCGTTGCCTTAGGACGCTTCTTGCCAAAGTGTTGTGCGAGTTCAACAAGTACTGCGCATCCTCCTCGATCATCTAGTGATGTTGCTGCAACTCTGTTGTTAACAAGTTTTTCAAAGCTTGGACGATACAAAACTGGAGTACCGATTTTTACTCCTGCTGCTGCAACTTCTTTTGCACTAGTTGCTCCGATATCTACATAGCATTCACCGATTGGCTTAACTTTGTACTTATCTTCTGGTGGAGTCAGGTGGTGAGAGACAAAACCAATAACACCATTAACAATTTTTCCTGAAGATGTCTGCAGAATTACATTTGAAGCAGCCAAGATTCGCTCTGGAACTCCACCGACTCGTTCAATGCGGATAAACCCATTGTCTTCTACGCCTTTAACAATCATTCCGAGAGAGTCTGTGTGGGCAAAGATCATTAGGTCAGAACCCTCTGGTGATGTTCCCTTAATGGTTGCAATGACGTTACCGAGAACATCAACGCGGATCTCATCAACGTAATCTTTTAAATCAGCTTTGAGTTTCTTAATCATTTCATCTTCAAAACCTGCCATGGCAGGTGTGAGACAGTACTTTTCTAAACGCTCGATAAGTGACATTACGACCTCAATGACTTAGAAATGGATTTGTTAACTCTTCGTCTCTCTAGAACAACGTTCAGAATCATTACGAAGATAAGCACGCCACCTTGGGCTGCAAGATATAAGAATTGACTAAAGCGAAGTGCGTTAAAGCCGGATGAAACCATCTGCAAAACAATTGTTGCAAGAATTACGCCAGTAACGGTTCCGAAACCGCCCATCGGGTTAACGCCACCTAGAACAACAATTACGATTGCTAAAAGGATGTATGACGAACCAAAGTCTGGACTTGCAGCCGATGTTCGCGAAGCAATAAGTAATCCAGCGAGAGCGGATAACAAGCCTGAAACTATGTAAACCCAGGCAATAACTTTTCGGTCTCCCATAACGCTGTATTGCGCAGCTTTGCGATTGGTTCCGACTAAGAAAACCTTAAGCCCAAGGCTGGTTCGGTTGATCCATACTCCGACTGCGCCACCGATGATTAGCAGCAAAACAAAAGGTGTCGGAATTCCAAAGAATGTTCCGTTGCCAACGCGCATAAATGATTCAGGCAAACCAGAGACTGAAACGCCATTAGTCATACCGATTGCAATTCCGTTGAAAAGCGTCATTGTTGCAAGAGTTGCCAGAATTGGTGTGACGTCGAGTTTTGCAATCAATATTGAGTTAATTCCACCTGCAATCAAACCAACAAGTATTCCTAGAACGCACGCAATGATGATCCACATCAGCGATTCGCTTCCGGTTGTTTCGCTCTTGCTTCTCATCACATAAGCAGCAACCAGCGCTGCAGCATTGGAAATAGAAACAATTGAAAGATCGATTCCGCCAGTGAGCATTGAGAGCATCACGGCGATGCTAAGAATTGCGATTTCAGGAACTTGATAAGACATTGATTTAAAGTTATTTGGAGAGAAGAAGATATTTGGAGAGAGAATTGAAAAGATCAGTAGTGTTCCCAAAGTAATGGTCATTAACTGAGTAATTTTACGGTCAGCTAAGAGTCCTGTGTTGAATTTGTTCCAACGTTCATTCATGCTTAAGCCGCCTCATCATTCGTTGCAACACGACGTTTTTTAGCTTTACGACTCTCATTAATTGCTTGAACCGTAATACCAATAAGAAGTAGTGCACCTACTGCCGCCCGTTGCCACGAACCGCTTACACCTAAGAGAATCAAATTGTTTTTAATCAAGCTAATGAGGATAACTCCCAAAACAGTACCGAATACGGTTCCGTATCCACCCATAATGCTTGCGCCGCCAAGAACTACTGCGGCAATAATGTCGAGTTCGGATCCGGCAAGATCGTAAGGATTAGCTTTGCGTTGAAGTGATACATACAAAATGCCTGCAAGTCCCGATAGGGCACCGACCAGCATGTAAATCTTTGCTTGTGTGCGCTTAATTGAAATTCCAAGACGTCGTGTTGCTTCGACGCCGCCACCAAGTGCGTAAACAGCGCGACCAAACATTGTGCGGTTGAGCAAAAATGCGACGAGCAGAGTAATAATCACAATAGGAATAATCAGGATGTGAAGTCGAGCCAGAGTGCCTTCTTCAGGTTGAATCGCCAATAAATCTGCTGTTGCGAAGTTATCGAGTCCAACTGGAATATCGCTGATAAATGATGAACCGATGAATGAGAGCATGATGCCGCGGAAAATACCGGCGGTACCAAGAGTGGCAATAAGAGTTGGAATTCCAAAACTCGCGATTGCAATTGAATTAAGGCCACCCAGTGCGACTCCGATAAGGATTGCTAAAACGATAGGAATCATCAAGCTGTTCTCGTTTAAATTAAATTTCTGCATGATCACGACGGCGGTATAGCCGGCAAAGATTCCTACGACTGGGAATGAAACATCGATTCCACCGCTAATGATGACGACCAATACTCCGAGTGCGAAGAGAAGTTGAACGAATGAAGATCTGAAAATGTCAAAGAGGGTTGAGAGGGTGAAAAATTCTGGGCTTTTAACTCCGATTGCAATTGAAAGCAGAATAATTGCGATTATCAACGCTGTTTCGTTGCGCAGTAGCAATTTCTTCCAGTTCATAACTCAGCTCAACTCCTTATACAAGACAGTTTCATCTAGCTCTGATTCGTTAAACTCCTTAGAGACGTGACCATTCTTGATGACCAAGACTCTGTGGCAGATCTGAATAAGTTCTGGAATGTCATCAGATACAACTAAAAATGCCATTCCTTCTTGTGCGCGATCTCGAATAATTTCTAAGATTTCGCGCTTAGAGCCGATGTCCACACCAACTGTTGGGCCATTCAAAATCATGAGGTGTGGATTCATTGCCAGCCACTTTGCCAACACAACGCGTTGTTGATTTCCACCCGAGAGCGATGTGACAGGATTTTGTGAATCCTTAGTTTTAATTCGCAGATCTTTAATCCATCTTTCGCCTTCTTCGTAGAGGCGGGACTTTGCAAGAATTCCACCGCGTCCTCTGTGTCGATCAATTCCAACTGCAACTAAATTACGAACAATTGATTGATCTAGGAATAAACCTTGAGTCAAGCGATCTGGTGGAACATATCCAATGCCAGCTTTAATGGCAGCCGAAGAAGAGTTAAGTCGAACCGACTTTCCTTCAACAATAATTTCACCTGAATCAACTGGGTATTGACCAAAAATGGCTTCTGCTAACTCTGTGCGGCCCGAACCCAAAAGACCGGTGATACCGAGAATTTCTCCTGGAGCAATTGAGAAAGATACATCTGAAAAAGTTGGTTTAGTTGATAGCTTCTTTACTTCGATAACTTTTGTGGAAGATGGCTTTAGCGGTGGAGCAATTCGTGATTCAGAGATGTTTAATCCGGTCATCGCCTCTGAAATCGCTTCGCGCTTGTAATCCTTCATCAAACCATCTGCCACTAATTCTCCGTTACGCAAGATGGAAATGGTGTTACAGATCTCTTGAATCTCATCAATTTTATGGCTAACAAAGACAGTTGCTACACCGCGTGCCTTGATTTGCTCAACGACTTCAAAGAGACGTTTGATTTCTTTGCGAGTAAGCGCTGTTGTTGGTTCGTCCATAAACAACATCTTGACGCCTAAGTTGGTGGCGCGTGCAATAGCAATAAGTTGTTTGGATGCGATAGAAATTTCAGCAACTGGTGTGTTGATATCAATATCAACACCAATTAACTCTAGGGCTGTTTGTGCAATCTCTTTAGACTCTTTCTTGCTTGAAAAGCGTGAGTTCTTAGAGATAAATGTAGGAAGTGCAATATTTTCTGCAACAGTTAAATTAGGCAATAGTGAAAAATCTTGAAAAATAACTTGTACGCCTTCTCGGACAGCTTCACGAGGAGATAGTGCGTTAAATGTTTTATCGCCTAAACGAATGAGGCCTGAATCTGGTGCGTGCACACCGCTCATTATTTTGATTAGGGTGGATTTACCTGATCCATTTTCACCGGCGATGCAATGTACTTCACCGCTTTTAACTGAGAGAGATACGCCTGCGAGCGCCTTAGCGCCACCGAAGGATTTAACAATATTTTCAACACCATATTCAGCAGTAAGTAATACAGACATTTTTTCTAATATGCCTTTCTTTACTGTGAGGAGGTTAAATTATTTTATTACCTTTTAAGCAAGAGTGGGGCGCGGAATTCCGCGCCCCACTCTTTTCGAGCTTAATTGCTTGGTTATTAGATGTTGTACTCACCCATATTGTCTTTATCAACAATAACCCAAGCAGCACCTGACCAGCTGACCTTTGTGCCAGCGATCTTTTGGATGCTTTCATAGCCAGGAACGCCTAGATCTAGACCTTCAGTGATTTCTCCACCGTCAGCAAGAATATCTAGCATGTTCAACATAGCTTGACCTGCAAGTGCTGAATCCCAGAAGAAGATCTTGTCGATCGCTCCAGTAGTCAAGTACTTGCTTGTCATTGAAGGAATTGATGTACCCATTACGCAGACCTTGTCAGCAAGACCAAGTTCTTCAACTGCGCGACCGATACCAACTACGTCATTTGCAGAAGATCCTTCTAGACCCTTTAGGTCTGGATACTTCTTAAGAAGTTCCTTGGTCTTGTTGTATGCAACATCTGCATCTTCCTTTGACTCAATTGGATCTTCTACACGCACGATGCCTGGGTACTCTGACTTAGCACGCTCGAAAGCGCCTGCGACCCATTCATTGTGGCTTCCGTTTGTAAGTGTTCCAACAAACGCAGCGTACTTACCGCTTCCACCCATACATTCTTGTAGGTTGTCCATCATGACTGCGCCGTATGCAGCATTATCAAATGCTTCAATGTTAGCGTCAGCGTTTTGGATTTGGTTAGCTTCGTGTGTTACAACAAAAATTCCAGCTTCTTTAGCTTTTGCAACAACACCATCGATTGAAGCTACGTCGTTTGGAACAATTCCAATTCCTGTAACTCCCTGAGCAATAAGATCTTCAACCATCTTTGATTGCTTCTCTGGTGATGCATCTGTTGCACCTGTCATTGTTGCATCGATACCTTTATCGGCAGCCCATGCATTAATTCCCTTTTCCATGTTGTCGAACCAGCCGACGCCGATCAACTTCACAGAAATTACGTAGCGCTTATCTGCAGCTGAATCTCCGCCTGAACTGCAGCCAGTTAGAACTAGAGCTGCAGCGGCAGCCGCTGCTGCGACTTTGTACTTCTTCATTCGTGCTCCTTTTTGCTTTTTTAAAGGGGACCGGGTTGGGATTGACCCCTAAGGGTAAGAGGAATATATTCGCCTTTCACAAAATTGGTCAAGACTTACGTTATAAAAAGATAGGTTTTTTAAGCCTTTTTGGTGAAAATTCTTAACTTCTAAGAGGGGTACCTTTACTTCATGCAAAAGATCCTGAATGTCCCAACAGAGTTCGTTAACGAGATGCTAGAAGGCATCCTGGAGGCCTATCCAAAGCAACTCAAGGCCGTCGATGGAGATAACCACGCCTTGGTTCGTGCTGATGCACCTGTTTCAGGAAAAGTAGGGATTACGACCGGGGGCGGTTCAGGTCACCTTCCACTCTTTCTTGGTTATGTCGGAAAAGGCATGCTCGATGGTGTTGCTGTCGGAGATGTATTCCAAAGTCCCACTGCAGAACAGATGCTTGCAGTAACTAAGCAAGTTAACTCTGGTGCGGGCGTTCTTTATATTTATGGAAATTACGGTGGAGATGTTTTTAACTTTGATTTCGCAGCAGAACTCGCAGCAGCCGAAGGAATTCGCGTTGAAACTGTATTAGGTGCTGACGATGTTGCATCTGCACCAAAGGGTGAAGAAGCGCGACGTCGCGGTATTGCTGGAATTTTCTTTTTATACAAAGTTGCAGGAGCTGCTGCTGCAAAAGGTTTATCACTCGATGAAGTTGTTGCTGTTACAAAGAAGGCTGCAGCACAGACTCGCACAATGGGTCTTGCACTGAGCCCAGTAACACTTCCTGCAGTAGGTCATCCAACCTTTGAAGTAAAAGCAGGCGAGATGGAAATCGGTATGGGTATCCATGGCGAACCTGGAATTCGTAAGAGCAAGCTAGAAACTGCCGATCAAATTACAGAAGAGTTGCTCACTGCAATCAAGGCTGATCTTGATCTAAAGAGCGGTGACAAAGTATGCGTACTCATGAACAGCCTGGGCGCAACACCACCTGAAGAGCTTTACATCATGTTCCGTCACGCAAAGAAGACTCTCAAGAGTTATGGCGTAGAAGTTGCGCGTGCATACGTTGGAGAATTCGCTACTTCTCTTGAAATGGCTGGTGCTTCTATCAGCGTTATTCGCGTAGATGATGAGTTACTTAACTACATAAATACTCCTGTGCACACACCATTCTTTACTCAGGCATGAGCGCCTTTACTGACTCCGTAGAAAAAGTCGCGGCTGCTCTAGAGAATAACTCAAAGAAATTTGAGGAGTTAGATTCAGTCGCAGGAGATGGCGATCTCGGAATCACCGCAGGAAATATTGCTAAAGGCTTACGTGCTGGCGCTGCCGCAGCAACTGGTGATCTCAAAGCTGACCTGATGTTAATTGGTCGCGAAATTGCAAAGTTTGCGCCTTCAACATTTGGCACGTTATTTGCTACAGGATTCATTCGCGCATCCGCAGCAGTTACAGATGGTGACGCACTGAAAAATACTCAACTGGCAGTAACCGCGGCCTATGAAGGTATTGCTTCGCGAGGTAAAGCCGCACTCGGTGAGCGAACACTTTTAGATGCACTACATCCAGCATCTGTTGCACTTAATGGTGCAACTGATTTACAGAGTGGATTAAATGCTGCCGCAACCGGTGCACGCGCTGGTGTGACAGCAACTGCTGCAATGGCGCCTAAACATGGACGTGCTGGCTGGATCGGTGAACGCGCGCAAGGCAATGAAGATGCTGGCGCTACTGTTGTTGCAGTTGTCTTTGAAGCTTTAGCGCAATAACTTTATAAACCACCCAAACGCAATAGTTCGCTCTTATCTGCGACTTTAACGCGTGGTTTTCCTAGTGGTTCACCGAGTGAAACTTCGGCAGTGTTAATTGCTTCCCAATGGGTTTGTGTAATTACTTTGTGTGCGCCAATTAAATCGTTGATGTCTCCTGCAGCCTTCGGTGACTTTAGATCTGCAATCAGTAAATCGATTACCGCTGCTGCATCACTCTTGTTTGTACCAATGACTCCTGATGGTCCGCGTTTAGCCCAACCAACTACGTAGACATTTTCTTTCACGCGGCCATCAGCGTTTAAAACCTTGCCTTTTTCATATGTAATTCCATTGAGTGGCGCTGGCTCATAGCCGATAGCGCTAATAACAAGGCCACACTTAACCACTTTTTCACCACTTGGTGTTTTAAATATAACTTCTTGAACTTTTCCGGCGCCTTTAATCTCTGTTGGAACATGATGAAACAAGAATTCCATGGTGCGTGCATGGTTTGTTTTCTCTTGCTCAGCAATTGCAAGCATCGCATCGAGATTGCTCTTTACATCTTTTTCAGGAGCATCTCCGGCTGCAGTAATCGCTGCAGCAATGTCACTCTTATGCATAATTACATTTGTGTGCTCGAGTTTCGGCAAATCCCGTAACTCTGGTGAGGTAAAGGCTGCGTGCTCAGCGCCACGGCGAGCACAGATATACACCTTGCGGATGTTGCTCTTCTTAAGTTCTTCGATTGCATGATTTGCAGTATCTGTTGGATCAAGTTCAGATGGCTCAAGAGCTAACATGCGTGCAACATCCATCGCTACATTTCCGGCACCGATAATTATTGCTGTGTCGGCATCCAGTGGCACATCAACACCCGTGTAATCAGGGTGTGCGTTATACCAAGGCACAAAATCGGCAGCAGATAAATATCCAGGCAGTTCTTCGCCAGGGATTCCAAGTTTTCTTCCAACAGATGAACCTGTTGCAATAATTACGGCGTCGTACTTTGCCTGTAAATCAACTAGTTGAACATTCGTACCGAGTTCGACGTTGCCAAATAGACGAAAGTTTCCAGCTGTTGCAATCTTTTCAAATACTTTTGAAACAGTTTTAATCTTTGGATGATCTGGTGCAACACCGCTTCGGACTAAGCCCCATGGTGTTGGTAAGCGTTCAATCATGTCGATTGCAAATTTTTTATCATCGCTCTGTGCATTTTGAAGAGCTTGAGCAGTAAAATATCCAGCAGGCCCTGCGCCAACGATTGCTACTTTAAATGTCACCATGGCTCAATTCTAAAGTAATTCTTTACTTTGCGAGCAGTGACATGAAATCTTCTACCGGAGTTTCCTCTAGTTTTGATCGGTCTAAACAGATCTCCAATATCTCTTTCTGTTGACCCGCAGGATAAATACGCGCCAGATTGATTTTGAATTTTTCAATCAGTAATGGAATTCCTTCCGTGCGACGACGTGCATGCCCGATTGGATATTCAACAACTTCTTCTCCAAGGACTGTGCCATCTGTAAAAGTAATAGTTAATGCATTTGCAATTGAGCGCTTTGATGGATCGTGATAATCAAGGCTAAATGCAGAGTCTTCAACGCAGGTAATCTTGTCTCGTAGTATGTCGATGCGTGGATCTGCAGCTATTTCGTCCTCATAGTCACGCGCGGTTAAGCGCCCAAAAATGAGTGGTACGGCAACCATGTATTGAATACAGTGATCACGGTCAGCAGGATTTCCGAGTGGTCCCTTCTTATCAATGATTCGAATACATGCCTCGTGAGTGCGAATCGTTACCTTTGCAATATCAGCCTCTGACTTGCCTGCATCCTTCATCTGTCCAAAGAGAGTCATCGCAGCTTCTACTGCTGTTTGTGAATGGAATTCAGCTGGAAAAGAAATTTTAAATAGAATATTTTCCATAACATATGAGCCATAAGAGCGCTGAAATTTAAAGTGATTCCCACGGAAAAGCGAATCGTAGAAACCCCAAATCTTTGCAGTCAGTGCACTTGGATAACCCATCTCTCCAACGCGTGCCATCAGCGCTAACCGCACTGCACGAGAAGTTGCATCACCTGCTGCCCATGATTTGCGAGAACCTGCATTTGGAAAATGGCGATATGTTCGAAGTGCTTGACCATCTACCCAGGCAAGCGATACCGCGTTAAGAGTCTGCTCGCGGGTTAAGCCCATCAATTGTGAGACAACTGCAGTAGATGCAACTTTGACCAAAATAACGTGATCAAGTCCAACTTTGTTGAATGAGTTCTCTAGTGCAATACAGCCTTGAATTTCATGAGCCTTAATCATGGCGGTGAGGACATCGCGCATCACCAGTTTTTTTCCATTTCCAAATGATGGGTTTTGAGCTATCCAATCAGCAGTTGCAAGAATTGCACCAAGATTATCTGATGGGTGTCCCCATTCGGCTGCCAACCATGTGTCATTGAAATCTAACCATCGAATTGCTGCCCCAATATTGAAGGCACCTTGAACTGGATCTAGGCGAAATGAAGTTCCAGGTACTCGTACACCTTTATCAGTAACTACTCCAGGAACTAGCGGGCCCAAAAGTTTGGTGCAAGCTTCGTATTCAAGGGCTTCAAGACCGCATCCAATTGTGTCCAAGAGGCAATTCCATGCAGTCTCATATGCAACATCTGAATTGATTTCGAAATTCAATACATAATCGACGATATCGATAATTTCTTTATCAAATTCTTGTGCTGGTCTTACAATCTGTGATGACACGAAGTTATACCTTTTCTTGTAGTTATCGGCTTGAAATCGGGACGAATACTAAATCTTCCGGACCTGTGTAATTAGCACTTGGGCGAATAATTTTGTTATCAATTCGTTGCTCAATTACGTGAGCAGACCAACCAGTTGTGCGTGCAATAACAAATATTGGAGTAAAGAACGCTGTGGGTATGCCCATTTGTTTATAGGCAACAGCAGAGAACCAATCAAGATTTGGGAACATATTTTTGACATCCCACATCACTGATTCAATACGCTCGGCAATTTCATAAAGCGCCGTGGAACCCTGGTCAACAGATAGGTCGAATGCAATCTTCTTAATAATTACATTTCGAGGGTCTGAGACGGTATAGACGGGGTGACCAAAACCAATTACTACTTCCTTATTTCCAACGCGTTCCCGAATATCGGCTTCGGCTTGCTCTGGATTTGAATAACGCTCTTGGATTTCAAGGGCTACTTCATTGGCGCCACCATGCTTTGGTCCACGCAGTGCTCCGATTGCACCAGTAATTGCAGAGAAGAGATCTGAGCCAGTACCAGCGATTACGCGTCCAGCAAATGTGGAGGCGTTGAATTCATGTTCAGCATACAAAATTAGTGAGGCATGCATTGATTTAACCCAGAGCTCACTGGCTGGCTTGCCATGTAGCAAGTGAAGGAAGTGTCCACCGATTGAATCATCATCTGTTTCTACCGCAATTCGCTTTGCGCTATTGGCAAAGTGATACCAATAAAGAAGCATCGAAGGTAGACACGCTATGAGTTTGTCCGCAATTTCGCGTGCACCTTCGGTTGTATGCGCGTCGCCTTCTGGTGTGACACAACCAAGTGCTGAAACACCCGAACGCATTACATCCATTGGATGTGCCGTTGCTGGTATCTGTTCCAGAATTGCTTTTACCTGGGGTGGAAGCGAGCGAAGTCCTTGCAGTTTTTTCTTGTACGCGATTAATTGAGAAGTAGAAGGCAAAGTGCCATGAATAAGTAGATGGGCTACTTCTTCGAAATCGCAATTTGCTGCAAGGTCTGCGATATCAAAGCCTCGGTAGTGCAAATCGTTTCCACTTTTACCCACGCTACAAAGGGCTGTGTTTCCAGCAGTAACACCTGAGAGCGCAACTGATTTCTTTGGTTTGAAATCTGCCATGAGGGAACTGCTCCTTATTTTTCGTCGCGATATTGATCGAGCGCTTTTTCAAATGCGTGGTAATTGATGCGCTCATATAGCTCTTCACGACTCTGCATTGAGCTAATAACATCTGCTTGAGTTCCATCACGGCGAATGTGTTCATAAACATTTTCAGCTGCTTTATTCATGGCTCTAAAGGCTGAGAGCGGATACAAAATCATTCCAACGCCTTGCGCAGCTAACTGGTCACGAGTGAAGAGCGGGGTCAGGCCAAATTCAGTGATATTGGCAAGGATCGGTTTCTTTACAGCTTGAGCAAACTTTTTGTAATCATTTAGGTCGGTAATTGCTTCTGGAAAAACTAAATCTGCACCCGCATCAATGTATGCAACGGCTCTCTCTATTGCTAAATCAATGCCTTCATTTGCAATAGCATCGGTGCGAGCCATAATTTGAAATGAGTCATCAGTGCGAGCGTCTGCTGCTGCTTTAATGCGGTCAACCATTTCGCTCCTACTAACTATTTCTTTATTGGGGCGATGTCCGCAACGTTTAGCACCCGCTTGATCTTCAATATGCATTGCGGCTGCGCCAGCTTTAATCAAGTCTTTTACTGTACGGCCAATATTGAAAGCAGACGGCCCAAAACCAGTGTCAGCATCTACTAATAATGGCGTATCGCAAACGTTAGTGATG
>JNSL01000057.1_pt1 | contig 20456 bp, 19 predicted proteins | sample 210691 | NCBI WGS metagenome assembly JNSL01 (sample SAMN02808685, study PRJNA238866) | freshwater metagenome | biome: fresh water; feature: freshwater reservoir; material: water; isolation source: water column of the freshwater reservoir Embalse de Amadorio in Spain | place: Spain: Valencia ...
TTTTGAGTGATTTTATCATTGGGAATAAAAGTCGTGGAAAAAATTGCCGTCCATAAAGGAGTGGCAGCATTAGTAATTCCAGCAAGCACAGAAGTTACATGAGTTTCACCATATGCAATTAATGCAAAAGGTGCTGTGTGTTGTAAGAACCCAGCAATATTTGCTCTCACCCAAGCTTTCTTGGTGTTGGGAAGTTTTTGCTGAATTATTAACAAAATTATAAATACGGTAAGAGTGCCAAGTGCTACTCGACCAAAAGCGATTTGGAGAGGGGAAAGGCTTTCTCCTGCTACCTTAATGAAAAAGAAAGATAATCCCCACACAATTGTTAAAAAAATCCAGGATGGAAGCCAAGTTTTTAATGGTGGAGATGTTGTCATGGGAATCCTATTGTGTCACTACTACGCCCACTTGAGTCACACAATTAACGTCATTAACTAACAAATGTGATTGATGTGATTGAAACGACACGACCAAACGTGTAATCACACACTTTTTACTTCACTATTACATACGATAGGGGAGCGCTCAAAAATAGAGACAAAAAAGCTTTTAGGAGAAAATTTAAATAATGGATGCCGTTTCAATTTCCCCCGGCAATAGTGATTTCCCGCTAAGTGATCGTGACAAAGAAATATTAGAATTTGAACGTCAATGGTGGAAATACTCTGGTGCAAAAGAACAAGCAATCAGAGAACTGTTTGGAATGAGTGCCACAAGGTATTACCAAGTTTTAAATGCTCTTGTTGATCATCCTTCTGCTTTAAGTTTTGACCCAATGTTGATAAAAAGATTACAAAGAATACGTTCAGCTCGTGCACGTAACCGTTCGGCTCGTAAGCTTGGGATTCAACTTTAAAGATTGAGGCTTGGCCTAATTTATGCCAGTTGGTGTGGTGTTGTGGTTTAACACAGAAAAAGGTTACGGTTTTATAAAAACAAAAGATGGTTCAGAAATCTTTGTGAGAGAAAATGCCATCACCGCAACTGGATTAAGAAACTTAGTTGAAGGTCAAAAAGTTAGTTTCGAAATTGATTTGATATCTGATCCTCGAGGGCCTATTGCCACCCAAGTTGTGGTGCAATAAATCAACCAGTGTTTCTCAAGCCCGTAGCTATACCGTTAATGGTTAGTAACAAAGTTCTACGTAGCAATGGATCTGTTTCACCAGGATTTTGATTAAGCTCTCTTACCTTCTTTAGAAGTGATACTTGCAAATACTGCAGTGGCAATAGATATGTATCTCTAATTTGTAAAGTTTTTTTCAATGATTGTTGATTCTCAAGTATTTCACTTTCTCCAGTTAGCCACAAAATCTGTTGTTTAGTTTCCTCATACTCGGCTTTAACTTTGTCAAACATGTGATGAAGTTCAACTGGCACTAGTTCTGTTATGTAGTGTTGCGCAATATTCATATCTGCTTTTGCAACAGTCATTTCTACATTGCTGATGAAGTTTCTAAAGAAAGCCCAATTAGTGGCCATGCGACGAAGTGATGCTTCATGTCCAGCATCACGAGCTGCTTTTATTCCTGAGCCAACTCCAAACCATCCTGGAATAATTTGTCTTGATTGAGTCCAACCAAATACCCAAGGAATAGCTCTTAAAGATTCCAAGCCTGCGTTTAATTGTCTTTTGGCAGGTCTAGAACCTAAATGCAAATCAGCTAATTGTTCAACTGGTGTTGATAGGGCAAAATAATTTGCTAAGTCAGGATCTTTTGTTAAAGAATTGTATTTTTCTTGAGCAGAGTTGCTCACCTGGTTCATGACTTGATCCCATTCATCAAGTTCTTTTTGATTTACTCTTGATGCAGCGTGAAGCAGAGTTGCTTCAAGGGTTGCGGCTAACAGTAATTCCAGATTTTCTCGAGCAAGTTGAGGTAACAAGTATTTATCACTAATTACTTCACCTTGTTCAGTTAGTTTCATTTCTCCAACCACAACACCCCAAGGCATTGCCAAAATTGCGTCATGAGTTGGTCCTCCACCTCGACCAACTGTTCCTCCTCGACCGTGAAACAGTCTTAATTTCACTCCGTGCTTGCTTGCTACGTCACGTAGTTTTCTTTGGGCTAGTTGAATTTCCCATTGGCTTGTGGTGATTCCTGCATCTTTATTTGAATCTGAGTAACCAAGCATTACTTCTTGCACGTTGTCGCGAAGAGAAACAAGGACGCGATAGGAAGGTGTGGAGAGTAAAGTTTCAAGTATTTCTCCGGCATTTCTTAATTCATCCACCGTTTCTAGCAGTGGCACAAAGTTAACTTTGGCGATGCGATTGGCTAGATCCACCAAGCCATTTTCTTTGGCCAAGATAACAGCAGCTAGCAAATCATCGGGGCCTTTAGTCATAGAAACTATGTAGGTATCAATTACATCGTCACCATATTCCTTTATTGCTTTATTGATTGCCCCAAAGGTGTCAAAGGTTTTTTTCAAATCAGGATCAGTCAAAACTGATGGTGCATTACCAATTGGTTTAGCGTTATCCAAAATTTGAGCTAAAAGTGTAAATCTTTCTGCTTTGGTTAAATCTGAGTACTCTTTGCTGATTAATTTGGCAGCATCAATCAAGGGGGCAAGGGCTTGGTGATGTTTGTCAGAGTGTTCTCTTACATCAAGTTTGGCAAGTTGTAACCCAATTGCTGAGGCAGTTCGAAGTGCTTTACCAAGTACTCCTTGAGCAATGAGGGTGCTTCGGTCATTGTCCAGGGCAACAAATAGTCGATTTAAATCATTAATAAATTCTTTTTCACTTGCATAGTCAATTCCAGGTTGGTGCTGAGATTTATTGGCAAATCGAATTCTAGTTTTTTCTAGTCTGTGTGAGATTGCTGAAAGTTTTAATCTGTATGGTTCTTCGGCATTAATTCTTTTAAAGCGAGAATCCAGATCAGTTAGAGTCGTTAAATCCTTTTCAACTGATTCCCATAAATTATCTTCAGCCGGAGAAATTCTATCTGAAATAGATAGATCCTCTGCTAAATGTTTTAAAATTGATTGTAAATCTCTAATAGCGTGACCGCGTTGTAATGTTAAAACATTTGTTGTTACTTCAGGTGTGACAAAAGGATTACCGTCACGATCTCCACCAATCCATGATCCAAAAGTTAAAGGCGTATCAGTTGGTTTTAATTTATCGCCCACTCCCAGTTCATGAGCTATTCGATTAAGTTCTTGTAAAACTTCTGGCAGAGCCCCAGTGGCAGCATCATCTAAATAGTTCATTGCATTACTAGCTTCATCTAAAACTTCGGGTCTTTCTAAACGAAGTTCATCGGTTTGCCACAAAAGATCAATTATTTCTGAAAATTGATCATCGTTAACAATTGTTAGTGAAGAAGTTGAATACTTCTCACTTAATAATTCTGCAATTCTTTTTAATTTCACTAACACACTGCGACGAGAAGCTTCTGTGGGGTGTGCTGTAAAAACTGGTCTCACATGAAGATTTTGAAAAGCTTCTTCAATAGTTTCTTGTTTGATCCCAGCAGCCTTAATTCTGGATGCAACTTGGGATAACCAAGTGCCATTAGTTTTTCTTTCCAAGGCCCTATCTTGAGACCTAAAGAACTGTTCTGTGATGTTGGCAAGATGAAAATAAACACTAAATGCTCTAGCAAGTTTGATTGCTGAATCTAAATCAATATGAGCTAAAAGTTTTGCCACTTCTGAAGGATTGTCTTTAGAAAGAGTTCTAATTTTTTCCACTAATTCAAATAACTGAGGTCCCTCTTGCCTGGTCAATGAGTGACCAAGCAATATTCCTAAACGGTGAATTTCAGAGCGCATCAGCGCATCTAAATCTTGTCTACTATTTGGTTTCATGAGTCGATTCTAATCAATCAATATCTTGAAAAAATATTTTGCTCAGGGTTGCTTGAACAAATGAAGACAATTAACAATCTAATTAATTAGTTTTGGGATCGTGGCCTGATAAAACATCAGCCGCATCGATGATTCGATAGGCATAACCTTGTTCGGCCAAGAATCTCTGGCGATGAGCTGCAAAATCTGCATCAACTGTGTCTCTTGAAACAACGGCATAAAAACGAGCAGTTCTACCATCAGCTTTTGGTCTTAACACTCGACCAAGTCTTTGTGCTTCTTCTTGTCTGGAACCAAATGATCCAGAAACTTGAATAGCAACTCCTGCTTCAGGTAAATCAATTGAAAAGTTTGCCACTTTACTTACCACTAACACTCTTAATTCACCAGATCTAAATGATTCAAATAATTTTTCACGTTCTTTAATGGGAGTTGAACCATCAATTACTGGTGCACCTAAATGTTGACCAAGCTCAGCTAATTGATCAAGATATTGACCAATTACTAACACTCGATCATCACTGTGTTTGGCAACAAGAGTTTCCACAACAGTATTTTTTGACAAAGTTGTGGAAGCTAAACGATATTTGTCTTCTCGCTCAGCTGTGGCATAAGTTAAACGTTCATGCTCTGGAAGAGTAACTCTTACTTCCACACAATCTGCGGGAGCAATCCATCCTTGATCAGCCATGTCTTTCCATGGTGCATCAAATCTTTTTGGACCAATTAGTGAAAACACATCATCTTCTCGTCCATCTTCACGAACAAGTGTGGCAGTTAATCCCAGGCGACGACGAGATTGAATGTCGGCTGTGAATCTAAAGACAGGTGCGGGAAGTAAATGAACTTCGTCATAAATAATCAAGCCCCAGTTCTTGGCATCAAAAAGTTCAAGATGTGCATAAACACCTTTTCTTTTTGTGGTTAAAACTTGATAGGTGGCAATGGTTACCGGTCTTATTTCTTTTTTGGAACCTGAATATTCACCAATTTCTTCATCAGTCAAAGTAGTTCTTTTTAATAATTCTGATCTCCACTGACGAGCAGAAACTGTATTTGTCACCAAAATTAAAGTTGTGGTGGAAAGAGTTGCCATGGCACTAGCACCCACAATTGTTTTACCAGCACCGCAGGGAAGAACAACCACACCTGATCCACCGTGCACAAATGATTCAGAAGCTATTTGTTGGTATCCGCGAAGCTCCCAACCCTTTTGTACTAGTTCAATTGCATGAGCATCGCCATCAACATAACCTGCATAATCTTCTGCCGGCCAACCTAGTTTTAATAGTTGTTGCTTTAATTGACCACGCTCAGATGGGTGGACCACAATGTTTTGGTCATCTAGTCTTTGACCAACAAGTGGTTGGATTCTTTTACTTTTGAGTATTTCTTCTAAAACAGGTAAGTCTTCGCAATGTAAAACTAAGCCGTGAACTGGATCTTTATTTAAACTCAAACGACCATAACGATCCATTAACTCTGCGACATCAACAAGTAATCCATGAGGAACTGCATAACGAGAATATTTAAGTAGTGTGTCAACCACACTTTCTGCATCTAATCCAGCAGCTCTGGCATTCCATAACCCAAGTGGTGTTATTCGATAAGTATGAACGTGTTCAGGCGATCTTTCTAATTCAGCAAATGGAGCAATGGCACGTCTTGCTTCTGCTGATAATTCATGATCAATTTCTAAAAGAAGAGTTTTATCACTTTGGACAATTAATGGTCCATCAGTCATTTTACTTTTTGCCCTTTTCTGCTCCAGCTATGCGAGAAATTGCATAGTCACGAATTCTTGATTCTGTTAAATCAAAACCTGTTAATAATCCGCCCTCGAAACGAATTGGTTCCACAATTCGATTTGAACTCATTCCGTGGGTGTCAACGTAGGTAATTGTAATGCACACATCCCCTGGTTTGCTTCCTGAAATTACTTGGGCAACAACTTCTTTACATAATGTGGCAATTTCACTGGCAGGAGTTTTATTTGGTGCTGCACTTGGGGTAACAGGCTTAGCTTTTGGATCTTCACCTGCTCTTAAAGCTTTAATTGCTGCATCTAATAAAGCAGCATCTGGGGGAGCACCTTCTGGTGCTGGACGTGGACGAACTCGGGCAGGAGATCTTCTTTCATTTGGTGCAGGAATTGTTTCATCAATTGGTTCATCTATTGGTTTGATGTCACCAAGTTTTCTCACTAGATCATTAATTAAATATTCAAGTGGTTGTGGAACTTCTGTGGTGGTGTATTTATTTAAAAATTCTAGAATTTTTTCAGCTGTGTAACCGCGTTCCATCGCTCTTTGTAAAGAACTTTCAGTAAATCTATAAACTTGTGCAGCACCTCGTGATTCTTGGTATGCCATATGTCTTAACTCTGAAGCAACTTCGGCAGCAGGAGGTCCTGGAATTACTGCTGTTAAATCAGCTTGTAACACAAAAGTTGCAATGGCATCTGGAAGAAGAGGTGCAATTGCAGAAACTAACATTTGATCTGGTTTAACTGCATAACCTTTGGGATCTGCAACAGCAGCTCTTGCTGCAGCTGTTCTTGCTTCTGGAGATGGCATTGTGTAGCGCATTTCTCCCAAAGCTCTTCCAGTTGTTGCAAGAACTCCTAAGCCTCTAATTCCAATTGTGTTTGCTTCACCCAATGTTGCTTTAACTAAAGTTTCAATTTCTTCTTTATTTTTTCTTGGTCTTAACCAAGTTACATACTCAACGATTGCATTTTGATCTGGTTCAAAACCAGGTTCCAGTGCAGCCATGGCATCTAGCACTAAAGATCTAATTTCTGGGGCAAGAGATTTATCAACTTCTGGAGATAAAGCATTAATTCTTATTTCGCCAACTTTTCCAACTAAGGATGCAACTCTTGTGGTGGTTAACCAAGCTTCAGCTAAAATTGCCCATCGTTCCTCCACACTTTTTGTGCGCCACACATCAAAAGCAGGGGTTGGTAACCAAACTTGTTCTTTGTCATCTCCTGCTGCCAGTAATCCTGCTGAAAAAGCAATTTCTGAAAGTAATGCTGCAATGTTTTCATCTTCATTACAAATTTTTGCGGCAATAGTTAAATCTCTTTGAGCAAGTCCACCGTTTCTTAAAACTGCTGGAGGAGTTTCACCCCAATTATCAAGAAGTTCTTCAACTAATTGCACAAATTGCAAACCTGCAGCTCCAGCTGCTCTATCAACTTGTATGGGATCTCTTTGGGCTTTTGTTTTTATATCTTTATTGTTTGATAATTCTTCAGGTAAATAACTTGGTGTTCTAAGCACTAAGGCAATTTCTCTTGGCAAAGTTAAGGCATCTCTGGCTGTTGCAACAAGAATTCCATGAGCCATTAAATATTCATGACCATTTTTAGCACTTGTAATTCCTGCATCACGATTAAGTTTTGACAGTGTAATAACAGGAGGTCCCCATAACAATTCATTTAAAACTTCATCAGTGCCCTTAGGACCTTTTTTAATAATTTCTGCAATTCTTTCAAAATTTGCAATTGCTGCTAAGTCTGGTCTTTCATCTAAAAAGCAAGGACCAAAGCCTGCTGGATGAGGTGCTACTACTTCTTTAAGAACTGGAACAAAACGCATCCCATCATCTGTGCCCCAAATAATTGCAAGTAACCTAAGTTTTTCTAAAACAACACCAATTTTTTCATTGTTATTTAAAACCTTTTCTAAATCATTTTTAGTAAATGGTTCATTCAAAACTGAAATTATTTCAGCTACTCCAACAGTCCAAGCATCTAATCGATCTAGCACTCGGGTAACAGATGAATTAGTAGCAGCTCTTGCGGCAAGTTTTGCCATGTCTGTTGGAACAGGATGAACTAAATCTGGGCGTTGAATCAACATCAAACGCATAGAGTGATCGTCTCGTTGGCGAAGAGCATCAACCAAGGTACCTGGATCTTGCGCCACAGGCGAGGAGGTTTTTTTGTCAGGTTTTACTTTGCTGGCTTTAGGCTGAGCGGCAGTTTTTGGAGACATCCGAACAAGTTTACCGAAGTTGACTAGGTGGGGTTTTGGTCAGCCCAAGACAAGCATTGGTGTATACGCGGAGTAGGCAGGAAGAAATCGGATTCGCTACCCTTGAGGTTACGACTAAAACAGTCGTAATAATTACTACTTATATAACTTGGGGTGAGTGCTCGTGCCAACTGGAAAAGTTAAATGGTACGACGTGGAAAAAGGTTTCGGTTTTCTCGAAACTGATGAAGGCGAAGATGTTTTCGTTCACGTAACAGCTTTACCTGATGGAGTTATTCCAAAACCAGGAACACGAGTTGAATTTGGCGTTGCCGAAGGTCGTCGTGGTACCCAAGCTTTGCAAGTAAAAATTTTAGAAGCTCCACCAAGTTTGGCAAAAGCAGGTCGAAAAGATACTGACGATATGGCTGCCACATTAGAAGATGTCATCAAATTACTTGATGGTGTTTCAAATCAATTACGTCGTGGACGTTACCCAGATGATTCATCTGCCACAAAAATTGCTGCAGTATTAAGAGCAGTGGCAAATGATCTTGACGCTTAAGTTAGAAAACTAATAATGGCAAATGCAATTGAAACAAAATTAAATAACGCTAAAGACGTTGCTCGCAATTTTTTAATTGAAGACATCACCGAACAACGGGTTGGTGAATATTTAGGATTTGAAGTTGAGGGTGAAAATACTCTTACCCATAAATTTAAATGTGTGGATAAAGCATATTTTGGTTGGCATTGGTCGGTAACACTTGCTGTTACAGATGACTCAAGTGAAGTAACTGTTAGTGAAATTCTTTTACTTCCCGGAGAAAAAGCAATTTTGGCAAAACCGTGGGTTCCTTGGGAACAAAGAGTTGAACCAGGAGATATTGGTGTTGGCGATGTTTTACCAACTGCTGCAGATGATGTTCGCTTAGTTCCGGGTTACACAGGTGTTGATGATTTATTTGAAGAAAAATTAACTCCACAAGGTTGGGAAGTTGGTTTAGGAAGATTTAGAGTTTTATCTGTGCCAGGAAAAGATGAAACAGCAATTCGCTGGTATGACGGTGATAGAGGTCCACGAGCTGCTATTGCTGAAGCGGTAACAGATAAATGTGTTACGTGTGGTTTTTATGTTGCAATATCTGGTTCATTAGGACAAAGTTTTGGTGTTTGCACAAATAAGTTTGCTGCAGATGATGGCAAAGTTGTGGCATTAGATCACGGCTGCGGTGGACATAGTGAAATAGTTGTTGATTTACATTCAATTCCAACTGGTGGCATGGTTTTTGATGACAATAATTTAGACACAACAGAAGTTAGTGATGAAGAAGTTGTGGAAACAGAAGTTACTGATATTGATGAAGATGACGATGATGACACAGAAGTAGAAGATTTAGATTTATCAGTTGATGTAATTGATGAATCTGAATTAGAAGTTTCTGAAGAAGAAAACTAAAGCCCTAGTCTTTTTCTTCTTCTTTTAATTATTCTTAATCCAATCAAACCTAAGACAATTCCCATTATAGTTACTTTTATCCAAACGTTTTGGGTTTGGTCATCAATGAAACTTGGTTGATAAATTAAAACTACAGTTGCTAATGCAAAAAGAAATGTTCCTATGTAAAGTAAATTGATTCCATCTGCCTCAATAGGTTTTAAATCTTTTTGATTATTTTCATTCATGCAAGTCCTTTAAATGCTTTCGTAATTTGTTCCGCATGATCAACTGGATGTTTTGAATAAATCCTTAACCAGTCTGCCACAGTGTATTTGCCTCTTTCGGAATGAATTCCTTCTTTAGTTAAGTCAGATATTGTTAAACGATTTAACACATCAGCTGTAGCGGCGCGAACAGCTTTATAAACAGCTAGTGAATTTTTGATATCTCCGGTTTCATAACCAAGAGCAGCAGTTTTAGCCCAATTATCTTCGTCATAACCAATTAGAGTTGGTGGGGTTTTTTCTGCTAACAAACTTCTTAACCGAGAGTAAGAACTTGTTTCTGAATCAGCTAAGTGATGCACCACCATGCGAGCAGACCATCCTTGTGCAGCTCTGTTATCAATATCTCCACCTTGGGCTAATGCTTCGTCTACTGAGTCGGTGGCCTTAATGTAATTAGAAATTGCGATTTTAAATTCGTTGTTATCCACGATTCCTATCATAACTCTGGCATACTAAAAAACATAATGAGATTCTTAATAAAAGTTGCTGCAGTAGCAGTGGCTGTTTGGGTAACAACCATGATCATTCCTGGTATTCAAGTAACGGGAGGTCTCAGGAACTATTTGATTGTGGCCTTAGTTTTAGCCTTAATCAATGCAACCTTAGGAACAGTCTTAAAAATACTTACTTTGCCGCTAGCTTTTCTTTCCTTAGGGTTTTCTTTATTAGTTGTAAACACAGCAATGCTGCTCATAACTGATCGTTTAAGCACCAATATGACAATTTCTGGATTTTGGTCTGCTTTCTTTGGTGCCATATTGATTTCCATAATTTCGAGCATTATTACCCAAATCACGACTAAAACTGTTTAAATCTTTTCTATTTGGTGCCAGTGTGATCAAAGTTTGAATCATGCAATACAATAAAGACGTTGAAACAAAAGTTTCATCGTTTTTCCCGCCAAAATGCTTAATAAGCATTTACTTGCGAGTCTTGGCAATAACTAGATCGAATCAGGATCTTTTCGAGACGCGCTAGTCGTCTCGAAAGTAGTTAACTTCATGTCGTTTTTTGATTTAGGTGTAAATCCCTCCATAGTTAAAACATTAGCCAAATCTGGTATTAATGATCCTTTTCCAATCCAAATAGCCACATTGCCTGATGCCATAAGTGGCAAAGATGTTTTAGGTCGTGGACAAACTGGTTCTGGAAAAACTCTTGCATTTGGTTTGGCAGTGCTAACTAAATTAGCTAACAGAAAAGCAAAAGCACATCATCCTTTAGCAATTATTTTGTCTCCCACTCGTGAGTTAGCAATGCAAATCAATGATGTTATTGCACCACTTGCTCAAGCTGTGCAATTAAATTCTCGATTGATTGCCGGGGGAATGCCTTACGGCAATCAAATTCAAGCTTTAAGACAAGGTGTGCCTATTTTGGTAGCAACACCTGGTCGCTTAATAGATTTAATGGAACAAAAACATGTTTCACTTTCTGAAACTGAAATAGTTGTGCTTGATGAAGCAGATCAGATGGCTGACATGGGATTTTTACCTGCGATGAAAGAAATTCTTAATGCCTGCAAACCAAAAGGCCAAAGATTACTTTTCTCCGCAACACTTGATAGAGGTGTTGATGGATTAGTTAAGAGATATTTAAACAATCCTGTTACTCATTCTGTTAATACAGACAAAGCATCAGTTTCCACGATGGAACATCATGTTTTAGTTATTCATCCCAATGATAAAGAAATTATCACCGCACAAATTGCGGCACGAGAAGGCAAAACTATTTTGTTTGTGCGCACTCAACATGGTGCAGATAAATTAGCACAAAAACTTGCTCATGCAGGTGTTCCAGTTGGAGCACTTCATGGTGGTAAATCACAATCAGTTAGAACAAGAACTTTAGCTGCATTTAAATCTGGTTTAACACCAGCTTTAGTTGCAACAGATGTGGCAGCTCGAGGAATTCACGTTGATGATGTTTCATTAGTAGTTCACGTTGATCCGCCCCAAGATCCTAAAGATTATTTACATCGCGCTGGAAGAACTGCAAGAGCAGGTGAATCAGGTGTTGTGGTAACACTTACTACAACTCGTCAACAAAATACTGTTCGCGGTTTAACAGATAAAGCGGGAGTTAAGCCAAAAATTACTAGAGTTAAACCTTTAGCAAGAGAATTAACTGAAGTAACAGGTGCACGTCAACCAAGTGGAGTGCCATGGATTGCACCGGCTACAAAAGAGCGTCACGATAATCAAAAAGGTGGACCAAGAAAAAGAAGATCAAGACCACGTCCACATGAAAGACGTCGTCGTCCTCGTTAAATTAAAAGTAATTAATTCCTGATCGAATTAATTGAATTCCCAGAACTAAAAGCAAAACTGCTGCAATTCTTACCAGCAGTTGGTAAACCCACATGGGCATTTTATTTCGCGATGTTCCTAAACCAAAAGCTAGGGCTGCTTTACTGCCTACTAGTAATAAATAAAAACCAAACAAGAATCCCAAAGCATCCCAAAATCCTTTATTCCAACCAGCAGTCAACAAAGTTCCTCCAGCTGTCATCCAGAATAACCAGGCAGAAGGATTAACAACATTAGTTAAGATTGCTTTAAATAAAGTTGTTTTTGTCGAGCCTATTGAAATATCTATATTTATATTTTTTTGTGGATCATTCTTACCAGCAATCCAAGACTCATAAGCAAAATAAACCAAAACTAATGCACCAACAATACTTAAGAAACCAATAGCAGAATCATTTACCTGTTGTAATACAAACAAGGAAACCACAATTATTGGCAAATCAGTTATAAGAGGAGATAGGGCAACTCTTAAACCGTGGGAGACCCCACCTCTTAGAGAAGCTGAAATAACTAAAGCCAATAAAGGCCCAGGTGCTAACCCAACACCTAAACCAAGTAGTAAACCTTGAATTAAATATTCCATTTAATTAATCTGCAGCAGGTGCTGCACCTTGTCCTCGCTCTTTGAGTTTGTTGTCGGGCAATAACACTGCAAATATTATTGAGAATGCCACAACAATTCCACCAATCAAGAAAACAAGTGACATGGAATTAGCAAATCCCTCTAAGATTGGACGGATTAAAGTTTGATTAGCAGTGGTAAGCCAGGATGTGTCGTCGAAACCATTGGGTGAATTTTGTGCGGTATTTAATAACGAAACTGTTTGAGCATTAGCAGGATCTGTTAAAGCTTTTATGTATTCAGGTTGATTCGTTGCCGCAGAAAAAGCATTCTGGGTTTCATTTCCAACTCTGCCAAACAAAATAGAAATAAATGCTGCTGTTCCAATAGTTGCACCAAGTTGTCTAAATAATGTAACCGATGAAGTGGCAACTCCTAAGTCTCTAACTTCAACAGCATTTTGAACTGCTATAACTGTGGGCTGTAATACTCCTCCAAGTCCAACTCCAAAGGCGTAAGACAAAATAGCAATCCACCAATAAGACGTATCAGCTCTAAATGAAGTCATTAGTAACAACGAAATTGTTAAAATAATTGTTCCAGCAACTGGCAACATTTTGTACTTACCAAGTTTAGAAATAGTTCGACCAGAAAAAATAGATCCCGTCATGATCCCTATGGTTAAGGGCAGTAATTCAAGTCCGGCTCTAGTTGGAGAAGAACCACCCACAATTTGCAAATAGAGCGGCAAAATAGCTAACCCACCAAACATTCCAGCCCCAGTAATTACCCCAACTACTGCGATTAGTGAGAAAGTTTTATCTTTAAATAAACGAAGTGGAAGTAATGCTTCATCATGCATTCTATTTTCAAAATAAACAAATAAAAGCAGACTTAATATCCCTATGACATAACAAATAATTGAGTTTGAACTAGTCCAACCCCAATTTCGTCCTTCTTGCGCAACTATTAGCAGAGGAACTAATCCTGTTGTTAAAGAAAGTGCTCCCCACCAATCAATTGCATGATTAACTCTTTGAAAATTTGGAATATGAAGAGTTTTTCCTACAACTACTAATGCTATTAATCCAACTGGAACGTTAACAAAAAATACCCAGCGCCAACCCGTTAATCCAAGGATTGATTCTTGTCCTGCTAAGAATCCACCAACAATCGGTCCAAGCACGCTTGATGAACCAAAGACTGCAATGAAATAACCTTGATATTTTGGTCTTTGTCTTGGTGGAACAATATCTCCAATAATTGCTAATGCCAGTGTGAATAATCCACCAGCACCTAAACCTTGGATAGCCCTAAATACTGCTAATTGATACATCGAAACAGCAAATGCGCTTAATGCTGAACCAACAATAAAAATTGAAATAGCCCAAATGAATAGAGGTTTACGTCCAAATATGTCACTTAATTTTCCATACAAAGGAGTCGTGATGGTGGAGGTTATTAAATATGCCGTTGTTGCCCAAGCTTGAATTGATAATCCTTTTAAATCATCCCCAATAGTTCTAATTGCAGTTGCCACAATTGTTTGGTCAAGTGCAGCTAGAAAAAGACCTAGCATTAATCCAATGAGTATGGGCACTACTTCTTTGTGATCTAAATATGTATTTGATGAATCCTTACTCATGGAATATTCACTCATGTGGCATATCTTGCTATATATACAGTCATACTTGATAGCAAGGCTCAGAAATCCAATCTTGCCCCCAACAATTGAGTGTTTCTGCTCATGCAAAATCTTTGCCAAGGTGTGTGACTTATTATTGATTTATGAGAAAAAAGAAGATTGCATTAATTCTTTCTCTTGTCATGTTTACAGCCCTAATTCAGAATTCCAGCACAGCAGTTGAAAGTAATGAGTTATCTAGCATTGTGTTAGAACCTGTGAAAAGTGTTGCAGGGGATAAAACCAAAATTGAGAATCTGCTCACTAGAGAATTAAGTAATTCATTATTTGCATCAGGTTACGGGGTTTCATTTAGAGATATTAGTGATGGATCAATAATTTTTGAGAGCAATGCAGATAATTCAATGCTTCCTGCTTCTTTAACAAAACTTTATACAGGCGCTAGTGCTGCAATCACACTTGATCCCGATGCTAAATTTGTCACAAGAGTTAAATACCTTGATAACAATGTCTATTTAGTTGGTGCGGGAGATCCTCAATTAGGAACAGATAGTAATCCCAATCTAGCAAATTTGGCAGATTTGGCAGAAGAGACTGCCAAGAAATTAAAGCAATTTAATGTCTTTGAAGTAAATGTTTTTGTAGATGATTCATTATTAGGAAAGCTTCAAAGACCTGTTGACTGGTTAGATAGTTATTTTCAAAACAGTGAAATTCATTTAATCTCCTCACTCAACCTGGATAATCCAATAGCACCCAGACAAGCACCAGTAGATCCAAGTATTACTACTGGACAAACTTTTGCTCTTTATTTGTTAAAAAATGACATTAAGGTAATCGGGGTAGTTAATAGAAAAATTACCCCTAAAGATGCTTTTGAAGTAGCTACTAAATATTCAAAATCTGTGGCTCAACTGATTGAAGATTTCTTAATGACTTCAAACAATCAAGATTCAGAAATCATTGCTAGAGTTGCATCCCTTGTTTCTGAAAATGATCCAAGTACAGATGCGGCAACCGAATTACTCTTAAAAGATGTTGAATTAATGGGAATTTCTAGTGTGGATAACACTCTTTCTGATGCAAGTGGTTTGAGTAGATCAAACAAAATTTCAGCAACAGACTTAAGTCAATTAATTTATAAATCAATTAAAAATCCAGAAATTATAAAGCAAAACAAAGGCGACACTTCAAAGTTTATGATTTCACCCAGCACTCAAATTCCAACAGATCCATGGCCGCTTTTTACAGGACTTGCCACAGGAAATGGTTTAGGGACAATGAAAAAAAGATTTGACGAAGCAGGCTCACCGGGTCGAGGTGTGGTGCGAGCAAAAACCGGCTCATTAAATCGAGTCATAACTTTAGCTGGAACAGTAACAACAAAAGATAATGTATTTATTTCTTTTGCGATTTTAGTCAATAGAGTCGAACAACCAAGAGCTGTGCGTGAAGTAATCGATGATTTGTTAAACGAATTAGCAAAATGTAATTGTGCAGCAATTTCATGATTAATCCACCTATTGAATTACAAAACGCAGTTCAAAATCTTTTAAAAGATCTTGATCCAGGAGATCTTGTATTAGTGGGATGTTCTGGTGGTGCTGACTCTCTTGCTCTTGTTTGGACGACTTCGGTTGTGGGAAAAAGGTTAGAACTTACAACTGGAGCAGTCATTGTTGACCATCAATTAATTCCTGAATCAAACGATGTAGCACAAAATGCTAAAAAACAATGTGAAGAATTAGGTATCGAGAAAGTAATTATTAAAAAAGTAGAAGTTAATCAAACTAATGAAGGCTTAGAAGCTGCAGCTCGAATTGCTAGATATGAAGCTTTTGAAAATGTTTTACATGAAACTAATGCCAAAGTAATTTTGTTAGCACACACTCAAGATGACCAAGCAGAAACTGTTTTGATGCGACTAACTAGAGGAAGTGGTGCTAAATCATTATCTGGCATGAGTGCTATTTCAGGTAAATACTTAAGACCATTTTTGCATTTAAGAAAAAAAATAGTTCATGATTCACTTGATGTAATTGGGATGAAGGCTTGGCAAGATCCAGCTAATTTTGATAACCAGTATTTAAGGGTAAAAGTAAGACAAGAATTAATGCCTAAACTCATCGAAGTTTTAGGAGAAGGTGCTATTAGCTCCCTAGATAAAACTTCCCAATTATTAAGGCTTGATAATCAAGCATTAGATGAATTGGCACAACAATTTGTTGATGCACAAGATGATGTCAAGAAAAATGGACTTAAGGTCAAAGAATTAGAAAATCTTCCCGAAGCAATTCGAACCAGAGTTTTAAAAATTTGCGCTGTGGCCTCAGGAGTTCATCCAGGACCATTTTCTTTTGAACATATTGAGGCTATTGATGCACTTGTTAAGAATTGGCATGGGCAAGGAAATGTTGATTTACCAGGTTTCATTCAAGCAACCAGAGTCGATGGCTCATTAAGATTCATATCATCCAAGCACTAAAACTCCAAAGGAAATAATGAAAATACAAGATATTCCCAATGAAATAGTTAGAGAAGTATTAACTGAAGAACAAATTGAAAATAAACTTGATGAAATTGCTAAACAGATAGATAAAGATTATGAAGGTAAAGAATTATTACTTATTGGAGTTCTCGGTGGAGCTGTAATGTGTATGGCGGATTTAAGTAGACGAATATCTAGTCCACTTGAAATTGATTGGATTGCAATTTCAACCTATGGCCAAGGAACAACTTCAACAGGTGTAATTAGAATCTTAAAAGATCTATACACAGATATTAAAAATAGGCATGTATTAATTGTGGAAGATATTTTGGATTCTGGATTAACTCTTTCATGGCTAAAAAGTAATTTGACAAGCAGAGGTCCTGCTTCTGTTGAGATTTTTACTTTGCTACAAAAACCTGATGCCAGAAAAATCGAAGTTGAAGCAAAATATGTGGGCTTTGACATCCCAAATGAATTCGTGATTGGTTATGGCTTGGATTACGCACAGAAGTATAGAAACTTGCGTTCAATCGCTGTCTTGCACCCAGATGTCTACACCCAAAAGTCCTAACGCGTAACATCATTGGTGAGGGCAAATTTGCCAATCACCCACGTGTATCGGAGGATAGGGTTTTAAGGAACCCATAATTTGATGAAAGCACAGAAGTTTTTCCGTGGCCCATTTTTTTGGATCATTGTTGCCATCACCTTGGTCTTATTAGGAAGTAACATCTTATCTTCCTCAACTGCACCTGAAACAATTACAACTTCTCAAGCAGTTTTAGCTATTCAAAAAGATCAAGTTAAAAGTGTAAAACTAATTGATAGAGATCAAAGAATTGAAATAGTTTTTAAAGATGACAAAAGAGCAAAAGCAGATTTCATAACCGGTCAAGGTGTACAACTACAGGAATTACTGCAAGCAAAGGTTGAACGTGGCAGTCTTGCCCAAGATGGTTATGACACAGTTGTTCCTAAAGAGAATTTTCTTGTAAATCTTTTATTTACTCTTTTACCTATTGCACTAATAATCTTCTTGTTGTTTTTCTTTATGGGACAGATGCAAGGTGGAAACAGAGTTCTAAATTTTGGTAAAGCAAAAGCTCGTTCCATTAACAAAGACATGCCAAAAACTACATTCTCTGATGTTGCTGGAGCAGATGAAGCCGTAGAAGAGTTAGAAGAAATCAAAGAGTTTTTAGCTGAACCAGCAAAATTTCAAGCCGTAGGTGCCAAAATTCCTAAAGGTGTTTTACTTTATGGTCCTCCAGGAACAGGAAAAACTCTTTTAGCAAGAGCAGTAGCTGGCGAAGCTGGTGTTCCATTCTTTTCAATTTCTGGTTCTGATTTTGTGGAGATGTTTGTTGGTGTGGGAGCAAGCAGAGTTCGAGATTTATTTGAACAAGCAAAAGCAGCAGCTCCTGCAATAATTTTTGTTGACGAAATTGATGCTGTGGGTAGACAACGTGGCGCAGGTTTAGGTGGCGGACATGATGAACGTGAACAAACCTTAAATCAATTACTTGTTGAGATGGATGGCTTTGATGTAAATGTGGGAGTTATTTTAATTGCCGCAACAAATAGACCAGATGTGTTAGATCCAGCTTTACTTCGTCCAGGAAGATTTGATCGACAAATTGCTGTAGAAAGACCAGACTTAAAAGGTCGTGAAAAGATTTTGCAAGTTCACGCTAAAGGAAAACCAATTTCAGATGATGTGAGTTTGCTTGATTTTGCGAAACGAACCCCAGGTTTTACAGGAGCTGATTTAGCAAATGTGCTAAATGAAGCAGCTCTATTAACCGCTAGAACTGGTAAAAAGTTTATTGATTCATTAATTGTTGATGAAGCAATTGATCGTGTTATTGCTGGACCTCAAAAACGCACCAGATTAATGAATGACAAAGAAAGATTAATTACCGCTTATCACGAAGGTGGACATGCATTAGTTGCAGCGGCACTGCCAAATACTGATCCTGTACACAAAATAACTATTTTGCCAAGAGGAAGAGCACTTGGTTACACCATGGTTTTACCTGAACAAGACACATATTCCACAACCAGAAATCAAATGCTAGATCAACTTGCATACATGCTTGGTGGAAGAGCTGCAGAAGAAATGGTTTTTCATGACCCAACAACTGGTGCATCTAATGACATTGAAAAAGCTACTGGGGTAGCAAAAGCAATGGTCACCCAATATGGAATGACTGAACGATTAGGAGCAATCAAATACGGTACTGAAGGCCGAGATGTTTTCTTAGGTAGAGATTTAAATCATCAAAGAGACTACTCAGAAGAAGTTGCAGCAGCAATTGATGAAGAGGTAAGAAAATTAATTGATAATGCCCATCATGAAGCCTATGCAATTCTTGATCTAAATAGACCAACATTGGATAAACTTGTGGTGGAACTTCTTGAAAAAGAAACACTTGATAAAGAAGAAGTTGCTGAAATATTTAAGAAATTAAAACGACGCCCTAATAGACCTGCCTGGACTGGTTCAAATAAAAGAAAACCTTCTAAAAAAGGTCCTGTTAAAGCTCCCATCAGATTAGTAAAACCAGAGGACACCAAAGCTTCGTTGGAGCATCCATCACAATCAACCAAAGCAGGTAGTTCAGTTGCCAGCGAAGTTGAAAAATCTAAAAACAAGTAATCATTTATGAATGAAAAAACTCGCATCAGTCCAAATGCTGATCCACTGGCAGATATTGATCCTTCACAACGTCAACCATTTGATCAAGCAAAAATAGAAAATGCAATTAAAGATATTTTAAACGCTATAGGTGAAGATCCTGACAGAGATGGATTACAAGACACTCCAGCACGAGTTGCCAGAGCATACCAAGAAATGTTTGCAGGACTTTATGAAAGACCAGATGAAGTTTTAGCCACCACTTTTGATTTAAATCATAATGAATTAGTAATTGTTAAAAACATAGATATTTTTTCTGTTTGTGAACACCATTTATTGCCATTTGTGGGCAAAGCAAGTGTTGGCTATATTCCTAACAACAGTGGTCAAATTACTGGATTATCTAAATTAGCAAGATTGATTGATGTTTACGCTAAAAGACCACAAGTGCAAGAAAGACTAACTTCACAAGTGGCAGATGCCTTAATGAGAATTCTTAAACCACAAGGTGTCATTGTGGTTATTGAATGTGAACATTTTTGTATGACTATGCGTGGGGTAAGTAAACCTGGGGCAAAAACTATTACTTCAGTAGTGAGAGGAAATCTTGAAGATCCTGCGCTTAGACATGAAGCATTAACACTTATTTCTCATAACTCATGATTCAAGGCTTGCGCCGCCAACCTGCAGGACTTCCACTCGAACTGGCAAATTTAAAAAGATGCTTAGTTGTTGGGGTTTTAAACGTAACTCCTGATTCATTTTCTGACGGTGGTTTATTTTCAGATACAAATTCTGCCATCAAACATGCAAAAGAGTTAATTTCAAAAGGTGCAGATCTAATTGATGTGGGTGGGGAATCAACAAGACCAGGTGCCCAGAGAATTGACACTCTTGAAGAACAAAAAAGAGTAATACCTGTAATTGAAGAGTTAACGAATTTAGGAATTATTACCAGTATTGACACTATGAGAAGCCAAACTGCAATTGCTGCTAAAAATGCTGGAGCTAAAATGGTTAATGATGTAAGTGGTGGCTTAGCTGATGAAAAAATGCATCAAACTGTTGCAAAACTAGATATTCCATTTGTTTTAATGCATTGGCGTGGTCATTCAACTGTGATGGATGAATTAGCAAGGTATAACAATGTTGCAACAGAGGTAATTAATGAATTATCAAACCAAGTAAAAAAAGCCGTAAAAAGTGGAATGGATAAAGATAAAATAGTTGTTGATCCAGGACTTGGCTTTGCAAAAAACCCTGAACATA
>JNSL01000058.1_pt1 | contig 20110 bp, 23 predicted proteins | sample 210691 | NCBI WGS metagenome assembly JNSL01 (sample SAMN02808685, study PRJNA238866) | freshwater metagenome | biome: fresh water; feature: freshwater reservoir; material: water; isolation source: water column of the freshwater reservoir Embalse de Amadorio in Spain | place: Spain: Valencia ...
TTCAACGACATCAGCGCCAACAATGTTCATGTCACCAAATGAACGAATCACTTTTAACAATTCCCGACTAGTTAAGCCACCAGCTTCTGGAGTTCCAGTTCCAGGTGCATGCGATGGATCCAGCACATCGATATCAATTGACACATACATTGGTCGGTTTTGAACCCGCTCGCGAATCTTGTCGATTGCGCCTTGGGCACCGATATCTTCAAATTCAACAGAAGAGAAAATCTCAAAACCTAAACTCTTGTCTTGATCTAAATCTTTGGCAGAATACAGCGGTCCACGAATGCCAACATGCATCGAACCTTCTTTATCAATCAGGCCTTCTTCAGATGCACGCCTAAATGGCGTACCGTGCGTGTAGTCCTCACCAAAGTAGGAATCCCAAGTATCAAGGTGGGCGTCAAAGTGCACCACGCTAATTGGGCCATGCTTTGCCGCCATTGTCCGCAGTAATGGCAGGGCAATCGTATGGTCACCACCAATGGTGATTAAACGCTTTGCACGTTCATGCAACGCTCTAGAGCCGCGTTCAATCTGAGAGATTGCTTCTTCAATATGAAATGGATTAGCGGCGATGTCGCCCGCATCAGCAACCTGCTGCGAGGCAAACGGTGACTTGCTACCTGCAGGGTTAAACGGGCGAAGTAAGCGCGAAGATTCGCGAACATGGCTGGGACCAAATCTGGCGCCAGGTCGGTAGCTAACTCCGGTATCAAATGGAATGCCCACCAAAGCCACATCAACGTCAGATACTTCATCGATAAACGGCAGGCGAGCAAATGTTCCCAAGCCGGCATATCGAGGAACTTGAGTGGCATCTACTTGACCGACGACATCACCTGTCAATAGTCGAGGCAGTGATTCGTTACTCATTTAGATCCAATCTAGTTAACGGGAATATTCCTACTTAATAAGAGATTATCTAGCAAAAATAGCGATTTATCAGGGGTTTGCCTGAGGTAGAGGAATTATTGCAAATCCCTTGCCAGAACGAATTTGCAGGTCTACGTTGCTATTAACAGCAACGGACTAGCCGTTGCTGGGTGTGTTGAGCGTTTGGAGTACGCATGACAAAAGTAAGTATCACAGTCGATGGAGTTCTTCACGAAAGTGAAGTCGAACCGCGAACTTTATTAGTTCATTACTTGCGCGAGCAGATTGGCAAAGTCGGAACCGTTGTTGGTTGCGACACCTCAAGCTGTGGTGCTTGCACAATCTTGCTAGATGGGCGAAGTGCAAAATCTTGCAGTGTGTTAGCCGTTCAGGCTGATGGTTCATCAGTTACCACAATCGAAGGTTTAGCTGGAGAAGAGTGGCATCCTGTGCAAGCCGCATTCAAAGAATGCCATGGCTTGCAATGTGGTTACTGCACACCAGGAATGGTGATGTCAGCTGTTGACTTGCTAAGCGAAAACCCAAATCCAACTGAAGCAGAGATTAGAGAAGGCCTCGAAGGCAACCTCTGTCGCTGCACTGGTTACCACAACATTGTTAAGTCAGTTGCCCTCGCAGCTGAAACGATGAAGGGCGGAAAGTAATGACTGAGTTAATTGACCACGTAGCCGCTATCGGCCGTCCCCTTAAGCGCAAGGAAGATGCTCGACTCCTAACCGGCAAGACGCAATGGACTGACAACATTCAGTTGGCAGGCGCACTTCATATGGCAATTTTGCGTAGCCCAATGGGTCACGCCAAAATCACCAAACTTGACGTATCAGGTGCGCTTAAATACCCAGGCGTAGAAGCAGCATATGGTGCAGACGAGTTAGGCGACCTAAATGGATCAGTGCCATGTGTGTGGCCAGTAACTGATGACATGGTTGCACCTGACTTCCCAGCGCTTGCAAAGGGCGAAGTTCGTCACATGGGCGACTGCGTTGCATTAGTTCTCGCAGGAACAGCAGCTCAAGCCGCCGATGCTCTCGAAGGCATAGTGGTTGAGTATTCAGCTTTGCCGGCAGTCATTGACATGGACGAAGCAATTAAAGATGGCAGCCCACTAGTTCATTCCGATAAGGGAACGAACAAGTGCTACACCTACAAGTTGCAGCCACAAGGCGATGGCGCTTACGAAGCAGCTAAAGCTAAAGCAGACGTAGTTGTTAAGCGCCGTTTTTCTCCTATGGGAACATCCGGCGAGTTAACAATTTGGTCCGCCACTCAGGTGCCTCACGTACTTCGCGTACTTCTTGCTTTGGTCACAGGGGTATCAGAGAACAAGTTGCGTGTTGTTGCCCCAGATGTCGGCGGCGGCTTTGGTGGCAAGCTCCAGTGCTACCGCGAAGAAATTCTCTGTGTCGCGCTTGCCAACAAGCTAGGTCGACCAATCAAGTGGACTGAAACTCGCAGCGAAGACATGATGGCAACCCACCATGGTCGCGATCAACTTCAGGACATCGAAGTTGCTGCAACTAAGGATGGCAAGCTACTTGGACTAAAGGTTGACCTCATTGCAAACATGGGCGCATACCTACAGATCATCACACCTGGTATTCCGTTGCTTGGCATGTTTATGTATCCAGCGCACACCAACGGATGCATACCGCGGCGCAGGTCGACCAGAATCTACCTACGCGATCGAACGAATCATGGATGAACTAGCTAACGAACTTGGCATGGAGCCAATGGAATTGCGTAAGAAGAACTGGATCAAGCACGAAGAGTTCCCTTACACAACAGTTGCTGGCTTAACTTACGATTCCGGTAACTACGAAGCGGCTACCGATAAGGCGATGGCTTTGTTTAAGTACGACGAATTGCGTAAAGAGCAAGTTCAACGTCGTGCATCCGGTGACAAAGTTCAACTGGGTATTGGCATATCGACATTTACTGAAATGTGTGGTCTTGCACCCTCACGTACTTTGGGCGCACTGAAGTACGTCGCTGGTGGCTGGGAACACTGCACAATTCGTGTTCTGCCAACTGGCAAGGTCGAACTGGTAACTGGAACTTCACCTCATGGCCAGGGTCATGAAACGGCGTGGAGCCAGATCGCAAGTGACACTCTCGGTATTCCAGTAGATGACATCGAAGTTATTCACGGTGACACTCGTACCTCGCCATATGGAATGGACACTTATGGTTCACGTTCGCTTGCAGTTGGTGGCCAAGCCATCCTGCGCGCAGGCGAAAAGGTAGTTGAGAAAGCCCGTTTGATTGCGGCCCATCAGCTTGAGTGCAGCGCAAATGACTTGGAATTCGACAATGGCGTATTCCGTGTTAAGGGTGACCCGTCAAAGGAAAAGGCAATCCAAGCGGTCGCATTCGAGGCGTTCTCTGCTCACGATTTGCCAGATGGATTAGAGCCAACTTTGCAGGCTGAATCAACTGTGGATCCACAGGACTTCAGCTACCCACATGGCACTCATCTTTGTGCCATGGAAGTTGACACTGAAACCGGCAAGAGCACAATTCGTTCTTATGTTTGTGTCGATGACATCGGAATTCAAATCAATCCATTAATTGTCGAAGGACAAGTACATGGTGGTTTGGCCCAGGGCATTGCACAAGCACTTTACGAAGGCGCAGTTTACGATTCCGATGGTCAGCTATTGACTGCTTCGCTTGCCGATTACCTGGTACCAGGAGCACCAGATCTGCCATCGTTTGTAACGGATCACACAGTGACACCATCAACGACAAATCCACTTGGAACTAAGGGCGTAGGTGAAGCTGGCGCGATTGCATCAACCCCAGCAGTTATCAACGCAATCGTGGATGCACTTCGACCATATGGAGTAAACGATGTGCCGATGCCGGCACTTCCAATGACAGTGTGGCGAACGCTCAACGCTGCTCGCCAAGGAGGCAAATAATGATTCCATCAAAATTTGACTACGTTCGGCCCAAGTCAGTTGATGAAGCTGTCGCAGCACTGACTGCAGGTGGTGAGGACTCCAAGGTAATTACCGGCGGACAGTCAATGCTGCCGTTGTTACGCCTTCGTCTTGCGGCACCTTCAATCCTCGTTGATTGTGCTCGCATCGACGAAATGAAGGGCGTTAAAGACAATGGCGATTCAGTAACGATTGGCGCTGCAACAACTCACTGGGATGTGTTACATAACGACATCGTAAAAACCCATGTGAAATTGCTTGCAGATGCCACCGCAACTGTCGCAGACCCACAAGTACGCCATCGTGGAACTTTCGGTGGGGCGTTGGCACACGGCGATCCAGCCGGCGACTTGCCTGCAGTAGTTCTAGCACTTGATGCCACTATGGAAATTGCTGGCGCAAAAGGTCGGCGTCAAGTTGCAGCGAAGGATTTCTTCGTTGATTACTTCACAACAGCAGTTGGACCAGATGAAATTTTGGTTTCAATAACAATTCCTAAACTCGGAAAAGGCTGGGGTACTTGCTACGAAAAGTTCAATCGAACTGCAAGCGGTTGGGCAGTAGTTGGAGTCGCAGCTGCAGTCAAGGTCGAAGGTGGCAAAATCACTGACGCTCGAATTGGGTTAACAAACTGTGCTGCAGTTCCAGTTCGCGCATCCAGTGTGGAGTCCGCGCTTAAAGGCGCATCCATATCTGCCGCTGAAATCGAAGCAGCTTCACAAAGCGCAGCTGAGGGCACTCGTGCCACCAGTGATTTGGCAGCAGACAAGGAGTACCGCGAGCATTTGATGCGAGTAGTAACTGCCCGTGCAGTTTGTTGCGCTGCTGGTGCTTAATTAGCTAGTTAAAGCCCCTGGATTCCAAGTGAATCCGGGGGCTTTTTAGTGTCTGTAAGACACGTTGAGGTTCACGCTCTAGAGTTTGTCTTTATGCAGTCGATGTCAACCTTGGAGTTAATTCAGGAATGGGCCGTTATGTCGGCTTGGATGATGGCACCGTTGGCTTTGATTTTGGCCGCTCGCACCCGTCAAACATTCGGGTTTGTTTTCATTAGTGTTTTGAGTTTCCTAGGCATATGGGCGTTCCTGGGAGTACCAATTGGCATGGCCATGACTCTGCTGCACTACTTTGATCATGCCGTCGTAAGTGCCGCTTTGTTGGCAGCTGCTGGTGCTTATCAATTCTCAAGGCGCCATGAGCACGCAATCCTAGATTGCATGGAGACTTCGGATAGCAACTTGTGGTTTGGTATGCGTACAGGTTGGACTTGTTTTGTCGCATGTGGGCCCTTAATGATTGGTGCTTACGCAATCATGCCAAGTTCACCCTGGTTTATGTTGGCAGTCACGGTTGTCATGGTGGCGGAATTTACCTCGAAGAATCGGTTTATTGTTGCTCGTTCAGTCGGATTGATAGCAGCAGTTGCAGCCGCTGGAGTTTTGTTCTTATCTGGACCAATTACTTTTGGAAATTTCCCAACGGTTGGGCAGCACATAAATCATTAGCACTAAGAGCAATTAACTAACCCAATTAAATGGGGCGCTCGTCCATATCTTCGCCGGTGGCAACATCGCCCACTTCAACTAAGACAATTTCTTCTGGATGATTTGCGATGAAAGATCGCGCGCCTTGGTCACCCGTTGCACTTATGGCAAGCTCAGGCCAAGTGGCTCGTGCAAACTTAACCGGATGCCCACGCTTTCCGTCATAGCAAGCAACCACAATTTCGCCAGGGGAGTTAACTACGCGAGCAACTGCCGCACTAGTTAGTCCTGGCAGATCTACCAAGCTAACTAAGACTTCATCAATTTCAGATTCGCCATTTAAATGATTCAGACCAACTTGTAGAGATGAGCCCATGCCAGTTGCCCAATTCTGGTTTTCCAGGAGCGTAGCATTTGGTACTTCGCCCAACCAGGCACCAAGTACAACAAAAACTGGGTCACATCCCGCCTCAGCCAAAACTTGAACAGCACGATCAACTAATCTTTGGCCATTATGAACATAGGGTGCCTTTGGTCCACCAAATCTCTTACCTTCACCAGCCGCGAGTACTAAGCCAGCAGTGGTCATCTTGGCGCACCCGGATGAATTGTGCCCTCAGTTTGTGCCAAATTCTTGCCAGAGCCACCCCAGCGATCCTGGATGATTTCGGCAACTATAGAAATAGCCGTTTCCTCTGGAGTACGAGCACCTAAGTCCAGGCCGATAGGTGACTTTATGCGCTGCAGATCCGCTTGGCTCACGCCCGCTTCAATGAGTCGGGCAACTCGATCGTCGTGCGTTTTGCGCGAACCCATGGCACCGATGTAAGCGGCCTTAGTTTTCAAAGCTTCGATTACCACTGGAACATCAAACTTTGGATCGTGCGTCAAAATACAAATAACGGTGCGCGAATCAATTTCTTGTTTGGCCAGCCAGCGATGTGGCCAGTCATTAACAACCTCGTCAGCATCGGGAAAGCGCTTCTTGGTAGCAAAAACTTCTCGCGCATCACAAACTGTGACATAGAAGCCAAGGAACTTACCGGCTTTGGCAACTGCAGCTGCAAAATCAATTGCGCCAAAAACTAACATGCGTGGTTTAGGAGCAAAGGTTGAAACAAATATTTCAAGGTCACCTTCGAGGCGTTCGCCGTCCGAGCCGTAATGCAAGAAGCCTGTGGTACCCGATTCCAGCAAACCCAAAACGTCGGCACCCACAGCAGAATTAAGGCGTGAACTTCCTAAGTCTCCAGCAATTCGATCTGGCCAAACCACTAAATGTTTACCAACGTGAGCAGTGCCATTTACTACAGTTGCAACGGCAACGGGTTGATCTGCTTGAACACTGGCGAACAAGTCGGGAAGTTCTGGCCAAGTTTCCTTAGAAACTTGCTCTACGAATACCTCCAAGATGCCACCGCAAGTTAGTCCAACTGCGAAAGCATCATCATTACTAATTCCATATTTTTCAAACTGCGGAATGCCATTGGCAATAACTTCGCCAGCGAGCTCATAAACCGCACCTTCAACACAGCCACCACTGACTGAACCGGTAGCCTCGCCAGCCACATTCACTAACATTGAAGCTCCTGCGGGACGTGGAGCAGAGCGCCAGGTACGGACGACAGTTGCCATGGCGGTAGTGTCGCCGGCTTGGTAAGCGGCGAATAACTCGTCGAGAACTTCTTTCAAGTAACTGTCCTTATTGTCGGTTGTTCTTAACCCTAAGGCAGATCAAGCCACTGCACTATTTGACCAGATTCTGCGCCACCTGCAGGCAAGACTGCATAGCCATCAGCCTTAACAAAGCCACGAAGCATCGAGGAATCTAGGTGCTCTAATGGCGTTACTGAGTTTCCAGATTCCGAACACAATACCAAGCGCACCTCACGCGCTGGCCCTTTTAGACCGGTAACTAAAACTCGCTCTTGAAGCTGCGGGAGCGCATTGCCAGTGGAACCTGCAATTAACGAAGTTGCCAAGCTGAGTAGCCCAATAACTGCAGACTGCGGATTTCCAGGTAAGCCAATTAGGAACTGCTTACCAATGCGCGCCATTAATTGGTGGTAGCCCGGACGAACTAACACTGCATCGATTATGAATTCTCCGCCAGCATCAACGATTGCGTTATGTAGGTGGTCAACGGGTCCAGCTGCCGTACCACCCGTTGTAATGATCAGATCTGCTTTCGAATTTGTAATCGCTGCAAAGTGATCTGGCAAGGTGTCAGCAATATGGCGAACTTCATGTAGTTCCGCACCAATGTGTGAAATCCAAAGTGGTAGCTGGGGACCGAGTGAATCCCTCACTTTGCCTTCTCGTGAAGGTCCATCTGTTAGAAGTTCATCACCAAAAATTAAAACGTCAACAACAAGTTTCTTGAACACAGTTACTTCGTCATGACCACCAGCTGCTGCCACCCCGATGATCGCTGGTGTTAACTTTGTACCTTTTGGAATTAATACATCACCAGATTTTGCTTCATAGCCACTTGGCCTAACATCATGAAAAAAGGGAAGTGCGCCTTCGGAATCCAAGATTCCAGCGGCACCAGCGATCGCACTAACGGTTTGTTCAGCAACCGAGCTTTCTTCGTCCTTGAGCGCCGCGGTCGCACCCTCTGGCATAACTGCCCCGGTTGCGATATGGACACATTCTCCAGGATTTAGTTGTGAAACAAATTCATGTCCGGCGAGAGCATCTCCAACTCGAGTCCAAGGTCCCGAACCACTGACTGCCCAGCCATCAATTCGCGAAGCAGCGAATGGCGGCATGTCCCCAAGCGCGACAACATCAGCAGCAAGTACAAATCCACCAGCTTGCTCAAGTTTTAGGGAAATTGTGCTCGTCAAATTTCCGGCCTGATGCGCGAGTTTCCTAGCCTCATGCCAAGACACTTCAAACTCTGGATTCGCACTCATAAGACTATTGTTCTAGATTTCCACAATGCGATACGCAGAACCAAGGAAAACCCTATAAATAAGGGCTTGCACTATCGCAAACGACAATTTCAAACAATAATGAAGCCATGGCAAATGTTGCTCGCGCTTTTGTGACCACCGATGTGATTTTGGTGTCAGAACTAGCTGCTGCCGTGCGCTCGAATACCGCGGGCGCCATTGTTACATTTTCTGGGGATGTGCGCGATAACGATCATGGCCGAGACGTTGCCTCTTTGGAATATGAAGCACATCCAACCGCCCAAAACTTATTGGAAAAAGTTGCCAGCGAAATTGCCGCGCGCCATGAGGTATTGAGTGTCGCGGTTGCCCATCGACATGGTCCAATCCCAATTGGTGAATCAGCACTTGTTGCTGCTGTGGCGGCCAAGCACCGCAAAGCTGCCTTTGAAGCGTGCGCTGATCTAGTAGACGAAGTTAAAGCACAAATTCCAATTTGGAAACACCAGGTTTTCGCAGATGGAACTGATGAATGGGTGAATTGCGCATGAGTACTTTAATTGACACATTTGGTCGAGTGCACCGAGACATTCGAGTTTCATTAACAGATCGCTGCAACCTGCGTTGTACATATTGCATGCCTCATGATTTTGCGGCATGGATGCCATCTGAAGATTTGTTAACAACTGACGAACTGATGACAATTCTTGAAGTCGGCATTGATGCTGGAATTGATGAAGTCCGATTAACGGGCGGTGAGCCGTTACTTCGCCCAGACATTGTGGAAATTGTGGCACGCATTAATAGCCTGCCAAATCCACCAAAACTTTCCTTGACTACTAATGGAATTCGTTTAGCTGCGTTAGCACAACCACTAAAAGATGCAGGTTTAGAGCGTGTGAATATTTCTCTGGACACTTTAAGTGCAGAGCGGTTTAAGGCAATGACTTTTAGGGATCGCTTTGATGATGTTCTTAAGGGCATCAAGAGTGCCCGAGATGCAGACTTAACTCCAATCAAAATCAACACAGTATTGATGCCAGGTGTTAATGACGATGAAGCAGTTGGCTTGCTGAAATGGGCTCTCGATGAAGGACTAAAACTTCGCTTCATTGAACAGATGCCACTTGATGCTGGCGGAGTTTGGGATCGATCCACTATGGTTACTGCAGATGATGTTTTTCATGCACTTAACCCAGTATTCTCGTTAACTCCAGTTGAGGCTCGAGGATCAGCGCCAGCCGAAGAATTCCTAGTTAATGGTGGTCCTGAAACTGTTGGAATTATTGCAAGCGTTACTCGACCATTCTGTGGATCATGTGATCGCTTGCGTCTAACTTCAGATGGGCAGCTTCGTTCCTGCCTATTTGCTACCAAAGAAATGGATCTGCGTTCGGTTCTTCGAGAATCAGATGACAGCGATGAAGCCAAGCGCGCCGAAATTGCATTGCGGTTTGGCAAGACAGTATTGAGCAAACTTCCAGGACATGGAATAAATGACCCAAGCTTTATCCAGCCAGCACGGCCTATGTCAGCGATCGGCGGTTAGCCGATGCTGACATCAATAGGCATTGCCAGTCCAAGCACGCTAGCGTGCGAAGCGATCGGCGGTTAGCCGATGCTGACATCAATAGGCAGTTAGCCAATGGCGGTAACAGTTAGGTTTTATGCCGCTGCCCGAAAAGCATCAGGTGTTACTGAATTGAAACTAGATGCAGCTACTGCAATGCAAATCTTGGATAAAGCAGTTGAAGCTCATCCCAATTTGGCTCAGGTTTTGCCGCAATGTAGTTTTCTGCTTAATGAAGTTGCGCTGCATGATCTCAACACGCAGGTTCTAGATAACGCAACACTCGATGTGTTGCCACCATTCGCTGGAGGCTAATGTGCCAGGAATTCAAAACGTTGATTTCCTTATCGCGCTTTGCCTAATGCTTGGTGCGATTCTTTACACATCCGTTGGCCATGCTGGTTCGTCTGTGTACATCGCGATTATGTCCCTGTTTGGTGTTCCAGCCCAGGTTATAAAGCCGACCGCTCTTGTGTTGAACATCATCGTTTCGTCCTACACCAGCTTTAGGTATATTTCTGCAAAACTTTTTGACCTTAAGTTATACATTCCACTTGCGGTTGGTGCTATTCCAATGGCATTCCTTGGTGGTTCAATTGATCTACCAAGCAATATCTATAAACCAATCGTTGGAGCCATTCTGTTCTTTGCTGGAATCATGTTTGTGTTTCAGCTGAATCCACAGGGCACCAAGGAGCCAAAGCACCCACCAGTTGCAATTGCAGTGCTAACTGGCGCGGTAATCGGATTACTATCGGGATTAACTGGAACTGGCGGTGGAATTTTTCTTTCACCACTCATTATATTTTTCGCTTGGACAACGGTTAAAGGTGCTTCTGGCACAGCCGCTCTGTTTATTCTGACAAACTCTGTTTTTGGACTACTTGGGCACATTTCATCAGTCTCCGAATTGCCTGATGCGTTATGGCTGTATGCAATTGCGGTAATCATTGGTGCACTTATAGGAACCAGGTTAGGGATCAAACAATTCTCAAACGACATGGTCAAGCGTGCTTTGGGTGCTGTCCTGCTAATTGCGGGCGCAAAGTTGATGTTTAATCTGTAATTACGTGAAATTCTCCAGACAAGTGGCAAGTGGACGAAATAAACTTCAGTAATCAACTCATCTGCGAAAGGTGACTCACGTGGAATTAGAACATTCATTTACCGTTCCCGCTGATATTGATACTGCTTGGAATACTTTGCTTGATGTAGAGCGAATTGCCATGTGTATGCCTGGCGCAACTTTGATAAGCGTTGAAGGCGACACCTTTAAAGGTGAAGTAAAAATCAAGTTGGGTCCCATCACTATGGTCTTTGGTGGCACCGCATCCTTTGTAGACAAGGACGTAGCGAACCATCGGCTTGTTATTAACGCTTCTGGCAGCGAAACCAAAGGAACTTCAACGGCGCAAGCCACTGTTACCACCCAGCTCGTTGCCGAGAGCCCGACTCTAACTCGCGTAGATGTAAATACTGATTTAGCAATCACTGGTAAGCCGGCTCAGTTCGGCCGCGGTGTGATGTCCGATGTTGCAGGACGCATTATTGGTCAGTTTGCCGGAAATCTTGAAGGCGTTATTGCTACTGGTTCTGGCGATGCTGGCACCACAAGCACAGATGCGTCTGCACCGACCGCTGCTACGCCCGCTCCAGCAGCAGCAGATGCAATTGACATGATGGAAGTCGCTGGTGGGGCAGTAGCCAAGAAGTTGGTTCCAGTCGTATTAGTTGTTGTTGCACTAGTAGCAGCCTGGTTACTACTTAAGTGACCCCATAAAATAGGGGTTTACCTAACCATCCCGCTGTCCTCATCTCGCTTATGAGGCGATTTGCGCGCATAATTGAGTAACGAACTCGGGAGGTGACCGGTGCCAAAGATTCTTGCTTCACGTGTAGCTGATCTACATAAATCACGAACGCCATATGTGCATGCCCGAGTTGTGCTGGCTGAGAAACCAACATCGGCCAAGCCAGGAGATGAAGCCTTGATTTTCTCCGATGGAACTATCGAAGGCTTTGTTGGGGGATCTTGTGCCGAATCTACGGTGAGAACGCAAGGCATGTCCGTTCTTGACGACGGGCACGCCTTATTGTTGCGTATCGCTCCAATGCCAGAGCCAGATACCCAATCTGGAAAGCGCACAGTGCACAACCCATGTTTATCCGGTGGAACTTTGGAAATATTTTTGGAGCCCGTTATGCCTGCACCGCTAGTTGCAATTTTTGGAGATAGCCCAATTTCCGGATCACTAATCAAGCAAGGTCCCGGCGCCGGATATGAAATGGTCGAATGGGATAACTCAATCGATTTGGCCACAACGTTCGCTGTGATAGTTGCAGCACATGGTCGCGATGACGAAACTATGTTGCTGGAAGCCGCTGTAACAGCGGGCGTGCCATACGTTGGATTAGTTGCTAGTCGCAAACGTGGTACTGCAGTAATTGAAATGTTGAATTTGACTCCAGATCAAAAAGCTTCGATATATTCACCAGCGGGTCTTGATATTGGCGCGCGCACTCCAGACCACATTGCACTTTCAATTCTTGCTGAAATGGTGCAAGCCGGAGCAAATTCGACCGAACCTAGAACGCCAGTGCCAGTTTGTGAAACAGCAATCGATCCAGTGTGCAACATGTCGGTACCGATGGTTAATGAATCTATTCATGCCGAGTTTGGCGATACAACCGTTTGGTTCTGCGCACCTGGTTGCTTGAAGGCTTACTCAGCTAATCCTGAAGCGTTTCAGCTGGTTTAAAGATGGCTAACTCCTTTGCCTCACCCAGTGAATTGCGAACTGCGCTAGCACAGGATGGCTACTTAGCCGATGAAGGTTTAGCAACTGCGCTTTATATAGCGATGTCTTTGCCTCAACCACTGTTACTTGAAGGTGAAGCAGGTGTTGGTAAAACTCAAGCCGCTAAATCTCTTGCAGCATTGCTTAATACTCCGTTAATTAGATTGCAATGCTACGAAGGCATCGATGCCTCGGAAGCTCTATATGAATGGAATTACCCACAACAGCTGCTAGGTATTCGCGTTGCCGAGTCTCAAGGCAAGTCCCTTACAGAAGAATCTCTATTTACGCGTGGTTACTTGATAGAGCGCCCTTTGATGCAGGCCGTTGAACACCCAGGCCCACTGCCCGCAGTTTTGTTGATTGATGAAGTCGATCGAGCCGACGAAGAATTTGAAGCTTTCTTGTTTGAATTGTTAGCCGAAGGATCAGTAACGATTCCTGAACTTGGCACAATTTTTGCGAAAGTTCCACCAATTGTGATTCTGACTTCAAATCGCACGCGTGATTTACATGATGCGCTAAAGCGCAGGTGTTTGTATAACTGGATCGATTACCCAGACATTCACCAAGCGACAGCAATTATCCGTAGCCGAGTCCCACAAGCCACTGAGGATTTAACCGCGCAGGTTGCATCCGCGGTTCAGCGCCTGCGCTCATTGGATGTCCAAAAGCAACCAGGCATAGCCGAAGCGATCGACTGGGTGAATGCCGCAATGATTTTAGGACTAGATCGGCTTACTGCAGATAATGCAGCTCAAACTTTAGGTAGCGTTTTGAAGTATCGCGAAGACCATGACGTAGCTCAGGCCCAAGGCTTGGGCTGGGTGGTTAATGGCTGACCTGGCGCACATTGTTGCCACGTTTGGACAAGTGCTGCATGTGGCAGGTATTCCAGCTACGCCCGAGCGCCGGGCTCGCTTCGCGCAAGCGGTAGTTGATATCAATCCAACCCAGGTTACAGACTTGTACTGGATTGGGCGCGTTACATTACTTTCTAGCCGCGAGCAAATTGAAACTTACGATTTGGTTTTCAATCAAGTCTTTCGCGGAATTGTTGATCTAAAAGACGTAAACGAGCCGGCACAAACACCCAATCCAGAAAATGCTCGAGAGTCTGGTGAACAGCAACCTGCCAACGAGGTGAGCCAGCAAGAAAAACGCAATCAAAGTGGCGCCGGGTCTAATGCCACACCTGGTGAGAAGTCCGAAGAAAGCGATACCGCCGAGCCGCCAGCCCTTCTGGCTCCAGCCAGTGATGATGAACGCCTGCAGGACACCAGTTTTTCAGACTGCACGCCGCAAGAGTTGGATTTGATTGCAGCACTTGTTGCCAAACTTCCGTTAGTACCACCGCGTCGACCAAGTCGACGGAGTAAACGACATAACAGTGGCCAGGCAATTGATATGCGTTCAACAATCCGGCATTCCTATTCGACAGCAGGAGATCCTGTGGATCTTATGTATCGAAAGCGGAAAGATCGACCCCGGCGCGTGGTACTAATTGCTGATGTTTCAGGATCAATGGAACCATATTCGCGAATTTATCTGCACCTTATGCTCGGCGCAGTTCGCGCACTTCATGCTGAAGCGTTTGTCTTTGCGACCCGACTTACTCGCTTAACTCGATTCTTAAGTACTGGCGATCCGGATATCGCTTATCGAAAAGTCGCGCAGAATACCCCCGATTGGTTTGGCGGCACCCGAATTGGCAAGACCATGTTGGAATTCATTCGAGATCATGGCCAACGCGGTATCGCACGAGGTGCTGTAATCGTAATCGTTTCGGATGGTTGGGAAACTGATGATCCAGAGATACTTAAGCAAGCTATGCAGAGACTTGCCAGACTCTCACATCACATCATCTGGGTAAATCCTCGTAAAGCAGCTGCGAATTACGAACCGTTAGTAGCTGGTATGGCTGCAGCCCTGCCATACGTAGATACTTTCGTGAGTGGACATTCGTTACGGGCGTTACAGGAAGTCATGGATGCGATCCGCAATGCCCAAGAGCGAACAATTGTTTCTCCTCGACAGGCAGCATCTTAAAGAACCGCAACCTGCATTAACTGCTTGAAAGTTTCTTCGCCTTCACCTTTAATTGAAATCCTTGGGTCTGAACTATCAATGCGTCCCCATAAATAGAGATCCATTGCTTCCGCGTCACCAGAGATAACCAAGCGCGCTGCAGAGTTCGGTTTTTCAGCGGCTGAAACTGTTGCGGCTTTATCTGTGAAGTGCAGATCCCAAACCTTGGAACCATTCTTTGTTTTCGCGACGATCGAAACGATTCCAAAGTCAACGTTAGGTACTTCTGGCCAAGACCCCATCAGAGGCAGAAAATCCAAAACTTCATCGACGCCATCCAGAGCTAAAGCTTCATCAATCTTGGTGATAGCGCCAACTGCCTGTTCGGCATCAATGCGATGGATTACGGTTTCATGTGCCATGCGGCGGAACCAGAAATCGACTGATTGGTCGCTGTGGTGCCAGGACCAAGTTGGGCGTTCAGGGCGATTAATGTCCAAAGCTTTAGTGATGGCATCAAATCCCCAAGACATGAATTCCATGAAGTCTTCGGTGCGGGGATAAGGCGCTAGATGTTCTTTGTTTTCCGCCTGACTTCCAGTTTCAACAACAAATGCTTGGCCAAGGTAGACGTGCGCCATGTGTTTGGCTAAGTCATTGGTTGACCAACCTGGGCAACTAGGAACTTCCACCGGAGTTTCGGGTATTGCTGCGGCCAATAGTTGGTAGTCAGCATTTAAGTGAATTAAGTATTGTTCCCGAGAAAGTTCGGTTCCGGCTACAGATCTCATGTGCCTAAGCCTACGGATTAGACTTTGAGCATGTTCGCATCCTTGTCAGATCGCCTCGGCGCCACCTTTAAGCAGTTGCGCGGCAAGGGACGACTAACCGAGAACGACATTGATGAGACTGTAAGAGAAATTCGCATCGCCCTGCTTGATGCTGACGTCGCACTGCCGGTAGTCCGTGAGTTTTGCGCCCGAATCAAAGAGCGCGCACTTGGATCTGAAGTATCCGCAGCTCTTAATCCAGCGCAACAAATCATCAAGATCGTCAATGAAGAATTGATTGGGATTCTTGGTGGCGAAACGCGCAGACTAAAGCTTGCTAAGAATCCGCCAACCGTTATTTTGCTGGCAGGCCTGCAGGGTGCTGGTAAAACCACACTTGCTGGAAAACTCGCGGCACACTTGCGATCGCAAGGTCACCAACCAATGTTGGTCGCAGCCGACTTACAGCGACCAAATGCTGTTGATCAGTTAAAGATTGTTGGTGAGCAATCAAACACAGTTGTTTTTGCTCCGGAACCAGGTAATGGTGTTGGCGATCCAGTTAAAGTAACTCGCGATGCAATGAAGTTTGCTAAAGACAAACTTCATGATGTTGTAATTGTCGATACTGCCGGACGCCTATCTATTGATAGCGAATTAATGGATCAGCTCGCGAAAGTTAAAGCTGAAGCTAAGCCAGATGAAACACTCCTGGTAATTGATGCAATGACAGGTCAAGATGCTGTCAACACTGCTGAGACTTTTGCGCGCGACATTGGAATTGATGCAGTTGTCCTAACAAAGCTTGATGGTGATGCTCGTGGTGGCGCAGCGCTTTCAGTTGCAACCATCACTGGCAAGCCGATCATGTTCGCATCAACAGGTGAAAAGTTAACTGACTTTGAAGTTTTCCATCCAGATCGCATGGCTTCCAGAATTTTGGATATGGGTGATTTGCTAACTCTGATTGAGCAGGCAGAGCAAACACTTGATAAAGATCAAACCGAAAAGTTCGCCAAGAAAGTTAAAGACGGCGAAGACTTCACGCTGACTGACTTCATGCAACAGATGCAACAGATTCGCAAAATGGGATCTATGACAAAGATGCTTGGCATGTTGCCAGGTATGGCTGAAATGAAAAAGCAGATTGAAAATGTTGACGAGCGCGAGATTGATCGCGTCGAAGCAATCATTTCTTCAATGACTCCTGCTGAACGCGAAGATCCAAAATTACTTAATGGATCACGACGCGCTCGCATCGCTAAGGGATCAGGTATGCAAGTTAGTGACGTCAACACATTGATGGATCGATTTGTTGTTGCACAAAAAATGATGAAGCAAATGGCAAAGGGTGGCTCAGTTCCAGGAATGCCACCGATGCCAGGTATGCCAGGTATGCGTCCGCAACAAAAGAAAGTTCAAAAGCCAGGCAAGGGCGCAAAGAAATCTGGCAATCCAGCTAAGCGCGCCGCGCAAGATTCAGGAATTGAATACGAAGCGCCAAGTGCAACGCTTACTGAGATACCGAGTGCCTTCAGGGATTTCTTAAAATAGGCGCAATTGCGCTAGGGAACTAGGGGATTTTGGCCCCAATTTCCTGATTTTTGCCTTGTCTGGCATGATTTATCAAGTAATCCCGACTTGGAAGCCGGCCCTCTACCCGCAACCTTGTTGGATTCATAGACATTAACTAGTTGCGCCCCCGCTGCAACAACGGTTTTATGTCACACCAATTATCAGGAGAAATAAAACTCGTGGCCGTAAAGATCAAACTTAAGCGCATGGGCAGCATCCGCAACCCGCAATACCGCGTAGTAATTGCCGACGCCCGTACCGCTCGCGATGGCCGTGCCATCGAAGAAATCGGTTTGTACCATCCGAAAGAAGAACCAAGTCTTATCAAGATCAATTCAGATCGCGTTCAGTACTGGCTAGGCGTTGGCGCACAGCCAACTGAACCAGTAATGGTGCTGCTAAAGATCACTGGTGACTGGCAGAAGTTCAAGGGCCTTCCAGGCGCTGAAGGAACTTTGCGAGTCAAAGAAGCAAAGGTAGACAAGAACACCAAGTTTGCTGAGACCGTTGCAGCTGTTGCTAACGAACCACGCACACCAACAATTCGTCCAAAGGTTGAGAAGCCGGTCGAAGAGGTAAAGGTTGAAGAAGTTGCTGCCGCTCCAAGTGAAGAAGTAGCTGCTGAAGTTAGCACTGAAGCAACAGCTGAAGCTGTAATCGAAAATGTTGAAGAAGTTGTAGAAGAAACAGTTGAAGCAATTGCAGAAGATGCGGCTGAAGCTGTAGCTGAAGAGGCTTAAGCAATGCTTGACGAGACTTTAGAACACCTCGTTAAAGGAATTGTTGACCATCCAGACGATGTTGTCGTTCGCGAGAACAACCGTCGGGGTGCAACACTTGAGGTCAAGCTCAATCCTGAAGACATGGGTCGGGTAATCGGCAAAGCCGGTCGCACCGCAACAGCACTTCGCACTGTCGTAAACGCATTGTCCGACAAGGGCAATGTGCGTATCGACATTCTTGACGTCGACGGAAGGTAATAAATGCAGCTCGTAATCGGGCGCATTGGCCGAGCACATGGCGTGCGCGGTGACCTTTTCGTTGAACCAATGACAGATGAACCAGATCATCGCTATGCAGATGGAACGGTTTTGATGACTTCTGATAACACGACGCTCACTGTCGCCACCTCAAAGTGGCACAGTGGGCGTTTTGTTGTTCACTTCGAGGGAATTGAAGATCGCACCGCAGCCGAATCCTTACGCGGACAGACCCTAACCATTGATGTTGATCCAACAGAACTTCCGGAAGATCCTGATGAGTTCTACGATCATCAACTCGTTGGACTAACCGTAAAGCTCAAGGATGGTTCATTAGTCGGAGTCGTTGGGGAAGTTATTCACTTACCAAGCCAGGACTTACTTTCCGTTAAGCGCGAAGGTGATTCCGAAGTATTGATTCCTTTTGTTCTGGAGTTTGTGCCCGAGATTGATCTCGAGACAAAAACTGTAACAATCACCCCGCCACCCGGATTGCTTAACGAGTTAGAAGCAATAGTCGTAAGGGATGAGGAAGTCTGATGTTGAAGTTTGATGTCATCACAGTTTTCCCGGATTACTTAAAGCCACTTGAACTTTCACTTATGGGCAAAGCAATTGAAGATGGCTTAATTTCCGTCAACGTTAAAGATTTGCGCGATTACACATCCGACAAACATCAAACCGTGGATGATTCCCCGTATGGTGGCGGACCAGGAATGGTTATGAAGCCTGAACCATGGGGAGAGGCATTGGATGAATTCACTACAGCTGAAACCATTTTGATTATCCCAACACCATCCGGAAGGCCATTTACTCAATCCCTTGCAACCGAGCTATCTACTGCAAACCACATCGTGTTTGCTTGTGGTCGCTATGAAGGCATTGATTCCCGAGTAGCAGAGCATTACAAAACCAAGATTCGCGTTGAAGAAGTTTCAATTGGCGATTACGTTTTAGCCGGTGGGGAAGTTGCTGTACTTGTAATGGTTGAGGCAATTGCCCGACTTGTTCCAGGAGTACTTGGAAACCAGGAAAGTTTTGCCGACGATTCGTTTGCAGTTGGTGCGATGGAGAATCTGCTCGAAGGTCCGATCTATACAAGACCACCAGTTTGGCGAGACTTAGAAGTTCCCCAGGTTTTAACTTCGGGCGATCATGCCAAGATATCTGCTTGGAAGCACGAGCAAGCCAAATTGCGCACTGCGCAGAATCGTCCAGACTTAGCTGAGTAATTGCACCATCGGATCGCCGTAAACATATTCGTTCAATACGTAATTGATTTCCGGTAATGACAATGCCTCGGTGTAAGCGGTATTCATAAAGAATTTTGAAAAGTCAGAGTTTTCAATGGCTTTCTTTGCCCGTGGGTGATTGAACTTCAAATACATCTGAGTTGTGACTTTCTTGCGTTCAAAGTCAGTGGTTAGCTTTCCGCAGTTGTACCCAAAGAGCGTCATTGCTGCATCAGCAAGTTCTGGAGTAGTTCGCTCAATGATTCCCATGTCTTTAACTTTTACTATTGGGCGTAGCTTCGTTTTGCGCTCCCAGTATTGAACGCAGGTGCGCAACCGATTTTTAGCGTGTGCGTCGTATCCATTGACATCTACATAATTAATTGTCAGATCATCATCACGCACAAGGTGAAAATTCTGGTCGAGTCGATTTTGAACTGACCATTTACGCCAGGATCTTGGAACAATGAATACAATCAAATCCGAAACTTGTGCTGCCTTGTTAAAGAACGGAATCGATAACGAGTTATTGCGTCCAAATGGGGGATTAGTAACCGTCAGTAAGCCTTTTTGATTAATCTCCTGATCCAGAAAATCGCCGAGAGTGATCTTTTGGTGATGAGGCTCGATGTCAAAGCTAATTACCTTTTTCAAGCCATGTGCTTTTGCCGCATCGATAAATGCGCCAGTGCCACCAGCAGGTTCAAGAAGAATTCGTCCCGATAAATCGCCGATTCGCTTTTTCACATTGCGCATTACTTGATCCGCAATTTCTGGCGGAGTATAAAACTGTTCCATGCCAGTAACTCTGGGGTTACCAAGCCGCACTTTGTTAAGTTGCGGGTCTGACGGTGGCATGAGGAAGCTTTCGGTAGGTGGTGCTCTAAGCATATATATGCACCCACTGATTCGTGGCATTCTGACGGTAATT
>JNSL01000059.1_pt1 | contig 20004 bp, 20 predicted proteins | sample 210691 | NCBI WGS metagenome assembly JNSL01 (sample SAMN02808685, study PRJNA238866) | freshwater metagenome | biome: fresh water; feature: freshwater reservoir; material: water; isolation source: water column of the freshwater reservoir Embalse de Amadorio in Spain | place: Spain: Valencia ...
TTTCATCCGATTAAACCCCTATCTTCCCAGCGAAGCCAGGATCATTAGTAAGTGAGATTAGGAATTAAGCGATGAATTACTTATCCAAAGCGCGCGATGGATATCCGATTGACGCTTACGTTTGTTTTAAGCGTATCGCCTCGGCAACTATCTCTGCGCTAATTCCGACAAGTGGAAGCCCGCCCCCTGGATGGGCGGAACCACCAACGCAATATAAATTCTTGAGTGGCGAAGTATTTTTGGCACGCAAAAAAGCTGATCGTGCACCATTGCTCGATGTTCCATAGATTGAGCCACCTGGCGCGCCAACTCTGTTCTCTAAATCTGCAGGTGTTGAAAATTCCATTACATCCAAGCGTTCCGAGACTTTCAAACCTAGTTCATCAAGTCTTGCAATAATCTTTGCTGCGTATTCTGCGGAACCCGTGTTCCAATCCCACCCAGAACCAGGTTCATGCCTCGGTGCGTTTACCAATACAAACCAGGCTTCCTTATTTGAGCCCTTGACCATCTCAGGATCATTTGGTGCGCAAATATAAATTGTTGGATCGTTTACTGGAATCTTTCTTTTGAAGATATCGTCGAATTCAGCATCATAATCTTTCGGGAAATAAACGTTGTGATGTTTCATTTCAGGAGCCGGTCCAGATAGCTTGCTGTTATCCAATCCCAGCAGAAGTGAGAAACCAGCAAGTGATTTGCTGGCACTAGCTAGTTTTCTGCGTTCTGATTTAACAACGCCTAAATCTGGCGGAAGTAGTTTGTTGTAAACAAGCTCGGCATCGGCATTGGCAACAACAAAATCTGCTTCGATTACTTGACTATTTACTTCGACACCCGTTGTTCTTGAGCCCTGATGGGTAATTTTGGTTACTGGTGAGTTCAACTCAAACTTCACACCAAGTTCGCGGCATCGATTTTCTATCGCAACAGATAGTTGACCGATTCCACCCTTGATATGCCAAGCGCCAAAAGTTGTTTCAACAAAGGCGATTGTTAGTAGAACTGCAGGAACTTTGCGTGGATCTGATCCGGAATAAGTTGCGTATCTGTCGACAATCTTCTGCAGATATGGGTTTTTTGTGTATTTAGAAGTCAAAGATCGAAGCGAAGTTAAGGGCGAAATCATTCGAAGATCGGCCAAGAAGCCCTTCTTTGCAACGAGGCTCCTAATTGATTTCAACTCGGACTCAACGAATGGTCCTCGAGATGCATCCCACATATGTTCGGCACGCTGCATCAAGTTATGCCATTGATCGCCCGCTTCTTTTCCAAGTTCTTCCTCAATCGAATCACAAATACCCTTTAGCGAAAGATTTGGAAAAACAATTCGGGCCCCATCAGCAAAGGTGTATTCAAATGCTGGATCAACTGGCTTAATATCAAGAACATGTTCAATTCGTTTTCCGGTTTTCAAGAATAGATCTCGATAAACAGCTGGAAGAGTCAGTAGTGAAGGCCCGATATCGAATGCATAATCTCCGATCCATCTGGTCTGGCATTTTCCGCCGGTGCGATCACTGCTTTCGAAAACTGTTACATCATGCCCAGCTTTAGCCAACCTTGCGGCAGCAGACATGCCACCAATACCAGCCCCGATAACAATTACTTTACCCATTTAGGAAACTGTCCGACCGCGCCAAATTAAAGTTCCGCGGGACTTTCGAATTGAAGAGAGAGTAATTAAATAAAGAAGGATGACGATTGAAATCGGATGCAGGAAAGCATATGCAGGATTAGATCTAGTTTTGATAGCCGCAAGAAAGCGTGAGAGGAAAATAAAGGTGGCTGGTGCGCCAATTCCGAGATATGGTGAAATCCCGGTGAAGAAGAGCAGAATGATTGCAACAACAGTTCCGAACTGTCCGCCAAATGCCTTCCATAGTGATTTTGTATAGCCATCGATCAACTGCGAATTAGTTTTATACATCCGACAACTTGCAACTGCGCTTCCGTCAGCCACGCCACCCTTGAATCCTTTACTGATTAAAAGACGTGCAAGTTCAAGATCATCAAGAACTTCACCAGGGATTGCGGCATGTCCACCGGCTTCTTCGTAGGCGCTTCGCTTAACTATAAAAAATTGACCATTAGCGATTGTCATTGAACGGTTTGGAAATTTCTCAGCCAATCGAAGTGGGACGCTTGCAAGCCAAGACCACTGCAGAAGTGGTTGAATCAGCTTCTCAAGAAATGAGCCAGCAATCTGTTTTGGGTATGGTGAAATAAAGTCCCAACCAAATTTATTCATTCTGGTAATTGCAGATGCGATTGCATATGGATGCAGTCGCACATCAGCATCCAAAAAGACTAAATACTTGCCAGACCCAGCTTTAGACAAATTGTGACAGGCCCAGACTTTTCCAAGCCAGCCAGCAGGAAGCTCGGTGCCGGTTAACTTATTGGCCTTAAACTCACTAATCAATTTTCCAGTTTGATCTGTTGAACCGTCGTCTAATACATAAACACTGCTGGCTTCGAGTAATTCACTGTTCAGGGCTGATTTTAGCGAGCCCTCGACATTATCTTCTTCATCGCGCATCGGAATAAGCACATCAACGCTCTCGCCAATAGTAGTTACACCTTTTAACCCTACGACTCGCATATTGATTACATTGACAACGGTAATTATTAGCGCAATTGCGCAGAACCAGAATTCGAGCATTTACTTTAGTAAATCTGGTTTGCCAAAAGAGATTACAAATAAATATGGAGCAGCCCAGAGCACGAATGCTATTCCTGCAAAGATTGCAACACCTGGTCTATCAAAGAAGAAGAGATTTCCGACAACATAAGAGAAGAGCGTCCAGGCTAGGAAAATATCTGGGATTGTTGAATTCACTCCAGCTTTACGTCGTTCTTTAGGCAAAATTAAATTCAAAAGTGCCATCAGTCCCATGCCGGCAAATAGCCAACCAGCAGTATTCGAAAGTGGAATTTCTGGCTGATACGGAACATGAGGTCCAACCACTTCCCATGTCCACTTACCAACCGAAACCATCTGTGGATCTAAGAAGAGATCCCAAACCATCAGTCCGGCGCCGCCATATAAAAATGCCCAGTTAGGAAAAGTTTTTCTAGCAGCGATTAAAACCGGATGCGCCATCATTATCCAAGCGAGGGGAACGATTATCGGAACCCCGGCAACTTTGAATCCAAGGGAATCAGAATAAGCATAAGTTCCAAATGGCCAACCAGTTTTACTTCCCAGAATTTCAACTAGAAGCGAGAAGATAAATGTCACGCTGCCGAAAATTGCGAAATATTTAAAGCCGTAAGATAAAAGTGCGTGCACAAGCATCAGTAGCGCGCCAGCGATAACAAAAAAGATTGTTACATAGCGAAGCGTGTCCCCAGAAACCAGGGGATAAGAGATCTGCAATCCGATTGCAAGGGCGAAAAGGAGATACAACCCAATACTTTGATTCGCTGAAATTCCACGGCGCCGATTATTTCTTGGGCGGTATTGGCGAATGGACATAGGAGAATTCTGCCTTAAGTCGGGCTAGAAGCCACCATGCTCTTGAATGATGGCAAAGCGTGCGAAGAGTTCTTCGGCATACCAATCCAAATCTTTGGTCGCTTGAATCGCCGCAATATGTGCTGGGCCTTGATACGCAAAAGTTCTAAGCGCAGCCCCAGATTCCCATCTAGAGAATGTGCCCTGAAGGCCTATTGGTGCTTCACCTATTCCAATAGCACTTAGCAATCCCGGAGATGATTTCAAACTTACTGTCACAGGCGGAACTGCCCGCCAAAACTTAGAGTTCATTGCCCATTTGATTCGAGCACGTGTGATTGCTGCAACTGGACCCTTCCAATCAGAGATCTGATTCTGGCTAAATGGTTCACGCTTTGACCATAAACCATGAGATGAAATCGGTTGCAAGATTGCCCGATATTCTGAAGTCGAAATCTTGCGCCAGCTTTTGATTAATCTGGATGAATCAAATGAATCAACTTCCTTCGAATCGATAACAACTAATAAACCCCACTGCCTTGCATCAGCGTCATTGGGCGTGAATGTTTCACCTTTGCCGGTCCCTAATGATTTAAAGAAAGTTATCTTCTTGTTTTGTTTAAGACTTAAACGGTCCATCGCCATATGCAGAATAGCAACGGGGACTGATCGCAGATTTAGCTTCCAGAAATAAACTAAGACAACCATTAATCCCCAACAACCATCGGTTTAGCGCCAGTGCATTCGAGCAATTCGGCGAATGTTGTTGGATATACCGAATGCGGATGGCCTGCCGCAGCCCACACAACTTCGTAATCATTGAGGGCTTCATCGATCAAAATAGTTGCTGGACTGACCCAGCCCACAGGGGATACGCCCCCAATTGAGAAACCTGATTTCTCTTTTACATAGTCAGCATCTACACGATGCAATTTCGCAACACCCAGTTTTTCTGCCACCAATTTCGTATCAACGCGATGGCGACCACTTGTGATTACCAGCAGAGGTGATTCATCATCGAGTTTAAAAACAATAGATGAAGCGACTTGACCGACAAGAATTCCGAGTGCATCTGCCGCTTCTTGTGCGGTGCGCGCGCTGTCAGATAAAACGTGAACTTCACCCTTGATTCCAAGCTCTTTTAATTTTGCTGATACGCGTTGGACCGAGGGGTTTTGAAGGACGTTTTCCATGCCCTTACTTTAGATGAAACTAGATTATTTCTTTGAGTAAATCTTCCACTCGCTTCTTGATCTCATCTCGAATTACTCGAACAGATTCAATTCCTTGACCTGCGGGATCATCCAAGACCCAATCTTCATAACGCTTGCCCGGGAAGAATGGGCAGGTATCTCCACAACCCATTGTTATGACAACATCAGATTGCTGGACAGCTTCAGTAGTCAAAATCTTTGGGACATTATTTGCAATATCGATTCCGACTTCGGCCATTGCTTCAACTGCGATTGGATTAATTGAATCTTTTGGCGCAGAACCTGCGGAAAGGACTTCAACTTTTCCGCCAGAGAGCGTGGACATAAATCCAGCGGCCATCTGCGAACGACCGGCGTTGTGAACACAAACAAATAGGACTGAAGGCATATCTGAAAGCATATTGGCATCTTATGGTGGGAATACTTTGATAGCCTTCAAATATGCGCAAGTTCACCTTAAGTTTAGGAACTGTTCTTGTTTTTGGGCTACTACTGGGCGCTACAGAGTTGGCTCAGGCCCACGGAAGTTTTGTTAGTTCAAATCCCAAGCCCAAATCAATAGTTTCTAAGTTGCCAAAAGTTATCTGGGTGGAATTTGATGGCAATTTAATAACTATTGCAGACAAGCAGACCAATTTTTTGACCGTTAAAAACAGTAATGGTCGAGTGTTAAGCGATGGCATGGCTTTCGTTGAGGGCGCACGAGTTAGTGTCAACCTTAAAGATCGAAGCGCTACTGGCAAGGTCAAAGTTTCTTGGCGAGTGGTGTCTGAGGATGGGCACCCAGTCTCTTCATTCTTTACTTTTACCGTTAGGAAATAAACCAGATTTCAACAATTGAAAATGTGGCAATCGCAAAGAGTAGGTAGGCAAAGGACTTTCGAAGTATCGCGGTCGGAACTTTTGAACTGTGGTGTGAACCAAAGATTGAAATAATTATTGCTGAGATTGAGATTATGACTGGAATCTTCCAATCAATTTCTTGCCATAAATATTGACGTCCAAGTAGAGCTGTTAGGCAGTTAATTGCAATGATAAAGAGTGAAGTTCCGGCTGCTTTGATTTGCGGGGTATGAAAGAAAATTACAAGTATCGGGATTGCAAGAAAGCCGCCTCCGATACCGAAGATTCCGGTCATCGAACCAATAACCAACGAGAGCGGAACTAAGGCAATCATTGGAATCTTCTTCTCGGTGCGCTCTGTTATAGGCGCCCGAAGCATTGAAAGCCCAGCCAAAACCAGGATGATTGAAAACCCGGTGATTATGAATGCATCCGAGAGGTGTCTCGCAACAATTGCGCCACCAAGGTTTGTAATTAAACCGAGTGACCAAATGGATAGTGCGATTTTAATTTGAACATCGCCAGCCTTTATCTTGGGGACTAAGCCAAATGCGGCGGCAAGGAATACAACTAATAGCGCAGCGGTGGTTGCATGAACCGGCGTGAAATCAAATAGGTAGATCAGAATCGGGACTGTAAGCATCGCGCCACCTGCGCCGATAAAGCCAAGGACTGCGCCGATAGATATTCCAGCAACGAGTGCGAGTGCGATATCCATAGGGTTAATGGTGCCACCTAGGGCAAGAAAAAAGCCCCCAGCAGTTACGCCGAGGGCTATTTACTTAATTACGTGTAATTACTTCCAGAGTGAGATCTTCTCGGCTGAAAGCACCCATCCGAAGTCAAGATCGGTTCCATGCTTTACAACTAGTGCGAAAAGGATAAGCGCCGCACCTGCAAGAGCCATGTCTTTCATGAAGCCCAACATTTCATTCTGCTTTGCAGTTGCATCAGTTTCTTTCCAGAAGTTGTGGAAGATAACTGCTGCTAGAACCAAGAAGATTGCAAGTAGTAGCGCACCTAGATCAGCGTAGTAGCCAAGGATTATTGAGATACCGCCGATTACAAGCATCAGGCCTGAGATAAGAACACCAAGCTTTGCTGCCGGAAGCTTCTTGTATTTTGCGTAACCAGTCATTGCTTCAAGCTTTGCGAAGTGGTTGATGCCTGACATTAGGAAGAAGCCGCCAAATAGAATTCGGCCGATTACGATAATTAGATCCATTGTTTTCCTTTGTTTGTTGTTTATTTCTTCGGGTTCAAGGTAGGGGAAATTGGTTGAACTTTCAACTAATTAGCCGGCGTGTTGGGGTTAGATCGCGCGTGAATTGCCAGGCTCGCGCTTACTTGCGCCTGTCAGGGGAGGCGGTTATCTTTCGAACATATGTTCGAAGAATCCATAACCCCAGGGCCAATAAGCGCCCGCGTGCTTGCCCCGGAAGGTGAACCAATCGAGTTCATCTATAACGGCCGCAGGTTTCATATCCATGCAATCGTTTCAAGATGGCGCGAATCTGGTGGCTGGTGGAATCGCATAAGTGATGGCAAAAATCGCGTAACCGAATCAACCATCTTTGATGATGGCGCTCGCGCAATTTGGCGGGTAGAAGCGGCGCCTGAAGGTGCACTAACTACCTTTGAAATTGAATTAGATGAAGTAACAAAAACTTGGTTGATCCGCCCAACTTCTCGGCCGCAGTAAAAATCATGAAGAGCTTTACTCATCTACGTGTTGCTAGTGGTTACTCATTTAAATACGGGACCGCTCATGCCGACCAATTAGTAGAACGCGCAGCCGAATTCGAAATGTCGGCGCTCGCACTTACCGACATGGACACAATGGCTGGTGCGATTAGATTTACCAAAAGCTGCGAAGCAAATGGGATTGCACCAATTCTTGGAATCAATCTAAGTTTTATTCAGAAGAAATATCGCATCACTCTTCTTGCCCAGAGTGGCCATCTTGATTCGCTTTATCGTTTAGTTACTGCAGTCAATCTTGAAAATAGTGAGAATTTATTAACGCATTCATTACTAGAGCGCTTTAGTCAATACTCAAAGGATTTACTTGTCCTGCATGGTCCAGAATCACAGCTGGCATCTGCGATTTTGGCTCGCAAAAGCGCTGAAGCACTATCGATCTATAACGCAACCCGCGAACTATTTGCCGACCAGGCGATTGAATGCGTTTCACATTTGATTCGCGGTGACGGCCAATTTTCAACATCACATGCCGCTCGGGCGCTGGGCTTTGCTAGAGATAATCATTTACCTGCAGTTTTAAGCAATGCGGTTCGAATGTTGGATCGCAGCGATGGCCCGGTTGCAGATGTCTTAGATGCTGCCCGCAAATTAGTTCCGTTAAGCAATAAGAGCGTTAGCAGGCAGAACAGTGAGGCTTACTTCAAAGATAGTTCTGAAATGAGTTATCTCAGCGATGAAATTTCTCGACTTGCTGGCGAACGTGATGGCAGGTTGCTTTTGAATACAACAGCTGCATGGGCCGAGCGCGCTCTTCTTTCGCCACGCAAAGATGTTGGAATCGGAGCGATTCACTTGCCCGATGCTGCTGCACTTGGTGCAAAGAGTCAGGGCGAGCTAACAGCACAACTGCGGTCTAGGTGCGAAACAGGTTTATCTCGCAGATATGTTGGTTCAAAATCAGTTGTTGCAGCAAGTCGGCTAGAAGAAGAGCTAAGTGCAATTAGAACTCTGGGCTACGAATCTTATTTTTTAACAGTTGCAGATATAACAGATCTAGCGCGCGACAGAGGAATTCGGGTTGCGGCCCGGGGCAGTGGCGCTGGTTCATTAATTTGTCATGTGCTTGGAATATCTGGAGTAGAACCAATAACGCATGGGTTATTAATGGAGCGTTTCTGTTCGCCACTTCGGGGTGAGCTTCCGGATATCGATATCGATGTCGAATCTGCCCGACGGCTTGAAATTTATGATGCAATCTTTGAGAAGTATGGCCAACGTTGCGCAACGGTTTCGATGGTCGAAACTTATAGATCGCGCCATGCAATTCGGGACGTTGGGGCGGCGCTTGGGATATCTCCAATGGAGATTGATTTAATCGCAAAATCAATGCCACATATTAGATCTAGCAATATTCCTAAAGCCCTGGCTAATTTGCCCGAGCTAAAAGATCTAAATCTAAACACTCCAATTTTGAAGATGGCCATCGAACTTGCTGGTCGCTTGGATTCGCTGCCCAGACATTTATCAATGCACCCATGCGCAATTGTTTTATCGGATATCGGGCTAGGGGATTACGCGCCACAGCAGATAAATGCGAGTGGATACCCAATGGTGCAATTTGATAAGGATGATGTCGAAGCAATCGGCCTGTTGAAGTTGGATGTTCTCGGTGTTCGGATGCAATCAGCAATTTCTTATACGCTCTCGGAAATTGAACGAATCGAAGGTGCAGCATTAGATATCGATGCAATTGCCTTAGATGACGCCGCAACTTTTGATTTAATTAAATCAGCTCGGACCTTAGGAATATTTCAGATTGAAAGTCCGGGACAGCGCGAATTAGTTGGAAAGTTTGCGCCAGAAACTTTCAACGATTTAATAATTGACATCTCACTCTTTCGGCCAGGTCCAGTTAAGAGCGACATGATCACGCCATTTCTGGCAACCAAATATGGGCTTCGAGTCCGTCCGGTAATTCACGCCGACCTTGAAAGTATTTTGCAGGAGACCCAAGGTGTTGTCGTTTTTCATGAACAAGTAATTCGAATTATCTCCACCATGACCGGAATATCACTGGCCGAGGCTGATGAAAAGCGGCGCGAACTAGGCGATATTGCTTCTCAACAAATTGTCTGCGATTGGTTTTATCCAGCGGCGCTTGCCCGTGGTTACACCAGCACCGTTGTAACAGAAGTTTGGGAAATCCTGCGCGCCTTTGCATCTTTTGGTTTCTGCAAAGCACATGCTGCCGCTTTCGCGCTTCCGACTTATCAATCATCTTGGTTAAAGACACATCACACCGCTGCATTCTTGGCCGGAGTCTTAACACACGAACCAGGCATGTATCCAAAGCGCCTTATCTTGGATGAAGCACGGCAGTGGGGAATTCAAATTGCGCCAATTGATGTGAATTTGTCTGATGCAACTTACCGCGTCGAGAAGAGTTCAAAGACAACTAGAGCGCCATATCTTGCACCAAATGTTTTAAGTTCTGGGGCCGAACTAAAACTTCCGGATGCCAGAGGCTTTGCAATTCGGATGGCGCTAAGTGATATCGACGGTATAGATGGCAATGAGATCAAGAGCATAATTTCGGGACGACCATATTTAGATTTAGCGGATTTTGTTTATCGCTCTGGCGCAAGTCGCCCAACCACCGAGTCACTTTTAACGATTGGTGCATTCGATGATCTCCATAAACTTTCAACATCAAATATCAATCGCCGCGACCTAGCGCTTCATCTCCAGGATTTGTATCGTCTAGCTGGGTCAAAGAGCGCCACTAGCCAGGGCCAGATGAGCTTTGAATTGCAGCCAGAAAAATTTGAGCCAAGTGGCCTGCCAGATATAACAGCGAGCGAGCAAGTTAAGAGCGAGATAGATATTTTGGGCATGGATGTATCTAGCCACCTGCTCGAGTTTTATGGGGATTTCCTAAACAAGATTGGGGCAGTGCGTTCTTGCGATTTAATTAAACATCGTTCGGGGACATCGGTCTTGGTCGCTGGCGTAAAGGTTGCACTTCAAACCCCACCAGTTCGTTCTGGTCGGCGAGTAATGTTCTTAACAATTGATGATGGTCATGGCTGCAACGACATAACTTTCTTCGAAGATAAGCAGGCCGACTTTGCTTCGGTGCTACGAAATTCTTGGCTCTTTTTAGTTCGCGGTGAAATTCGCCGAACCGGACCAAGAGGGATCTCGCTTCTCGGAACTGGTGCGTGGGAGTTAGCAAATTCTCATGAAAAGTGGCGTAATCTCGCAGTTTATGGAGCCAGTGGAACATGAGTGAGTCAACGATTCTTCATGTTGATATGGATGCCTTCTTTGCTTCAGTAGAAGAGCGCGACAATCCTGCGCTTAAAGGCAAAGCTGTAGTTGTCGGAACTGGAGTCCGCGGAGTTGTGTCTGCCGCAAATTATGAAGCCCGCAAATTTGGAATCCATGCTGCAATGCCAGTCGGTCGAGCAAAAAGATTAGCCCCTCATGCAATCTTTGTGCCACCAAACATGTCTCGCTATTCCGAAGTCTCATCCCACATCATGGAAATCTTTAGATCAGTCACTCCACTCGTCGAACCACTTTCATTAGATGAAGCCTTTCTTGATGTAACTGGCGCAAAACGCTTACTTGGCGATGGCCGCGAAATCGCAAAACAAATCAGAGCAAAGGTCGAAGCAAGTGAAGGAATTACCTGCTCGGTTGGGATTGCAACTACAAAATTTATTGCAAAACTTGCTTCGGGTAGGTGTAAACCAAATGGCATGTTAGAAATAGCTTCAGATCGAGTGCTTGAATTTCTACACCCTTTGCCAGTCAATGCAATTTGGGGAGTAGGGCCAAAGACCAATGAGGAGCTACAAAAACTTGGACTTCGAACCGTTGCTGATATTGCGAATACCCCACGGCAAACTTTAATTCGGGCACTTGGCGAAGCAGCAGGTGCCTCACTATACGAACTTGCCTGGGGGCGGGATTATCGAGATGTCGAACCTGAAGAGGTTGATAAATCCATAAGCGCGGCTGAAACTTTTGATACAGATACCGAAGATCAAGAGATTGTTTTACGAGAACTATTACGGTTAACAGAGAAAGCAACATATCGAATGCGCGAGAAAGATTTCAGTGCGCGAACAATTTCGATAAAAGTGCGCTTTGCAGATTTCAAAACTATTTCTCGCTCGAAGACCGTTCCGCTTCCGATAAGTGCAACACATGAAGTATTCGAAGTTGTTAGGAATTTATTTCTTGCTCTCAAATTAGATCGTGCCAGAATTAGGTTGGTTGGAGTAAGCCTTGACGGTCTTGAAGATGGCGTAGATGCCTCTGAGCAGTTGATATTGGGTGAGCGCGAGAAGGGTTGGCGCCAGGCGACTGCAGCAATTGACAGGGCGAGCGCCAGATTTGGCCCAGGAAGCGTCCGACCAGCGCGATTATTCGATGAATTATCAGATGAATCTGAAGAAGATACTTAAAAACTGCCTATAACTGCAGAAAACATTGGGGTTCGACTTTCCTACTTTGACTACCTGGCGTATTGTTGTGGACATGGCACTATCCGATCACGAGAAGCGCATGCTTGCCGAGATGGAGGCTGCCCTGGTTGCTGAAGACCCTCGTTTAGTTTCGACGCTAAATGGCCGCGAGCGCACACCAAAGGGATCTCGAGCCCTTCTCGGACTAGGTTCAATCCTGGTTGGTATGGTCGTATTACTTTCTGGTCTTATCGCCCAGATAATTCCTCTTGGAATTGCTGGCTTTCTAGTCTCACTAACCGGCCTGGTCCTATTTGTCTCAAACCTCTCTTTTGGAAAATCAAGCTTCAAAAGCCCAAAGGGCGCTCGCCCTAAGTGGAGCTCACGTTTAGAGGATCGCTGGGAGCGACGTAACTTCGAAAACTAAAGAGAATTAGCTGCCCATCGACCACCCAATCGGGTGGTTTTTTTATGCCCAAATCCATGAAGACCAGGGAAAGAAAATGGGGAATTAACTTGAAATTAGGGAAATAAATGGCAGAAAATGGTGCAAAGTGGGTAGAAATGGAGTAAAGTGGTGATTGCTATCAAATCCGGGGGGGGATTTGAGCGTAAAAATCAGGGGAGGTGGGGCGAAGTGTTTCTCGGTACCCACGAACCAAAACTCGACGAAAAGGGCCGCATTATTTTGCCCGCCAGATTCCGAGATGAATTAGCCAATGGACTTGTAATAACAAAAGGCCAAGAGCGCTGTCTTTACGTATTTCCTAGTGGTGAATTTTCTTCTATTACTGATCGTCTGCGCCAAGCACCCGTCACCGAAAAAGCAGCACGCGATTACATGCGCGTGATGTTTGCTGGCGCACACGATGAAGTTCCAGATAAGCAAGGTCGCGTAACAATCCCAAGCGGACTTCGCACATATGCAGGTTTAGAAAAAGACTGCGTAGTGATCGGTGCAAACACTCGCTTAGAAATTTGGGATAACGCAGCTTGGGAAAGTTATTTAGCGGATCGTGAAAAAACATTCTCTGATGTTTCATCGGAGGTGCTTCCAGGCCTTTTCTAAATTGTGGCCATCGCCGACCTCTATAACGACGCCCCTTCCCCGGCGCCGTTACCCCCAGATCCGTCGGCCGGCGATGACCAGAGTTTAGAAAAGTTAAGAAGTTGTATTAAAAAAAGTAGGAACTAGAAAGGGGGAGAAGATGCAAGATGCGTTACATATTCCAGTTGCGCTAGATCGCTGCATCGCTCTGCTCTCTCCTGCAATTGAAGCTAAGAATAATCCAATTATTGTTGATGCCACTTTGGGTTTAGGCGGACACACCAAAGCCTTGCTAATTAAGTTTCCTAATCTAAAAGTTATTGCGCTAGATCGTGACTTAAGCGCTATCTCAATTGCCACAAGTAATTTGAGCGAACATATTGATCGCGTTGAAATTATTCATGCAGTTTATGACGAGCTAGATAGCGTTCTAGCCAAGTTGGGCATAACAGAGGTTGATGGGATTCTCTTTGATCTAGGAGTATCTTCGATGCAACTAGATCAAGCCGATAGAGGTTTTGCCTACTCCCAAGATGCACCGCTAGATATGCGGATGGACCAGAGTTCTGGACCAAGTGCGCTAGATATTTTGAACACTTATTCATACGGTGAATTGGTTCGAGTAATTCGAAACTATGGCGAAGAGAAATTTGCTACCAAGATTGCAGACAACATAATTAAGGCCCGCGAAAGCCAAACTTTAAAGACCACAAAAGATTTAGCAGAACTAGTCAAAAACAGTATTCCAGCGCCAGCACGTCGCACCGGGGGCAATCCGGCAAAGCGAACATTTCAAGCCCTTCGAATTGAAGTTAATCAGGAGCTAGCAGTTTTAGAGCGGGCGATTCCGAAGGCAATCAGCGCTATCAAAATTGGTGGCCGTCTAGTTGTTATGTCTTATCAATCGCTAGAGGACAAGATTGTAAAGCGAGCATTTGCGGAAGTTGTCGGCTCGACTTCACCACTCGGACTTCCATTCGATCTTCCTAATTCTGCTGCAAGTTACAAATTAATTATTAGCGGCAGCGAAGGCGCAAGCGCATCTGAAATTGAGATTAATGCCAGAGCGCAATCGATGCGACTTCGTGCTTTGGAAAGAGTGGCTGCGTAATGGCGATCCTTACTCTTCCACCATTAATTAGGCCTCGTCTGCGTCCAGTTCGGGCACTTAATAAGGCCAGAGAAGTTGAAGTATCAACATCCTCGCAGAAGCTTGATACCCGCAATTTTCTACTGCTAATGGCAAGTGCTGTGACCCTAAATCTTCTGGTAATTGCCGGAATAAATATTTTGATGACCCAAGATGCCTTCACTCTTCAAGAACTCAAGAGTCAGAGAAATACAGCGGTGGATCAGAAGGATGCGATTCTAAATCTAGTGAATGAGAAGAATTCTCCAGTAAATCTCTCGAAAGCTGCGATTGAACTAGGAATGAAGCCAGCAAATAAAATTGGCTATTTAACCTATTCAGAAAAAGTGGTGACTCAGTGAGCCACAATGCAATTGTTCATAAACGGATCCGAACCTTATTAGGTGTGACATTTGTGCTATTTGGAGTCATTGTTGCGCAGTTGTTCTCAGTTCAGGTTGTAAGAGCGGGCGCAATCAGTGAACGAGCTGCCAACGAACTTCTACGCACATCGACGTTGCTGGCACCGCGCGGCGTGATAAGCGATGTAAACGGTGTTGAACTTGCTCGAAGTGTCGCCGCAATCACTATTGTTGTAGATCAAACTCAGATAACTGATCCAAAACTAACTGCGCAGATAACAAGTCCAGTTCTGAAAATGGATGAAGATGAACTTATTGAATTATTTACTGGGACGCTACGATATAAAATCATTGTAAAAAATGGCAAACCTGTAATGTGGAGTGAGTTACAAAATGTTATTTCAAATTACAACACCGAAGTTTTGAAAGAAAAAAACGGGCTATCGAAACGAATTGTGGGCTTCTTTTCAGAGCGGGGATATGTAAGAGAATATCCAACTGGGACTTTGGCATCTTCGCTTATCGGTTTCATTAATCATGAAGGTGTGGGCGCTGCCGGAATTGAAAGTAGCTTAAATCGCCAACTATCAGGGCAAAATGGTGAGTATGTCTATGAGAACGGTGCTGGAACAATTATTCCGGGGTCGGCAAGAATTCGAACTGAGGCAAAAACTGGAACATCGGTTCGACTCACGGTTGATCGGGATATTCAGTGGGTCGCACAAGATGCAATAAGCAAAGCGGTAAAGAGCTCAAGGGCAATATCTGGAACTGTAATTGTCATGGATCCAAAAACTGGGGCAATAATTGCGCAAGCGAGTGCGCCGACATTTGATCCAGCAAAACCAATAACTGGTAATTTGAATGTAATTAGGAATCCAGCTGTGCAAGATGTTTACGAGCCAGGGTCAACTGGAAAAGTTATAACCTATGCTGCAGCGTTAGAAGAGAAACTACTAAACCCAAATACTGTTTACACGGTTCCTTACTCAATGAAGGTTGCTGGAAGCAAGTTTTCTGATCACGAGCGCCATCCCGTGCAGCGCCTTACTGCGACTGGATCACTTGCAGTCTCAAGTAATACTGCCTCGATAAAAATTGGCCAACAACTTGGAAGCAATAAGTTGTATCAATATCTAACCGACTTTGGCTTTGGAAAAAGCACGGGTTCACATCTGCCTGGTGAGTCTGCAGGCTTATTACGTCCAGTCGATGATTGGTCTGGAACCTCGCTACCGACATTCTCATTTGGACATGGCTATTCAGTAACTTCGCTCCAGGCAACTAGCGTTTTTGCAACAATCGCAAATGATGGAGTTCGAGTTACTCCAACTGTTGTCGCAGGAACAACTGATGCAAGTGGAAATTACATTCCAGCAAAGCATCAGCAAACTAAGCGGGTGATAAGCGCAGAAACTGCCAGGGAAATTCGCAAGATGCTTGAGAGCGTAGTTTCAGTAAATGGAACTGCTCCAACTGCTGCAATACCGGGCTATCGGGTTGCCGGAAAAACTGGAACTGCCAATCGTTTCGATTCAAGCTGTTCTTGCTATAGCGGATACACCGCGTCGTTTATCGGGTTCGCACCGGCTGATAAGCCGGCTTACGTTGTAAGCGTTGCAATCCAAGATCCCAAAGGAATGCACTGGGGTGGTGCGCTCGGCGGCCCAGTTTTCGCAGAGGTCATGAAGTTTGTTTTGCAGTCAAAACATATTGCGCCATCTACAACTAAATTTAAGGCATATCCTCTAACCGAAGCTGCACTTAAGAAAAGCGCGATTGTAAAATGATCCGGCCAGTTTCTGATTATGTGAAATCTGTTTCAGAACTAGCAAACTTCATTGGAATTCAATCAGATTTGAAGTTGGACTTTACTGGTATCACCTCAGATTCAAGAAGCGTTGCAAGTGGCGATTTATTTGTTGCTCTTCCTGGTTCAAACTCGCATGGTGCCCGATACATAGATGAGGTAAAAGCGAGTGGCGCGGTTGCCGTAATTACGGATGAGGCCGGTGCAAAACTTGTAGGAGAAAAGCTGCCAGCCATTGTTATCTCTAATCCACGTCGGATTCTGGGCGATATTTGTTCATGGTTTTACGGATCGCCTTCCAGCTCTATGCAGTTAATTGGGATCACCGGAACAAATGGGAAAACTACTACAACAACACTTCTTAATCAGATTCTCAAATTAGCTGGTAAATCAACAGGGCTTATTGGAACAATCGGAATCGAAATCGGCCCAGAAAAGATCCTGGCTAATTACACGACGCCAGAAGCATCAGAACTGCAAAGTCTTCTAGCAACAATGCGCGAGCGTCACATCGCTTATGTTTCGATGGAGATTAGTAGCCATGCTCTAGAGGCACTTAGAGTTGCTGGAACAAAATTCAGCGCGGTTGGATTTACAAATCTCACACAGGATCACTTAGATTTTCATGGGGATATGGCGAGTTACTTTTCAGCAAAATCAAAGCTTTTTGCAGCGCAATATAGCGACCTTGGTTTTGTGAATATTGATGATGCTTACGGCAAAAAATTGTATGAGAATCGAAACATTCCAATGATCTCGCTCGCTAGAGAGAATCGAGAGGCGCAGTGGCACTTCGAACGCATTGAACCTACAACTCGAGGTTATTCAGTTGCGATTCGTGGAACTGGTGGAATCTTAATTGAAGGCGATTTCAATTTAATTGGTGATCACAATCTTGATAATCTCTTGATGGCGGTAGCAATTGCAGTGCAATTAGAGATCGACCCACTAGTAATCGGTAACAGCCTCTCGCAACTAAAGGGCGCTGCTGGTCGATTAGAGAGCGTAGAAATTGGGCAGAAATTCTTAGCGTTAATCGATTATGCGCACACACCTGATGCAGTCACGAGAATTCTGGCGACTCTGCGGAAATCTGTAAATGGCAGAATCATTGCAGTTCTCGGATGTGGCGGCGACAGAGATAAAGCAAAGCGTCCGATTATGGGAAGAGAGTTGCTGGAAGGTTCTGACTTAGCAGTATTTACCAGCGATAATCCAAGAAGTGAAGCGCCAGAAAGTATTTTGACCGAAATGACCGCAGGCTTAAAACTCAGAGAGAATAGCGTGACACTTGTTGATCGACGCGAAGCGATAGCTTTTGCTGTTGCCAGTGCAATGCCAGGAGATTGCGTTGTGGTTCTTGGTAAGGGTCATGAATCTGGCCAGGAAATTTCTGGAAGAAAATTTGCATTTGATGATCGCATCGAGCTAGCCCGAGCAATCGAGGAGCTGGCATGATTGAACTATCTTTAAATCAAATCGCGGAAATTGTTGGCGGCGAGGTTATAAATTCTGATGGAACACAGACCACTTCGGCAGTTCCGGTTATAAATTCAAGTCAAGCTACGAGCGACACATTCTTTGCTGCGTTTGTCGGCTCCAATGTAGATGGCCACGACTTTATCGAGGAAGCCATGGCTAAGGGTGCGCAGTTTGCACTGGTAACTAAGAATTGTTCGGCACCAGCAATTAAAGTGCAAGATGTTCGAAAAGCTTTAAGTGATTTGGCAATCTATGTGCGAGACAAGCTAGAGAATTTGAAGGTTATCGGGATCACGGGTTCGCAAGGAAAGACAACCACTAAAGATTTACTGAAGCATATCTTGGCAGTTTCTGGCGAAACAGTTGCACCTGAAGAATCTTTAAATAACGAACTCGGAGTGCCACTGCTGATTCTGCGTTGCACGAAGGCTACAAAGTATTGCATTGTCGAGATGGGGGCCCGCCATGTCGGTGATATCTCGCACCTAGCCGACATCGCTAAACCTCATGTTGGGGTCGTGCTAACAGTTGGAACCGCGCATCTTGGTGAATTCGGTAGCCGTGAATTAATCGCTACGGCTAAATCTGAATTGATTACTTCACTTGCGGCAGGTGCAACTGCAATTCTAGGAACATATGACGAATTTACTCCAAAGATGATTGTTCCATCTGGCGTTAAGCGAATTCTTTTTGGTGAGAAATCAGCATGCGAGGTCAGAGCTGCTGATTTAGAAGTGCGCGAGGGAAGAGCACACTTTGATTTAGTGACACCTGATGGAAGAGCAGCTGTAGGACTGCAACTTTTAGGTATGCATCAAGTTTCAAATGCGTTGGCGGCGGCTGCCGTTGCAACTGCGCTAAAGATTCCGATAGAAACAATTTCAGCTGCGCTTTCGACAGCTGAGGTTTCAAGTAAATGGCGTATGGAGATTTCTGAAGTTGGCGAAATCACCTTAATAAATGATTCTTACAATGCGAATCCAGAGAGTATGGCTGCGGCACTTCGAACTTTGGCGCTGGTTTCGCAGGAAAGTGGGGGTGTTAGTTGGGCAATTCTGGGCAAGATGCAAGAACTCGGCGAGTCATCCGCTGCCCAACATGCCGCAATTGGCAGACTCGTCTCGGAGATTGGAATCGACAATCTAGTTGTCGTTGGAATCAAGGACTATCTCAAGGATTTAGATTCAATGGAAGATGGGGGATCGAGTGAAGTGCACTACTTCGATACCAAATCCGAAGCACTAGCTATCGTCGAACACTTTGCTCCAGGAGATGTCGTTTTGATGAAAGCTTCACGATCCGAAGAATTCAACTTGCTCGCTGATTTGATTAAAGAGAGATTACAGGAGGCTGATAAATGAAAGGTATTGTCTTCGCTGGCGCCTTCTCAATCTTATTAAGTTTTATCTTAACTCCCACTCTTATTCGGATACTTGCAAAACGTGGCATTGGACAAATGATTAGAGATGATGGTCCAAAGACTCATCATGTAAAGCGTGGCACACCAACTATGGGTGGAATAGTCCTGATCTTGTCTACGATAATTGCTTATTTTGCTAGCCATTTGTTTACCGGCACAGGAGTTACAGCATCAGCTATTTTAGTTATCTCACTAATTGTTGGTCTAGGTCTTATTGGTTTATTGGATGACTTGCTAAAAATTTATAGAAAGCAATCTCTGGGATTAACTGCCAAGCAGAAACTTCTAGGACAGGCAATTTTTGCTGCAGGATTTGCTTATGCCGGGTTGCAATTTGAAGATGAAACTGGCTTGGCGCCAATATCACTTTATTTTTCAGGCGTTCGAGATACTTCGATAAAGCTTGGTGTCGTCTTGGTAATTCTCTGGGTAATTTTCTTAGTTCTAGGAAGTTCTAATGGCGTGAATTTAACTGACGGTCTGGATGGACTCGCATCTGGTGCCGCAATTATGACTTTCTTATCCTTCATAGTTATTGGAGTTTGGGAATTCGGACAGAGCTGCGCAATTTCAAATACGCCGCAGTGTTATAACGTTCGAGATCCACTAGATATTGCAGTGCTTTCAGCCGCACTTGCTGGATCCTGCGCAGGATTTCTCTGGTGGAATGCTGCACCTGCAAAAATATTTATGGGCGATGTAGGTTCATTGGCTCTTGGTGGCGCCATCTCAGGAATCGCAATCGTTCTACGTGTTGAGGCTCTGCTCGCTGCACTTGGTGGCTTGTTTGTTCTAATTACGCTCTCGGTCATTATTCAAACTGGTTATTTCAAACTTTCTGGAGGTAAGCGGGTCTTTAAAATGGCTCCACTTCAGCATCATTTTGAATTAATGGGTTGGGGCGAAGTAACTATTGTAATTAGGTTCTGGATCTTGGCGGGAATGAGCGTTGCAGCTGGCTTAGGCCTCTTTTATGGGCAATGGGTTGTCTCGCAATAATGTCCTATATAGCCGAGATAAAATGCAAAAATATTCTCATCGTAGGTGGTGGAACTAC
>JNSL01000060.1_pt1 | contig 19984 bp, 17 predicted proteins | sample 210691 | NCBI WGS metagenome assembly JNSL01 (sample SAMN02808685, study PRJNA238866) | freshwater metagenome | biome: fresh water; feature: freshwater reservoir; material: water; isolation source: water column of the freshwater reservoir Embalse de Amadorio in Spain | place: Spain: Valencia ...
TGGTGACCGGAACACGAACAAGAGACGACTGATTGTTGCGTGCCCACGTGATGTACACCGGCGCTTCGTAACCAGACACCAAACGCTTGTAAGAGTTCACGAGCTGATTTGTGACAGCGGTGATCTCGGGTGCGTGGTGCAACAGGCCAGCGATGAACCCGCGTGCGACCTTTGACAATCCAACAGGATCGCCGGGTTCATGGAATGCATTCTCGTCACCTTCGAAGAGCGACATATGCGTGTGCATGCCTGAACCCTGCACACCACCAAGCGGCTTAGGCATGAATGATGCAAACACACCCTGTTCCATCGCGATCTCTTTCACGATGAGACGGAACGTCATGATGTTGTCGGCCATGGTGAGTGCGTCGGTGTAACGCAGATCGATTTCATGCTGACTCGGTGCATCTTCGTGAAACGAGTACTCAACTGGAATGCCCATTGCTTCAAGAACGAGCAACGTGCGCGTGCGAAGGTCACTCGCAACGTCGGCAGTGGTGAGATCGAAGTACGAACCGGAGTCGAGCGGAACGAGGGGCTTCGAAGGATCGCCCTCGGCGAAATAAAAGAACTCCATCTCGGGGGCGGTCATGAATGAGAAGCCGCGGTCGTGTGCTTTATCAAGGTTGCGCTTGAGCACCTGGCGAGGGTCGCCCTCGAACGGGGTGTCGTCGTGGTTGAGAATGTCGCAGAACATGCGGCCTGAGATTTCCGAGCCCTTTCCCCACGGGAGAATCTCGAAGGTGTTGGGGTCGGGCTTGGCGAGCACGTCCGATTCCTGCACTCGGCTGAACCCGTCGATCACCGAACCATCGAAGTGGAGGCCCTCTTCGAAGGCGTTCTCGAGCTCGGCCGGTGAGATGGCCACGGACTTGAGCTGGCCCAGCACGTCGGTGAACCACAAGCGGATGAGGCGAACCCCACGCTCTTCGACAGTCCTGAGCACGTAATCCTGCTGACGTTCCATGCGTTAAGTGTCCCACGCCCGGCCGGCTGGCCCCAAGGCCGTTTTATGGCTTCCCGTCCGAGTTCACGTTCCGTTCACAATTGGGCAACAGTTGGGAAAAAGAAGGCTGTCACGATCTTCTCAGCACTCCTCGGTGGCCACATCGGCCGTAGGGGTAGTGTCCCAACCGAATCAGCACTCTGGGACGGCCTAGAGAGCACCCCCACAGGAGGAACCGTGCAGGAACGCACCCCCGAAGAAGTACTGAAGCTGGTGAAGGACGAAGGCTGCGAATTCGTCGATTTCCGCTTCTCGGACCTGCCCGGCATCATGCAGCACGTGACGATTCCCGCCAGTGTTTTGGGCGAGAGTCATTTCACCGAGGGTCATGGATTCGATGGCTCTTCAGTCCGAGGATTCCAGCAGATCCAGGAATCAGACATGGTGCTGATCGCCGATCCGAACACCGTGTACATGGATCCGTTCATGAAGCACAAGACCGCAGTCATCCACTGCTTCGTGGCCGACCCGGTGACACACGAGAGCTACTCGCGTGATCCGCGTTATGTCGCAACCAAGGCTGAGGCGTACCTCAAGACCACTGGTATCGCCGACACTGCATTCTTTGGTCCCGAAGCTGAGTTCTTCGTGTTCGACGATGTTCGTTTCGACACGCAGCCCAACGGCTCGTTCTACATGGTCGATTCAATCGAAGGTCAATGGAACTCCGGCACCGACGAGGGCCCGAACCTCGGTTACAAGCCCCGCACCAAGCAGGGTTACTTCCCGGTTCCGCCGATGGATCACTACCAAGACATGCGTAGCGACATGACGCTCGCACTCGAAGGTGTCGGCATCCCCGTCGAACTCCATCATCACGAGGTTGCCTCGGGCGGTCAGAACGAGATTGGCATCAGGTTCAACACGCTGTTGGCGATGGCCGATCAGCTCATGACTTTCAAATACGTCCTCAAGAACGTTGCATGGCAGGCCGGTAAGTCGCTCACCTTCATGCCGAAGCCGATCTTCCAGGACAACGGTTCGGGAATGCACTGTCACATGTCGCTCTGGAATTCCGGTGAGCCGCTGTTCTATAGCGACACCGGATACGGCGGTCTTTCCGACATCGCGCGCTGGTATATCGGCGGCATCTTGCACCACGCCGCTTCGGTCATCGCGTTCACCAACCCCACCACCAACTCGTTCAAGCGTTTGGTGCCGGGTTACGAAGCTCCGGTGAACCTCGTTTACAGCCAGCGCAACCGTTCTGCTTCGGTTCGCATCCCGCTCGCTGGGCAAAGCCCGAAGTCGAAGCGCATTGAGTTCCGTTGCCCCGATTCAACGAGCAATCCGTACCTCGGATTCGCTGCGATGTTGATGGCTGGCCTCGACGGCATCCAGAACCGCATCGAACCGCCGGCTCCGGTCGACAAGGACCTCTACGACCTTCCGCCCGAGGAACTTGCACTTGTTCCTCAGGTTCCGGCGAGTCTCGAACAGGCCCTCGACGCACTTGAGCAGGACAACGCGTTCCTCAAGGCCGGTGGCGTCTTCACTGACGATCTCATCGAAACGTGGATTGAGTACAAGCGGAAGAACGAGGTCGACGCGATTCGACTTCGTCCGCACCCCTACGAGTTCACGATGTACTACGACATTTGACCCGAATTTTCACTGCATGAATCGAATGAGGGCCGGTCCATTGGGCCGGTCCTCTTCGCGTGCGATGCAACGTTCGTGCTTCGGTTGGGTACGGTTGTAACCGATGTCCACACTTTCCGATCGGCGGATCGGCCCGTTCATTGGCGCACTCCTTCTAGCGCTTGTTGTCCTCGTCGCTGGCTGCGGGGAATCATCGACGAATGGTTCGGCGAAGAATGCGGCCGAGACATCGAATGAACCTTCAACCTCGTCGAGTTCATCGACATCGACGACAGTTACTCCGACGACGAATTCGGTGGCACCGACAACCGCGGTACCGGAATCGGCGTCGACTCGAGATCGACTTGCCGTGCTTTCAGTCGACGACCGTCCATCGCCGCAAGGCGATTATCGACGCGAGGAGTGGCCGCATTGGGCTGATGTCGACGGCAATGGGTGTGATGCGCGTCAGGATGCTCTCATTGCGTGGTCAATTGTTCCGGCAACAGTGAACCGTTCGGGCACTTGCAAAGTCGTCGCTGGCTCATGGGTATCCCCTTATGACTCAAAGGCCTCAAACAATGCCGGTGATTTTGATGTCGATCACCTGGTTCCGTTAGCGAACGCATTTGAATCGGGAGGTTGGGCGTGGAGCACAGCGCGCCGACGCGCCTTTGCGAACAACCCTGGCGAACTGGTTGTTGCATCAGCGTCTTCGAATCGATCAAAAGGTGCCGACACACCTGATCAATGGCGACCACCAAACCGTGACTCTTGGTGCGCATATGCCGACGGTTGGGTGAAGGTGAAGAGCTCGTGGGGACTCACGGTCACCACGTCAGAACGCGATGCCCTTGGCCAGATGCTCGATACCTGCGGCATCGCTGGTCCGGTGTGGCCGTTAGGTGGAACATCGATGGCGAGTCCGCAAGGGCCACCACCGTCTGGGTCTGCATCTGGAGCGGTGCCCACTCCAGCACCCGCACCTCCCGTTGCTCCCGCTCCGGGCGGTGATGTGTACTACGCCAATTGCACCGCAGCTCGTGCCGCAGGTGCAGCACCGATTTACTCGGGTCAGCCGGGCTATCGCACTGCACTTGATGGAGATAAAGACGGCGTCGCCTGCGAGTGAGGAGCACCGCGCACGAGTGCGCGCGTCAGTAGGGTTCGCGTCATGGAGCGCCTTGAACTCACTGCTGACGAACTACTGACCACAACCCGAGCAGTCCGCAAGCGCCTTGATCTTTCTCGGCCGGTGGAGAGGTCAGTTGTTGAAGAGTGTTTGCAGATTGCTCTGCAAGCTCCGAATGGTTCGAATCGTCAGACATGGAACTGGGTTGTTGTTGACGATGCCGAGACCCGCAGGGCGATGGCAGAGATTTGGCGGGGCGGTGCCGCTGATCTTGGAGCCGCTGCGGCCGCGGCTGCAGCACCAGCGCGACCCCCGGCCGAACGTCAGCCCCAGATCATGGAGTCAGTGTCATGGCTGAATGAACACCTGCACGAGGTGCCGGTTTTGGTGGTCGCCACGGTTGAAGGACGTCCGGAAGGCGCGTCGATGTTTGCGCAGTCGACGATGTGGGGATCAGTGCTTCCGGCAGTGTGGAGTTTCATGCTGGCGTTACGGAGTCGGGCGATGGGGAGCTGCTGGACAACCGTTCACCTTGAGCGTGAACAGGCGATGGCCGATCTGCTTGGGATTCCCTTCGACGAAGTCACGCAAGTGGGCCTCTTCCCTGTTGCGTACACGGTCGGAACGGACTTCAAGCCTGGTGCGAGAGAAGCATCGGCCGACACCATTCGTTGGAACCGCTGGTAGTTACGCCTCGTTAGCGAGTAACTGACGAACCTGTGACTCAACAGCAGTGCCGCTGAAGAAGTCAGGGTTCGTGCCTGTGAACAGTCGAGCAACGTTGCCAAACATGAAATCGCTGAACTGATCGCGGGTGACGAGTTCGTCTTCGATGAGTTCCCATGCTTCGGGAAGCACGCCAGTGAAGTCCGGAACGTCCCAGTGGCCGATGTCAGACGCAAACATTGCGCGCAGTCGAGAGCCATCGGGGTTGATGTCCTCGTTGAAGGCAATTGCATTCATGGGGTCGTCTGCTTCACAGCCGAAGAAACACTGGTCAGTGAAGATCTTCACGATGTCGGCCTTTGAGTTGATGCCGCTGAGTTTCCATTCGTCGATCGTGTCGACTTCTTCGTTCGGATCAGAAAGAAAACTGAGAGTTTCAGAAAGTCGATCGGCGCGATCGGTGAACATCGGGTCGCCGTAGTCGGCTACGAGCGATTCGAGGAGCGCGCGGTCAAGGTTGGCGGGGTCGTAATGGCGGATGTCGTCGACATTGCGCTTTTCGAAATGCCCGCAGATGTCTGACAAAAGATTGCAACCCCACGCGACGCCCCCTTCGAGAAACGCGAATCGAAGTTCGGGAAAGCGCGACATCACTCCGCCAAAAAACAGTGAGCGCAATACAGCTTCGGTCCCTGCTGCAAAGTTTCCGATGTGGTTGGCGACGTAGTTGGTGGGCGAAACACGACTGCCGAAACCAATGCCGGTTGAGTGGAACGTCGGGGAAACATTGAGCTCTGCACACTTCTGCCAAAGCGGGTCGTAGTCGTGCATGCTGTCAAGACCGAGACCATCGACCCATCGCGCAGCTCGGTCACCTTCGTGGCCGGGTGCGTAGCGCAGTACGAGCCCACCGAAGAGAAAACCCCGCAGGCCAAGTTCTTTCGTGGCGTATTCGAGCTCAGCAATTGCTTCATCGGGGTCGTAGGTGGGAATGACACCAACAGGAAGAAGTCGATCGGAGTATTTCTCGTAGGCCTCGGCGTAGTAGCGGTTACAAGCACGCGCGAGAGCGCGACGGAGTTCGGTGTTGTCGACGGCCATGACGGTGAGGCCAACAGTGGGGTAGAGGAGCGCAACATCGATACCGATTTCATCGAGCCGGTTGTAAAGCAATCGGGGGAGCATCGCTGTTGCTCGATCGAGGGTGTTGCGCGTTGGCACACCCCACCATCCGGTGCGCGACATTCCGTTGCTTCGCCGTTGGTCATTGCTGAGACCTCGTCGTGCCGTTGCTGCGGCAGTGCTCATCGCCTGAAATGTGTCAGCGAGCGCAGTGCCAGCGTCTGCAGCAATGAGATCTCGGATAGCGGGGATGAACTCGATGATGTGTCCATCCGCATCGATGACGGGATGATCGAGCTCTTCACGAATTGCCGCTGCGTCCATGGGACGACCTCCTGAGATGTCGGTCCATCATGGCGCAAACCTTGTGCGTCTCAGTGTTTCGTCGGCAGGCCGTAAAAGACGCGCTCGACGACTGACCGTGATCGACGAGTGACTCGGCGATAGTGCTCGCGCAGAGCGCCAGGCTCAGTGTCGAGTGAAGAACCAGCGATTGCGAACGCGTTCACAGAACTCGTAGGCCTCAGTGAGTATGGCTGCGTCTTCGGGGTCGAGGACATCACCTTGTGCCAGTGCACGGAGTCCGTCGATTGTTCCGGTGGCCTTGACGTCGTATTGCAACTGCAACATCTGCGCGGTGAACTCGATATCGGAAAGCGAGCCGCGACCGAGTTTGAGATGGAAGTCGGGGTCCTCCCCCATGGGAATGCGTTCGGCCTCAATGCGGGCTTTCATTCGCCGGATATCGCGGATTCCTTCCGCGGAAAGTCCTGGTCCCCATACCCACGGTGCAATTTCGTCAAGGAGTTCATCGCCGAGCGCCACATCTCCAGCGACGACGCGGGCGCGGGTCATTGCCTGCCGCTCCCAGGTGAGCGCGTGCTCACGCCAGTAAACGGCATAGGAATCCACACCGCGAGAGAGCGGACCGTTTTTCCCTTCGGGTCGCAGATCACAATCGACTTCATAAAGGCGGGTGGCCGGAGTCGACCCGGCGATCATTCGCATCAGCGATTTCGAGAGACGGCGGGCTTCATCGATGTCGTCGGCGCTTGATCCTTGATGCACAAACATCAAATCGAGATCGCTTGCGTAGGCGAGTTCAGCGGCACCGAATCTTCCGAGTCCAATGACTGCAAACGGTATTTGCGGGTTCAGGCTTTGCAGTGCTGATCCGAGTGTGGCTTCTGCCAGCGATGTCAGATCGCGGCCCACGCGCTCAACATCGGCGTAGTCAAACAGGTCACGCGCTGCGATGCCGAGAAGGTTCCGCTGTTGCCATCGGCGCAGTGAGGCTTGTTGCTCGGTAGTGCCTTCGCGCATCTCCATCGATGCGGTTGCGGTGGCAATGAGCCCGTCGAGATCTTTTGTGGCGAGTTGTTCGGGTAATGGGAGTCGAGCAACGAGATCAGGGTTGGCGGCGATGATGTCGCCGAGCAATCGACTTGTTCCTGCGATTGTGCACAGCGACTGTGCGGCTGCAGGAGACTCACGAAATGTCTCAGCGATTTGTCGTGACTGACGTGGACCGGTCAGAAGATTGCGGATGAGGAGAAGGCCAAGGTCGGGATCGGGAGAAAGCGAAAGCCAATCAAGCAACAAAGGCAGCATCTGTTGCATTAATCGACTTGATCGGTTGAGTCCCCGAGTGAGTTCGCCGAGTGCTGCAGCTGTGCGCCGAGCATCGATGAAACCAAACGCTGCTAAGCGGACTTCCGTTGCCTCTGCGCTGAGCGAGGCTGCGTCGCGCGATGTTGCGGCAAATGCCTCGAGTAGTGGGCGGAAGTAGACACGCTCATGAATTCCGCGAACTGTGGTCTGGATATGGATCAGGTCGCGCTCGAGTTGTTCGGCTGCAGTCCCGCGTGGTTCATCGCGCCGACCCATCACACGTGCGAGACGATCCAGTGACGCGTCGTCGGTAGGAAGCGTGTGTACTTGCTGTTCATCGACGAGTTGCAACCGATGCTCGACCGTTCGCAGTTCGCGATAGGACGACGCCATCTTCTCTGCGTCGTTGTCGTCGATGTATCCGGCACTCGCCATTTCATCGAGCATTGTCAGTGTGGTGGCACCACGAAGGTCCGGATCAAGGTGACCGTGCACAAGCTGTAAAAGCTGCACCGTGAATTCGATGTCACGAATGCCGCCCGGTCCACGTTTGAGTTCTCGATTCCCGAGACCTTTACGCGCAACCTCCGCTTCGGTTCGAGCCTTCATCGCCCGAAGTGACCGCAGCGCTTCGGCATCGAATGGTCGGGCCCACAACCATCGCTGGGCGGCACCGAGCCAATGTTCGCCAAGCGCCGTGTCACCGGCGACGGGACGCGCTTTCAGAAGGGCTTGAAATTCCCAAGGTTCAGCCCAGCGATCCCAGTACGCCTCGTAAGACTCCACAGTTCGTACAAGGGGACCGTCGCGACCTTCGGGTCGAAGATTTGCATCAACGCGAAAACATCGTCGGGCGATGTCCATGATGGCGCGCGCTCTGCGATCAAGTTCTTTGCGTGGACCTTCGCCAACGAACAACACATCAATATCGCTTGAGTAGTTGAGCTCGTTGCCACCCAACTTTCCCATGCCGATGATGGCGATGGTTGTGTCGTCGTCCTCGGTCAGTTGCCACGACGCCTGCAGGACATCACGACCTAATGCAGCCAAGTTCGCCCCGACCTCATCGAGGGTGTCGAGACCGGTGAGGTCACGAGCGGCAATTCGGAGGAATTCCAGATTGCGCCAAGAAACGAGGTCTTCGGCCGTGGCGGCATTTGGTGCGAGTCGAGTGCTGTTAGCGGCAAGCACAGCAAGAGAGTCCATGGGGCGGGCTTCGAGCAGGCGGGTGAGCGATCGACTCGCCGCAAGCACGGAGACCAGCGAATGGGCCAGTGCGGCATCGGCGACGGCCGCTTCGAGTGCGCCAGGAGCCGCTTCGCTTAGGCGGGCGAGGGCCACACGGACCGCGGCAGGAGCGGCACTGCGGTCGGCGAGGTTGAGCAGCTCAGTTGGAAGTGGGGTCGCATCGCCGGGGGTTGCCACGTCTTTGAGGCTATTGCGTCGCGTGAAGGCCCGTAGTCTGCGGGGGTGCCCAGCCTGCGCATTGGTCTCGCTCAACTCAATACGGTCGTCGGCGATATCGATGGCAACGCGTCACGAATCATCGAACTGATGGACCGCGCCAACGCGTCCGGTTGCGACATCGTTGCGTTCCCCGAACTGGCGATCACGGGATATCCACCCGAGGACCTTCTGTTGCGTTCGGGATTTGTCGATGACGTGCGAGCAGCGCTCGACCGAATCATTGCTGCTTCGGGTTCGTGTACGGCGGTTGTGGGATTCGTCGAACAAGGTTCGGCCTCGCGTGAATCTGCCGATCATGGCGAGGTCACCAAAACCTCTCAAGCAGTTGAACATCCGGTTTTGTTCAACGCCGCTGCGGTGATGTCGAACGGCTCACTAGATGGCGTGTACCGCAAACGCGAATTACCGAACTATTCGGTGTTCGATGAAGCGCGTTATTTCGTTTCAGGTGACGGTCCCATCCCGGTCTTTGAAGCGCAGGGTGTTCGTTTCGGGGTTTCCATTTGTGAAGACGCCTGGATCGCGGATGGACCGATTGCCGAACTCGGTTCACGCTCGGTGCAGTTGGTTGTAAACATCAACGCGTCGCCGTTCAACGTCGGAAAGTCGCAAGCACGAGCCGCAGTGATTGCTGAACGTGCTCGTGAAGCGGCTGCGCCGATCGCCTATGTCAATCAAGTCGGCGGCCAAGATGAACTCGTCTTTGATGGCGACTCAATGGTGATGTCAGCAAACGGAGTCCTGTTGGCCCGTGCATCTCGGTTTGTCGAAGACCTCTGCGTTGTTGACATTGACATCGCGAACGCCGACCTCGCCACTGAACGACCGTCTATCGACCAGACAGGCATTGCTGAAACGCTCACAGAAGAAGCTGAAGTCTGGAATGCGCTCGTTCTCGCTACCCGTGACTTCGTCATCAAGAATCGATTCTCCGATGTCGTAATTGGTTTATCGGGCGGTGTTGATTCAGCGCTCGTTGCGGCAATTGCTGCCGATGCCGTTGGTCCTGAACATGTGCACGGCGTGCTGATGCCATCTCGATATTCGAGCGACCATTCGATTTCTGATGCAGTTGCTCTTGCCGAAAACCTGGGCGTTGAGTATCGAACAATTGCAATTGAACCCGGGCACGCCGCGTTGATGGAAATGCTTTCTTCGTCCTATGACGGGCAGTCGATAGGACTCGCCGAAGAGAATCTTCAGAGTCGGCTTCGTGCAGTAACGCTGATGGGTTTGTCGAACGCGTTTGGTTGGTTGCTACTCAACACCGGCAACAAGAGTGAATCTTCGGTCGGTTATTCAACGTTGTACGGCGATTCCGCGGGCGGCTACGCCGTGATTAAAGATGTCTCAAAGTTGTTGGTGTACCGACTTTGCCGTTATCGCAACCAACTCGCAGGTCGGGAATTGATTCCGGAAACTGTGCTGGTCAAACCGCCATCAGCGGAATTGCGACCTGATCAACGTGACGACCAAAGCCTCCCGCCCTACGAGGAGCTCGATCCGATTCTGGCGATGTACGTCGAAGGGGATCACTCGGTCGAGGAAATCATTGCTGCGGGTCACGATCCCGCGGTCGTGCAGCGAATCGTTGGCCTGGTTGATTTGGCGGAATACAAACGTCGTCAGTCGCCGCCGGGACCACGCGTGACCTCGAAAGCGTTCGGTAAAGACCGGCGCCTTCCCATCGTCAACCGATATCGCCGTTAGCCGTCGCGAGGATTCCCCTAACCTGCACTCATGGCGTTTCTCACCGCAGGCGAATCCGTAGAGCGCATGGCCTCCTATTGCCGCGTTGAGCAGTTGCTGTTCGGTCTGTTCGGACAATGGGCGGCTGATGTCGAACTGCCGGTGGCGAAACTCGCACTTCTCTCAGCAGCCGACCACAGCGCGTGGCGAGCAAAGCGTTGGTTCGAGATGCTGCCAACGGCACCGCCTGGACCTGACGCGTTGCTGACGCTCACCTCGGTCGAGCGTGAAGCGTTTGGCCTCGTCACCGATCTTGTTCGCGAGTCGCAGGGTGCCCGCATGGTGGTGGCCTACGGCGAGCTCCTCCCCGGTCTCCAAACTGCAATGGCTGCTCATCTTGAGCGCACGACGGCCATTGCCGACGCCCCGGTGCGGCGATTGCTTGGCATCTCGCTCACCGATGTCTCGAACGATTTGGCTGAAGGCATCGGTCCGATGGAACTCGTGATGACCACGGCCGAAGAGCGGGCGGAGGCCGAACGAGTGGGGGCGGAACTGGCCTCTACCAACCCCCGAATTACCCACATTTTCGGGGTCTGACGACTCTTTCTCAGGCAATCGTGACCCGGCTGGTTGGGGGGCTTGACCGTGCCGGTATCGTTGACACACCCCGGCGGCCCCCATGGCCGATTCTCCGGGCCGAAGTCCGAGGTGTGGCAGTGGCAAAGGAACGTGTTGAACGCGACGAAGAGGATCTCGTTCGTCTCTATCTCACTGACATTGGCCAGTACCCCCTGCTCACAAAGGACGACGAAGTTCGTCTGGCGCAGGCCATCGAGGGTGGCGTTGCCGCTCGCGCCGAAATGGATGCAGCCAAGACCCTCACCGTTGCTCGCAAGCGTGAGTTGAAGCGTTCGATCAAGCAGGGTGACGACGCCGAGCGCACCTTTGTGCAGTCCAACCTTCGTCTTGTTGTCTCGATCGCAAAGAAGTATCAAGCCTCTGGTCTTCCGCTTCTTGACCTCATTCAGGAAGGCAACCTTGGACTCATGCACGCCGTCGAGAAGTTCGACTGGCGCAAGGGTTTCAAGTTCTCGACCTACGCAACCTGGTGGATCCGTCAGGCCATCACCCGCGGTATTGCCAACACCGGTCGAACCATCCGTCTCCCAGTTCACGCCGGCGACACGCTTGCTCGTTTGCAGAAGGCGCGTGCGCGTCTTGAACTGAAGCTTGGTCGTCCCGCAACTCTCGCCGAACTTTCGGCCGAGGTTGAAATGCCGGAAGACAAAGTCACCGAAGCGCTTCGTTTCGCTGCCGAACCCCTCTCGCTTTCCGAGCCTCTTCGTGAAGACGGCGATGCCGAACTTGGCGACGTTGTTGAAGACCGCTCTGCTGAATCTCCGTTCGAGGTCGCTGCCACTGCGCTGCTTCCCGAGGAAATCAGCCGACTGCTTTCACCACTCGACGAACGCGAGCGCGAGATCCTCAAGCTTCGTTTCGGTCTCGACCGTGGCGAACCTCGCACCCTCGAAGAGGTTGGCGAACACTTCAACCTCACTCGTGAGCGCATTCGTCAGATCGAAGCCCGTGCAATGTCGAAGCTTCGTCATCCGTCGTCAGATACCGGCGCACGCGATCTGCTCGCCGTCTGATCGTTTCGCGGAGTTGCCGCGGCCATGACTGATCAGTTCGACGACGACACCGAAGCCGAGGTTTCAACGACCGGTGTTCCACCGGCGCCTTCAGTGACTCCCGGACCGAACCCGCCGCCGCCGGCATCGGCAATTGACGAAGCCGCCGAACAACGTGGTTGCGTCGCAGTGCTCATCGTTGGTGCAGTCCTGGCGATCATCGCACTGGTTCTCGCCATCGTGTTGGTCGTCATCGGACTCCGGATCTTCGGGGAATCCGACGAGAGCGCGAACGCGAAAATTCTTCAAGAGGTCTACTCAGAAACCGGAATCTCCAGTACCACTGGCGATGCTGTCCACCCGCCACAGCGAGATATCCAACTCGGAGTCTGCGAAAGCGATGGCGGCGATGGCGTGAAGGCCGCCGGAACCCTCACCAACTGGACCAACGAGAGCGCCGACTATGAGATCGACGTGTCGTTCCGCACGACCGGTCCTGGAAGCACAGGCGAGGAATTCGCTGCGAGCTCCATCACCGTAAAGGCCGTACCCGAGCACTCGACCACCAATTGGTCCGCCAGCGCTCCACGTCCGACACGAGGCGCTTACGCCTGTCGGGTGGTCACGGTGAACCGTTGGCCCGCCGGGACAGCCCCGCCTTCCTGAGTGCACCCGGGGCGCGATGGAACCGAGAGCAGGCTCCGTCCTAGAGTGACCCCCATGAAGAAGATCCTCGTACTCATCGTCGTTGTCGCCCTCGCCGCATTCGCGGTGAAGAAGCTGCAAGACGCCTGAACTAGGCCGACTTCGGCGTTGTTCGCCGGGTCAGCAACCACCACCCGAGGAAAAGTCCTGCGGACACCCCGGTGGCGATCGCCGCGCCTGTCGCAATACGACCAGGTGGCGGCAGCGTGACGCGATCTCGCAGAGGGACGCGCTGAGTGAACGAAAGAATCGGCCACCCTTCGGCCGTTGCAATGCGAGTGAGTTCTCGATCTGGATTCACTGCGACTGGGTGGCCAACGGCTCGCAACATGGGTTCATCGGTGGCTGAGTCGGAATAGGCCCAACTCTTTTCGAGATCGATGTTTCGTGTGGCTGCGACATCGGCGATGGCCTCAGCTTTGTAGGGGCCATAGGCATAGACATCAACCTCGCCGGTGTAGTTGCCGTCCTCGTCGATTCGCGCCCGACTGGCAATAGCGCCATCGGCACCGAGATACGACGCAAGTGGGATCACGATTTCTTCGGGTGATGCTGAAACGATGAAGACAAGGCGACCTGCGTCACGGTGTTCCTGAATGAGTTCGAGGGCTTCGTCGTAGACGATGGGGTCGATGACGTCGGTGAGTGTGTCGCGAACTAACGAACCGACTGCAGCGTGATCCCATCCCCGTGTAATGCGGAGCGCGGATTCGCGAAACTTCCGCATGCGTTCCTCGTCAGCGCCGAGAGTGTGAAAGACAAGACCGTTCCATGCAGCGCGAGCCATGACCCGGCGATTGATCATTCCCGCTTGGCGGAAAGACTTTCCGAACGCGATCATCGACGCGCGGGCAATGACGGTTTTATCGAGATCGAAAAACGCTGCTTCCACGCCTTTGAGCATACGGGTGGGTCTGGTGAAACTTGAGCCGCCGAAAATTGGGTTGGCACCGATGACCCTTGACGGCGTTGCGACGACTTCGTACGGTGCCACCAACTTCCCCTCTCTGTGGTGCTGTTCTCAGGAGGGCAAATGGTGTTTTCGTGTTGGTCTGCAAAAGGCGGATCAGGCACAACCGTGGTTGCAGTCGCATTGGCAGTGTTGCTCGGTCGCGACTCCGATTTCGGATCAGTCCTGGTTGATCTCGATGGAGACGGGCCAACGGTGTTGGGCGTTCCCGAACCCAGCGGTCCAGGACTTTCCGATTGGCTGGCTGCATCGCCATCAGTCGGTGCAGCAGCGATCGAGCGTCTCGAACATTCGGTGGCGAGTGGCGTTCGGCTGATTCCCCGTGGTCGCCGCTTACTTGCGAGCGAGGACCGAGCGGCAATGTGTCTCGAGAAACTTGTCGATGACGAGCGGCCGATCGTGGTCGATGTTGGGCGTATGTCCAACGCGGACGATGTTGAAGATCGTGTTCGTCGTCAGTTTGTAGAGGCGGCAACAACATCGCTGCTTGTGACCCGGCCCTGTTTTATTTCGCTGCGGCGAGCATCGGCGCTCCCGTTTCGTCCAACGGGTGTTGTGCTCGTCGAAGAAGACGGGCGCGCCCTTAGCCGAAGCGATGTTGAAGACGTCCTCGGAGTTCCGGTCGTGGCAGCAGTCGCTGTCGAACCAGCGGTTGCCCGTTGCGTTGATTCTGGGCTCCTCGCAGCACGCCTGCCGGCGCCGTTGGGGAAGGCGCTTCGTGATGTCGCCTGACGTCAGCCCCAACGAACTGCTCACCCCCTTAGTCGAGACTGTGCATCAACAGCTGCTCGATCGGGGCCATCACGATGCTTCATCGGTTGCACAACTTGTTCTCGATCACGATCCACTGCTCGACGATCAATCGATTGCCGATGTCGTGAATCGCGTCCATTCGCGTGTTGGTGGCCTCGGAGTACTCGATCCGTTTCTCGCAGACTCCACGGTCGATGAAGTCATGATCAACGGTTCCGGCGATCTTTGGGTTGAACGCCATGGCCATCTTGAATGCACCGGCGTGATTATTGACAGCGCATCCACCTATGCCCTGCTCGAACGAATCGTCGCTCCACTTGGTCTGCGAATTGATCGCACATCGCCATGGGTTGATGCGCGCCTTGCAGATGGATCCCGAGTCAATGGCGTCGTGCCCCCGCTTGCTGTCGATGGGCCCTTGCTCACGATCCGTCGGTTTGGTGCCCGTCGTGTCCACCTTTCCGAGGCCTGTACGCCTGGTGTTGCCCGATTGCTCGAGTGGGCGGTGCACGCTCGCTGCAACATCATGGTCAGCGGCGGTGCCGGTGCTGGCAAGACCACACTGCTCAACGCCATTGCCGCATTCATCCCCTCAGACGAGCGTGTCGTCACGATCGAAGATGCGGCAGAACTACGACTGCCCGGTCGGCATGTCTTGCGGCTCGAGTCGCGGCCCGCGAATGCCGAAGGTGCCGGCGAGGTTTCGATTCGTGAACTTGTTCGCAATGCCCTGCGAATGCGTCCTGATCGAATTGTGGTGGGCGAGGTTCGTTCGGGCGAAGCCATCGACATGTTGCAGGCAATGAACACTGGTCACGACGGTTCGTTGTCGACCTGTCATGCCAACTCTCCCGTCGATGCGATTCGCCGACTCGAAACTCTCGTACTGATGGGCGATGTCGCGTTGCCACTTGTTGCGGTGCGTGAACAGTTGCGAGCAGCAATCGATCTCATCGTGCATGTGGCTCGAATGCCCGATGGATCTCGGCGCGTCGTGGCGGTCGCCGAGCCCGTGGCTGAAACGGAATCTGCTGCTGCTATGCGAGTGAACGAATTAACCGATCCAGAAGGGCGGCTTGTTGGCTTGCCCAAAAGGCCTCGACGAGCAGTTCATGTCAGCGCTCCATTAGGGGACTGGATCGAATCATGAATCTCAAACTGCTTTCCATCATTGCGCTGACAATTCTCTCTGTCACTGCAACGGTTGCTGCGATCACGACAACTCCAGAAATGATGGCGGCTCGTCGAGTGCACCAGCGGTTTGCTGCGGAATCTTTCGCAGCGCGCGACTCACTCATTCTTCGGGGAGCTCGCGCTGCATTTGCACAGTTGATTTCGGCTCGCCCGCTGCGTCCCGCCCACAGGCTCATTGAGCGAAGAACTCGTCGTCTTCTCGATCTGCGCATACCAGGTGCTCTTGATCGCGTTGTTCGACAACTTCGATCTGGTGCGACGCTTCCATTGGCGCTGCGCAGCGTGGGCGAAGACGATCCGGTCTTTGCTCGCATTTCGGCAGAGTTGCGTCAAGGGCGTTCACTGAGCGACACGGTCGAAGACTGGCGCCAGGAAGACGAGTTGCCGAACCGCCAACTGACAGCGACTGCGCTCAATTTGGCATCTCAAACCGGCGGTGCTTCGGCACGGGTGCTCGATGGTGTTGCTGCGTCACTGCGCGAGCGGGTGGCATTGGAGCGCGAGGTTGCGGCGCTTTCTTCACAGGCTCGGGCCTCGGCGGTAGTGCTCGTCGTTGCCCCCGTGGTCTTTGCTGCTGCAGCGTCGATGGTCGACGGTCGGATCCTCAACCTTCTTCTCGGTGAACCAATCGGATGGGCCTGCCTCGGACTGGGCCTCGGTCTCGATGCGCTTGGTGCGGTTTGGATGACTCGGCTTATCGGGCGGCATCGATGATCGGCGTGGGCCCCGTTGTCGGGTCTGCTCTTGCAATCGGCGCATTCCTCGTGCCTGTTGCGCGTCATCGTTCCCAACAGTTATCGATCCAGAGCGCGCGTCGCCAAAGTGTCCCTGAGTTGGTTGATCTCTTTCGGCTTGCCGTCGGTGCGGGACGTTCGGTGCATCAGGTCGTCGACGTTGTCGAACCGTATGCCCCAGAAGTCTTCGCTTCAACGCTCACCGAAGTTCGTCGCCGGGTCGCACTTGGTCAACGTTTCGGCGACGCGCTCGATGCATTCGATGAGTTGGGAGAGCCAGTACGTCCGCTTGTGGCGTCATTGCGTGCGGCAGCGTTCGACGGGGTGGCCCTGGGGCCAGCTCTCGAACGAGTCGCAGTCGATGCCCGCTTGCAACGCCGGCGGTGGGCCGAAATCAACGCCCGAAAACTCCCAGTGCAACTTCTCTTTCCACTTGTTCTCTGCATTCTCCCAGCGTTTGGGCTGTTAGCGATCGTCCCTTTAGTGATGACCTCGCTCAGCTCTCTTCACTGGTAGCGGTGCCACTTCCCCCTTCCACTTCACGAGACCGAAGGAGTTTGTATGAACAGTTTCATCAGTCGTTTACCAGTTGCCATAAATGACCTTGCTGACAGCAGCCTCGAACAGATCACCGCATCAAGTAGCGAACGATTGCGCACCGAACGCGGTCAGACCACTGCGGAGTACGCGCTTGTTTTGCTTGGTGCAGCAGGAATTGCACTTTTGCTTCTTGGCTGGGCCACCCAGTCGGGAGCAATCGGCACACTGTTCGATGCAGTGCTTGGCGGCGTTGTCGGCAAGGTGAAGTGATGACGACGAGGCGGGGGGATCAGGGACAATCCACCGTGGAGTTTGCGTTGGTCCTCCCCCTCGTTGTCTTGGTAGTGCTGTTCATCGTGCAAGCGGGATTGGTTGTTCGCGATCAACTTCTTGTTTCGCATGCAGCGCGCGAAGCAGCACGGGCTGCGGCGGTGAGCGACAACGATCGTCCGAGCGCCGCGACTATGGCCGCACGGCAGGCGGGAAACCTCGACGCCGAACGCGTTTCGGCGACCACGACGATGGTCGACGGGGATGCATCGGTTCGAGTGCTGATTTCGTATCGCAGCATCACTGGCATTCCGATCATCGGTTCGCTTGTTCCCGATATCGATCTCGAATCCACGGTTGTGATGCGGGTGGAGTCAGACAGAAAGCATCGCTCGTAGCAACTCGATCGCAGCGGCCTTGTCGAGGGGTTCATTGCCGTTCCCGCATTTGGGTGACTGGATGCACGAAGGGCAACCGGTCTCGCATTCACAGGACTCGATCACCTCGAGCGTGGCATGGAGATGACGGTCGGCAGCGGCAAAGCCAAGTTCCGCCATGCCAGCTCCACCGGGATAGGCATCGTGAATCACGATTGTTGCTGCGCCGGTTTCGGTGAGATACGGAGTGGAAACACCGCCGACATCCCAACGATCGCAGATCGCAAACAACGGAAGGATTCCGATCCCTGCATGTTCTGCGGCGTGAAGCGCGCCGGGAAGTTGGTCGTGGCCCACACCTGCAGCGCTCGTGATGTGGTCCTCGATGATGTACCAAAACGCACGAGTCACCAGTTTTGATGACGGCAAGTCGAGTTCGTGCATTCCAAGTTGCTCGCGTGTGAACGTGTCGAACCGGCGGTAGCCGATGACGGTGGTTTCCACTTCGACGGTGCCAAGACACACAATGGCGTTGCCGATTTCGCGCTCCTCATCAGTTTGAAGAATGCGGATGTCGGTGACTGCCCGGGGCTGGGTGTATTCACCGCCATCGTGCGGCTCAACAATTGCGACGTGATCATCGAGATCGAGTTCGCTCACGCGCCAGGCGGTTCCTTGATGCAAGTAAATGGAACCGGGGTGTACGAGGCGAAACGCCCGTGCACCATCGACGGTACCGATCAATGAACCATCGGCGGTGGCGATGCGGAATTCATTGGCGTTTGCACTGCGCAGTCCAATGCCATTCGCTGGCCGTCCACGTCCGCTCCAAACGGCGCCCAGCCCGGCGCGCGCAGTCGGCATGCGGATCTTGAGGAGGTCGTCCTGCACGAGTTCGCGAATCGCGTCATCGAGAACATCGGGCCACCACGCTTCATCGGCATCGGTGAGCGGAAGTTCGAACGCCGCGCACGCCAAGTGCGGATAGAGGACGTAGGGATTGTTCGTATTGACAACTGCGGGTTCGGGAGAACGTTGAAAGAGTTCGGTGGGGTTGTGCACGAACCACTGGTCGAGTTGGTCATCTCCAGCAACGAGAACGGCTAGGGACTGCTGCGACTCGCGGCCTGCCCGGCCCGCTTGTTGCCACATCGAAGCGATGGTCCCAGGGAAGCCATTGAGAATGCACGCATCGAGACCGCCAACATCGATGCCGAGTTCAAGCGCAGTTGTTGCGACAACGCCGCGGAGCGTTCCATCAAAGAGTTCCTTTTCAATCTCCCGACGTTCTGACGTGAGATAGCCGCCTCGGTACGAACGAACCGTTGGCGCAAGGCGCTTCGTAAGTCGCCGCTGAACATCGGCGGTGACGAGTTCGGTACCCTTACGGCTGCGGCAGAACGCAATCGTGCGGTGATCGTCTTTGATGAGAGCGCTCATGAGTTCCGCGGTGTCGCGAGATGAGGACACCGATTTCGGCTCCTCTTCGGAGTCGTCGTTGATGCCGTCCGGGTCCCACAGAACGAACAAACGCTCGCCGCGAGGTGAACCGTCTTCGACGACGGCGTCGACGGGAAGACCGCAGAGTGTCGACGCGAGTGCTGACGGATCACCGATGGTCGCAGAAGTGAAGATGAACACTGGATCAGAGCCGTAGTGCGCACAGATGCGCCGCAGACGTCGCAGCACTTGGGCGACATTGCTGCCGAACATTCCGCGCAACATGTGCAACTCGTCGACGACGACGTACCGAAGGCGCTTGAAGTAGGTGCCCCAATTGGCATGCATCGGCAGCATGCTCACATGCAGCATTTCCGGATTGGTGAGCAGAACATTGGCGTGGGTGCGAGTCCACTTGCGTTCTTCGGGTGAGGAATCACCGTCATGAGTTGCAGCAATAAGGCCCGGAACATTGAGCGCTGTGAGCGATCGGAGTTGATCCTGGGCGAGCGCCTTTGTGGGGAAGAGCAGAAGTGCTGTGGCCGGAAGTGGCCCTGCGGCTATGGCTTCCGCAATCGGGAGTTGAAAGCACAGCGACTTCCCCGATGCTGTGCCGGTGGCGATTGCGACGGAGCGCCCTGCTCTTGCATGGTCGATTGCTTCGACCTGATGCGACCACAGACCTTGTTCGGGGACGAGATCTTTGATGATTTCAGGGAGTGGTTCGGAAAGTGTTGAAAACCGCGCACTGCGTTCTGGGGAGCGTTCAATGTGCACGACCCTTGGATCGGTGCCAAGCGCGGTCACGTACGCATCGAGAGTTGGGGGAGTGCGCCGGGCCATTGCGCTGATCGTATGACCGGTGTCTGACTCTGCCACTCCTCTGTCGACTAACTCCGGCCTGATTTCTCGTGATTTGGCCGGTAGCCTCGTCTTCCTCGGCGCATCTGTGTCGGCCGCTCACCGAAATGGATTCTCGGGTGATTTTTGATCTCGCTGTAGACGAACCGGTCGACGGAGTTGTCGTCATTTCGATCGTCGGCGAACTCGATATGTCGACAGCACCGCGGCTCCGGGAAGAACTCATCCGTGT
>JNSL01000062.1_pt1 | contig 19652 bp, 17 predicted proteins | sample 210691 | NCBI WGS metagenome assembly JNSL01 (sample SAMN02808685, study PRJNA238866) | freshwater metagenome | biome: fresh water; feature: freshwater reservoir; material: water; isolation source: water column of the freshwater reservoir Embalse de Amadorio in Spain | place: Spain: Valencia ...
TTAGAGCGGTAATCCGGAGTGGCTTCAATATCTGGTGACTCATCCGTTGGGCCAGCCAAAGTTGTTAGACCAAGCCAAGCGTGTGAATTACTTTCATCTCGAAGTTCTCGATAATCCCGAAATGCACTTGCCTCTAAATCAATTGGTGAAACATTTCCAGCGGTTGCATTACTCCACGATGCTTCAAGAAATTCAGCGCTGGTTGAAACCAATTCGTGAGCTCTAGTTTCCAGGCGTTCTGGTTCAGCTTCGATGATCACGGACTTTGCGTCGATTACATCGATCAGCATTTCAAGTTTTGGAACCAAAACCGGAATCAAACTTTCCATACCTTCAGCTGCGATTCCAGCTGCAATTTTTTCTAGCATTTCGGATAACTCTGGATGGGAACCGATCAGACTTGCTGCTTTTGCAGCTACGTCATCAGTAATCAAAAGTTCCCGACAGGCTGTGGCAAAAATTTGGTCTACCGCAATGCCAAGCGAGCGCTGATCGGCAATGGAGAAAGCGCGAATCTCTTCGACTGTGTCGCCCCAGAATTCAACACGTAATGGATGTTCTAAAGCTGGTGGAAATAGATCAACAATGCCACCACGCACGGCAAACTGTCCCCGACGATCAACTAAATCAACCCGATCAAATCCCAGGCGCGAAAGTTCAGTGACAAGTTTTTCTAATGAGAAGTCATCTCCAGTTGAAATCTTTAATGCTGGAACATCGCCAAGGCCAGCCACGATTGGTTGAATGAATGCTCGAGCGCTGGTAACCAAAACCTTGATTGGAGCGACTTCCTTCGGATGAGCGAGTCGGCGCAAAACTGCCATGCGTCTTCCAACCGTGTCGCTGCTGGGACTAAGTCGTTCATGCGGCAAAGTTTCCCAGGCAGGAAATACTGCAATGTTTTCTTCGGCAACAAAATCAGTTAGCGAGTTTGCTAAATCTTGCGCAGCTCTTTCGGTTGCCGCGATTAAAACTACTGGGCGAGTTTTAGCTACCGCTGCGCTAACGTATGGGATCGCACTCTTGTTGACTGCTAATCGAACCTTTAACCCTGAATCCAAATCCGATAGTGCGCCTTGAACTATTGGATCGTTAGCGATGGCATCACTAATTAACTTCAGAGTCATTTAGTTTCCAGCAAAATGTCATTAACCTTCAAGTTCACTTTGTTTAGTTCTATTGGATTGCCACTGCAATCAGTTACGGAAAGGCCATTGTGAACTGCAATCCCTAGTGGCGCAGCTAAGTCCCATTCATAGAATCCACCAGAATTGAAATAGACATCGGCTTTGTCAGCCAAGATCGCACCGACTTTTGCGCCAACTGATCCCATTGGAATTACTTCCACAGGGCCGCGCTCAGGAAAAGTCGCTTCAAGTTTTTTGATGACTGCAGGAATCTCACGCGGTGGTCGGCTGCGAGATACCAAAATTCGAATTGGTGTGTTGTTGGGTTGGTAGCGCTGAACCGGTTCATCCATTGACCAAAGTTCATTTCGAGCTGGGACAGCTACGCTTGCAACGCTAATCTGACTTGGATTTGGTGAACCGCCAGTTGAGTATTGTGCGGTGCCATCAAGTGGATCAATAATCCAAACGCGCGTCGCATTCAGGCGAGCAACTTCTAAGTCGCCCTCTTCGCTAAGCACAACATCACTTGGCCTATGGATTGAAAACTGATCCATTAGGTAATCGTGCGCAACTCGATCGCCTTCGCTACCGAGTACCTCTTCAGCTAATACTGAATGGGTTTCGTCTTCGCCACCTGTCAAACTCGCGGCATGGTTTCGCAAACCCATTAATAGAGTTCCAGTTTCCCGAGCAAGTTTGCGAGCTAACTCATGATCATTCATGAGTTATACAAATTCTGCGTTTCAATCAAGCCTTTGGTGATCAAGGCAGAAACTGCTTCACAGCCTTGGGTCTTTAATATTTCAACTTCAGCACTTTCAGTGCTGGCAAAGTTTCGCAACACAAAATCAGCTGGATCTTGCTGACCTGGTGGCCGGCCAATACCTAACCGAACTCGGAACCAATCCCCACTGCCCATTGCAGACCGAATTGATTTCAAACCATTGTGACCGTTGTCGCCGCCACCAAGTTTTACTCGGATTGCAGCAAGTGGGATATCTAGTTCGTCGTGCAGCACAATGATTTGCTCAGGCGCGACTTTGTAAAACTTCGCAAGCGCCTTGACTGGGCCGCCAGATTCATTCATGTAAGAAAGCGGTTTAACTAAAACTACTTGCGCACCACTTATTCGAGTTTCGCAAACATCAGCAAGTGCTCTTTTATGTCTGGTTAATTTCTCAGAATTCTGTGAAACCAATTCATCGATAACCATGGCGCCGATGTTGTGGCGCGTAGATGCGTAAGTGGGACCCGGGTTACCGAGTCCCACTACAAGCCACGCACCGTTATCTGACACGGTCTTACTCTGCAGATTCCTCTGCAGGTGCATCGCTGCTGGCGTCATCGCTGCTGGCAGCTTCTGCCCCTGCTTCAGCGGCAGGTGCATCGCTTGCAGCATCAGCTTCAGCGCGAGCTGCAGCCTTTGATTCTGCCAATGCGATTGCTGCTGCTGCATCTGCTTCTTGACGTGCATGTGATTCAGCGGCTTCGCGTGCCAGTGTTGCAGCTTCTGCTGCGGTTACGTAAACCAAGTCAACATGCTCGATACCGCGAGTTACTGGATCAATCTGAAGGTCGCGAGGTGCAACGGTTTCAGTTTTTCCATTAAGAACGATTTCCAGTGAGGTTACTTTCTTGCGAAGAGTAAGTCTCAAAGTGTGTGCATCCAGGGCGATGTGGATTGGAGCAATTCCGTGCCCGTAAACCACCGCTGGAACTTTGCCGTCACGGCGAAGACGACGTGATGCGCCCTTGCCAAAATCTGAACGGGCTTCTGCGACTAATGCGTCACTCATTTATTTCTCCTCGTACTAGGTCATTTATGGATAGCTCCACAACGGACCTTCGTCGATTACGGCTTTTTAGGGCCCTCGCCGAGGAGCATCCCTAGATTAGCCCAGGTCAGCACTCAAGGCCAAAACGAGCAAGATTACTTAATTGAAACAACCTTGATTTAACAGGAGTTCTTAGACTCCGACGTGGTCGAACAAGCTGGCAACTGAACCTTCATCAAATACTTCCTTGATGGCTCGAGCTAGCAATGGCGCAATCGGAAGGATTGTTAGGTTTGCGAATTGATTCTCCGGTGGAATCGGAAGCGTGTCAGTCACGATCACTTCGCGAATACCTGAATCCTGCAAACGCTGGGCTGCAGGTGACGAGAAAATTCCGTGAGTCGCAGTAACGATTACATCGGATGCACCGTTTTCAAACAAAGCTTCAGACGCCTTAACGATGGTGCCACCTGTATCGATCATGTCGTCAACTACAACGCAGATGCGACCCTTAACGTCACCAACTACTTCAAGGACCTTAGCTTCGTTTGGCACATCTGGATCGCGACGCTTGTGCATGATCGCAAGTGGTGCGCTCAAGATGTCAGTCCAACGTTCCGCCACACGCACGCGGCCAGCATCTGGAGATACGACGGTGATCTTGTCGCGATCAACCGTGCGCCCTACGTGTGCGGCAAGAATCGGAAGTGCGAACAAGTGATCAACTGGTCCGTCAAAGAAACCTTGAATCTGGGCAGTGTGAAGGTCCACACTCATCAAACGATCTGCGCCAGCAGTTGCAAAAAGGTCTGCCATCAAGCGAGCTGAGATCGGTTCGCGACCAGCATGCTTTTTATCTTGGCGCGCGTAACCATAGAACGGAGCTACAACTGTGATTCGCTTTGCCGAAGCGCGCTTTAGCGCATCGACCATAAGCAAGTGCTCCATGATCCATTCATTAACAGGTGCTGTGTGAGTCTGAAGTACGAATACATCGCAACCACGAATGGATTCTTCGAAGCGAACAAAAATTTCGCCATTTGCAAAGTTGTAAGCGCGAGTAGGAACTAGTTCAACACCAAGGTTGTCAGCTACGGCTTGTGCGAGTTCAGGGTGTGACCGGCCTGCGATAAGAACCATCCGCTTTGCATTGTTCTGCGTGATGCCAGTCATCTATGTTCCTTTACTTGGAGTTCTTATGGGATGAGTCTGCCAGTGCTGCCTTAGCCGAGTCGCTACCGGGTCTACGTCGAAGCACCCAGTCCACAATGTTTCGCTGGCGAGCCCGGCCAACAGCCATGGATCCAGCCGGAACATCTTCCGTAATTACCGAGCCAGCTGCGGTGTAAGCACCATCGCCAATGACTAGCGGAGCAACCAACATAGTGTCGCTGCCAATCCGAACATGGCTGCCAACTTGAGTGTGATGCTTTTCTTGGCCGTCGTAATTCACAAATACTGTGGCAGCACCAATGTTGGTACCTTCGCCAATCGTGGCATCACCAACGTAGGAAAGGTGTGGAACTTTGGCATTAACGCCAAGGTTGGCATTCTTCATCTCGACAAAGCCACCAGCTTTAGCGCCTGCGCCAAGAACTGTGCCGGGTCGGAGATAGGTGTACGGGCCAACGTTTGCGCCTTCACCAATCACTGCGCCATTTGAAGTTGTCCGGATCACGGTTGCGCAATGATCTGCAACTGTGTCATGTAGTGAGCAATCTGGTCCAATAGTTGCGCCGCCGCGAATCGTGCTGGCGCCAGTAATCGAAACATTGGTCAAAAGCGTCACGTCAGATTCAAGAACTGCGGTGCGATCAATCCAAACTGAGTTTGGATCCACCATGGTCACGCCAGCCATCATCCATTCGTTGTTGATGCGGGTTCGCAGAATCGCGCCAGCATCAGCAAGTTGGCGACGATCGTTCACGCCAAGTATGTTTTCTTCTGAAGTTGCAATGGCTGATACTTCATGACCTTCACTTCGCAAAATTCCAAGCACGTCGGTTAAGTACTGCTCACCTTGAGAATTATTCGTCGTTAGCTTTGCAATACTTTCGCGCAGTAACTTGGCATCAAATGCGTAGACGCCTGAATTAACTTCGGTAAGAAGTAATTCGGAATCAGTTGCATCTCGGTGCTCTACGATTTTTTCAAAACCGTTACTGGCGTTTCGAACTATCCGACCGTAACCAGTTGCATCCGCTAGATGCGCAGTTAGAACTGCTGCAGATTTTCCAGCAAGTGCATCAAGCGTTAGTTGCATGTCCGAAGTTGTTAAAAGTGGTGTGTCACCAGCTAGCACTAAGACTGGGCCAGTTAATTCCCCAAGTGCATCAAGTGCGATCTTGACTGCGTGACCTGTGCCGTTTTGCTCATCCTGCACGGCAGTAACTACAGCAGGATGTGCCTTGGCTAAATGCTCCTGAACCTGATCTCGACCGTGACCAACAATTACCAAAGTCTTTTTACCGTTTAAATCTGAGGCGGCGTGAAGTACGTGGTCTAACAAAGTCAGCCCTAAAACTTCATGCAGGACTTTTGGCTTTGTGGATTTCATTCGGGTGCCAGCCCCGGCAGCTAGGACAATAACTGCGGCGGGCTCAGAAGTCTGCGCGCCCGTTGATTTCACATACCTAGTTTACTGTTTCAAACTTGCTCCCGGACGTGGATTCGAACCACGATAAGCACCTCCAAAGAGTGCTGTCCTGCCATTAGACGATCCGGGAATGCGGACCGCGGTATCCCTTGGCCTGCCTGCAAATCTTATTCGCCAAGGGGCAAGATTCCCAAAACGAATAGGATTTCGCACACCTTCGTACCCATTTGCGCAAGAGCAAGTGACCAATTGCGTACGCGGTATCCTAAAAGCGAGCACATCAGACAAAGGAATTTCTGTGGCAATCACACACGATCACGAAAACGACCTGGATCTATCCGGGCGTTCCCGCGTGTCTGATGCTGACCGAGTTCGCATGACAGGTCATGAACGTCGGGCCCAGCTGGTTGAAGTTGGCCGCATGCTTTTTGCGGAAAAGGGATTCGAATCCGTAACTGTTGAAGAAATTGCGAACACCGCAAATGTTTCCAAGCCAGTTGTGTACGAACACTTTGGTTCCAAGGATGGTTTGTACGCAGTTGTAGTTGACCGCGAAATGACTTACTTGCTGAACTCAATTACCAAGGCTTTGACCGCAGTTCATCCGCGTTTACTGCTTGAGCAAACGGCTTGTGCACTATTTGATTACATCGAATCCAACACTGATGGTTTCCGAATCTTGTTGCGCGACTCTCCTGCTGCCTCATCTTCGACTACGCCAACTGGCAGCTTTGCTTCATTGCTTTCTGATGTGGCACAACGAGTAGAAGAATTACTATCTAAAGAATTCAAGTTACGAGGCTTCCCATTCCAGATGGCTCCGATGTATGCGCACATGTTCGTAGGAATGGTCGCGTTAACTGGTCAATGGTGGCTAGATGAACGCGATACGCCAAAAGACGAAGTGATCGCGCATCTCGTTAACTTAGTTTGGAATGGCGCTGTCGGCCTAGAGATCAACCCACGCTTGATCAGTCAAAGAAATGAAAAATAACTTTCATTAATTCTCTAAGCCAGCTGATTCTTCATCAAATGGCAAAACAATATCTCGCAACACATTGGCTAACTTTTCTCGATCTGCTTTTGAGACGGTAGCAAGAAGCGATTTTTCTCGAGCAAGTAATTCATCAAGTGCACGATCAACTGCAGTCTTGCCAGCTTGAGTTAGTTGAACTAACACGCCACGGCCATCAGTTGGATCTGGCATGCGAGCGACCAGATTTTTTGATTCAAGTCGATCGATGCGGTTAGTCATAGTTCCGCTGGTTACCAGATTCTGAGAAATCAAAGCAGACGGAGTTAATGCGTAAGGCTTGCCGGTTCTGCGTAACGCAGCTAACACATCAAATTCACCTGGCTCTAAATCGTTAGCTGCGAATGCTTCACGTCTTGCGATATCAAGGTGACGGGCAAGTCTGGAAACTCGACTCAGAACTTGTAGTGGGGCAACATCAAGATCCGGGCGCTCTTGCTGCCAAGCATCGACAATCCGGTCGACTTCATCTGATGTGCTCATTTAAGAGAGTCTAGGAGATTATCTTGATGTCGAGATAACTCGCGCACCATGAACTGGTCCGTGAGTGCGCAAAACATCATCAACTAAGCCTGAAGCTTTAAGTGCGACAACTAAATCAATTGCGCTGGATTCATCGCGAACCAGGAATGCGCAGGTTGGGCCGCTGCCGGAAACTATTGCTCCCAAAGCGCCATAATCAATTCCCTGCTCGAGAACTCGACCTAATTGTGGTCGCGAAGTTGTGGCGGCTAATTGCAAGTCGTTATGCAGTAATCGGCCAAGCAAAGGTGCGTCGCCGCGTGCAAGGGCACTCAACAACTCGGTTGGAACTTCTGGCTCATCTTCAAATTCCAAGCCGCGTAGTTCATCGGTCTTTTCATAAATCTGCGCAGTAGATAAACCTTCATCAAAAGTTGCAAAGACCCAATGGAAACTGCCACGAATCATTACTGGTGAAAGCACATCACCACGACCAACACCAAGTGCGCAACCACCATGCAACATAAATGGCACATCGGACCCAAGAGTTGCAGCCATGGCATCAAGTTGATCGCGCGGGATTCCAGCGTTCCAATAAGCGTCACAAGCTACGAGTGTGGCTGCCGCATCTGCGCTGCCACCAGCCATGCCAGCTGCAATCGGAATCGATTTATCAATTTGAATATGAACGTTTGGTTCTTCGCCACACGCCCGAGCCACTAACTCAGCAGCTTTCCAAGCCAAGTTAGTTTCATCAGTTGGAATTCGATCAGCAAAAGCACCGAGGCCACTAATGGTTAGCGAATCTGCAGCCGAGACTGTGACTTCATCGTAAATTCCAACGGCTTGAAAGACGGTGGCAAGTTCGTGGTAACCCGAAAACTCTCGTGGTCCCACCCCAAGGTAAACATTTACCTTGCCAGGAACTCGAACAGTTACGGATTTGGTCACGGACTTAGATTACTTTCTTGGCACTCTGCGCGATAGCCACAAAATCTTGCAGGCTTAGCTGCTCACCGCGAAGCCCAGGATCCACACCAGCATCGCGCAAGATACCTTCTACGATCTGCGGTGATCCAAGTGCGCTACCAAGTGCAGTTCGAAGGGTTTTGCGACGTTGCCCAAAGGCGGCGTCCACAATTGTGAAAGTAAGTTCGCGCAGTGCTGGATCAATATCGCGTTCTTTACGAACCAGTCGCACTAAACCTGAATCAACATTCGGTGCTGGCCAAAAAACATTGCGACCAACTGAGCCAGCTTTCGTGACTTCGCCATACCAAGCCATCTTGACGCTTGGGACACCATAGACTTTGCTACCAGGCCCTGCGGCCATGCGATCTGCAACTTCAGCTTGCACCATGACCAGGATTTCGGTTAGCGATGGAAAAGTTTCTAGGAAGTGCAATACGACTGGAACAGAAACGTTGTACGGCAGGTTTGCAACTAAATGAGTTGGCGCAATTGGCAGTTCGGTTATTCGCATGGCGTCAGCGTTTATAACCGTAAGGTTGCCCTGCAAATTTGGTGCGTGCAATGCAATGGTCGATGGCAATGCGCCAGCCAAAACTGGATCAATCTCAACCGCTAGAACTTTTGCCACGTTTGGAAGCAGTGCCAGAGTTAGCGAACCAAGGCCCGGACCAATTTCAACTACAACATCGGTTTTGCTTACGTGTGCCTGAGTTACAATTCGTCGAACTGTATTTGGATCAATGACAAAGTTTTGTCCCAACTTTTTTGTAGGAGTTGCATTCAATGACGCAGCAAGTGCACGAATCTCGGTCGCACCAAGCAGTGTTGATTCATTAACTGCTGATTCGGGGAATTCAGTCATTAAGTGGTTTAGTACCAGTTGCGATCGTAGAAGAAATCAAGAGCTTCGCATGGAGTGTCATAGCGATCTTCGATGTAGTCGGCGCCCCATTTAATTTGAGTAACCGGGTTAGTCTGCCAATCGTCACCAAACGTGGCCATCTTGCGACCTGGCAAACTTTGCGGAATTCCGTAAGCACCGGTAACTGGGTTAGTTGCTTTGTGATTCCAATTGCTCTCGCGGAACCATAAAGTTTCTAAACAAGAATATTGTTTTTCGCCCCAACCAAATTCTTGGTTGATCCAAAGTTTTGCATACTCTTTGTTGCCGGACTTGGTTCCAGTCTTACCTTCGGCAGTCGTAAGTGCTACTGCGATGTCTGCTGGATCTCCAACGCCACGAATCACGATCTGTTCAACCGGCTCAGTGGTTACGACTCGACCGATTTCAGTTCGAGAAACTTCATTGCCATCGACCAATTTAACTTGGTACGAAATTTCAGCTAATCCAGTTTCGCCAGCCTGCTTAACAATGTCAGTTCCAGCCGCAATTGATGCGTCTTCGGTGGCAGTGGTAACAAACTCGATTTCGGCTTCTTCAGTTACCACAGTGTTACTGATGGTGTGATTCTTAATGTCGTAGGAAACCGTCGAATCGATCGCCAGGGCTGCCACGTCAATGTATGGCGGAGCTGGCTCGGAGCTGTTTGCAGCGGTAATTCCACCCGTTAGCAATACTGCGGCGCTGGCCACAATTGCTGACCTAAGCGGGACATTATGATTTTTTGGGCGCGCATGGCGACCAGGCGCACGATGGCGACCACGTTGTGTCATAACTTCCCCGCTTCATTTCGGATTCAATCCCAATGGAATTGAACAGAAACTCCACGTTATCCCGAACCTCCCCCATTAAGGCAAGTTCGGATTTGTCAAAAAGGTCCAAAAACCCTTGCAGAGTTTGAAAAAAGAAGTTCACAAATTTCTTGCTCAGATTGCCCTCTTACCTCACAAATTGCTCTAACTGTCCAAGGGATGTTTGTTGAGGAATTTGCCTGGCCACGATTAGGAGCTGGGGTTAAAAACGGCGAATCTGTCTCCACTAAAAGCAAGTGGTCAGGAATTTCTAGCACTGCGTCACGAAGTTGCTGAGCATTCTTGAAGGTAACCACCCCAGGGATAGACATGTACCAGCCCGCTTGCGCGCAAATCTTTGCCATCTCGGCGTCACCGGAGAAGCAATGGAAAACTACAGTTTCTGGTGCGCCATGTGTTTCTAAAGTTTCAATGACATCTTTATGGGCATCTCGATCATGGATGATGACCGGTTTTCCAACTTCGCGAGCAATATCAATGTGGGCGCGAAATGACACATGTTGGGCGGCCGCTTGAGATTCTTCAGTTCGGTAGTAATCCAACCCGGTTTCACCAAGTCCTCGAACTTGTGGCAACTTTGCCAACTCAGCTATGGCCAGGAGCGAGTTTTCTAGATCAGTGTCATGTGCTGCAGCATTTGGGTGCAATGCCACAGTAGCCCAGACGTCTGGGTGCTCGAGCGCAGTCTTGGCTGCCCATTTCGAGCTGGCAACGTCACAGCCAACCTGAATCACTTTTGTTACATTTACCGACTTGGCTGCTGCCATCGCTTCGTTAACGTCGGGCAAAACATACTCGTCGTCAAAACTCACATCCATATGGCAGTGCGCGTCCACGACCGGACCGACTAGTGGCAACGCCAACTTCACTGCACTCACTCCTATACGTTAGCGATGAGTTGGTAGCCTAGGCTGGTTACAGGGCAGAAACGGGGTTGCCCAGCATTACTGCAAGGGCATATAAGTGATTCGTCGACTTCCAGGGCTTGATGGCTTACGTGGCATCGCAGTTCTGGCTGTCATCATTTATCACGCCGATGTTTCGCTACTTGTGGGTGGCTTTCTCGGAGTAGACGTTTTCTTCGTACTCTCAGGATTTTTGATAACAACGTTATTAATTAACGAATTAACTGAAACAAATACCGTCGATCGAGCGCGCTTCTATATGCGTAGAATTCGTCGCTTAATGCCGGCCCTATTCCTGGTTCTGTTCTTTAGTGTTTTGGTTTCTGGATTGTTCGTATTAGATGCGGCTTACCATGTTCGTCGAGACTTACCTTGGGCAATTACTTTTGTATTGAACTGGTCGTATCTGTTTTTTGAGCAGTCCTACTTTGTAAACATTTCTCGGCCACCACTTTTGCAACATCTTTGGTCACTTTCAGTAGAGGAACAGTTCTATGTTGTGTGGCCAATCATGTTGATTGCGCTTTACAAAGTGAAGATTGGAAAAATCTCACCTCGAGTGAAGATATTTATTGCATCGGCAGTGCTCGCGATTGCATCAACGGCTTGGATGGTTCACCTTTCGGTATCTAATGGCTTTCCAATTCCAAATGATCCAAGCCGGGTTTATTTTGGAACTGACACCCATGCCATGGGTTTACTAGTTGGTTGCGCAGCAGCTGCACTTTGGCGATCTGAACGATTAAACGTTCGGTTAACTCCAGATCGCGCAGCTGCGATGAATGCACTTGGTTTATTAAGCCTCGCGGGATTGGCTTACTTTTTCTTATTCGTCAGTGAGCTAAACGAATTCCTCTACCGCGGCGGTTTTCTAGTCCTTTCAATTTTGACTGTGATCCTCGTAGTGGTTGCCGCCCATCCAGGCTTGAAGTTCGGATCTCGACTTGGAAACCCATTACTTAAGTGGTTTGGTGATCGCTCTTACGGAATCTATTTGTGGCACTGGCCGATATTTGTGCTGATGCGAACCGGCATAGACATCCAATGGCCAGACCCAGTTGCTTTTGTTGTAAAGATTGCTATCGTTCTAGTGATTGCCGACTTGTCATACCGACTAGTTGAGATGCCAATTCGAAATGGTGCAATTGGTTCCCGATTAACGGTTTGGCGCGCAGCAGGAATTCCGCGACCACAAGTCCGTACCTTGATGGCAACCGCCGTCACCGTAGCAGTTTTGTCAGCAAGTTTGGTTGGCATGTATCGAGTTCCCGTTCCTGATGCTGGAAACTTAACTGGCATTGGCGGCATCACAGCAATTGATGAAGATCCCGTTGCCGTAATCGAACCCGTAGCTGTCACAAATACTGATCCACTCATTACAGCCCAACAGGCTGCGCAGGTTCAAGATGAAATTCAAGCCAAGATCCCGCCAGTAATCTTCGGCGACTCAGTTGTTCTTGGTGCTCGGGAAAGTTTGAAGGCCGTCATGGGCGAGATTTCCATAGATGCTGCAGTTAGTCGCCAACCTGAAGAAATTGCCGAACGCATTAGAACCAGACGTGACGAAAAACGTCTTGGACCTGATGTCGTCATCCACATGGGCACGAATGGAATTGTGCAAGAAGAAGATTTGAAACCAATTTTGGAAGAACTTCGGGATCGTAATCGTGTAGTCGTTGTAAATGTTAGAGTCCCGCGAGTTTGGATGAAGCCAACTAACAAAATGATCGCATCATTGGTTACGCAGTATCCAAATGTCCGGTTAGCTGATTGGAACGCAGTTTCTAAAGGTAAGAAAGCTTACTTTGCGCCAGATGGTGTGCACCTGACTAAAAAGGGCGCAAAAGTTTTTGGAACGTTAGTTAATGAGACGCTGCGTGGACCTTAAGCGTCCAGCTTTAAATTGACTCTGGTTCTTCAATTCTCGGGAACATAGATTCGCTCTTGGTGATTTTCACACCAGGCTTTAACTGTCCCCAGTTAGCTACATCGTTAAATGACTGCCCGATACCTGATTCAGCCGCACCAATGTCACTCCAAAGCGCACTCATACTCTTTGGCATGATCGGTGAATACAGAATCGAAATTGCTCGCAGTGATTCACAAACTGTGTAAAGAATTGTGGCAAGGCGTAGGCGACTTTCAGCATCGTCTTTCTTAGCCAAAGTCCAAGGCTCTTGCTCAGTTACATAAAGATTCACTGCGTCAACAAATTCTTTTACTGCAACGATGCCAGTTTGGAAATCAAAGGCTCGGATAGATACATCTGCTTGGGCTGAAGTTTTCACCAATAGATCTGTCAAGACTTTTTCCGCCACGGTTGATTCACCAGGTGCTGGTAACAGACCGTCGAAGTTCTTAACGACCATTGCCTGCACCCGGCTCGCTAAGTTACCAAGACCGTTTGCAAGTTCTGAGGTATAGCGCGCTACCAAGTCTTCCCAAGAGAAAGATCCGTCTTGGCCAAAGATGATTGCCCGCATGAAGTAATAACGGAAGGCATCTGAACCAATTAAGTCGACAATGCTTTGGGGTGAGATTCCGGTGAGCTTGCTCTTGCTCATCTTTTCGCCACCAACTAGCAACCAGCCATGTGCGAATACGCATTTTGGAAGTGGCAAGTCAGCAGCCATCAACATCGCTGGCCAAATTACAGCGTGGAACCGAAGAATGTCTTTACCAACTAAGTGCACATCTGCTGGCCAAGTCTCAGCAAACTTCTTTGCTCCTTCGCTGCCAGGCTCATCTCCTAGGCCAACTGCAGTTGCATAGTTAAGCAGGGCATCAAACCACACGTAAACAACTTGAGATGGATCCCAAGGAACTTCAATACCCCAGTCAAATGTGGAACGGGAGATTGATAAATCCTGAAGTCCGGATCGCAAGAACGACATAACTTCGTTGTAAGCAGACTCTGGTCGGATTGCTTGGGGATTAGCTTCGTAGTGCTTAATCAAAGCGTCAGCATAAGCCGAGAGTTTGAAAAAGTAATTCGTTTCACTAACTTGTTCAACTGGCTTGGAGTGAATTGGGCAAAGCTTTTCATCGCCACTGCCGTCAATTAAGTCGCCTGGGAGTTTGAATTCTTCACAACCTACGCAGTACGGACCTTCATAAGATCCTTCATAGATATGTCCAGCATCTTTTAGCTGCGATAGAAATCTTTGAACCCGCTTGGTGTGACGCTCTTGAGTGGTTCTAATGAAGTCATCGTTGGCTGCATCGATCACATCGAGAACTGGCAACCAGGCATCAGCGACTAGCTTGTCGGCCCAGGCTTGCGGCGCAACGTTGTTGGCTTCAGCAGTACGCAAAACTTTTTGACCATGTTCGTCAGTTCCCGTTAAGAACCAAACATCTTCGCCAGCCATCCGGTGCCAGCGAGTCATAACATCGCCAGCAACAGTTGTGTATGCGTGTCCGATGTGTGGCGCATCATTTACGTAGTAAATGGGCGTAGTCAGATAAAACGCTTTGGTGCTGGTCATGCGTTAAGTCTAGAGCGAAATTGGATTAACTCTTTCGCTGGCGCTGATCGGCAAGCACCGCGTCGTAGACATCTCGCTTTGGCACACCAAGCTCTCGCGCCACCGATGCAATGGCATCGCGCTGGGTCTCGCCCACTTCAACCCGAGTTGCAACTAGGCCAACCCAATCTTGCGCTGTTGTTTCCGGTAGCGGCCCGGCACCCGAAATCACCAAAGTGATTTCACCAAGGATTTCGCGGTCACTCCAGGCAACTAATTCAGCCAAAGTGCCGCGTATTACTTCTTCATAAGTCTTAGTTAGCTCACGACAAATTACGCCTTGTCGATCTGAACCAAATACCGCTTCTAGGTCAACAAGTGAATCAACTAAGCGATGTGGCGCTTCAAAGAAAACCATTGTTCGCTGTTCATGCAATAACGATTCGCAAAGAGTTCTGCGTTCGCCAGATTTCCGCGGCAAGAATCCTTCAAACGAAAATCGATCAACTGGAAGTCCGCTCACAGCCAGCGCTGCCAAAACTGCTGACGGTCCTGGTATCACCGAGACCTTTACGTTTTGGGCAATAGCTTCTTGCACTAACCGATAGCCCGGATCACTAACGCTAGGCATACCAGCATCTGAAATCATTACAACCGTTTCGCCAGATAGAACCCGACCAATTAGTTCTGGACTCTTGGCTTCTTCAACAGCGTCGTAAAACGACCAGATTTGTGCCTGAGTTGTGATTCCCAAATCAGATAGCAAACGATGTGCTCGCCTGGAATCTTCTGCCGCAATTACATTCGCAGTTTCCAGAATCTCCCGCAGTCGCGCTGAGGCATCACCAATGTTTCCAATTGGTGTGGCTGCAAGAAATAACTGACCTGACATCCCTCCATCATTCCCTAAATCAGGCAGAGCCTGAATCATTCCCTAAACCAGAACAACTCCTGTACTTTTAAGCAGTGGAGACAACTGAGGTGACCGAACCAGTTAAGTCAAAGCGCGCTCCGTTTGACCTGGATCTCAAGACCAAACCTGCAGGCGGTTGGGCTGGCTGGCGTGGGCCATTGGCCGCAACTGGATTGGCTGCAATCTTGCGCCTTCCTTACTTGGGTCAACCACAAGCCATTATTTTCGATGAAACTTATTACGTTAAAGATTCCTTGGCGCTTTTAACTTTTGGTCATGAGCGCAAAGTTATTGACGATGCTGACTCGGTATTGCTTTCAAGTGGTGGTGAAAACTTCGCAAGTATCTTCACTGATGCTGCGTCCTACATAGTTCATCCTCCGGTGGGTAAGTGGGTTATTGCTAGCGGCGAAGCGATCTTTGGCGCAACCCCATTTGGTTGGCGCATTGCGATTGCAATTCTTGGCATTCTCAGCGTCTTGCTCACGGCACGAATTGCTCGCCGATTAACTAACTCAAACTTCATTGGAACTGTTGCTGGCTTATTGCTAGCACTCGATGGCCTACACATTGCCATGAGTAGAACTGCATTACTCGACACTTCCCTATCGTTCTTTGTGCTGTGTGCTTTTGGATTCCTCATCATGGATCGAGACTCAGCAAATTCGGGTGGTTCCAAGAGTTGGCGTTGGGCTATGGTTGCAGCCCTTGGACTTGCCTGCGCAACCAAATGGAGCGGTATCTACTTCGCAGCTGCGTTTGGAATTCTGATGTTGGTTTGGGATTACGAACGAAGAAGTAAGCGCCTCGAAGGTTTAAAGATTTGGCTGACTAAAGATTTCTTGCCTGCGCTGTTGATGCCATTTGTCATCATTGCGATTTACCTAGCGAGTTGGATTGGCTGGTTTAGAAGCTCGGGTGGCTGGAATCGAAATTGGGCGCAAGAAAATGATGTGACTTCATGGGTTCCTGATGCGTTAGTAAGTCTGTTTCACTATCACAAAGACATGTTGAGTTTTCATACGAACTTAGTAACACCCCATAGTTACTCCGCTAATCCTTGGTCCTGGCCATTAATGATTCGCCCAACCAGTTTCTATTACGAAACCGATCCAACATGTGGAGCGGACAAATGTTCGCAAGAAGTAATTCCACTTGGTAATCCTTTGATCTGGTGGGCAGGCGTTATTGCGCTAGCAATCATCATTTACTTTGCAGTTGCCCGTAGACACAGCGCTGCACTTCCAATTGCGGTGGCATTTACAGCCGGTTGGGTGCCTTGGTTGTTCTTCCCGGAACGCACCACATTTAGTTTCTATTCAGTCGCTTTCATTCCATACACAGTTATGGCGTTAGCTCTTGTGCTTTATCTAGCAAATGAGCGAGTCCAAAGCGATAAACCTTTTGCTTGGCGCTGGCCAACCATAAGTTTCTTGATAGTGGCTGCGGTGCTGACTGCGTTCTTCTATCCGATCTTGACTGGACACTCAATTTCTTATGAGATGTGGCAGCTGCGAATGTGGCTTCCGAGCTGGGTTTAGCCAGCTATTGATTTGAAAGATCGCAGTCGCAAACTATTGGTGACTACAAAGACACTAGAAAACGCCATGGCACCCGCGGCAATTACCGGTCCAAGTAATCCGAGCATGGCAAGTGGGATTGCAGCAACGTTGTAGGCAAAAGCCCAGAACAAATTGATTTTGATAGTTCGCATAGTTGCGCGGGATAACTCAATGGCATCAACAGCTGCTGCCATGGTCGAACGTAGCAACACGATATCAGCCGCACTTGCTGCCACATCAGCGCCTGTTCCCATCGCCAAACTTAAGTGCGCTTTTGCTAGAGCGGCGGCGTCATTGATGCCATCGCCGATCATTGCCAAGAAGTGTCCATCGTTTTGATTTGCGGTAACCAGTTCAAGTTTTGCCGCCGGTGAACTATTTGCGAAGTATTGGGCAATGCCTAACTGCTGACTAACTTTTTCAACAGCCACTTGGTTATCGCCTGAAGCAACAATCGGAGTGATCTTTAACTTCTGCAAATGTGCCAGGGCTGAAGTCGCGCTTGGGTCCAGCGCATCAGCCAGCGCAATTACTGCAACGGCATAAGCATCACGGTAGACAACAACAACGCTGTCACCTCGTGCTTGGAATCTTTCTGCTGCTTGCGCGAACTCGCCTACTGGAGCGCCCAACCATTTTGGCGATCCCAGCGCGCAAGGATGACCTGCCACTATTCCCTGAACACCAGAGCCGCCAACAGTGTGAACTTTAGTTGCAGTCTCTTTTGTGAATTCAAACTTTCGCGCATGAGTTCGCAGACTTGAGGCAATTGGGTGAGTCGAACTGGCCTCAAGGGAGTCAACGATTTGCCAGAGTTCAGCCGGCAAGATCGTGGTAAAAACTTCCACAACACTCATCCGACCGTCAGTAAGGGTTCCAGTTTTATCCATGATCATGACATCGATTTTCTGGCTGGACTCGATGGCATGTGGTCCGCGAATCAAGATACCAAGTTGGGCTCCCCGACCAGTTCCAACTAATAGTGCAGTTGGCGTTGCAAGTCCCAAGGCACACGGGCAAGCAATTACCAATACTGCGATGCCAGTTGTGATTGCCAAACCGGAATCGCCAGAGATTGCAAACCATGTAATTGCAGTGACCAGAGCGAGTGCCACCACAATCGGAACGAAGATCTCTGAAACTCGATCAACTAAGCGAGTGACTTCGGCTTTCCCAGTTTGCGCTTGATGCACCAGTCTGGAGATTCCCGAAAGCACTGTGTCTTTGCCTACCGCTTTGGCTTGAATAGTGAGCGCAGTGTCAATCAGAACTGTGGCACCGATTACTTCGTCGCCAACAGTCACTGCTACCGGAAGTGATTCACCAGTGACTAACGAGTTATCAACGTGGCCAGAACCTGAAATTACGATTGCATCTACTGGGATCTGGCTGCCGGCTGGAACATAAATCGTGTCACCGACTTTGACGTCCTCGATCGCAGTCTTAACTTGTTCGCCATTTGAAATTACCAATGCAAACTTTGGATTTAAACTTGCCAAGTTCTCGATGGCTTTTTGTGATTGCTCGCGAGCTCGATGTTCTAGATACTTACCAAGCAACACCAAAGTAGTAACACCTGCAGCGACTTCGAAATAAAGTTCCGGATGATGTGAGGCAGCCCGACTTGGGAAAAACTCCGCACTCATTTTCATACCAACTGATCCAGCTGCCGTAAACAAAACAGCCCACATTGACCAGAGGTAGGAAACCACGACACCTAGACTCACCAACGAATCCATAGTGACTGCGCGATGTCGAGCGTTCAAAAAAGCTGCCCGATGAAATGGCCAAGCGCCCCAGATTGCAACGGGAGTTGCAAGCGCTGCGCATACCCATTGCCAATATGAAAACTGCATTGATGGCATCATCGAAAGCGTCATAAGTGGAATCGTTAATACTGCCGAGAGAATCAACCTGACGCGAAACTCGCGAACTCCGTACAACTCAACAGCTTTGCCGGAGATCGATGCGGTGTAACCAGTCTTTTCAATCGCCGCAATTAAAGCTTCATTAGTTACGTCGGGATCAACATCGGCAAATGCCACACCTGTGGCGTAGTTAACGGATGCTCGAACGCCATCGAGTTTTTCTAAAGATTTTTCAACACGACGTGAACAGGAAGCACAGGTCATTCCACCTACGCTGAGTTCAACGCTTCTGGCTGACATTAGTTGGGAACGAGCTCGTATCCGGCTTCATCGATCGCGGTAGCCAGTTGCGCTAGTTCTAGCGCAGCATCAGAAGTAATCGTGACCTGACCAGATTCCAAATCAACATCAACTTCAGTAACTGAGGGAAGCAGTGACAACTCCATAGTTACGGCGGAAACGCAATGGCCACAAGTCATTCCTGACACATTAATTGTGGTTTGCATTCGAATCTCCTTCGCTCGCTTAATTGTACTGCGAAGGGATTATTCGTTTACTGCGCGCTTTTCTGCAACTTCTGGATAAGTCTGTGCTGCGGCCAGGGCTGCTTTACGCGCTTTCTCCATTGCAATTGCTCGAGCTTCTTCTAGGCGCTTTTGTGATTCCTGAATTCGAGCCGCCCGCTGAGCCTTAAGTAGTTCAGCTTGCTCGACCATGTCTTGGCCAGTCCATGGTTTTTCGGAATCGATAACTCGGGAATAAGTAGTTGCTTTGTCTGCCTTTACATACGAAGGCAACGGAGTCTCAACTGGCTGCCAGGTCCGGCGAGTTTCAGTAACAGTTTCAGTTAACGAAACAATTTCAGTGCGATGATCTGGTGCTGCAGCTTGAGTTCTTGGCGCAGTTTCATCTTTAGTTTGTTGTTGGCGAACTGGGCGCGGTGCATACTTCGCATTACGCGCTGCAACTGCAGTGAAGCCAACGATTAGAAGTGTTGGTGCTGCAACCCAATAAACTGAAATTCTGCCAGCCGAACTTAATACAACAGTTGCTACTAATGCAGTGAACAATGTCATCGCTGCTCTACGGCGACGAATGAAAGCAAGTTGGCGTGATGATTTAGGTTCACGCTGTTGCCAACGCCATTTAGCTGTTGCTTCGCCTTCTTCGCGCAAACCTTTTTCAACTTGAGCGCGGTCGTGACTCTTTAACCAGATCGGAACTAAGACAACGGCCCACATCACTACAACGATGAG
>JNSL01000063.1_pt1 | contig 19571 bp, 17 predicted proteins | sample 210691 | NCBI WGS metagenome assembly JNSL01 (sample SAMN02808685, study PRJNA238866) | freshwater metagenome | biome: fresh water; feature: freshwater reservoir; material: water; isolation source: water column of the freshwater reservoir Embalse de Amadorio in Spain | place: Spain: Valencia ...
GCATTTAGATAGGTGGTGAGATCTTCGAGTAATTCGCTGCATAAGTTAGATAACTGGTGATGGCGGTTAAGTCGCTCATCTATTGGGCAAACTTCGGTTCGTCTCACAAGGTGTTCAGAGACAGCCGTGTTTTGCAATCCGGAATCGATGAGAACGAGCTGAGCGCCCGAAGGCCATGTGCCCTGGTCGTGAGTCGTTACTAAATAGCGGTTGGCTGCATCACTCATGGCAATACTCGCACTGGCATACCGATAGATGAGAAGAACTGAATCAGTCGGACATTGTCTGGATCGAAGGTCATGAACCGATCTTTAAATTCATTATTCAATGTGCGCACTTCACTGTCGGTTGCTTGACTTAGAAAATTCAAACGTTCGATGATTTTCCCTTCGGAAAGATCGGAGAGCCAGTATGGGCCCTCCTGCGGAAGTTTTGCTGGAAACCCGAATGTAACGCTGGCCATATGCCTAACCGATTCGTTTTGATGATGCATGAATCGGCCCCCAATAAACAACACTCTCTTGCCCCGTGCATGGAATTCGTAGCCAAGAGTGCTATCCAGCGTGACAACAATATGCGCCGCGTCAAGCGTGGAATAGCTATCGAGTGGCGAATTGCGTCCGCTTGTAGCAACTTCGCCGAAGAACTCTTGTTCGATTTCGCATTGTGAGGATTGCTTTCCACAGATTGTGAATTCGAGATTGTTGGCAATGCAATAGTTGTGAAGAATATCTACGACTATCTTTTCGGCCGCATAGAACTCGCTATAGGTGATGGGTTGGTCTTGCAAGTAGGCAATCACATCATTTGGCAACGCCGGCGCACTCGGCAGTTGGGAAACATAAATAATCGATTTGTTTGATGGTTTGATACTTGAATCAGAAATGAACGCATTGTTCCTGAGGCTTCCACCAACGAACACCTTGGCGTCTATGTGCTGTTCATAGACCTTGGCAATTTCAGTACCGAAAGCAACGATGTAGTCGGCACATAGCTGAGGTCGTCTTTGTACTTCATCAAAAAAGCCACCGTTCGGGATTGAGGAATAGTTTCCTCGAAGCCCGTTTTGAATGGCAATAGTTATCGAATTCGGTAGAGACTCTTTCAATCGATAAAACAACATGTCATTGTCGGTTGTAGTGATAACAAACTTCGGCTTAATTAGTGCGATAGTCGCTTGCAAGTAATCAAAACGTTTTCTACCGCCGCGCATCAGTGTCAGGATGAGGGCAGGAACGTTCAGTTTCATGCTCCATGGGTCGATAACAACAACTTCCGCTGGGTCGAGATAACGAAGCAAAATGTCGGATGACTTGCCCTGCGGGTAGATCACAATTTGGGCCCGACGTGGTTTCCCCCATGCGAATGAGTTACTTCTGAAGATTCCGAAGAGTCCTTTGATACGCAAAATAAATTGGTTCAACTCGGCCCTATAGATCGTTGACTGCGCGGTCGGCGGCGGATAGATCGGCAGGGTTGTCAATATCAATGGCTTCCATAGCCCCCACTTCAACCCATCGTGTCGGCGGTACAAAAAGAGTTCGAGTCGCAAGGAAGTTCTCGGTAGAAACGATGTAGAGACTGCCGCTTTGGCGGACCACCCGAGGTAGTGCTTGGCGTGGTGCAGAAAGCTCTGCTGCCGAAGTAAACGGAACTACGAATTCGCCATCAATACGTAACATCTTGGATGGATGATGTTCCGCTGGAACTACTCCAAATACCGAACCGACGCCGCCATCAGTTTGAAATTTTGCAAGTGATTGACTTAATAAACGCGAATCACGAAGAGGGGAGGTTGGCTGGAGTAGCACCAACGTCGCCGGGAGTTGACCATTCTTTGACGATTCGAGAAGTGCATGTTCAATTGCTAGTTCAATCGGCGAATCATCGCCGGCAAGATCCACTGGTCGAACAATACTTTCGACGTCGCTCTGCTTTGCGATGGCCAGAATCTCTGGGTCATCGCTCGAAACGATGATGCGGCTAATCGCGGGCACCTCGCGTGCCGTGCGAATGGCATGTTCGACGAGGCTGATGCCACCTACCAGTGCCTTGTTCTTACCCGGAATTCCCTTAGAGCCGCCTCTTGCAGGAATGATGGCAATGGCGGTCATCACATCACATCCTTTAAGTCGACGAAGACTTTGTCGACTGGAGCATCAAAGAGTTGGCCAGTTTTCAACAGTTGAACAAAGTGCTCCGAGGAACGGCCATCACCAAATGAGCCCAATTGAGGCACTCGCGGTGCAGCAACTGCCGAATCCAATGCAGCCTTAATCTCGGCACGATTAGGTGGGCAGGGGAATATCGAGGGACCGTCATATCGGCCACGTTGGCGATCACCGACATCGACACTCGGCACTCCGTAAATAGGGGCTTCACGAATTCCGGCACTGGAGTTTCCGACCAGAGCCTGAGCGTTACGAAGCAATGTAAGAAAGTATTCAAAACGCAGTGATTCAAAAATACGAAAGCGTTGTGGGATTTCTCGCAGTAACTCGTATTCCCGAAGGATGTGTTCGTGGCCGGTGTCGTTGTTTGGATGAATCACCACGTAATTTCGGCCACTTTCGATAAGCGCCGCAACAAACTCTTTCGCGGCATGCTTGCTTGCATCCAAGTCGGTAGTTACGGGATGGAAAATTGCAACCTGGTATTCGTCAAAGTCAATTTTGTAGCGAGCGCGAGCCTTCTTCAATGTGGGAAGTGCAGGTGACATCATGATGTCTAAATCTGGTGATCCAATTACATGAATACTTGCTGATGCCTCGCCAAGTTGAATCAGGCGAGCGCGAGCCTCGTCGTTTGCGACAAGGTGAACGTGAGACATTTTGCTCACCGCATGGCGGATGATTCCATCGATGGTTCCAGACAATTCGCCGCCTTCAATATGCACCACCCGCGTATTGCGTAGCGCGCCGGTGATAGCGCCGGCCAACGCTTCAGGTCTGTCGCCATGAATTGCAATCAGGTCTGGTTGCATTTTGGTCAGAAATGCCGAGAGGCCTGTAATAGTTTTGGCAACGACAACATCCATCGTGTCATTCTCAACTTGATTCTTAAACGGAACAATAGTGATGTCTTTGGGAAGCGTTCGACGCACTTCTTTGATAGTTCGGCCGAACTGAGGTAATAGATGCATCCCTGTTGCAAACACAGACACACGAAATCCATTTTCGTGTGCAGCAAGAATCAGCGGCTTGATTTTTCCGTAATCGGCTCGTGTGCCGGTAAGGAAGGCTATGTGTCGACTACTCGACATCCGACCACCGAAGTTGCTCACCGCGTGCGATCGAGCGTGTCGATCGTTTGCCGAGTACTTTGTCGAGGTCGTACGCGATGATTTCACCAGTCCCGGGGCGCTTCACCCAGATGAGGCTGTCGTCTAATAGTTGCCCCTTGTCGATCTGAGCGATTGCAACTACTGATGCATAAGCGAAATCAATAGTTGGTTGTTCTTCTTTCAAAACTGTCTTCGATCCACCACTTGCGGCATGAACGATCGCTGAACCTTCAATGAGTTCACGCAGACCCTGTGGATCGACCGAAATTTCAATATCTTCGCCGATCCATGAACTATCGCTGGTGAAGTGTCGCTCAATAATTGAAGCACCAAGTGCAACTGCAGAAATTGACGGCAAGTTTGAAAGGGAGTGATCAGAGATACCAATCACCGTATTTGGGAATGCTTCACGCAATTGTGTGATGGATCCGAGTCGAACATTTTCGAATGGTGTTGGATACATGCTGGTGCAGTGAAGCAGCGCGAATGATGCATCTTCCTCCACGAGGACATCAACAGTTCGCCGAATTGAGTCCATGTCATTCATGCCAGTGCTAACGATGATCGGCCTACCAAAACGAGCAATATGTCGAATGAGCGGTGTGTTGTTGCACTCACCCGAACCGATCTTGAAACCCGGTACATCGAGTGAGTCCAGTCGAGTAGCAGCTTCACGCGAAAATGGAGTGGACAGAAAAAACAGACCACGATCTTCGGCGTGTTGTTTACATACACGTTCTTCGTCGTTGCTCAGCGTGCATTGATCAATGATGTCCCAAATGGAGCGTGTGGAATTAGCTGGTACAACATCGTTTGGGATCATCTCGTCATCCACTGAGTGCGCCTGAAATTTGACGCACTCACCACCAGAGTCGGCGACATCGTCAATCATTTGAATTGCACGACGAATATCGCCGCCATGATTAATGCCGATTTCAGGAATGACAAGTGGGCGGTGTGCATCACCAATGAGGCGATTTGCGATAGTCATTTCACGGGTCATATCAATTCTCCTATGTGCTAACTCAACAGACTTGTAACTGTTCCGACGATGTAGGCAATGGCTACCGAAATGGCGATTGCAACTAAAGCTCCTGCGACCATTGCGCCAATTGAGAGGCTTGCCAGCGATGTCAGCCGGTGTTCGCGTTCGGGCTCCTTATATAGAGGTGTCTTTTCTGTTGAGACCCGAATCACTTTGCTGGCATTAGAGCCTTCAGATTTACTGCGGCTGATGAGCACAAGTGCGCCAAACGACAACACACATACAAGCAGCGCCCGTACAGTTACTCCTGGCACTGAAGCGGCAAAGGAGGTGGACATGAACGCAGGGATGAATGACGACAATGGCATCACGATGAATACAAGCGTACCCTTGCCCCCACCTGGGTTGCAGATAGCAATTGATACCGAAAACCCTTACTCCGCAAACAATAAGGAACATCGTCGACTGTGGTGGGCCCTTCCACTTTTGACACTTGGTTGGGTTTCGCTCATTGCCGTCATCGCATCATCGCTCATCAGTGTGCGATTGTGGGAACTTGCGCCCGGTTCGGTTGAACAAGTTGCAAGTCGGTTGAGTTTTGACAAAAAGGCACTGTCGCAAGTGACGCGATACCCAGCCGAATCGTCCGTGATGTTTGTGACCGCCTATGGAGGACAATTAACAGCGCTTGATGCTCTTGTTGGTGCGCTCGACCCCGACGTAGATGTTCAAACATTCAAGGAACGATTTGGTGAAAGTACGCCAGGAGTACAACAGCAAATTGGTTTCCAATCAATGACTTCTGCCAAGCAAATTGCCGAATACGTTGCCTATACGCGGTTGGGCCTTGAAGCCTCATTTACGCTCGGCGCAATCGTGGTCAACGAGTTGGTGTGCTTGGAGACCGCAGTTGCACTGAGCGCCTGCAAGCAACTTGGTGTTGGGGACACGATCACTGCATTAAATGGTGAACCAACCGAAACGTTGGCCGAACTGGCACCATTGATGGCGGTTAAAAAAGAAGGCGAAATTGTGACGCTCACGGTCATACCTCACAAATCGTCCACCAGCATTGAACGCAGAGTGCAACTCATCGTCAGCCCAGAGGAACCCAATCGCGTGATCATCGGTTTTGTCCCTGCAGATACGCGCACGGTTGATCTTCCTTTTGAGGTGGGAATTGATACTGACCAGATTGGCGGACCATCTGCTGGCCTTGCGTTCACCCTTGCACTGCTGGATGAATTGACCCCGGGAGACCTCATGGGCGGCAAGAAAGTAGTTGCAACGGGGACGATCAGCGAAGATGAAACGGTTGGTGCGATTGGCGCTCTGCAACAAAAGGCAGTAGCGGTAAAGGCCATTGGAGCAGACGTATTCATTATTCCTGCATCGCAAAGCGATGAAGAGATTGCAGCTGCGCGTCGTGCAGCGGGCTCAAAAGTGAAGGTTATTCCTGTCAATGATCTTGCAGAGGCCTTGGCGGCACTCGAATCCCTTGGAGGCAGTGGCCTGACGAATGCCACGATCTCGCTGTAACCACGGCGTACTCTTGATTCCATGGCGATTTCATTTTCGCGCCCCGATCCATCCTCGCCCGCCGCAGTTGGCGCAGCGCAGTTTACGGTTGGGCGCCGCGGCTACGAGCAGGAGGAGGTACGCGATTTTTTGCGTATGGTTTCGGCCGAACTCGCACGCCTGCAGGAGCGAGAACGCTTTCTAGAAAGTGAATTGCGCGCGATGCAAACGCGCGGCATGTCGGCCCCGGGTGTTCTTGATGAAGAAACCGTTACTGCATTGTTGGGTGAGGAAACGGCGAGAGTGCTTACTGTTGCTCGCGAAGCTGCTCAACAGATGCGCTTACGTGCCGCAGAATCTGCTGAACGCTTAGTGCGGGAGGCGAGCGCCGATGCATCTCGTATGCGACAAGATGCCGAACTAGAGGCCGCCCGCCGACAAAATGATGCCGCCGCCGATGTTGAGGCAGAAATAGAACTTGCCAAACAGCAAGGTCGAGACATGGTGAACGAAGCGCGCGAGTATCGCGAGAAAGTACTGAGTGAATTAGCTCGTCGTCGTGAACTTGCACGTCAACAGATTGAGCAACTGATTCATAATCGTGATCGGTTGGTGAGCGCATTTGATCGTGCTCGAAACGCAGCCGACGATGTTGTCGGTGACCTAGCTGAGTTTGACGATCTTTCTCAGGAGATTGCACGAGCTGCGGCATCCGTTGCCCCTAGCGATCCAACCGAGCCTGTAATTTTCGATCACACAAAGGATCCAGAAGCAATCCCGCAACGTTCGACGTCGATGGTTTCCGAAGAAGCAGTAGTCGCTGACGAAGTTGTGGAAGTTGTAGAGGAAACATTCGTTGTTGAAGAATCGGTTGTAGCAGAAGACGCAGTTGTTGAAGAGGTTGTTGAGGAAGTGGTGGTGGAAGTTGATCCAACACCTGTTTCGCCGAAGCGCGAAACCCCCGCCGGTATGAGCGATCACCCTTCTACTGATCCACCAGCAGAGGAACACTTTGCCACTGTTGTTCAGCTGTTTGGCAATTCGCGAAAAAGTAAAGTTGATCAACCCGAAGTTAAGTCAGTGGCTCCTGCTGTAAAGAAGCCACAAAAGAAGTCGGCAGACGACCTATTCGCAAAATTGCGCCAATCGACGACTAGTGAAGTTGCAAACAACGTAAAGAAACCTGCGCTGGCAACGGTTACGCCTTCGTCAAAAAATGATGAAAAAGAGAGTCGGCCTGTAAAACCTAAAGCCAAGGTTGTTGTGCCCAAGGTTGACAAGAAAATGTTTGAGCAGCGCGACGATGTGCTCGCCCCCTTGAGGGTGCAGATGGTGCGCAAGGTTAAGCGAGTTCTCGCAGACGAAGAAAATGCGATGCTCACGTATTTGCAGGGCAAAAAGTCGGTCGTTGCATTAGAGACATTGCTTCCCGCAGCCGATACCCATGCCCAGCAGCACATTGAAGCACTGACCGAAGATGTGATGACTGCCGCAATGGCAGGTGCAAAAAGCCTTTCGCCAAGCCTCAAGGCAGATTTGCGGAAGCGAGTCACGAATACTGCCGTGATGCAGGTGTTGTCGAAGAATATTGATGAGACAATCGTTCGCCCATTGCGAGAACGCATTCAACGCGGAGTCGAACAGAGCAACGGTGACCGTGACGAGATGGCATCGTTGCTCCGCAGCGTGTTCCGTGAGTGGAAGATGCAGCGAGTAGAACAGTTTGTGGCAGATATCGCGGTGCTTGCGTACAGCAGGGGAGCGTATTTGACTCTTGATCAGGGAACCAAAATGTGTTGGATGGTCGACCCGAATGGCCCAAGCTGTGCCGATGCAGAAGACAACTCGTTGGCAGGCGCGACGGCACTTGGTGACAATTATCCAACTGGTCACCAGCATCCAACGGCACACGCCGGATGCCGATGCCTACTCGCGCCAATAGGCGAGTAATCTCCTCGGGGTGCGCAACCCCTCAGACCTCCCCCCACGCCGACCACGACAATCAGGTGGCGGTTTCACGTTCAATAAACCAAGTCGCGGCCGAATTGTCGCAGCAGTTGTAGTTGCTGCGCTCGTAGCGCTCGTCATTTCAGGCAGAAGCATCGCCAGTTTTTATGTGAATGTTTTATGGTTCGACGTGCTTGGTCGCACCGATGTCTACTGGAGCGTTCTTGCAACTAAAGCCCTGTTGGGCGCCGTGTTCGTAGCGGTTTTCCTAGTGATCATTGTCGTCAACTTGTGGCTTGCCGACCGAATTGCACCCGCAATCGTTGCTCCATCACCAGAAGAACGTGCTCTTGCGGGGTATCGACAACTCGTTGGTTCACGCAAGTGGCTCGTTCGTTTTGTTGTTGGTGGTGTGCTGGGTTTGATGGTTGGCTTGCCTGCGATGTCGCAATGGCAGGACTGGTTGTTGTTCACCAATCGACAATCTTTCGGCATTGCCGACCCAGTGTTTAACCAAGATGTCAGTTTCTATATGTTTCAGATGCCGTTTGCAGAGTTCGTTGTTAACTGGCTGTTTGGAGCTCTCGTTCTGATCGTCCTTGTTGTTAGTGCGGTGCACTACCTCAACGGCGGCATTCGTCTGCAAGTCCAGGGACGCAAAGTTACTCCGCAATCAAAGGCGCACCTTTCGGTGCTGTTTGCCGGCCTTGCGCTGGTGCGCGCAGCGGGTTACTGGCTGTCTCGATTTGGTCTCACAGGTTCAACACGTGGCGTTGTGCAAGGCGCAACATACACCGATGTCAATGCGCAGTTGCCGGCAATCAACTTGATGATCTTGGTTTCTGTGGCCGTAGCGCTGCTGTTTTTGTGGAACGTTCGCATGAAAGGGTGGCGCATTCCAGTTATGGCCACGTTGATGTGGATCGTTGTCGCGATTGCGGCAGGCGGCATTTACCCAGCGATCATCCAACGATTCTCTGTGCAACCAAACGTGAGCACCAAAGAGCTGCCATTCATCGCAAACAATATTGAGGCAACTAAGCACGCAATGAACCTGGGCGATGTCGTGAGGACACCACTGTCGTTTGGGGCAATTTCGACGGCAGATGTGACTGCGTCGGATGCGCCACTTCGAGATGTACGCCAGTTAGATCCAACTGAAATGCGGGATCGTTTTGCGCTCGACGAAGGCAAGACATCGTTCTACGCAATTCGCGACCTCGACGTCGATCGCTATTCGATCGATGGCCGATTGCAACAGGTCATCCTCGGAGCACGCGAGTTAAACACTGCGGGCATACCGAACCGCACCTGGGTTTCGCGCCATTTGATTTACACGCATGGTTGCGGTGTGGTGGCCGCACCTGCAAGCCGTGTCACGGTTGATGGCCGTCCAACATATATCGATCTTGGGGTTAAGCAACCGCAACTGTATGTAGGTGAAGGCCTGGACGGTTATTCAATCGTCGGAACGAAACAAGTTGAGCAGGCATGCCCTGACACTGCAGCTTCAGCGTATGAAGGTGTGGGTGGCGTCGCTCTTTCATCAACCGTGCGCCGTGTTGCGTTCGCACTGAATTTTGGAGAATTCAACTTGTTCGGCTCCAATCTCATTTCGCCCGAGTCGCAGATCATGTGGGTGCGCAATGTGAAGGACCGTGTAGAAAAGATTGCTCCTTTCTTGCGTTATGACGCTGATGCATACCCAGCAGTGGTTGGCGGTAAAGTGGTGTGGATTCTTGATGCATACACAACCTCAAGTCGTTATCCAAATGCGCAGGCTGCAAACGTTTCTCAACTCACGACAGGTTCGGGGCTAAGTGCAAACTTCAACTATGTGCGCAACAGCGTGAAGGTGGTTGTTGATGCATATTCGGGTGCAATCACCATGTATATCGTCGATGCAAAAGATCCGATTGCAGCAACTTGGGCGAAAGCATTCCCAAAATTGTTCACACCAGTATCCGAGGCATCAGCCGATTTGGTGTCGCACTTCCGTTACCCAGAAGACTTGTTCCGTGTGCAGACGAACATTTACGGCCGATATCAATTCAACGATCCAACACTGTTCTTTAATCGTGATGCTGCCTGGAGCGTGGCTCAGGCCCCGCCGTCAGAACCCGACGGAGCTACTGGAATTGTTGGCACTGCTGGTACGGCCTTGAACCCCGATCTCATCGATGTTCAAGACGCCAACGTTTCTCGATTCGAGCCGTACTACACCATTTTCCACGAGCCTGGCTCAACTAATTCGCTTGGAGTTTTCTCAATGTTCCGTCCGTTCGTGCCGTTTTCTTCGGATGATGCACGAAAAGAGTTGAGAGCGTTCATGGTTGTATCCAGCGATCCGAAGTCGTACGGAAAAATCACCGTGTATGAAATTAATGACCCACTTCCAGAAGGGCCTGCAACAGTTGCGGCCGAATTTGGTAGCGACCCGGTGGTTTCACAGCAAGTGACACTGCTGGATCAGCGCGGCTCTCGCGTGGTGTTTGGCGACTTGCAGATGGTTCCGGTGGGCAAGGGGCTCGTGTACTTGCGGCCACTGTATGTTCGCCCGGATGACGCGAACGCCCGCCAGGTGTTTGTTCGCAAATTCTTGGCTTCGTACAACAACAAGGTGGTTATTGCAGATGGCCTCACCAGCGCAATTGCCAAGTTGTTCCCGGGATACGCGGGGAATCTTGACGACCGGATAGATGATGGTCAAACGGAAACCCTTCCAACAGACAGTTCTACAGAGACGACTGTTCCCGGTAGTGATTCAACTGTTCCGTCAACACCAACCGACACTGGTTCACTCACTGCAGCGGAAATGTTGGCTAAGGCAGAAACGCTCTTTGACGAGGCAGATGCTGCATTGTCACAAACTCCGCCAGACTTCGGCACCTATCAGCAGAAACTTGCAGAGGCCCGAGCGCTAGTTCGTTCAGCTATATCGCTCGTTGCTGGCTGAGTTAACTCTTTGCGTCAATAATTGCATCGGCGAGTTCTCGGATGGCTCCGCGGCCGCCTTTGCATGACAGCGTCCATTGCGCAGATGCGCGTACCGATTGATGTGCGTCGGATGGGATGACGCCAAGCACGACATGTTCTAGGCACTCGAGGTCATTGATGTCGTTGCCAACGTAGGCGGTGTTGTCGGGCAGAACTCCGTTTGCTTCCATCCATTTAATGAGTTCTGGCAACTTGTCGTCACAACCCTGGATGACCTCGAGGTTCAATTTCTTGGCACGCGCGCTTACAACGCTGTTTTGTTCTTTGGACAAAATCAACATTTTGATACCGGCATTCTTCAACAGGCCAGTACCCATCCCGTCGCCGCGGTCGCACACAACAAACTCTTCACCCGTGGAGGAGACGATGACGCGGTTATCCGTAAAAACTCCATCGAAATCAAATACCACAGCCTGAATGTTTCGCAGGATTGATTTATGTGGTGGCTTAGTAGTTCTATTTTTTGCCATGGTCTAATTCTTCCAGTTCATTGTGGTCGGCGAAGCATCTCGGCGAGTGTCGCTAAATCCTGTCGGAATGCAATTTCGTATCGGGCTTGTTCGTTGGCAATGCGAGTTTGGTTCACCCGTAGTTGCTCTAGTGCGGCAACCGATGCTGGGTCTTGTTGCTGCTCGGTAATTGTCTGTATTTCATTGCCAAGTTCATGAAGCTGATGTGTCAACTCCGATGTCATGTTGGAGAGGCGGGAGTCAATGGCATTTATTCGCTGATCCAACCCGTTTGTTGCTGCAGTGACGAATGAAAGCTCGTTGGTGCGCTTCGTTAGCTCTGCGCGCAGGGCTTCGATTTCGGAACGTAGAAGATCGAGGTCTGAAACAGTTGCTTTGGGAGTTCGGTTGAAGAGGGCCATGATGTTTAGGTGATTGCGGTGCGAGGTTGCCGTTGTGGCATCTCGCTCGCTACCGTACAACCTCAACGACGCGGGGTGGAGCAGTCCGGTAGCTCGTCGGGCTCATAACCCGAAGGTCACAGGTTCAAATCCTGTCCCCGCCACCAAGTAATACAGGGCCCTCCGAGAAATCGGGGGGCCCTTTGTATTTCTCAATCTGAAGCACCGTCCCAATTGGTTATTGACGACATCGTCGTTGGCACTGGTGACGAAGCGGTCAAAGGCAAAAACGTTTCTGTGCACTACGTCGGTGTTGCGTGGAGCAATGGAAAACAATTTGATGCATCGTGGGATCGCGACGAAGCCTTCGAATTTCGTTTGGGTGCCGGCCAAGTAATTTCTGGATGGGATAACGGTGTAGCGGGAATGAAAGTTGGGGGTCGCCGTCAATTAACAATTCCACCAGATATGGGTTATGGCGCACATGGTGCAGGTGGCGTAATTAAAGGTGGCGAAACGCTCGTTTTCGTTGTTGATCTGCTCAACGTTTTTTAATCGTTTGCCGATAGCCTGAACACTGTAAGTACTGCATAAAACAACATGTTTTATGCATAAAGAACTGGTGTGTAATGAATATCTTGGTAATCGGAGCAGGTGGTGTAGGCGCCTCAATGGCGTCTATTGCTGAGACCCGATCATTTTTCTCTACCTTTGTCCTCGCGGACATCACTAAGTCACGTGCAGAGGAAGCAATTGCGCTGCTCGATGACAGAACAAAATTTGTTGCAGAACAAGTTGATGCGCGCGATAAGGAAGCCATTAAGGCACTCATTCATAAAGTCAAAGCCGATGTTGTAGTTAATGCGTGCGATCCGCGCATGAACGAACCCATTTTCGGCGCCGCTTACGAGGCACATTGCAACTACATCGATATGGCGATGAACCTGAGCGAACCCCATCAAACAAACCCATACGAAGAGGTAGGTTCGCCACTCGGCAAGGATCAGCTTGCTGCCGATGCTCAATGGCGGGAACGCGGTATTTTGGCGCTCGTTGGCATGGGTGTTGAGCCAGGACTGAGCGATGTGTTCGCTCGGTATGCAGCAGACAACTTGTTTGACACCATCGACGAAATTGGCGTGCGCGATGGGTCGAACCTTTCAATTGATGGTCTTGATTTTGCACCGACGTTTTCAATCTGGACCACTATTGAAGAGTGTTTGAATCCTCCAATTGTCTGGGAAAAGAACAAGGGATTGTTCACCACCGACTGCTTCAGCGAGCCCGAAGTGTTCCACTTCCCAGCAGGTATCGGGCCGTACGAGTGTGTCAACGTAGAGCACGAGGAAGTGCTGCTTATTCCACGCGAGATCGAATGCAACAGAGTGACATTCAAGTACAGCCTTGGCGCCGAGTTTATTGACTGGTTGAAAACATTCGCTTATCTCGGCCTAGACAGCAAAGAACATGTTCGTGTTGGCGATGTCAATGTTGCTCCTCGCGACGTGTTGGCAGCGGTGTTGCCGAACCCTGCGAAGTTGGGTCACCTCATGCACGGCAAGACATGCGCCGGCACCTGGGTTCGTGGCACATACGATGGCGAACCACGCGAGGTGTACCTGTATCACGTTGCGGACAACGAAACAACAATGCGCGATTGGGGATCCCAAGCCGTTCTTTGGCAAACCGCAATTTGTCCGGTTGTTGCACTCGAGTTGTTGGCTAATGGCAGTTGGAAGTCAACCGGCGTTCGCGGCGCAGAGGCCTTTGATGCCGACCCGTTTCTGAACTTGCTCGGTGAATACGGCGCTCATCACGGCATGGTGGAAATGGGCCCAGGCCTTTGGCCAAGCCCGAAGCCAACTGGTCAGCCCGGCTGGGACAGGCCAGTGAAACGCGCAATCCGACTGGGCTAATTCACATTGCGCTGCCGCCTTCGCGTTGTTGCTTGTCTCGTAATTGGTTTGGCAACTGCGTTGATGTGGTCTGACACTGCGATCCAGTGGTGGTCCGACATCGTTACTTTTGCTTTGCGTGTTAACGAAGACGCAACTACATCAGTCATGGAAAGCCGACCTAGTGGCGATGCTGATTTACATGCTGTTGTCTGGGGCGCGAGCGCTGTTTTACTAGCGTATTCGTTCACAAAATTTCGCCAACGAGTAATATCGCTTGCTGCATTACTTGCGTGGACAATTGCGGTTGAAATTAGCCAACCATTGTTTACCGAACTGCGGTCGCGCCAACTCACCGACCTTGTTGGTAATGCGTTAGGCGTGGGAGTCGTTACTGCCGTGGTCTTCTTGCAACAGACGAAAAATCGAATGTCTACTGAGTAGCCCCAAGATCACCAGAGAGATAATGCTTTCGGCATAGCAATTCGTAACGAACATCGTCGCCAAATAACGGCTCGCTTGTTGTCTTGTCGGTGTCGCCGACGACTACCGTCTCGCCTTCGTAGACAATGACACCATTTACCAAGCGGGCGTTGTTATTGGCACGACTCCCGCACCAGCAGCGCGCTTCGACTTGCATCTCGACGCGTTGATCGGCAATTTCCAGCAGTCGCTTAGTGCCATCAAACAACAGCCCACGGAAATCCGAAATGAGACCGAATGCATAGACATCGATTCCTAATTCGTCAACTACTTTTGCCAATTGGTCGCATTGGTCGATGGTGTAAAACTGTGCTTCGTCGCACACCAAGAACTGCAGCGGCATCTTTGATTGCGCAAGATCATAAATGTTCAGTTCGGGAAAGACATCGACTGCCGGTGCTGAAACACCTAGACGGCTCGTCACCTGCGAACCATCACGATCCAACTTGGTGAGGAGCAAACCAGCAACACCACGAGACGACATGTTGTGATGGATCTGCAGTGCAAGCGTGCTCTTACCTGATCCCATGGTTCCGTAACTGAATCGCAGTGTTGCCATAACGACACAGAACCGTAGCCCCCCTCGGTGGAACTTTGCACCTGCGTCTAAGGTGGAGGCATGGGAATCGATCCGCGGGCCCTTGCGGCGATGATCGATCACACGTTGTTGGCACCCGAGGCAACCAGTAGTGACATCACCAGACTTTGCGCAGAGGCTGTCGAGCTAGGGGTTGGCACCGTATGCGTCTCGCCATCACATGTGGCCTTTGCGCATGGTTTGCTACCAGCCACAATCCAGGTTGCGAGCGTGGTTGGTTTTCCATCTGGAGCACACCGCAGTGAAGTAAAAGCCCTTGAGGCAGGTCTTGCTTTGGAAAACGGTGCTATCGAAATCGATATGGTCATTAACCTTGCACATGTTCTGTCAGGAAATTGGCGTGGCGTCGAGGACGATGTTGCAGAAGTGCGTGCTGCAGTCCATCGGCCTGCAGTGCTGAAGGTGATTATCGAATCGGGTGCACTGACCGATGATCAGATTGTGCAGACATGCAAATCTGCCGTTGCAGCAGGAGCGGATTTTGTCAAGACATCCACTGGGTTCCACAAAACTGGTGGAGCAACAACGCATGCCGTTGCATTAATGCGCTCAACAGTTGGTCCGTCGATAGGCGTTAAGGCAAGCGGCGGAATTCGAACGCTTGCGGATGCGTTGCAGATGATCGAGGCGGGAGCCAATCGCATCGGCGCATCAGCCTCTCGAGCAATTCTTGACGCGGCCCAGACCGAACAAAACTGAGCAGCAAGTTTTTATACACTCAACGCATGATTAATCGTTGGCTCGTTGGTGCGTTGATTGTTCTCACGCCGTTCAGCGCCACTGCTCATGCGTCTTCGGGGGATCAGCAAACCACGACTACGACAACAACAGTTCTTGAAGCAGTTTCATTCCCGGTTCCAAAGCAGTCTGGTGTGGGGCGGCGGGACAATGAAGTGATCCGTACATTTTTGGTCTCTGGCATGAAGGGCCAACCTAAGCGCGGCAACTATACGGTTTTTAGCCAATCCGCTTCCTCGTATAGCCCCGAACTAGCGGGAGTGACGTTCAGGTACATGACCCGATTTGCGATTGGTCGCAATGGTGGGAACATCGGATTTCATGAGATACCACTACGCAATGGCAAGCCAATGCAGACGGTTGAGCAACTTGGCGCATTTCTTGGAAGTGGATGCTTGAGAAGCTCGACAGAGGACGCGTTGTTTATCTATCGCTGGGCCAAGCCCGGCACGCGCGTTGTTGTTGTTCCTTAACTGCGATTAGAAACGTGCCATCTCCGACTTCAGGAGATCGAGGCCTAGATTGCCAAGGCCGAGCCCATGTGCATGCCACTTGCGCAGATCAAAAGACGCTCCGTGTTTCTTTTTTGCGTCATCGCGCAAATCAAGCCAAACGCGCTCTCCGAGTTTGTAAGAGATTGCCTGCCCTGGCCACCCTAGATATCGATTGATCTCGGAACGATTGAACTCGTCATCGCTTGACGATCGGGCGCTCAGGAATTCGAGCATGAGTGCGGGTGTCCAAGCTTCGCCCGCATGCCATCCAGAATCTTGAGGGATTGCAAAGCCACAGTGAATTCCAATATCAATAACCACTCGTGCGGCACGAAATGCTTGTGCGTAGAGGTAGCCCAACCGGTATTCGGGGTTGGCAAGAAACCCAAACTCGTCCATCAGTCGTTCGGCGTACAGTGCCCAACCTTCGCCGTGACCAGACACGAATGTGTTGCGTTGGAAGCGCGAGAGTTTTTCAGAGTTGATTGTGGCAATTGCAACTTGCAGGTGATGTCCCGGGACTCCTTCGTGGTATGCGGTTGTCGGTTCGCTCCAGCGCGGGAAAACGGTGCGACCATTTGTTGGATACCACGTGCGGCCAGGGCGGGTGAGGTCTTCACTTGGGCCCGTGTAATACATCGCTGCCGCACCACCGGGTGGGGAGATCATTGCTTCAACTCGACGAATTGATTGCGGTATTTCGAAGTGGTTATTGCTGATGAGAAATTCCATTGCCTCATCCATCAGTTGTTGCAACCAATCCCGCAAACCTTCTTCGCCCTGAATCGAGCGGGCTGGGTCGGTGTCCAGCAGGTGACGAACTTCGTCAAGGGTTGCTCCGGGTTGGATTTGTTGTGCGACTCGGGCCATCTCGGTGTCGATGCGGCGAACTTCGCCCCAACCCCATTCGTATGCATCTTTCGCTTCTACAGACATACCCATGAATCGTCGGCGGGCAAGTGCGTGACGTTCTGGCCCGACGCCGTCCTGCAAGTCGGCCAGTGGCGCGTATTCGTTCAACAAATAGTCGGATGTCTCGCCGAGCGCACGCGATGCATCTTTGGCCACTTCACGCAAGCGCTCCATTGGTGCGCCCTTCACTGTTGCGGCGCTTTCTACAAATTGCTCAAAAAATGCGGGCATGTTGCCCCGGCCAGCCCATGCTGCGAGTTGTTCGCTAGACGCAATCACTTGGCGTCGCTGAGCTAGCGCGCCACGTTGTGCGCCAAGCGCCCAAGACTCGCGCATTCCCGCAAATGAAAACGGAACTTTAGACATGCGCTCACAGATGACTTCCCAGTCGGCAGCGGTGTCTGTCGGCATCAAATCAAAAATTGATCTCGCTGCGTCTACGTCGCCAGCAATCACTCGAATCGATCGAAGATGCTCGTTCGCCGCATGTTCGAGGGCGCTTAACTCGAGCGACTCGCGTAATACTCCGGCGGCTAGGCGGTCGGCATCAACGGTTGTATCAAGCCCCTTGAGTGTTGCAAGTGTGTCTCGGTCGAGGGCGGCCCGAGCATCATGTCCGAATGGACTGAAGTCGGTCATTTCGTGGTCGTGTCCCGCGATTCCCATGTATGTGGCCGCTGCAGGGTCGAGGGCGGCTAGCTGGGTGATGTACTGGTCGGAGAGCTTGTAAACGGGTGAGGACATATACACACGATAGATGCTGGGCGCCTAGGACGCAGAAGGCCTAACTAGTGCGGTCGGGGCCGTGTCGGTCTACTTTTCCGATCACAATTTTCTTGTTAGCTGAATCAATATGCATATATATACGGATGAGTGATTGATTTTTGCCTCGGCGCAGATGCGCGCCAAGCAGCACAGGTTTGCCGTCGTATACAACGGTGTAATAACCGGCGTACTTTTGTGCCGTGTCCTCAGAGATATTCGCTGCGTAATCGAGGTTGTACTCGTCTCGCATGTACGAGCCCAGTCCGGCCGACGAAAACGCATTAGCGCGCCAGGCTTGCACCACTTTGTCCAGTTTGCGAAGGTCATTAAGAACGCGCTCCGGATTTGGTCCTTGTAGAACGTCTGCAGTTTTGAAAGCGGAATCCAAGAAAATCAAGTTGGTGCATTCCTTGAACGCTTTATGCACGGCATCAAGCACTGTCCGTGGAATGGCGCCAGGGGCCTTCCGATCAAGTTCGGCTTCCAAGTCGAGTTTTTGCAAGGTGATTGCGTCGAGGTTCTCACGCAAGCGCACATTGTCGGCCCTCATCGTGTCGATTTCGGATTCAAATTCTTCGATGTCATCGATGAGCGCATCATTCTGTTCGTCGGACTCAGCCAACAACTCGTCAAGCTGATCAATATGAAATCGGTGTTCTTCGATTTGCTGCTGCAGTATGTCGATGGTCTTCTTTAGCGTGGCGATATCGGCCCCAACCTGAGGTTCCGCAATCGCGGTTGGTGGTGATTGGCGCGACAACGATGCACGTGGGGGCGCCTGCAATGGCAGCTCTGGCTGCATTGATGATGCATCAAAAATCATTGCAGCGATCTGTTCGCGCTTTGGTTGCGAAGTGGTGAGGATGCTTGCCTGAACAGGTACTGGCCAAACAATAGTGATGTATTGTTCGCTCAGCATGGTGCTAGCGCAATAGGCATTAAACGCTTTAAGTGCATCCGGTGAATTGACATGCGCAATGTGTGCGATGCCAATTAAGTCATGTGCCAGTGCGCCGGTAAGTGAAGACTCGACGGTTTTCCCAAATGTGTACTCGACAATGATTGGCAAGCGGCGCGATAGAGCATCAAGCGAATCGGCGCCAAGGGCCTGCCCTTCATCCGCTGTATTGACTATGCGCACTGTCGGGGCCACACGGCGCTCTGCGTCGTAGACCTCAAGCAACCGCGACATTTCAACACCCAGCTGCAGCAGGGGCTTTGGTGGCGCCTCGACATGACGGCGCGGAACGATGGCGTCTTTGCCAGGCAATTGGCGAACCCGAATACCAAACACCAATTGCCCGCGATGTGGCGCAACGGTGATCGTTGTAGAGCGAAGTGCTCCTGTTTGTTTAAATGTCTCAGAAATCTCGACACGAAAGACTTCATCTTCGGGTGAATGACGAACTCGTACCCGCACGTTTGCAGGCATTCGATCGGCAGCGAAATGTCGCTGTAGCCAGGCCTGGATTACATCGACACTGGACTTACGGGTGTCCTCGGTCCACTTTTTGGTGGGCAAGCTCATCGCGTAGGTCGTAATCATGACCCCATCAACGCTAACGACAGCATCTATGGTTGCGAAGTGAGTTTTCGCGACATTTTTAGCCTCTGGTGCATCAGCCTGTCCTTCATGTTCACCATTCCTCAGGCTTTTCGCGTAGTCCGGCGCAACACAGTTGAAGGCATTTCTGTCTCGTCTCAATTACAAAATCTCAGCGGATCAATCTTGTGGGTGGTTTATGGTTTTGCGGCCGAAACCTATTTGGTGGTGCTTGCGAATGTCATGACCATCTGTGGTTTCGGTGTCGTCGTGTTGAAGCAAATTCAATTAGGTGCAGTCACATTTCGCAAGGCCTTTGTGGTCGAGGCATGTGTGATTGCGTTAGCGGTATCTGCTCTCGTCATTTCGCAAGACATCCTTGGTGTTCTTGCAGTGGTGGTGGGTGGAACGGGGATAGTGCCTCAAGTGGTGCGTGCCGCAAGAACGAGCCATCTTGTTGGTGTCTCGGTGGTTACCTTTGCAATGGTTGCGACAATGTCGGTCTCGTGGGGAATCTACGGACTAATGATTGACGACTGGTTTGTTGCATTGCCAAACGTAGG
>JNSL01000064.1_pt1 | contig 19134 bp, 18 predicted proteins | sample 210691 | NCBI WGS metagenome assembly JNSL01 (sample SAMN02808685, study PRJNA238866) | freshwater metagenome | biome: fresh water; feature: freshwater reservoir; material: water; isolation source: water column of the freshwater reservoir Embalse de Amadorio in Spain | place: Spain: Valencia ...
AATAACGACCGTCGAATAGACGAACAGACCAGCAACAATTGATGGAACTCCACTCATTGCCTGAACCAGGAATCTGATGAGTCCGGCAAAGCGGCCCTTGACCTCAACGATGTAAACGGCAGCAATGATTCCAAACGGCACGGAGATAACGGTGGCAACGAGAACCATCAGCATTGTTCCGACAATCGCGTGAGCGATTCCGCCGTATTGCAAATCGTCACCTGACGGAGTGATTCTCATGTCATCAGTGAGATACGAGGAGTGAAAAGCTTCAGAACCTTTTTGAAATACCGTGATGAAGATCGACAACCACGGAATTGTCACTGCTATGAATCCGACGGCAATTACTGCAGAGGCGATGCGATCTGCGACCACATTTGCACCTCGCTTAGCGTTAGCAAGCGCAACAAATACTGGGAAAAGGAAAGCCGTACCTACGAAGAGGCCCAGGAATCCGCTTAATCCTGTGACTTGGTTTATAGCTCCACCACATATCAGCGCTAGCGCGATGGCCAGCAGATTACGCATACCTGTGGCTTTTGAATTTCGCCAAGGCCGCGTAGGAACTGGTGGCATTGTCTCAATCACAACACTCATACAATTTTCCTCGACTTATTAACAATCATCGTTGCTCCAAAGTTCACGAGCAACGTCACGAGGAATAGAACAAGACCAGCTGCCATCAGTGCCTTCAGCTCATATTCAGTCGCTTCACCAAACTTTGTAGCAATGAGTGATGCGACATTACCGCCAGCACTCGCAAGGATTTTGAAGTTGACTTCGAAAACCAGATTCAGTGTTAGGTAAACAGCGACAGTCTCACCTAAGGCGCGACCAAGGCCCAACATTGTTCCGCCAACAAGGCCACTTCGCCCGAACGGAAGAACTACGGCACGCAGGGCTCCCCAACGAGTGCCACCAAGAGCTGATGCAGCGTCTATGAGTTCGCGCGGTGCTTGGCTGTATACCTCACGTGCAACTGATGTGATAATCGGAACAATCATGAGACCTAAGAGCAGTCCGGCAAGAAACGGTGAACGACCAAAGATTCCAGATGGAACATTAAAAATTGGAATCCAATCCAGATAGTTCTCGATTGTCTTCGACCAACCCTCGACCAAAGGTAGAAGCACTGCGTAACCCCAGATACCAAACACAACGGACGGCAACGCAGCCACTAGATCGAGGACAGAAACAAGAATTGTCTTCATCCATTTGGGAACGTAAAACTCAATTAGCAGTGCTGTCGCAACTGCGAATGGTACTGAGAGCACAACAGCGATGATGGCAGTGATCACTGACCCGAAAAGCATCGCGCCGATTCCAAGAATCGCTGTACTGGTGTCTTCGGGGTTACCAATATTCCACTTAGAGCCGGTGATGAAGGAGAAGCCAAAATCTCTGAAAATTTCAAAGCCCCGGTACAACAAAAATCCACCGATGGCCGCAAGAAGCACCATTGATACAAAAGCGCCTGCGGTTACTGACGACTGGAAGACCTTGTCTACCCGTGTGAGATTGTTTTCAATTGAACGTTTCTCAGGAGTCGTCGTTTGCACTAGGTAATGCTCGCAGAGCCTCGTGAACCCAAAACCACTACTTGATGAACACAAGGTGAACGAGGGGTCAGATTTTGGTGATTTTTCGCTAGTTCAAGCTGAGCGTGCGGGTTGCCAGGGCCTCGACGTCGCCCGGGTCGTGGGTGACCAGAATTGTGGCGCCAGCGAAGGTGGAGAGAAGTTCGGGCAGCAGATCGCGTAGGGCCGCACGAGACGCAATATCGACTGCTGACAATGGTTCATCAAGCAGCAACACACGTGGTTCTACAACAAGAGCGCGCGCAAGTGCGACGCGTTGACGTTCTCCCCCGCTGAGTTCATTTGGTCGTCGTGTTTCAAAAGATGACAATCCAACGCACGCGAGCAATGCAGCGGATCGACTGTGTGCTTCATCTTTAGCTACTCCGTGAGCACGAAGTCCGTATGCAACATTCGAAATCACATTCATGTGTGGGAAAAGTCGTAAGTCTTGGAATACAACAGCACACGTTCTGTTTTCTGGTGCAACCCATTGTTTTGAATCTGGTACGTCCCATGTGATGTTGTCTGACTGCAATTGTCCGCTACGAAGCGGAACAAGGCCAGCGATTGTGTGAATGATTGTTGATTTTCCTGAACCGTTTGGTCCGGTAATCGCCAATACTTCACCATCGGCAACGGAAAAGTTAAGTGTTCGCTCGAACTCTCCCCTGCCGATTATTCCTTGAAGAGAAATACTCATCGGCCAGCCATCCATCGATCACGCATCGCAGCTAACACGCCTACTGAAATGAAAATCAGAACTAACGACAACACCAATGACAAGCGGTAGTCAATAGAAACCAACTCATACACCGCCATTGGAAGCGTTTGCGTGCGGCCAGGGAAACTGCCAGCGAATGTTATTGAGGCTCCGAACTCACCCAAGGACCGCGCCCATGCAAGCGCAATGCCCGCGATGATGGCCGGACGTGCTGCTGGTAGCGCAATGGTGAAGAACACACGACTTGGTGATGCGCCCATTGTGCGGGCTGCTTCTTCTAACCCTTGGTCGCTTTGACGAAATGCAGCTTCAACTGCCAGAACTAGAAAAGGCATTGCCACAAACACTTGTGCCATCACAACGGCAGTTCGAGTGAATGGCAAAGAAACGTTGAACCAGTCGTAAAGATATTGCCCAAGAATTCCTTGACGTCCGAAGGCTGTAAGCAAGGCAATACCGCCAACTACCGGTGGCAAAACCATTGGGGTTATGCAGATAACCCTTAGAACAGATAGCCCTTTGGTGACGGATCGAGCCAGGAACCACGCAAGGGGCACACCAAAAAGACATGACAAAAGGGCAGCAATGATTGATGTCTGTAATGAGATCAATAAGGCATCCCTTGTTGACTTCTGGGACAACATGTCCCCAAGGTCAGACCATGGCACGCGGACAAATATGGAGACCAACGGAAGCGCAACAAAAATTGCAGCAACTGCTGCGATGATTTTCAACGAAGGCGAGACTCTCGGTTTCATCAGGGCGCTAGAAAACCGAACTTTGATTGCAGAGTTCCTGTGAAACCAGGACTGCTAACAAAATCAACAAACTGCTGAGTAACTTTTCGTGTGTTGAGTGCAGCAACGTAGTAACTGTTAGTGGCATTCGCATCTGCTGGAATCGAGACGCATATCGCGCGCTTATTTTTTTTCGCGTACACGCAATCACTGTGGTACACAATGCCAGCGTCAAGTTCGCCCATTTCAATCTTGCTGACCAGATCTTCTACAGATGGAGACTCCGTATCCGCAAGCGCTCTGCGCGTGGTTCCTGACTTTTGAAGTATCGAGTCTGCGAGGGCACCACAAGGTGCAGTAGCTACGCACAACCCAACTTTGATTCCTGGGTTGGAAGACTTTGACAGGTTTGCAAGGCTCGTTACATTGTCGGCGAATCGCGATGAATTGTTCACCATAATCTCGCCACTGTTCCTTGCGAACAGTGTTGTGTTTTCGGTGCGACCAGAATCTGAGACAGTATTCATTGTCTTTTCGCTGGCAGAGACAAACACATCAGCGGGAGAACCATTCACTATTTGTGCCGCAAGCGTGGCAGACGAGCCATAACTAAACGACACCTTGGTCACACATGGGTGATCTTTTAGAAATTGTTGTTCAGTATCGGCAAATACCGGAGCCATTGAACTCGCAGCCAAAATTACAAGAGATCCTTTTGTTGATTCATCAGGACACTGTGAAGCTTTCGGGGATGCGTTGTCGGCCGAGAAAGAACCACATGCCGACATGCCAATGAGAGACCCGAGAAGTAAAAGACGCAAACGCACCCTGTAATAGTAGTCAATATTTGACTACTTCGACAACGGCGGTAGAGTTTCCCTATGGCCCGCCAGGATGCTCAGTTAGCTCGCAATGTTGTGCTGACACTGGTCGTTCACACACCACGTCATGGGTGGGCGATTCATGAAGAACTATCCCCCACTGGCGATATTGGGCGGGCATGGACATTGTCTCGTCAATTGGTGTACCGAGCAATTGACACGTTGGTCGAAGATGGTTTGGTGAAGCGAGCAACACCCAAAGACGGAGGCGGTGGTGACAAAGTGATCATCTCCCCCACTGCGGCCGGCAAACGATCTGCGATTCAATGGTTGGACTCCCCCGTGACCCACTTACGTGATGTACGAACCGAGTTGGTGCTGAAAGTTATGTTACGAGAGAGAATGGAATTGCCCCTCGCTTCATTTCTAGAGGCGCAACACGAGATTTTTGATCCGTTGATTGCATCAATTAACAAAGATGCTTCAGGAACGCCTGTGAATCTGTGGCGTCGCGAGAGCGCAAACGCAGTGAAGCGTTACCTAAATCGTCTTGAACGAGATGTGAATTAGCCGCCAAGGTACGCGGCACGCACTGCTGGGTCTACCAGCAGGTCATTACCTGTACCGGTCTTCACCACGTAACCAGTTTCCAGTACATAGCCGCGATGCGCGGTACGAAGTGCTTGGGTTGCGTTTTGTTCCACCATCAACACAGAAATACCTTCAGAGTTGATCTGTTTCACAATGGAGAAAATCTGTGCAATCAGCATTGGGGCAAGACCCATCGAAGGCTCGTCGAGAAGCATCAGGCGTGGGCGACTCATCAGAGCGCGACCAATTGCGAGCATCTGCTGTTCACCACCTGACAATGTTCCGCCCAACTGAGTCATGCGCTCACCGAGGCGAGGAAACAAATGCACCACATGCTCGAGGTCTGCAGCTTTAGTGTCGCTCTTGTAGCCGCGAACGTACGTGCCCATTTCCAGGTTCTCACGAACTGTCATTCCAGGGAAAATGCCGCGACCTTCAGGGGCTTGGCAGATACCTAACTTCACACGATCATGCGAAGCCATGTTGGTGATGTCGATTCCTTCAAACAACACGCGGCCTTGTGCAACAGGGCGTACACCTGAAATGGTGCGCAACGTTGTTGTTTTGCCGGCACCGTTGGCGCCAATGAGCGAGACAATTTCGCCTTCATTCACATTGAAGGAGATGCCCTTAATGGCTTCAATCTTGCCGTAGAACACATGGAGATCTTGTACCTCAAGCAGCATCGTCTGGTACTCCCAAATAAGCAGCGATTACGTCTGGGTTGTCACGTACTTCATGTGGCAAACCTTCGGCAATCTTTCGACCAAAGTCAAGAACAGCAATGCGGTCACTAATTTTCATAACAACATTCATGTCATGTTCGATAAGCAACACTGTGTAACCTTGGTTGCGAATACTCAGAATGAGTTCGTTCAGTTCTTGCTTTTCTGCAGGGTTGAAACCAGCTGCAGGTTCGTCAAGACAGAGAAGCTTCGGATTAGTTCCGAGAGCACGAGCTATTTCAAGACGGCGCTGATGGCCGTATGGTAAATTACGTGCAGCGACTTCGGCGTATTCATCAATACCGATGAACTTCAATAGTTCATGAGCACGCTCACGGCTTTCAGACTCTTCACGACGGCTTCTCGGAATGCCGAGGATCGCACCGACCACGCTGGTCTTACTGTGCGCATCAACGCCCACCATGACGTTTTCAACCGCTGACATATCAGGAAAAAGACGAATGTTCTGGAAGGTACGTGCAATGCCGCGCTTGGTGATTTGGAAACGCTTGAGACCAAGCAATGACTTGTCATCAAATGTGACAGTGCCACTAGTTGGTGCATACACACCTGTGATCACGTTGAAGCATGTGGTCTTTCCGGCACCGTTCGGGCCGATGAGACCAAGGATCTCGCCCTTGTTGATATGAAGAGAAACATTGTCAAGAGCTGTAACGCCACCAAACTGCATGGTTACTTGATCAACACTGAGAAGAACTTCAGACATCTGATTCTCCCTTCTTGGCAATTCCTGCTGCTGCACCCCGACGAGGAATGATTCCCTGCGGACGGAAAACCATCACCAGCACCAGTACAACTCCGAATACAAAGTAACGACGTGTTGCGAAACCGCGGAAACGTTCAGGAATCCAGGCCACTAAGAAACCGCCCATGATGACGCCGTACATGCTGCCCGTACCGCCAAGAACAACAGCGGCGAGAAAGAGGATCGACAATTGCAGCTGGAAGTTGTCTGGGTTAATGAAACCAACTTTGGATGCATACAGCGAGCCGGCAATGCCGCCAATCGCTGCGCCAATTGCAAATGCCCACAACTTGAACTTAAAGGTGTCCACACCCATAAGTTCGGCTGCATCTTCATCTTCGCGAACAGCTGCCCATGCACGACCAACACGACTGTTTTCAAGACGAGTCAGAACAAAAATCACAATCAGGATGACCGTGAAGCCGAGATACCAATATGGTTTGGCATTGAGAACGCCGAATTCAAGCGGACCAAAACTCGGTGGGCGTGCAATCTTGCTGATTCCCCGAGGACCACCAAGCCAGTCTGAGTTGTTGGCGGTGATGCGAATGATTTCACCAAAACCGAGGGTGACGATAGCCAGATAGTCACCGCGTAATCGCAATGTGGGCGTGCCCAAGATAACGCCTGCGATCATGGCCATGATTACTGACAAAGGCAATGCAGCAATCCACGGCAGTGTGAATTGACCTGATGTGACTACTGCGGTTGTGTATGCACCCACTGCATAAAAGCCGACATACCCGAGGTCGAGCAAGCCGGCAAAGCCCACAACAACATTCAGTCCGAGTGCAACCAAGATAAACATCATGATTTGGTCGGTGAGAACGTTTTCAAAACTTGTACCGGGCGTATCAATGATCCAACCAAGGACTGGGACATCAGGCCAATACGGCGTGAGGTACAGCGCAGCGATTAGTAACGCGGACAACGACCACTTTGCTGGCCGTGGTAGTGCGCGAAAACGATTACCAAGTTGCAACTGTGGTGCAGTGCGTTGGCGGAAAGCATCAGTAAGGCTCATACGCGTGCCTTACCAAGTGATTCACCAAGAATTCCTGTTGGGCGGAACATCAAGACGGTCAACAACACAACAAATGCAATGACGTCTTTCCATTGACCACCAAAGATTGAGGATCCGTAGTTCTCGGCAAGACCAAGGACAATGCCCCCCAGTAATGCACCCTTAATGTTTCCGATTCCGCCCAGAACAGCGGCGGTAAAGCTTTTCACTCCCAAGAGGAAACCAATATTGAATCGAGTCTGGTCGTAGACCAATGTGAACATCATTGCTGCACCTCCGGCCATCGCCCCACCAAGAAGGAATGTAACCAAGATGACTGAGTTGACATTGACGCCGAGAATGCGTGCTGTTTCTGCATCTTGTGCAACAGCACGAATACCGCGACCAAGACGTGTGCGGTTTACGAATAGCAGCAACGACGTCATCATGAGAACTGCACCAACCGCAACAATGACGTAGTCAATACGTATATCTGCTCCGAGGAAGTTGAAGAGAACTTTCTTTTCCAAAACGCGAGGGGTTGTATAAACCGATCGCGCATCGGGGCCCCACGTTGCAACTGCTTCCGCCAATGCCATGGATGCACCGATTGCAGAAATGAGAAAAGCGAGACGAGGTGCTTGTCGACCACGGCGGAAAATGCGGACATACCCGTATGCAACCGGGCCAGTGACGACTGCCGAGATTGCAAGGTTCGTCATTATTTGGTCAGAGAAAAGAAAAGAGGCAACTAGACCAGTGAGGAAGGCAAGAACAACTGCGCCATATGCATCGCCGGCTCCGCGTAATGGTCGATACGCGGTGCGTTCAAGTACTACTGCACCGGCGCCAGAGACAACCATGGCAGCAATAGTGCTGCAGAGAAGAATTGCAACAAGGACAAACCCGCTGCGGTAGGGATAATCGCCATCTTCAAATAATGAGATGCCGAAAACGTTTGTAAGAGAAATGAGCACACCGAATGTGCCCACCATGAATATTTCGGAATGCGCGAAGTTAATAAGGCGAAGAACTCCGTACACCATGGTGTACCCGAGTGCGACAAGCGCGTAGATGAGCCCCAGCACAATGCCTGAGATAGTGAGGTCCCAGAAAGTTCTGTAAATCAGCCAATTGCTCATAATTTCCTATATTCGATTTGTTCCACGATATTGCAGTGGCGGCTGGGAACAAATTCCCAGCCGCCACGGGCAACGTTCTTAGATCGGATCTACCGACCTACGATCACTTGATGTCAGAGACGTAAGTGATCTTTCCGCCTTCAACCTTGTACATGTAGATGGTTGCTGCTTCAGTAGCTTCGCCATTTTCAGTGAACTTGATTTGCTTTGTGATACCAGCAGCGTCGTATGCATTTACTGCAGCCTGTACTGCTGCACGGTCCGTAGCGCCACCCTTGATGATATTGAGGAATACGTTTGCAGCGTCGTAGTACTCAGCACCGTAGGTGCCAGGAACTGCGTTGTACTTTGCGGTCCATGCAGCAACGAATGCTTCGTCGCCGTCTTTACATGGGCAAGCAATGAGTGCGCCTTCGGCAGCTGGGCCTGCAGCGTCTGCATAACCAGCCTGATCCTTAACACCGTCACCGAACACGAGTGTTGATGTAACACCAGCGTCACGAAGTTGTGTTGAAAGCTTTACTGCTTCACCGTAGTAACCACCAAAGAAGATGACTTCTGGGTTTGCGTCTTTCATCTTCGATACAGCAGCTGAGAAGTCAGCGGCCTTAGGATCGATTGAATCAGTTGCTTTTACAGTTGCGCCTGCAGCAGCTTTAACTGCGTCTGCAAGGCCCTTACCGTAGTCAGAAGCGTCATCGACGATTCCAACAGATGCTGGCTTCAATGTCTCTGAGATGTACTTAGCAATTGCTGGACCTTGAACTGCGTCGTTTGCAAGGATGCGGTGGAACACCTTGAATCCTGCATTCTGAAGTTCTGCGTTTGTTGCTGAACCGGTGATTGTTGCGAGGCCTGCCTCGTCGTACAACGGAAGAGCAGCCTTTGACTCACCAGAGAATCCTGGGCCAACAAGACCAAGGATTGTGGCGTCACTGACAACTGCCTGAGCAACTGCAGGTGCCTTTGCAGGGTCACCTTGTGTGTCGAAAGTTTTGAGAGTGACACAAGCGTCTGGGTTTGCAGCATTGAACTGATCAACTGCGAGCTGAGCACCCTGAAGCATTGGAGCTCCGAGGTTTGCGGCATCGCCAGTTTCTGGGAATTGCAAAGCGATGCTTGCAACTGGTGCGTCACAAGTGACTTCGGTTGATGCAGCGACAGTGGTGTCGGAAGCCGCATCGTCGGAACCGCCACAGGCGACTCCTACAAATGAGAGGCTGACGAGAACCGCACCGGCGCGTAGCAAGTTGGATTTCTTCATGGTTTTTTCTCCCCCTAGGAGATCGGTGACTAATGCCACTTGTACTGGGTAGTGGAACCAAACTATCGGCGAGTTTGACAAAAGGTCAAGGGAGCGAAAGACGTTCAGCCAGCTCCACGACATCCCTATAAGAGTTATAGAGGGGCGCAAAACCGAATCGCATCAGGTCCGGCGGGCGGAAATCAGCGACGATACCCTCGGCCGACATCTGGTCAACAAGGGCCTTTCCGCCCGTAAACCCAAGCGCCACATGGCTTCCACGAGATTCTGGGTCTCGAGGGGACGCCAAAGTAAAGCCAAGTGGCGCCAGATGTGAGTCAAAAAGGTCAATAAATAGCCCTGTGAGGCCGATGCTTTTGCCCCGAATATCAATCATTGAGACCTCCGAGAAAATTTCTAGGGCAGCTTCAAGGGATTTCATGCTCAAAACCGTGGTTGTACCCGTAAGGAAGCGGGAAACGCCCTCGGCTGGTCGAAATCCGAGTTCAAAGTCAAATGGGGCAGCATGAGCCCACCAACCGTGGAGTGGCTGGCCGGATTCGGCGAGCAGCCGTGGTGCCACATATATGAAGGCTGGGGCGCCTGGCCCGCCGTTCAGATATTTGTAACCACAGCCAACTGCAAAGTCGATATCCAACTTCGATGCATCGAACGGCACGGCGCCTGCTGTGTGAGCGAGATCCCACACCATCAACGCACCCTTCTGGTGCGCAGATGCCGTGATTGCTGGGGCATCAAGAATCTTCGCGCTTCGGTAATCAACATGTGTGGCAGTAACGACGGCAGTGCGCTCTGAGATTGCACCAATGATTTCGTCAGCAGTAACTGCGATCAATGTCATTCCGTGCTGATCAGCGACACTTTGAGCAATGTAAATATCCGTTGGGAAATTGTTGATGTCAATGACTATTTCTGTACGACCAGGACGAAGCGCAACTGCAGACATCAATGCTTTGTGCAAATTGATTGAAGTGTTGTCACAACTAATCACAGAGTCTTGTGCTGCACCAATGAGTGGGGCAATCAAGTTGCCAACACGCTGCGGCATCGCAAGCCAATCTTCATTCCACGAACGAATCAGGCGTTCGCGCCATTCAACTTCAATTGTGTGATGTAGCACTTTGCGTGATCGCAGCGTTAGAGGCCCAAGAGAATTGCCATCGAAGTATCTGACATCTGGCGGAATATCAAACTGTGCGCGTAGAGGCGCTAATTCGTCTTGCGCATCAAGGCTCCGTGCTAGTTCTTTTGCGTCAGTGAAATTCACGATGCTTCTTTCAGTAACTGTGCGAGAGTCCAGTCTCCCACCAATGTGCCGCGACGCAACAAATCGTACGGCAGGTTGAAATGATCACGATTAGTGACCACCATTGTTTCTGTAGTGGTTCCGCTTATTTGCAGGTGATCCGCATATTCAGCATTCTGGCGAATGAATTCCGATGATTCTGATTCACCAACAGCACACAGCGCCTGCGAAAGTCCGTGTGTGGGGGCAAGCAACTGTGGGCTAATGGCAGCAGCTGATTCTGGCGTGAGATGTAGCGGATCATTGGTCTCAGTCACAACTAATGGGCGTAGGTCATATATGCCACTGAGTAAAACAACGCCGGACAATTTCGATGCAATGGCATATTCGCGCGCACACATTGCAGCTAAGTGCGCACCAGCACTGCACCCAGCAAGCACTACATGTATTGGTTGTAATTCTGCAATGGTTTTTTCAACATCAGTAATGCATTCTTCAATGATGTCGGGGACTGTGGCATACGGTGCCAATGTGTATTCCACGGCATGAAGCGAAATGCCTTCCGCAATTGCGTCCACAGCGTTGAACAAGGAATCAGCCGCAGATAACCGTTGCCAATATCCACCATGTATGTAGATCAGTAATGGGCGATGGGGTTGTCGTAAAGCGCGGGCGTCATGCGGCGAACTGAGTTCGTGATACTCAGCAAGGTATTCATCAAGTGGACGAAGGGCATGGCGCGAAGGCGAATACTCATGATCAACTTCAGCATCTGTTGCCGATTGCCAGTTAAACGGAATACTCACTGCAGAGGTCGAGTGCCCGCGATGGTGGTGCGGTGCAATTCTCGGCGGAACCCGGCGTAATCATTCAGTGCATAGTGCTGGGTTGAACGGTTGTCCCAGATAGCCAGATCTCCATTGCTCCATTTATGCCGCACAGTGAATTTCGCATCGGTTGTATGTAGATGCAACCAATCCATGAGACGCAATTTCTCAATCTCGTCTGCGATGCCTGTGAGGTCACGAACATACGCACGGTTGTAAAAGAGCACTAACTTTTCGGTCTCCGGATGAGTCGTGATCAGCGGGTGAATCTCAGTGTCGTTCGCGGTTTCATCGCACACAATATTCATACTGGAAAGTCCGGAATGAATCGCTTGCATCTTCGGTGAATATGCGTCGCGAGCGGTGTGTATTGCAGCAAGGTGAGAGAACTGTTCCTTATACGCATCTGACAAAGCGTTGTACGCAGCTGTCATTGATGACCACAGCGTGTCTCCCCCATACGGTGGAATATCAAGCGCATGGAGAACGGTGAATGACGGTGGCGCTGGTTGAAAACTGAAGTCGCTATGCCATGCACCACCGAAGTTGAATGCATTGCCGTCCTTAGCTTCTTTCAAAACTTTGATGACTTCAGGGTGGTCAGGGCTTGGTTCGATAAAAGGAGACTCAGCTGCCGGTCCGAGGCGATGAGAAAAATCCACTTGATCGAGTGGCGTCAACGCCTGATTCGGGATGATGATCACTTCATGTTCACACGCCACTTCCCGCAACGCTTCCAATTGTGAATCAGTGAGAACCTTCACATCGTCCACGTAAACCGTGGCACCCAGAACTCCTGTTAAACGCTCTACCCGCATGGCTCTACCGTAGAGCACGAGAGACCAATAGAGATTCAGCGTGGTGTTTTGTGGCAACATCAATACGTGGCGTTTAGAGATGGTGACGGATGGGTGCTGTGCACCAGGTGTCAATCTCGCCATTGGGGACTCCATGGTGCAGCCGGACTATTGCTAGTGCGCACCGACCTTGAGACCCCGTGTGTTCTTCTGCAATTGCGAGCTGCATGGACCCATGGCGGAGGCACCTGGGCACTGCCAGGTGGTGCACTTGATTCCCATGAAGACTCGGTTACGGCTGCTGCTTGAATTCAAGGCAGTCTTTTCTGACGACCACGGCAACTGGCGATACGACACTGTGATCGCCCACACCACAACTGATGCAGGTGCATACGAAGCGAACGCTGAGTCTGACGATTTGCGATGGGTGCCCGTTGACGAAGTGGGCCTCTTTGATCTTCATCCGGGCTTACGTAATACGTGGCCTGTTTTGATTGATCATGTAAAAACTTCCCTGCAGAACTAATTCGCCATGCGCAAAAGAACTCTGTACTTGCTTCAAGCCACGACTGCCTTAGGGGGCATGGGCTACGGCGTCATGTTTACGGTGCTTGATGATTTCCGCGACAAGTATGGAATCACCGAAGCACAACTAGGCATCATTGTCGGAGTCGGATTCCTTACAGGGTTTCTGTCACAAATTCTGTTCGCCCCGCTGGCAGACAAGGGCCATGCAAAGAAACTTGTGATGACCGGCATAGCAATTGAAATAGTTGGAACATTGTTTATGGCGTTCGGCCAAGCATTTCTTCCTCTGATAATCGGACGATTGCTTGCAGGTTTCGGAGTTGGCATTTCCGAGCCTGCATTACGACGCATTCTGATTTTGTCTGACCCTGAACGAATGGGGCAAAACCTTGGACTAATAGTCAGCGCCAGTGTTGCTGGCTTCACAGCTGGCCCCATCGTGTCTGCTCTCACTGCAGACACGCTAGGAATTGCTGCACCATTCTTGATAGTCGCGGTGCTGCTAGTTTTTGTTGCTTACGGGTTATTCAATTTGCAATTTCAAGAAGCAAACATTGAAGACGCACCAACGCAGAGGTTAGCTTTCGACATGTTGCGCATACGGCCACTCGCTGGCGCAATCGTGATTGGCCTTGCTCTCTTCGCAATGATCGGCACATTCGACGCAGTGTGGTCAGTCATGATGGACGACATGGAGGCACCCACATGGGTGGCAAACGTTGGAATCAGTTTGTTTGCACTCCCGATGATCTTCCTGGCGCCGCGTGGTGGCCGACTAACGCAAAAAGTTGGACCATTCAAAGCAAGCATGACGGGGTTATCAATTGGCGCTGTTTGTCTTGTGATGTACGGAACACTGTGGTCGCCCTACCCCATGCTCGCTATCGGAATCATTCATGGCGTCGTCGATGGACTCACAATTACCGGCGGCTCTGCAGCAGTTGCATTGGTAGCACCGCGTGAGCGTCTTGCTTCAGCACAGGGTTTATACGGCGGACTTCAAACCTTGACTGGCGGAATCGCGGCAGTATTAGCCGGTACTGCCTACGGAATAATTGGAAGAGCGACCTTTATTTGGTGCGCCGGTGCAATGTTGCTATTCATTGCAATCGGTTCCTGGCTTGCAAAAGACAGCCTGCACATCACGGGTTCTGACAACCCCATTAATGCGTAACTAGCGCACTGCTTGAATTGCTGACCACACGTTGAAAGATGTGCACGGCATATCAATGTGCGTGACACCCAAATGGCTTACAGCATTCACTACTGCGTTATGAACTGCTGGAGTCGATCCGATAGTTCCGGCTTCACCAATTCCCTTTGCACCCAATGGGTTGCGAGGAGTTGGTGTTTCCATCGGAACGCGTTCGAAACTTGGCAATTCTGCAGCGGAGATAAATCCGTAATCAGCCAGGTTCGATGTGATGGGGTTGCCATCAGGGTCGTACGCAATGACTTCAAGAAGTGCTTGCGCAACACCCTGAGCGATTCCGCCGTGTACCTGACCATCAACCAACAACGGGTTAATGATTGTTCCTGCATCGTCGCATGCAATATGACGTGCAACAACAACTGAGCCAGTTTCTACATCTACTTCAACAACACATACGTGTGTACCGAATGGGAATGTTGCACCTTCAGGTACATAATCCACTTCAGCTTCCAACGGTGCATCAATTTCGATCATCAGCTCAGCCCATGTACGCGCAGGTGTCGGTGAACCCTTTACATGAAACGCTCCGCGAACCGTGTCGATGATGACGTCTTCCACTGCTGCTTCCAAAAGATCTGCAGCACGTTGACGAGCTTTTTCAATTACTGATTCAGCAGCTAACTTGGCTGCACTTCCACCAACTTGTAGCGAACGTGAACCACCGGTGCCGCCACCTCTGTCAACATCGTCTGTGTCGCCAAATCGGAACTCAATCTTGTCCATTGGGATGCCCGTGGTTTCTGAAACGATCATTGCCCATGCAGTGTGATGGCCTTGACCGTGAGAGCTTGAACCAGTACGAACAATGGCACCACCATCAGCTTTGATTTCGACAGAGCCGTAGTCGCCTGAGCCCATGGGGTTTGTTGTCTCTACATACGATGCGATGCCAATACCAATTTGCACCAGATCATTACTGTCACGGCGCTTCTTTTGTTCAACAAGTAGTTGGTCGTAGCCAGCAGCATTCAGTGCAAGTTCAAGCGCTGCTGCATATTCACCAGAGTCATACTTGGCACCCATAGATGTGGTGAGCGGGAAATCTGATGGTGCGATGTAGTTACGACGTCGCACTTCAGCTGGATCAATGCCACAGACACGTGCAAACTCATCAATTGTGCGTTCAATTGCAGCAGTAGCTTCAGGGCGACCAGCACCTCGGTATGCAACTGTTGGAGTCGTGTTAGTAACAACAGAGTGTGATTCGAACTGCACATTGGCGATGTCGTACACGCCGCCAGCCATCATGCGAGTCATGTATGGCAACACAGCACCGGCGCGTGCATATGCACCTGCGTCTTGCAACAGATCTAACCGATATGCAGTGATGCGACCATCGCGGGTACCACCCATGCGAGTGCGCTGACGTTGTGCACGACCGTGGCCCATTGCCAACATGTTTTCGGTACGAGATTCGGTCCAGCGAACAGGGACTCCGAGTTTGCGTGTTGCCCAACCCACAAGAATCTCTTCAGGGTAGACACCAGATTTTGCACCAAAGCCACCACCAACATCTGGCGTAATGACGCGAACTTGTGACTTATCGAGACCAAAAACTTCAGCTAAACCATCACGCGCACCGTGTGCACCTTGACTACATGCCCACTGCGTTAGACGTGTGCCATCCCATGTTGAGACGCATGAGCGCACTTCCATTGGTGCAGGAGCAACACGTTGGTTTTCAATGACCAGATCAACAACTACTTCGCAATCGGCGAAAATATCGTCGTTGTTGCGTGCAGCAAATGTTAGGACCACATTGGTCTCGGCCTCAGGATGCAGCAACACTCGGTTTGAGAATGAATCGTCCATGTCAAGAACTGCCTCAAGTGGCTCGTAATCAACAATCACAGTTTCAGCAGCATCAACACCAGATGTCTTGTCTTCACTGACAACGATGGCAACAAGATCACCCACATAGCGAACTGTGTCTATTGCCAAATATGGGAACAGCATTGCCTTGTTCATCATGCCGTTGGCTGGTCCAGCTGGCGCGATATCAATGTCTGCTGCTGTCCACACGGCACGAATTCCTGGCATTGTGAGCGCCTCTGAGGCATCAATGCTGAGTAGTCGCGCATGCGCCATTGATGAACGAACAAAGGTGAGGTGCAATGCACCTGGCATTGGCAAGTTGGCGATGTATGTACCTTCGCCAGTTAAAAACCGCGGGTCTTCAATGCGAACAACTCGAGTACCGAGAATGCTCATGCTGTCCAACCGCCGTCAACAACAAACTCTGATCCGGTGGAATACGCGCTGTCATCACTACCGAGATACAGCGCAAGACGCGCAACGTGAATGGGTTCAGCTTCGTAGCCAAGTGGGATACGTGTACGCACTGCTTCACGAACACCTTCGCCTGCAGCATCAAATGTTTGCAACATCGGGGTATCGATGATTCCAGGATGAATTGAGTTCACACGAACACCGAAGGGTGCAAGTTCTTTGGCGACACCTTTTGTCATGCCGCGTACTGCCCACTTACTTGCGCCATATGCAAGGAAACCAGGTGTGCCACTAAGGCCAGCAACAGATGAAATGTTGACAATGCTTCCCTTGCCGCGATTCACCATATGTGGAGCAACTGATTTCATGCCAAGGAAAACGCCGGTGACATTGATGTCCATTGTGCGAGTGAATGCAGGAAGTGTTGTGTCAAGAACTGAACCACGTTCAAAAATTCCAGCATTGTTGACAAGAATGTCGATCTGGCCATATGTCTCAAGTACGGAGGCAACGACTGCGTTCCAGTCATCTTCGCTGGTGACGTCATGATGCAAGAAGACACACTTGGAACCATCTGGTGAGAGACGCTTAGCGGTCTCTTGTCCTACAGAATCCAAAACGTCACTAATGACGACTCGGGCTCCTTCATCGATAAAGAGTTGCGCTTCAGACGCCCCCATTCCACGTGCTCCACCAGTAATTAGTGCGACTTTGCCTTCAAGACGAGATTTTCCCATAACGGAAATAGTACTCGCCGACTTGTCCAAGCCTTTAGTGAACGATTCCAGCCTTGTCGTCCGAGCGAATCTGCAGAACCAGTCTCACTGCCACCACTATTAACAGTGAGGCAAACAGCACGTTTGAGACCGAGTCAGACATTCGCGCTGAGATCCAGCCACCGACAATGGCCGAAGGAATTCCGGAGAGTCCTACAGTGGCTGCTGCCCGCAAGTCAACATTCTTCTTTGTTCGATTTCGAAACGTTCCCATGATTGATGTGGGAATGATGACAAAAACTGATGTTCCTTTTGCCATGGCTGCAGGCATGTGCAACAACATCATCATCGCTGGCACCATGATGACTCCCCCGCCAACGCCAAGTAACCCAGCAAGAATTCCAGTCGCAACACCAATCGCTATTAAGGCAACAATGCTGCCAATCGTCAAAACACCGCGAGTTCCAGATTCGATCGGGAGGAAAAGTCGTACAGCTGTCACCAGAAGAATTCCGGCAAAGGCAATCGCCAGAACCCGGTGCGGCAAGATGTGAAGCAACTTGGTGCCAAGAACCGCTCCAACAAGTGCACCTGCGGCAAGACATAAGCCAACGCGCCAATCAACGTGATCATGACTCCAGTACGAAACCAGTGATGCAGCTGAAATTGGGAGCACTGCAGCCAATGAAGTGCCATGGGCGATGCGCTGATCCATCTTTGCAATGAGCACCAAACCAGGCACAATAAGGATTCCCCCGCCAACGCCAAACATTCCCGACAAGAAACCAGCGGCAATTCCCACAAGGGCTACGGTGAGTAATGGTGTTGCTTGTGGCGGTTGAATTGAACTTGATTGAGGCTGCGACATTGATATCTCCTCATAGATATTCGCACATCTCGGTTCATTTCGTAAGTTTCTCAGAATGAGGAACAGGCCCTATTTTCTGGGGCTGCTAATTGCGTCAGTATTTCTCACTGCATGCGCCGCATTCTCAACGAAATCTCCGACCACAATCTCAACGACTGAATCACTGGTGTCACAGATTGCTTCGCACTGCACAGACTTGGATGCGCCCGAACTAGGTGAAGGAAAAATGTGCGTTGACAATGGTTTCAGAATCAAAGCCGATGATTTCTCATTCTCTAATTGGGGTCGATCTACCGAAGCCGATGCCAATGTAACCATTCAAACTCTGATTGATCTCTTTGGCCACAGTGCAGTCTGTGTCGATGGACCTTCAACCGAATGTGTTATTCGGCCGACAACTGTGCAGAAGCTTGAAGAATGGAATAACGCGCTTGCGGGCGGAAGATGTGAGGGTCTAGCAACACTGAGTACTCGCTTTCTCTTGAAACTCGATGACCCAACTACGTTCAAACCCAATGCAACTCGCGTGGCTGATTTACAACGCGGGAATCAATTACTTGATTCCTCAATTGTCTATTGGTGGGCAACACAATTTCTTACCGAGGTTTCCGACCGAGCAGCAATTTCTCGCACGAAATCACCTTTGCAATTGGTCGATGACTTAATCCAGGGCTTGGCTAATGGTGTTGGCTACACCGTCGGGTTGTATTTCGGATCCTCTGGTCATGCTGTTACTCCATTTGCAGTGACTCACCGAGGAGAAGACTTCATCATCCACGTATACGACAACAATTTCCCCGGTGTTCGCAAGGAGATAGTTGTTAATGGAACCACAAACGCGTGGAACTATGCAGCAGCACGTGCACAGCCCGACGGAAACAGTATTGATTGGACTGGCACTACAGGCACTTTGGAGCTCACGCCTATGTCGTCTCGCAAGGGGCCATTCAAATGTTCCTTTTGTTCAACCTCTACAACCACAACAGATACCGTGCTCACAATTGCGTCACGTGATCCAGCCGCTGCCGGCTACACCTTCATTACAACTCGCGATGGACAACGTATTGAAGCGTCACCGGATTCAGTGATCAACACAATTTCGGGTTCCACCTATGCCGTCAGTAAGGGCCTCGGCGGTGGACTTGTAACCATTCATATCCCGAACACTGTTACTGATTTTGATATCGAAATGCGTCGAGGCTCATCCGTTATTCCAGCAGCTGACGTGGTGGTTGCAATTCAACGCCCAATGGCGGCGAAAATTCAAGTCTCTGGCGATCTCGCCCACACTGTTGTCGGTTCTTCATCAACGGGTACAACGTTGATTGCAGTGCGTTCTGATTCCACCTCAGTATCTGCG
>JNSL01000065.1_pt1 | contig 19110 bp, 25 predicted proteins | sample 210691 | NCBI WGS metagenome assembly JNSL01 (sample SAMN02808685, study PRJNA238866) | freshwater metagenome | biome: fresh water; feature: freshwater reservoir; material: water; isolation source: water column of the freshwater reservoir Embalse de Amadorio in Spain | place: Spain: Valencia ...
AATTATTCTGTTGTAGCCTTTTTACATGCGCAGACTGGCACTTCTTATCGCTTTAATGCTTCCTCTTTCAATTTTGCCTGCACAGGCTCACCAGCCAGTTGTGTTGCTCGGTAGCGACAGCACAGCTGCACGTGGGCCGCTGTTAGAAGATGGCACTGTCTCCTTTGCAATTACCGCATCGTTTGCAAAGGCTGGCGAAAGAAAAGGATTTCGTGCCAACTTCAAAGCTGGAGACAATCTTGAAGTGCAGTATTTGATTATTGATCGGCGACCAGAGAATAAGCTAAAGAATAATCAATTGCCGACCCTTGTGATTACTTCGCCAGCCGGAAAACGAACCACACTGTCATTTACTGAGCGCACAAAATTCTTTGAGACATATGGAAAAACAAATTATCTCTACCTTTCGCGACTTTCTGCTACCGCTGAGGCAGGGATTTATTCTTTCTTGATTACCGCTCGCGGAAAGTCTGCGATCACTGTTGCAGTGGGTGATCGCGAAGTTCCAGGTAACGTTATTCGCGGAGTTGCAACACCGACAGCTACACCGACAGCCACACCACAATCAACTACAACGTCTGTAGCTACACCAACTCCGACTCCAACAGTTACGCAGAGTGGTTACACAATGGCCGATGTTCGTGCGAATTCAACCCGAGCTAAATGCTGGACTGTAATTGACAAGAAAGTTTATGACCTGACAAATTGGATATCTGCTCACCCAGGTCGAGAGGCCCCTATTCTGTTTTTGTGTGGCAAAGATGGAACCAATTCATTCAAGGCTCAACATGCGAACGAGAGTAACCCGATGGCGCGCCTTGCTTCATACCTGCTCGGTCCTCTTTCCCCGTGAAGGCATGGATAGAAATTAAGTCCTAAGCTCCTTTGAAAATGAGTGTGCACGGCCTACCCTTAGATATGGCTAAAGACAAGGAAGCAGTCACCACGGAGCGAATTGAGACATCAATCGTTCCGCTTAAATACATTGACATGATTGAGGATGTATTCCACGCAGTACTTGCTCTTGCACTTCTTGTGATTGGAATTGGTGCTTTTTTCTACAGTATTGAGCGTCTGATCACCACAGCACCCTTCTTCCCCAATGGAATGATTCAGGGCGTCAATGACATTCTCTTTATCGTCATTATTTTAGAAATTCTTCGTACAGTGATCTCGCGCTTTACTGATGGCGTTTACCAACTAGATAAATTCCTCATTATTGGCGTGATTGCAGCCGTTCGTCATATTCTCACCGTAGGTGCATCAGTCACGCTTGAATCTGGCAAGTCAGATACAGCCTTTGAGCGAGCAATTGTTGAAATGGGACTCAACGCTTTAATCGTCGTAGCGCTCGTTTTGGCCATCTTTATGTCAAAGAGTGCGCACCGTAAAAAGGTTTAGCCTTACTCGAAATCCCCACCGCGCCCAGTAATTCTGGGTTTCTTTTTGCGCGGTCGGTCAAATCGAGTGGCGACAACGAGCATCACTACTGCGTATACCGCGATGATAATGATTTCAATTGGCATCAATTAGCCCAGTACGGTCCAAGTGACGAGTGCGAACATAGCAATATCAAAAGCGATAATCGCAATGGCTGAGAGTGAGAGAAGCCCACGAGATTCAGCGATCTTGCTTGCAAGTGCAGATGGCTTATCAACTTTACGAAGATCGAGTAAAAGCGCTTCACCCTCGCGGATAGCGGCATATTGACTGATTGTTGCAAGAAATCCAGTGACGGCTGCAACTCCGAGGGCCAAGAACCGCACAGAATCAGATGCACCTTCAAATTTATCAAACGCGGCAACAACAACAATTGCAATAAGAACTAGTGCGGGGGCCACCTGTGAAGTGATGATTTGTGATCTCATCTCATTCCACTGCTTAATTAGAGCTTTTTCATCCATATCAAAATCCTTTGTTCGCAGATCAATCCCCAATGGATCACGTAAAGGCTAGAGCCTGAAGTGGGGGATTTCTACCTCAAAATGTGAGTTTCGCTTAGGCAGTCGGGGTACAGAGTAATTTTCCGCTAATTCTGGCGGCGATCACTTCACTATTTTGCCAGCGGTAGTGGCAGCATCAAGAGCCCACCGTGGATTCCGTAACATTGCTCTAGCAAGAAATACTGCATCGGCCTCACCAGTTGCAACGATATGTTCGGCCTGCTCTGCCTCAGTGATCATCCCGACTGCAGCAGTTGCTATCCCAGCTTCTGTTTTGATGGCTGTTGCAAATGGAACTTGGAATCCTGGCTTAGGTTCAATCTTTGCATTATGAACGGCACCACCACTTGAAACATCGATGAGATCTACGCCGAGTCCCTTGAGCTTGGTGCACAGTTCAACAGAATCAATAGGATTCCACCCTGAATCAACCCAATCGGTGGCAGAGATTCGGACAAAGAGTGGGGTCTGATCACCAATCACGGCGCGAACAGCTGTTGTTACCTCGAGCAAGAAACGGGTGCGATTTTCAAAACTACCGCCATATTCATCAGTGCGTTCATTCATAATGGGGGAGTAGAACTGGTGGAGCAAGTATCCGTGTGCAGCGTGAATTTCAATGACATCAAAACCAACAGCGACTGCGCGTTGAGCAGCTGCTGCAAAATCAGCAACGAGTCCTGCAATTTCTTGCTGTGTTAATTCGCGTGGAACTGGATACCCGTCGAAAGCAGTAGCCGATGATGAGACTGCTTGCCAACCGCCTTCATTAACAGAAGCGATGCGGTGGTCAGATGATGGAAGCATGGTTGATGCTTTACGTCCTGCGTGAGCCAACTGAATTCCAACTTTCACGCCATATGAATGCGCAAATTTAATAATCGGAGCAAAAGCTTCTGCATGGGCCTGATCTTCAATTGATGGACAACCGATAGAGATTCGCCCTTCCGGAACAACACCAGTTGCTTCAACCATAATCAACCCGGGGCCACCTGTTGCAAATGCGCCAAGGTGCACCTGATGCCACGTGCCTACAAAGCCATCGGTTGCCATGTACTGACACATAGGTGAGACCCAGATGCGATTACTGAAGGTCGTTCCGCGGATAGATAAAGGGCTGAATAGAGTGCTCATGGTGCGATATTACGGCATCTGCCAATAGATTATCCCGGTGAGCAAGGTCAACGGTCTTCGCCTAGCGTCTCATTTTGGACCAACCGTAATCGTCACCACTATTTCTCTAACCCTCTCCTTTTTCTATACATCATGGCAGAACGCAATCATGATCGCTTTCGGAGTAGCGCTAGGGCAATTAGTTGTTGGTTGGAGCAATGATCTCTATGACTATGCAGATGACCTCAAGCATCAACGGATGAATAAACCTCTAGTGAAAGGAACCATCACTCGAGAGCTATTAATGCGCTGTCTTATCATTATGGTTCCACTTTCTTTTCTTGCAAATCTCCTTGGACCACTAGGTATTAATGGCGGACTGGTCTATATGTTTGGTATCGCATGTGGTGTTGCTTATAACTTGTATTTTAAATTCAACATCTTCTCACCCCTACCTTATGCGCTGGCTTTTGCCGCCCTTCCATCATCAATTGTGATCGCGCAAGAGCAAACACCGCCGGTGTGGATGTGGCTAGGAGGAGCACTCTTTGGAGTTGCTGCACACTTTGTAAATGTCTTAAAAGATATTGATGAAGATCAGATCAGTGGAATTGGCGGCCTACCGCAGCGTTTGGGAATGCGAAACTCGATTATCTCTGCCGTTGTGCTGATTGGCCTTGGCGTATTCGTTCTCATTGCCCTTCTCTAACTCTTTCCTCGACTAGAAGGTGAGAATCTGTCACACTGGGTTTCACCCAAGGTTCGAGGAATAAAGCCATGAAAAATGTTCGTAAAGCGGGGCAGGTACTTCTCGGTGCTGCGCTGATGTATGCAGGCATTACTCACTTGACGACGAGCCGAACTGAATTTCAAGCACAAGTTCCGACGTGGGTTCCACTCTCGGCAGATTTCGTCGTACTTGCATCAGGGGTGGTCGAGATTTGTTTAGGTATTGCCCTCATATCGCTGCAGTATCGACGATATGTGGGGTGGACCACCGCGGCATTCTTTGTGGCAATTTTCCCTGGAAATATCTCGCAGTATGTAAATGGAATCGATGCATTTGGATTAGATACGGATCAAGCGCGTCTCATTCGATTGTTCTTCCAGCCACTTCTAGTGCTCTGGGCGCTGTGGGCAAGCGGTATCTTCCCGCGAAAAGGAAGAAAGCGACCAATCTTTAGGCGTTAAGGGCTACCAGGAATTAGAGAGATTTTGGCGGCTTACTTTTAGATTCTTTCTTTGTTGTAAAAGCAAAAATAGCAAGACCAACCACAAGAGCACCGGCACCGACTCCGTAGGAGATGACATCGCCCGAGCGATCTGCATCAACAAAAACACCAACAAAAACAACGGCGATGATTGCAACGACTACGCCGATTAATTTTGACTTCAAGTCATCGAGGTCATAGACACGAAGCCAGAGCGGAACAGGTAATTCGTCATCGATGAAGAGTTCATAAAGTCCATAACCGATTACAAGTAAAACCGTACCGAGCAGGATTGCATCGACTGCGGTGAGAACGGCAACGATTGATTCCTTGAGGGACGATTCATTCGAGACCGCATCGATAAGAACGGTGATCATCTCGATTGATCCTTGTGCCATAAGTAGTAGAGCGCCAATAATTGATGCCAGCGCAGGAACGATTACTGCATATCGAGTCAGGCCAAGAATCGTCTTCATGGGCGATATTCTAACGTGAAGAGTTGTGATTACGGCCAAGACGCTCGCTTTGGTTCAGCGTTGAAACTACGCTAGCGGTATGCGCGAACGACTCATCTCCACCGTTCTTTCCATTTCTCTCATCATCATTTCGGTGTCGATGGCTCCGACTGCCCAAGCAGATAACCTCGCCCCATGTCGCATTAAAGCCTCAGAACGGCAGACACTTTCCTTGGGATTTCCAGTTCGAGATGAGCGATTAGCAAAAGTTTCTAAGCCTAAAATTCTTGTCGTACCTTTTCAACTCAAAGATAACCCAGATTTCAAATTCACAGATGCAATGAAAAAAGATTACTTATATGCGGAAGAGTATCTATCATTTCTCTCAGGAAATGTCTCAACAGTTGAATTTGTCTTTGCGGACACAATTAAGACTGATTTTACAAATCTGACCATGGAAACCCTTAAGGTAAATCAACACACGGGCAATTCAAAACGGGATGAATCAATTTCAACATGGGGTTTCGTTCGAAAAATGGTCACTGACTATGATTCACAGTTAGATTTTTCTGGAATTAGTGGCGTGATTTTGCATGGCTCTTCAACCAGCTCCAATAGTTTTATAGCCGAAGCCATGACCTATCGGAAAGATTTACAAGACTTCTATTTCCGGCCATTGGTGACAAATGAAGGACCGATAATGAACGCGGTCTTATTTGATAAAGCTGAAACTTCGAAGACTATTGCTCATGAAGTCTTGCATCTCTACGGATTAACGGACCTTTATGGAAGCGCGACTGCCCCTGGGAGATTAAGTCTTATGGCAGGTGATCAGCTGAGCTTGCTCACCTACGAAAAGTGGATCCTAGGTTGGCTACCTGACGCAGCGGTTCAATGTCTGGCAACTCTTCCGGATAATCGAATTCAACGGCTCACCTTAGATCTTAAAAAAGAAGGACAAGTGTTTATCTCGAGAACAGCGAAGGGAACCATTCTTATGGTGGAAACTTCTACTTTCAAGAAAAGGTTATATCTGGCCTTCTACTCTCTCGATAACGAAATGCGTCCACCGATCAGCTTGTTTGCAAATAGCGTTAATGGATTGGGCAGAGAAGGGCTCCCATTAGAGAGTGTCGTTGCAATCGGGGTAGAACTGGAAGGACCAGAAGTTTCACTCTTGGTTAGCAACATACAAAATTCGACCCTGACCGTTGACCTAATCCCGGCCAGCATGAAAGGTTCTCTCGAGCAGAGCGAGTTAAAGAGCACGAGTCAACTTAATTTGAAGGCAGCGATCGCCGCTTCTGAAGCGAAAACTACAGAGCCAGCACCTGCCAAAGTAGATGAAGTTAAACCAGCAGCTAAGAAGGTATCTATCAATTGCCAAAAAGGTAAGAAGATAATCAAAGTCACTTCAGTAAATCCAAAGTGTCCTGCTGGGTATAGGAAGAAGTAACTGCCAATTGGAGAATAAGAGCAGCATCGGAAAGCTCTTCGCAGGTCGCCCAGCGCAAGGACCACTGGTGAACGGCCTAAATACTGTTGAGGCCGTCTTAAAAGAGGTAAACTTATTAAAGCCAGCTAGTCTTAGCCATATAACAAGACCATCACGTTGGTAAAGGGGAAAATCATGGGCGCTTGCGGCTGCGGATACACAACAGATCCAGAGAAGAATTGCAACGGAACACATAAAGTTGTTAAGGCTGTGAAAGAAGACATCATCGCAAAGCTTGAAGCCGAAGGCTTCGCTGATGCGGCTGAGCACCTCAAGGTTAAGTAAGAACGCCAAGTAAGAATTAGCGTCCTTTCACCACCTACGGTCTATAAATGCGAATAGATTCACACCATCACCTTTGGGATCTTGCCATCTCACCACGTCCGTGGTTAGCAGGTGAAATGCTTGCTGGAATTAGCCGAACTTTTTCTATGAAAGATTTTTACGCAGAGAGAGCATCGGCTCAGATCGATCAATCCATTCTCGTCCAAACTATCTCTGAGTATGACGAGATGAAAGAATTCTTTGCCGTTGCAGCAGAGCATGAATCAGTAGCTGGTGTCGTCGCATGGATAGATATGAGCAACACTGATTGCTTCCAGCAATTAGAGAAATACCTCGATTTGCCTGGGGCTGAGAGATTGGTTGGAATCCGTGATGGAGCGCAAGGTCGCGCAGATGCGAAGTGGCTCGCCGGAGATCAGATTGCGGTAAATGCCAGAAAGTTGGCCGAGAAAGATTTAACTTTTGATCTACTAGTGGACCCCTCGAATCTTGCGGCAAGTACACAACTAGTCTCACATTGCCCAGATACAACCTTCGTTCTGGACCATATTGGTAAGCCCAATATTGCAAAAGGCGATCAAGGCGAACTGGCAGCGTGGTCACATTCGATTAATGAACTTGCCAAGAATAAGAATGTATCGTGCAAAATTTCGGGAATGGTTACTGAAGCAGATTGGAAAGCCTGGAAAGAGAAAGATTTCAAGAGATACTTCGAGGTAGTTTTGAACGCATTTGGTGCGGATCGAATCATGTATGGCTCAGACTGGCCCGTCTGCAAGCTTGCAGCAACGTATGAGCAGGTTGCTCAGTTAGCTGAGTATTTGATTCAGGATTTAATCCCTAGCGAAAAAGAGAAGTTTTGGGCTTTGAATGCCAAGAAAGCCTACGGAATATAACTGTTTTCACTTCCGCATCTCGCTACGAATCCAGCAGTCATAGATGCGACAAATTATGATCGAGCACTTCATACCAATACGAGCCCAGAGAACTCTATTTCGTTAAAAGCGATAAGGACCCACAGCAAAAGCTGTCGGTCCTTATCTGTAACTCTAAACGGAATTACTTTTCCCTGACGAAGCATTTATAGATTACCACCAATAGTCAGCTAATGATTTGCTCAAAACTATCCACATTGATCATTGCTTTGCTCTTGACGATTATCAACCTGATCTAACCTCCTAATTTCGTCACCTGGGGCCTCTTTCCACATGACCATTGATGTCACATTCACCGATTGCTCCAGTTGAACTTCAAGGTGGGAAGCAGCCTTGTGCCGAGATCCGATTTATACTTATCTAATGCGCTCCGAAAAGCTTCTTCTCATCGGCCCAATGGGCGCTGGAAAATCCACCATCGGCAAAATTCTTGCGCAAGAGCTGAATTGGCCATATTTTGATAATGACACTGAACTCTCTCAACTCAGTGGCTTGTCAGTCGAAGAACTGGGCGAGATGCCAGTTGCAGAACTTCACGTACTTGAAGCGCTTTGCTTCAAGGAGATACTTTCCCGCCCCGCCCCCTTCATCGCAGGTGTTGCAGGATCGGTAATAGATAAGGAAGAACACCGCGAACTGATCCAGGGTGAGTTCGCTATCTATCTGCGTCTGCCTCTAGCTGAGATTATCGAGCGCGCAGGCTATGCCGGGATCGGCCGGCAATTTACCAGGGTGGCCGACGATGCCCAGATCCGCGAGCGCTTCACTCGCCGAGATCCTCTATATAAGGCCTGCGCCAAACTGACGGTAGATCTCTCATCCTCGGCCGAAGCCGACGCGCAGGCCATCGTAAATGCGTTAAAAGAGGGTGATATCTCAGCCTGAGGGTGAAAACCACAGTAAGCCTCTACCGCTGGGTAGGAAATCGAGTTTATATGATCGTTATGCGACAGTTACATGCAATTTATTGCAATACGGGGGTTTGAGCCTATAGAGTTCCAGTTCACGTAGATGAATCATTTCATCTTGAATGGACTCAAAAGGGGGACCATAGTGTCAAAGCTCATCTCAAGCCGTAAGGCTGCTGCAGTAATTGCATCAATAGCTATCGCTCTTGGTGGAATTTCGGCAACCAGTTCTTCAGCGGCAGTTGCTAAGGATTGGTCATGTAAGCCAACCAAGGCAAAGCCAGTAACAATTCGTATGGTTGAATTCTTTGCAGGACCTGCAAGAACTCCACTTCTCAATGCTTTCGCTCGTCAATACGAGAATGCAAACCCTGGAGTGAAGATTGATCTCATCTCTCCATCACAGGCTGACTCAGAAGCAAAGATCACTCAGCTTCTTCAGGCTAAGAACATCGATATCCTCGAGCCAGCAGGTTCAATCTATAGCCAGGCAGTTTCAGCTAACCAGCTTGCAGACATTGCTCCACAGTTTAAGAAGACCAAGGCATACAAGTTCCTTACTCCTTACACAAAGTTGATGGCTGAACAAACAGTTAAGGGCAAGATTTACGGAGTTGGCAACGGTTACTACACCAAGGCAGCTTTCGTACGTGCTGATCGTTTCAAGGCAGCCGGACTTGCAATTCCTCAGACTTGGCAAGATATTTACGATGCCAAGAAAATCCAGAAGGATAATGAATATATCTACGCTATGCGCGGTGCACGTGCAGCTCACTCACAGGCGCTATTTATTATTCACGCCCACCTTGCTCCTAACCTAAATGACACTGGTTTGCAGACAAAAGATGGCAAGTCCATCTTCGCAACACCACAGGCAAAGACCGCTATGGATCTCTTGCTCAAAATCTGGAAAGAAGCATCACCTGCAGCATCTGTAGCGTGGGGTTACCCAGAAATGGTTAAGGGATTCCACACAGGAGTTGCTAACTACCTCATCCAGGACAACGAAGTTATCCAGATTGTTGAAGAGAACTTCGAGCCATACGCAAAGGGCAACTGGGTAATGGCAAAGATGCCTAAGGGTCCAACAGGATACTCAGCAGAGTTCCTTGGAGCTGGTGGACTTTGGTCTATCGCTCAGGCTTCAAAGTGCAAGAACGTAGCACTTGGATTCCTTGACTTCATCACACAAGACCCACAGCACTCAGCTTTTGCTCGTGCTTACGGTGTTGGTCCAGTAACAACAACTGCAGCAAATGATCCATTCTTTAAGACAGGTGCTTGGTCAATTTATGCCAAGATCAATGCTGATAAGAAGCACATCATGAAGAGCGGTATCCGTGGTCCTAAGTTGACCGCGTGCTTCGGCTTGCAGTATCCAGAAATGGATAAAGATATGGCCAAGCTCTACACCGGTGCTCTCACAACAACCGAACTTCTTAAGGGTTGGAGTGACGCACTAGGTAAGGCTGAGTGCATCGATTAATTTCGACGCAGTAAGCAGCAATATCTTGAAAGTTGTTACTCTTTTCGAGTAGCAAAGTTTGTGAGAGTGGCTGGTTATGAATAATAACCAGCCAAACAAAGGGGTAATCCATCTAATGACCGCGACGATGCATCAACCATCCCGTAAGCGTCCAGCTAGTACGACCCGCATGCTTAAGGCACTTGCCTTCCTCACACCTGCGGCTTTAATGATTTTAGTTTTTGTTTTTTACCCAGTTATTCGAACCGTTCAGTTAGGTTTCCAAAACTTTAACTTGTTTGATCAGTTAAATGTCGGTTACAACGGTTTAGCAAACTTCCGGAGCGTCGTTGAGGATCCAAATTTCTCGCGAATCATGAAAAATACATTTCTCTGGGTTTTCGTTTCAGTATTTTTCCAGTTCACCATCGGTTTCGGCCTTGCATTACTCATGAAAACAAAATTTAAATTCATTGGTATCTATCAAGGTTTAATCTTTATCCCGTGGGCCTTATCTGGCTTCTTGATGGGGCTCGTCTGGAAGTGGATCTTCGATGAGAGCTTCGGCGTACTCAATGACGCCCTTTTGAAATTAGGAATAGTTGATACCCGTATCCCATGGTTATCAGATGCACGATGGGGCATGGCTGCGGTGATCATCGCAAATGTTTGGTACGGCGTGACCTTCTTCGTCATCATGATCTTGGCAGCGCTGCAAGGTGTGCCGAAGGAGATGCTGGAAGCTGCTGAACTTGACGGGGCCAATCGATTCCAAACTCTCTTTAGCGTCATCATTCCTTATATTCGCGCCACACTCATTCTTATCGTGCTCTTGCGAATTATGTGGATTACTAACTTCCCAGATTTGATTTTCGGTATGACTTCAGGCGGCCCTGCGGGACAGACGCACATTATTTCTTCCTGGCTGATTGAGAAGCTCACTCTTGATGCAAACTGGGGCCAAGCCTCTGCTCTCGGATTGATGACAATGGTTGTTTTGTTTGTCTTTACGCTCTTCTATCTGATGGCAACTAGGCTTGAGAAAGATTCGGGGGTCTGATGATGTTGACCGCACTTGGAAAAACAGGAAAGTTCACAGTTCTTGGTATTTGGTTCTTCTTCACCGTATTCCCTATTTACTGGATGGCGCTCACATCCATTAAGCCAAAGCGTGAAGTAAACGATCTTTACTACTTCCCAAATGAGGGAGCGACTCTTGATAGCTACAGAGTCTTGTTTAAGGATTACGCCTTCGGAGTATTCTTAAGAAACAGCCTTGTAGTTTCCTTAGTTGCATCCTTCATTGTTATCGGTCTTGGATTGCTCGGCGCCTACGCACTAGCGCGCTATGAGTTCTCTGGTAAGCGCCAAGTCATGTTGGCATTCTTAGCTACACAGATGATCCCAGGGCTTATCTCATTGGCTCCTTTGTACCTATTGATGCAAAAGCTTGGGTTGATCAACTCACTTATCGGCCTCACGCTCTGTTATGTAGGCGGAATGGTGCCATTTGCCACGATGATGTTGCGCGGATTTATTCAGCGCATCCCACCTGAACTTGATGAAGCTGCCCTTATCGATGGTTGCAATAGATTCACCGCGCTCTTCCGCGTTGTGACTCCCGTAGCTCTGCCTGGTATCGCAGCGACATTTATCTTCTCATTTGTGCAGTGCTGGAATGAGCTCTTCTTGGCGATGATTTTGATCGACTCTGAAGGCAACAAAACATTCCCAGTGGCTATGCGTTCATTTATCGGTGGTTACTGGATTGAATGGGGCGCATTATCTGCAGCTGTGATGGTTGGAATTATCCCAACAGTCATCATCTTCGGATTAATGTCTAAGTTCATGATCTCTGGTCTTTCGGCTGGAATCGTAAAAGGCTAATGACGACTTTCGACCTAGTCGAAGCAAAGTCTGAGTGGAGTCTTGATCCAGATGTTCATCATCTGAACCATGGAAGCTACGGTGCTCTGCCACGCGTTGTTTATGCCGAGCAGAAGAGATGGCAAGAAGAGGTTCATAGAAACCCAGTAGGTTTCTACGCGCGCGTATCCCGCCCTGCGGTAGCAGATGCTCGTGGCAAGATCGCAAAGTTCTTAGGGCAAGAGGCTGACCAGATTGTCTTGGTTCGCAACACCACCGAGGCTGCAACCACAACAATGCGCGGCTTCCCCTTTAAATCAGGCGATGAAGTCATCGTCTTGGATCACGAGTACGGCGCGATCACATACGCTGTTAAGCGCGGCTTAGAGCCTGCTGGCGGCAAAGTAGTAGAGCTACCTGTTCCTCGGCTGACTGCCGACGAAGAGGTTGTAAAAATCGTCGAGGCGGCAATTAACGCAAAGACAGTGATGCTTGTCGTTGACCATGTTACTTCAGGAACAGCGCGAACTTTTCCTATCTTTGAGCTCAGTGCATTGTGTAAGAAGCACGGTATTGCAATCACGGTCGATGCCTCTCATGCACCGGGAAACTTCGATACTGATTTAGATGCCCTCGATGCAGATTTCTGGTTTGGAAATTTACATAAGTGGGTAAGTGCCCCGCAAGGTGCTGGTGTATTTCGAATCGCTCCACGTTGGCAAGGAATAGTTCAGTCACTTGTCGTTTCATGGAATGAATTTGAACCTTATCCTCTGCAGTTCGACATGCTTGGCACTGTGGATCTATCTCCATGGCTTGCCGCCCCTCGTGCAATCGAATTTTATGAAACATTTGGCTGGGATCGAGTGCGAAAAGCTCACCAGCAGCGCATGCGCTATGGGCGTGACCTCGTCATGGCCGAGCTCGGTGTCGGTACCGATGAATTACGCGAAGAGAATCTGCCGATGGGCGTTGTGCCGATTCACAATATGCAGGGTGGGGTCGATGGTCTTATCGCACTCGGTCGCAAGTTATCCTCCGAGTACAAAATTGAAGTACCTACGACAATTTTTGGCGACAAATACTTCTTCCGCATCTCCGGCCATCTCTACAACACCCCTGCCGATTATGAAGCCCTTGCCATGGCTGTTCGAAAAGAGTTGACCTAGTACCCGAAAAGGTTAGGCTGGGGCACTATCAAAGCGCCCTGCTGACTAGAAATGGTATTGGTAATGAAGATAACGAAGATCGAAACTTTCCGGCCATTAGCGCACCCATCATCACTCTGGGTAGAAGTTCATGACGACAAGGGAAATGTTGGTCTTGGGGAATCTTTCTTTAGCGCAACAGTGATTGAAGAGTACATTCATACAATTGCAGCACCACTGGTCTTTGAAAATACAAATATAAACCCAGAGTCATTGAGTTTTGCTTTATCGCCTTACGTTGGCTTCCAAGGTGGTGGAATTGAAGTTCGCTCCATAGGCGCTCTAGACATTGCGGTATGGGACCTTTGGGGTAAGAGAACACATACGACGCTGGCAGATTCTCTCGGCGGCAAGCTACAAGATTCTATAAAGGTCTACAACACCTGCGCCGGCTCTGCTTATATGAAAAAATCGTCAAGTCAGCGTCCAAAGAACTGGGGCGTTGCAGAGGCTGACGAGAATACATACGAGGATTTACACGCTTTTTTAAATACTCCCGCAAAGCTAGCTCGCGAATTGAGTGACAGTGGCATTAAAGGCATGAAGATCTGGCCTTTTGATACAGCAGCCGAGAAGTCAATGGGTAATTCAATTTCACAGCAAGAGCTCGATGAGGGCGTAAAAATAATCGCTGCCATTCGCGATGAGGTTGGAATGGATATGGACTTAATGATTGAGCTCCATGGACTGTGGAATCGCCCATCTGCAAAGCGAATTATTGATGCGATCACTCCATACAAGCCATTCTGGGTTGAGGATCCGTTGCGTCCAGATGCCGTGGATGCGTTGGCTCAGCTTCGAAGAGAAATTTCAGTACCGATTGCCATAGGTGAAACCGCCGTCGGCCGCAAACAAGTGCTCCCACTCCTAGAAAATGGTGTTGTAGATTATTTAACAATTGATATTTCTTGGACCGGCGGGCTAACCGAAGCAAGAAAAATCGCATCCCTGGCAGATCTCTTTGCAGTTCCGGTCGCACCTCACGACTGCACCGGCCCTGTTGCACTCGCCATTAGTACCCATTTCTCACTTTCACAACGCAATGGTTTCCTTCAAGAAACTGTCCGCGCATTTATTAATACCTGGTATGGGGATTTCACCGATGGAATGCCAAAGATCGAAAATGGCAGAATTTCCATATCTGATGCCGACGGACACGGAGTCACGCTGCAACCGTGGGTTCGCTCATCCGACGAAGTGATCGTTCGAACAACTCAGGCATAGTGAACGGAGCCATACATGTCTCACGTACTCACTGCAGAGCTCGCTGTAAAGTTGAATTGCAATCTAGGCGAGGGACCTTTCTGGGATAGCAAGAAAGAAGAGCTCTATTTTGTTGATATCTCAAACAAGCAGGTTCAGATCTTTGCCCCATCAAGTAATTCAGTAAAGACAATCACCTTCGATCAAGAGATCGGTGCGGTTCTTCTCGACCACAACTCTGATCTGATAGTTGCTGCCAGAGACGGTCTCTACGCCGCAACCCGAGACGGCGCTTTAAAGACGCTACTAGCACCTATCGACTTCGGCGACTCTTCGATTAGATGTAACGATGCTAAATGCGATGCCAACGGGCGCATCTGGGTCGGCACCATGGCATTCGATTTCGCAGAAGGTGCTGCTGCCCTCTACAGCTTTGATTCAAAAGATTTGAAAGAAGTTCTCTCGAACCTCACCATCTCCAATGGAATGGGCTGGAGCGTCGATCAAAAAACTATGTACTTTATTGATTCACAAACCTCGCGCGTGGATACCTTTGACTTTGACCGGGCAACCGGTGCGATAAGCGACCGCCAACCTTTGGTCACATTTAACGAGCCAGGTGTGATTCCTGACGGTATGACTACTGACGAAGATGGTGGAATCTGGGTCGCCCTCTTCGGCGGCTCAGCAGTTCGTCGCTTTGATTCTTCTGGAAAATTGATCCACACCGTTTCAGTGCCTGCCACACAAGTGACCAGCTGCTGCTTCGGTGGCGCTGATATGTCAGAGCTCTTTATCACCACCGCGCAATATGCAATGGATGCCGAAGCGCTGAGCAAAGATCCACTTGCTGGCTCACTATTCCGAGTGCAAACTACATTTAAAGGCAGTAAGAGCAACCGATACGGAGCAAGCACCTCATGACAGATAACTCAAATAAGGGAATCCTCATATTCGGAGGAGCACGTGGAATTGGTGGCGAAACCGCCAAGTATTTCAGCGAGCATGGTTGGAACGTAATTGCTGCCGACATATTAGATAAAGAGCTAGCTGAGCTGGCCCAGTCAGCCAAGAATATAAAGACGGTGCATTGCGATGTCGCGAGCGTGGCTGATATTCAAAACGCCTTCACCTTTGCCGAGGCCGAACTACCTCAGCTCAACGGCGTCTTTAACAATGTAGGAATTGCCAGATACGGAACCGTCGATCAGCTTTCCTTAGAGGACTGGGAGTACACCCTGCGCGTAAATCTCACCGCGCAGTACATCTCTTCCTCCCTTGCAGTTCCAATCTTCAAGCGAAATGGCTCCGGCTCTATTGTTAACACCGCCTCGATCTTGGCTCACATGAACCAGAAAACAACCGCTGCTTACTCAGCCTCTAAGGCCGGCGTCTTGGCGCTCACCCGTGCCATCGCCGTAGATCACGCACTGGACGGCATTAGGTGCAACAGTATTTCTCCAGGGACAATTAACACTCCTTTAGTACGGATCGTGGCGGAAGATATTCTCGGAAGGAAACTGGAAGAGGCTGCTCTGGAATGGGCGGCGTTTCACCCACTCAACCGTTTGGGAACTCCACGTGAAGTTGCAGCCCTCGTTTACTTCTTGATTAATGACGAGTCAGGATTTATCACTGGCACCGACATCAAAATCGATGGCGGGCTCAGCGCTGAAGTCTTTAGATAGTTTTTAGATCAATCTCGGTAAGTTCAGTACCCATGCCAGCACAATCAGGCCGACCGTTATTAAGATCTGATTTCTCTGAGTCAGAAGCCACCATTTTTTGGCCAGGTAATTACTTGTTTTTTTCACTGTTAATGGTGAGAGCAAGAGCAAGATAATAAAAGCCAAGCCGAGATATCCCAAAGGGTTCGAGTATAAAGCGGCGCTAAATTCGCCTTGCAAGATATGTCCTACAGATCTCGTGCTTCCACAAAATGGGCAGGGTAACCCAGTGACATTCCTGAACAGACATAGGGACGGCCCTGTGCTAAAACCTGCTGAGCGCATCGCCAACACTCTGGCTAGGAAAAGAAAAGCGATCAGGATTGATAGACGAATTGGAAATTTAACTCGTTGTAGTCTTTCGATCTCTAGCTTTGAAATGGAAAATTGGGCAGTCAGATTCATAGTGAACCTGACTGCCCAATTGAGGTTTTCAGTAGCTTTATGCTTCCATGCCTAATACTGCAGCAAATGCGCTCCAGAAAAAGATTGTGAGGACTGCGCATACAATTGAGATGACTAGTCCGGCAATTGCCAAACCACGACCGCCCTGGCTTGGATCTTTGCCAGTCTGGCTCATTCCAATGATGCTAAAAACTAAACCTAATGGCCAGCAAAGTAGGCTACAAACGAAGCCTGTAATTGCCAAACCGTTAGTTTTTGGCGCTCCTGTTCCGCTCATCGTTCTTCTCCTTTAGTTATTGATCCGACCCCTGACAGCGAAGGATGATTAAGTATTCCCTTGGAAATACCGAAATACAAGAATGTATAGGAAATTTTGCCGTTTTTTCTTTCATTTCCGCATTTTGACTCCTTGGCGGAGTAACATCGATTTATGGAAAACTACCAAACTGAGCCAAAGGCAACACCCCAGCATCGTCTTGGTGCGATTGCTTTAGATGTCGTACTACTTCTGTGCACCTGTTACATAGGCTGGATCATCTGGAGCCTGGTTATTTGGGGGAAGGGACTCACCCCGGGCAAGCAAATTTTGAAGCTTCGGGTAGTTTCATCCGTGACCGGTCAGACCGCGACATGGGGCCATATGGCAATTAGACAGTTCTTACTTCCAATGGCCATGACTTTGCCATTCTCAATTTTGCAGTTTTCATTCCAGTCTTACATATTCGATCCAAACTATTGGGCAGATCCAACTTATTACGATGTCTCGCTCTTGAGTTCCTTGGGAGTTTTCTTTATGGCGTTCTTATCGCTCGGAGTTTCTTTACTGGATGCGCTGTGGATTTTCAAAGGCGGACAGAACCGCAGAATTGTTGACGTGTGGGCAAAGACTGATGTGTTAAATACCTCGGCAACGCCGCGGTAGTAAATCACTTTAACGAGGAGACCGTTGATGAGTACAAGTCAGATTCTCGGCGTTCGTATGTTTTGTATAGCTCTTGGCTGGGGCTTTGGCGCGCTTATCTTTGGAACTGATGCAGTCTGGATCATGGGGATAAAAAGTTTTATCTGGTGCGGCTTTATTGGTGGTTCGATTGGAATCATGCTCACAAGTAAGTAGCGTTATGAAATTACCGAAAGTAAAGAGATAATCAACCCATGGGATTCATAGCCAACTTTAAAGCCAAACGAGCCGCAAAACGTGCTCAAGCTAATTACGAGTTAGAGCTATATGAATGGGAGCGAGAGAACCAAGTCCTTGCCCAAGCCCTAGCGATCTTCACAGATGCATCAACTGGCAGTGAACCCGAGGATCACTCTTTAGTGCAGAAAAAGGGTGAGTTAGTTCTATGGAGTGGCCACGGTATTTATCAGGTGGCAGGTCGAACGCCCTCCACATTTAGTGGCGGCTCCCAAGGCGTCTCTATTCCAATCGTTGCCGGCATTCGTTACAAGGTCGGTTCATTTAAAGGACGGATGACTCCAGGGGTAGAGATGCAGATGGATAAGGATCAAGGAATGGTGAAGTTAACCAATCAAAGACTGATCTTTGCCGGCCCAATCGCAACTACTGAGTGGGCATTTGCAAAACTACTCTCATCGTTTTCAAATCCAGCTCGAACAGATTTCATCTTTGGTGTTTCCAATCGACAAAAATCATCCGGCCTAAGATTTTCACCCGAAGACGGTTACGCCTTCGCCCACCTCTTCGCCTTAGCCCTCTACTCCTACGAAAAGGGCATTCCCGCCACCATCGAAGCGATCAAGAATGAACTACAAGAGGGCGCTACAGATAAACCACAGCTGGAGCTGCCATAACTCCAATTAAGAATTAAAAGAAAAGACCCCGCCATTTCTGACGGGGCCTAATCTTGGTAGCTCAAATACTGAAACAACCCTTTAACGCTCCTAAAGATTAGCAGAATAAAATGATATCCACATGTTTAATCTTCAAACTTTTACAAACCCTGATTAAAGAGATTATTCGCCCACGTCCGTGTAGCTCAGTGGATAGATCCAGTCCTTAGAACCTTACGTAGGGCTGAGTAATTCATAGATAAAAGGTTACAAGGCATGAACGCAGTCCAAGGCACCGACAGGGCTGTCAGGGGTAGCACTTACCCTGAAGCTATGTTCGAAACACTATTCCTGACCATCCTGATCTATCTCTTCCTGAGCCGCAACAAGAAACCCCGCAAACCTCGCACCCTCGATGGTGAACTCAAGCAACTGATCGAACAGGCCAACTACACCACATCAGTGAGCTCTGAGATTAAATGCTTTCTTATAGATCTCATCAGCGATGCCTCAAATCCCTCACAGAATTTCTCTGATGTTCGCCTCAAACAAGCCGAACGAATCCTCGATCGCGCAGGTCCAGCAGCCTTCTACTGGATGACTGAGATCGCCGCACAACTTTCTATCCTGACCGCAGCTCAGATCAATGGAATAGATACCAACGTCAACGCGGAGTTAGGGAAGATCGCAACCCCGGAGGCAGTGGTCGATGTAGTGGTCAAGATTGGCTAGCCCTATGATTAAGAGTTATAGGACAGTAACTATCTGAGCTTGTAAAAAGAAGTAATTGACGGGGTTTCGACCTTTTCCAAGAGGAAAATAGGTCAACCTTCCTGACATTACTACTTCTACTGTTGACCGTACTGCTAACAACTGCCATACCTTCCTGACTTTTTAACCCCAGGAGAGCAGATCTCAATTATGAAGCTACTGCTTAAATATTGATGACCCTTCTGAAGTTATCCCAGCTACTTTGCTTCTATGGGTGTGGCAAGTACCCATAGAAGCAAAGTTATGGAGCCTACATCTTCAGAAGGAATGGTCATGTTGGGGAAGTTTGTGACCTTTTGTAATGGACGCGAGTCTGTCAGTATAGG
>JNSL01000066.1_pt1 | contig 19031 bp, 16 predicted proteins | sample 210691 | NCBI WGS metagenome assembly JNSL01 (sample SAMN02808685, study PRJNA238866) | freshwater metagenome | biome: fresh water; feature: freshwater reservoir; material: water; isolation source: water column of the freshwater reservoir Embalse de Amadorio in Spain | place: Spain: Valencia ...
CTTTAACTTCAGCAGGTGGCAATAAACCAACTTGCACGTGTCGACCCAAACGACGTAAAGATTCCACTGCTAATTTGCTGGTAGCAATACTGCCGAGTGCGTCAATAGTTAAATCTGCGCCGGCTGGGTTTAGCTTCTTAAGTTCTTTCACGACATCATCATGAATTGAATCTAGGACATAATCTGCGCCGGCTAATCGAGCCCGATCTCGCGCTGGATTGGAAGTGTCTATTCCAACAACGGTTGCGCCGCGCGACTTTGCAATCATTACTGCAGCAAGTCCTACGCCACCACAGCCAAAGACCGCAACGAGTTCACCAGCTTGAACTTTTCCAACGTGCACAACAGCGCGATAAGAAGTGGCAAAGCGGCAACCTAATGCTGCTGCCGTTTCAAACGTCATGGAGTCTGGAAGTGCGACAACATTAAAATCAGCATGCGGGATACGAACGTACTCAGCAAAAGATCCTGGTCCGTTAAATCCAGGTTGCCATTGAAATAAACAAACTTGCGCATTACCTGCTTTGCAATCGATGCAATCACCGCAGCCACAAACAAATGGCACAGTTACGCGATCGCCAATTTTCCAATTCTTAACAGCGGCGCCAACTTCAGAAATGATGCCAGCGAATTCATGGCCAGGAACATGTGGAAGTTCGGTGATGTCGGAATCGTGACCTTGCCACCCATGCCAATCACTTCGACAAAGTCCAGTGGCCAAAACCTGGATAACTACCCCGTGCGGGCGAGCTATTGGGAGATCACGATCGGCTAAATATAAGGGTTTTCCAAAGGCATCAAACTGGGCTACTCGCATGGCATAAGGGTATTCCAAGCCTGGTTATCCACAGAATTCGGGTGGAATTTGCAATTAATCCCTTTGAGGTTATGATAAAAGTCCTTGAGTCCACCCGACTCAAGGTATCTGATGCCAGAGGTTTCAGGTGCGGTGAGTCGGGTATGACTAAGGCGAACACCCTTAATAGGAGGAAACAAAATGGCTAAAGCCGTAGGTATCGACCTAGGAACTACTAACTCGGTGGTTTCAGTACTTGAGGGCGGCGAAGCCGTCGTCATTGCAAACGCAGAAGGCGCACGCACCACACCAAGTGTTGTCGCATTTGCGAAAAATGGTGAAGTGCTCGTTGGCGAAGTTGCCAAGCGTCAGGCTGTCACCAACGTAGACCGCACGATCCGTTCCGTAAAGCGTCACATGGGTGACAAAAAGTGGAACGTAGACATCGACGGTAAGAAATACAACGCCCAAGAAATCTCAGCACGTATTTTGCAAAAGCTAAAGCGTGATGCTGAGGCTTACCTTGGCGATACCGTAACCGACGCAGTTATTACTGTGCCGGCTTACTTCAATGACGCCCAACGTCAGGCAACTAAAGATGCCGGACAGATCGCCGGGCTAAACGTATTGCGTATTGTCAACGAGCCAACTGCCGCAGCACTTGCATATGGACTAGACAAGGGTGACAAAGACCAAAGGATTTTGGTTTTCGATCTTGGCGGTGGAACCTTCGACGTTTCACTTCTTGAAATTGGCGAAGGCATCGTGGAAGTTAAAGCCACAAGTGGCGACAACAACCTCGGCGGTGACGATTGGGATCAGCGCGTAGTCGATCACTTAGTTACCCAGTTCAAGAATTCAAATGGTGTTGACCTTTCAGCAGACAAAGTTGCCTTGCAACGTCTGCGTGAGGCAGCTGAAAAAGCAAAGATTGAATTGTCTTCTTCGCAGTCGGCAAGTATCAACCTTCCTTACATCACTGCTTCTGATGCGGGACCACTTCACCTTGATGTAAATCTGACTCGTGCAGATTTCCAGAAGATGACTGCTGATCTAATCGATCGCACTAAGTCACCGTTTAACCAAGTAATCAAAGATGCTGGTGTAAAAGTTGGCGACATCGATCACGTAGTGCTTGTTGGTGGATCAACTCGCATGCCAGCAGTAACTGATTTGGTTAAGGAACTTACTGGTGGCCGCGAACCAAATAAGGGTGTTAACCCTGATGAGGTAGTTGCCGTTGGTGCTGCGCTGCAAGCTGGCGTACTTCGCGGCGAAGTTAAGGATGTGCTACTTCTTGATGTGACTCCACTTTCACTTGGTATTGAAACCAAGGGTGGTCTCATGACAAAGATGATTGAGCGCAACACCACGATCCCAACCAAGCGTTCGGAAATCTTCACAACTGCTGAAGATAGCCAACCATCGGTTTTGATTCAGGTGTTCCAGGGTGAACGTGAAATGGCGGCTTACAACAAGAAGCTTGGAACTTTCGAGTTAACTGGTTTGCCACCTGCGCCACGTAACGTCCCACAGATTGAAGTTGCATTCGACATCGATGCCAACGGCATTGTGCACGTATCAGCTAAGGATCTAGGAACTGGCAAAGAACAGTCGATGACAATCACAGGTGGTGGAGCTCTTTCTAAGGAAGAAATCGATCGCATGATGGCCGATGCCGAATCACATGCTGACGAAGATCGCATGCGACGTGAAGAGGCAGAAATTCGCAACCAAGCTGAGTCACTAATCTTCCAGACAGAGAAGTTCCTTGAGGAAAGTGGCGACAAAGTTCCAGCAGATGCCAAGGCAAATGTTGACGAACCACTTGCTGAATTAAAGGCAGCTATCGCCGGTGATGACATGTCAGCAATTAAGGCAGCCGTTGAGAAGGTTGCAACTGCAAGCCAAGCTCTGGGCGCTGCGTTATACGCAAATTCTCAGAATGAAGCAGGCGAAGCGCAAGCAGCTGGCGACGACGATGTCGTAGATGCCGAAATCGTAGATGAGAACGAAAAGGTATGAGCGAAAACGACCAAGGCGTAGCAGCCGAGGGCGTCAAGGTCACCGATAAGCGCAAGCTTGATCCAGAAACTGGAGCTCCTCGCACACCTTCGGGTGAGCAGGAAGCTCCAGTTTCGGAGCAAGAAGTGCCAAGTGATCCGATCGCTGAACTAACTGCTGACCTGCAACGGCTGCAAGCTGAGTTTGCAAACTATCGAAAGCGTGTTGAACGTGATCGTGAGGCGACTCGGGATTTAGTTGTGTCCAACACATTGTCGGAATTATTACCAGTCATTGATGACATCGGTCGAGCTCGCACACATGGCGAACTCGAAGGTGCATTCAAGAGTGTTGGCGAATCACTTGAAGCGACGCTGTCACGCTTAGGCCTAAAGCCATTCGGTGAGGCCGGCGATGTCTTTGATCCAACTCGCCATGAAGCAATTGCCCATGAATTTAGTGACGAAGTATCAACTTCAACTTGCGTCGCAGTTTTCCAACCAGGCTATGAATTTGCTGGACGAATCATTCGCGCTGCAATCGTGAGTGTTGCCGACCCTTCGCCAGCTAATGCTTCGCAATAATTAGTTCGCCAGGAAGGAGTCACCATGGCTGCAAAAGATTTGTACGAAAAGGATTACTACAAAATCCTTGGTGTCTCTAAAGATGCTGACGCAGCAACAATAAAGAAGTCTTACCGCAAACTAGCCAAAGATCTTCACCCTGATAATAATTCAGGCGATAAAAAGATTGAAGAAAAATTCAAGGCAGTTAGCGAAGCGTACGACGTAGTTTCAGATCCAAAACGTCGCGCTGAGTATGACGAAGCGCGACGCTACGGCGCGGCAGGCCCAATGGGTGGAGCGCGCCGTGGAGGCGGTTTCCCGGGTGGCCAAAACGTAAATGTTGAGGACATGTTTGGTGGCGGCGATCTATCGGATATTTTTGGCGGCCTATTTGGTGGTGCTCGCCAACGCGGCCCGCGTAAAGGCTCTGACCTTGAAACTTCAGTCACGATAACTTTTGAAGACTCTATTCATGGTGTAACGCTGCCGCTTCGCCTAAGCACTGGAAACATTTCAGCGCGCATACCAGCGGGGGTAAAAAACGATCAGCGTATTCGCCTAAAAGGAAAAGGCCAAGCAGGTGAACCTGGTGCTCCCGCTGGCGATCTTTTTATAAACGTCGCAGTTTCTGCACACCCAGTATTTGGTCGTGATGGCGATAACTTAACCGTGCTAGTTCCCATCCGCTTTGAAGAAGCTGTAAATGGCGCTGACATTAAAGTTCCAGTTCTTGATGGGCCAGCAGTAACAATTCGAATACCTGCTGGAACTAAAACTGGCGCGAAGTTTCGAGCCCGTGGCAAAGGTGTTGTTCGTCCAGAAAAATCAGGCGACTTAATTGTTTCGGTTGATATCGCAGTTCCAAGTGAACTTTCCGCTGCTGCGAAAAAAGCACTGACAGAATTCACAAATGCAACTTCGAACTTCGATCCGCGTGAAGATTTGATGCGAAAGTCGGGCAGCATGTCAGGTTCTCGAAAGGGAACTGATGACTGAGTTTGAGCACGATGAAGAAGTTCCGGTTTATGTAATCTCAGTTGCCGCTCAACTAGCTGGACTCCACCCGCAGACATTGCGGCAATATGATCGCATTGGCTTAGTTTCGCCAGGAAGATCTATTGGTCGAAATCGTCTCTATTCCTTGCGAGACATTCAACGCTTACGAGAAGTTACCAAGCTTTCAAACGAAGGAAACACACTTTCTGGAATCATTCGAATTTTGATTTTAGAAGAACAACTTGAGCGCGCACTGAAAGAAAACATTCGCTTGCGTGAAGCAATGGGACCATCTACCGCCGTCGTGGTTTGGCGTCCAAACCGAAGAGCATAATTGTGGTTGCGTTAATCACTGGAGCAAGTGCTGGAATAGGCGCTGCCTACGCAAACCAGTTAGCAGCTAAGGGAACTGATCTAGTTTTGGTAGCACGCGATGAGACTCGCCTGAATCAATTGGCTCTGGAATTAGTCACTAATCACAACATAAATGTTGAGGTACTTGCGGCAGATTTATCAGTTCGAACTCAACTCGACAAAGTAGCCGCTCGAGCAGCAAAAGAAGACATTGATTTAGTGATAAACAACGCTGGCTTTGCTATAAAGCAGCCATTCGCTGGTGGCACTTTAGCTGCCGAGCAGAATTTGCTAGATGTCTTGGTCACGGCAGTAATGCGCATCACTCACTCCGCTTTGCCGGGAATGCTCGCTCGTAACCGTGGTGGCGTAATTAACGTGAGCTCAATTGCGGGTTGGATGTCCAGTGGTACATACAGTGCCACAAAATCCTGGGTAACAACATTTAGTGAGTCATTGGCGACGTTGCATAAAGATTCAAAGGTACACGTCATGGCGCTTTGTCCAGGATTTACCCGAACTGAATTCCATAGTCGGGCCAAAATGGAAACTGACACTATTCCAAACTGGATGTGGTTGGACGTTAATGACGTAGTCAAGAAATCACTTTCTGACTTTGCTAGAAATAAACCGGTAAGCGTGCCGGGTGCCCAATACAAAATCTTAAGTTTGATCGCGCAATATCTACCTCGACCAATTGTTCGTAAACTTTCGGTCGCCTCGCGCCGGCGACCAATCAAGTAATTTACAGTGCAGCTAAAACATCTTGCACAGGCTCGGTTGTAACTTTCCAACCGCGCAACCTAGATTGCAAGGAAGCTTCCTTCGCTAAGTCATTTGCATCTTCAGTAATGACGACAGTTACTGGCGCATCTGGCCAATCGCCATAGTCGCCACCAATGGTGGGCATGACAGGATCAATTAAGACGTATGCAGCAGCTGGCCGGCGCAGTGAGCGACGACTAAATCCAATTGCAGGTGCATGAATGCTCGTCTCGCCATGAAAAACTAAAACCAGGGAATCTGCGGTGTGTGCTAATTCCGCAGCCACGTGAGTAACCCATCGCATTGATTCAGTTGGCACCGAGACCACAAGCGGAACATTCGCTAATTTCACACTTGCCGCAACTGTATTAATACAGTCAACTTCGGGCAGAAAGGCGATGGTCGTCACCAGATAACTGTGCCATAAATATGTATTTGTCCGACACTGACATAATTGGCAAATGGCTTGGGTTTATTTGTTGTTAGCAATTGTTTTTGAATTAGTAGGAACAACTGCTCTGAAGCTTTCAGATGGCTTCACCAAGTTGTATTGGACTCTAGGAATGGCCATCAGTTATGGCCTGGCCTTCTATTTGCTAGCAATAGTTGTTAAGACAATTCCTTTGGGAATTGCTTATGCAGTGTGGGCTGGACTTGGCACATTAGGCGCATTCTTCATATCTATTTACATCTTTAAAACGGAAGCCAGCAGCTTAGCTTGGATTGGTGTAGTCCTTGTGATCTCAGGTGTTGTGCTTCTAAACGCAGGCAGCACTAGCCACTAGAGCGCTATGGGTGATCCATGGCCGCTCATTATGAGTCGGTAAAAGTTGGGTTTCCCCATTCACCTTGTTGAGCCATGATGTCGCGAAGCGTTTGATCTGCAGTTGTAACAATTTCGAATGTGCGCGAGATCAATTCTTCGGCAGAGGCAGAATTCAGCAAGTCCATTTGATCTAGTTCACCTATGGGAAGAATCCCAGCTAACTGCCAGCAAGCTTGCATCGGGTCATCGCTTAGTTCCGTGCTTGCTCCAAACTGCAAATTAGTGAACTCGCTGGCAAATGCCAGGAGTTGTCGCACTTTGGTTTCGAGTTGGTTTTTGGAATCTAAAAGAGTGTCGTCCCAAACCAAATCTGGAACTAGTTCAATAACTGCCAGCGGATAGGGATCATCTGGCAGCCAACTAGTTACGCGAAATCTTTGCGTGCCAAAAGACTCTAAACCGTAAAACTCTTGTGTGGTGCCGATGTTTATGACAGAAGCGATCGTGCCAAGAGTCATGCGCTTTTCGCCGCCACCTACCTCATCGCCACGTTCAATAAGCACCACACCAAATTCTGGGTTCTCTGATCCCATTAAATCCCCAAGCAGTTTTAGATAGCGGGGTTCAAAGATACGAAGTGGAAGTGGCATGGCTGGCAGCAGCACTGACCCGAGTGGGAACATCGGCATTACCGTCATCGCACACCAGATCCCTTCAGTTATTTGACCTGAGTGTACTTAAGGTGCAACAAGAATTCTTTTCATCAGTTGCCGCAAGGGTCAATGAACCCCCGAGCTAACACCGAAGTTTTGGCTGGTAGAGCGTTCAACTTTGACCCAAAAAACCCTTATTTCTAGGCATCCTGGGGATCTCGATTTGCACTCTAGGGGGGAGAGTGCCAACAATAGTATTAGCACTCAGAGACCTGAGTGATAACCCAAAAACTCTTGGGCTTTGGCCCTAATCGTTTGGTACAAAAGGAAAATACACATGTCGAAGATGATCGCTTTTGATGAGGAAGCCCGTCGCGCACTTGAGCGCGGTATGAACACACTCGCAGACGCAGTCCGCGTAACACTTGGCCCAAAGGGTCGCAACGTAGTTCTAGAAAAGAAGTGGGGCGCACCAACCATCACTAATGATGGCGTCTCCATTGCCAAGGAAATTGATCTAGAAGATCCTTACGAAAAGATCGGCGCCGAACTTGTAAAGGAAGTTGCCAAGAAGACAGACGATGTCGCTGGCGATGGAACTACAACGGCAACCGTACTTGCGCAGGCACTTGTTCGCGAAGGTCTACGTAACGTAGCGGCTGGCGCCAACCCAATGGTGCTAAAGCGCGGCATTGAAAAGGCTGTTGAAGCAATCAGCGCTGAACTCCTTGCTATGGCGCAGCCAGTTAATTCCAAGGAACAGATTGCAGCAACTGCATCTATTTCCGCAGCTGATCCACTAATCGGCGCAATGATCGCGGAAGCAATGGACAAGGTTGGCAAGGAAGGCGTTATCACCGTTGAAGAGAGCAACACATTTGGTTTGGAACTTGAACTGACTGAAGGTATGCGCTTTGACAAGGGTTACATCTCGCCTTACTTCGTAACAGATGCTGAGCGCATGGAAGCAGTTTTGGAAGATCCATACATCTTGATTGTTAACTCAAAGGTTGCTGCGATCAAAGACTTACTTCCAATTTTGGAAAAAGTTATGCAGTCCGGAAAGCCACTTGCCATCATCGCTGAAGATGTTGAAGGCGAAGCACTTTCCACACTTGTTGTTAACAAGATTCGTGGAAACTTCCGTTCCGTAGCTGTTAAGGCTCCAGGCTTTGGCGATCGTCGCAAGGCAATGTTGCAGGACATCGCAATCTTGACTGGCGCCCAGGTGATCAGTGAAGAAGTTGGTCTAAAACTTGAGTCAACTGACATGGAACTTCTTGGTAAGGCACGCAAGATTGTTGTCACAAAAGATGAGACAACAATTGTTGAAGGTTCCGGTGACGCAGACCAGATTGCTGGCCGCGTAAACCAGATCCGCGCCGAAATCGAAAAGTCTGATTCAGATTACGATCGCGAAAAACTACAGGAGCGTCTAGCGAAACTTGCTGGCGGTGTGGCAGTCATCAAGGCTGGCGCAGCTACAGAAGTAGAACTTAAAGAGCGCAAGCACCGCATCGAAGATGCTGTTCGCAACGCAAAGGCTGCAGTTGAAGAAGGTATCGTCGCCGGTGGTGGCGTTGCATTACTTCAGGCATCTGAAAAGGCTTTTGCAAAGCTAAGCCTTGAAGGTGAAGAAGCAGTTGGCGCAAACATCGTTAAGGTTGCTGTTGAAGCACCACTAAAGCAGATTGCAATCAACGCTGGTCTTGAAGGCGGAGTTGTTGCAGAAAAGGTTCGTAACTTAGCACCGGGCTTTGGTTTGAATGCAGCAACTGGTGAATACGTTGACTTAATCAAGGCTGGCATCATCGATCCAGCTAAGGTGACTCGTTCTGCGCTACAAAACGCAGCATCAATTGCGGCGCTATTCCTAACAACCGAAGCAGTAATTGCTGACAAGCCTGAAAAGTCAGCACCAATGGCTGGCGGAGGCGACATGGGCGGAATGGATTTCTAAGAAATTCATACCCAAAAGAACTAAAAACAAAGGACCCAAGATTTTCTTGGGTCCTTTGTTTTTGAAGCTTTCCTGATAGTGTCAAGTAATTGAAATTTCAACTTTTGGAGCCTAATGAACACAACCACCACGATTTTCACCGTAGTACTTGCCTTAATTGCGTTTGTTTCAGCTATGGGCAAACTTCGCAAGATGCCACAGGTAATCGAATCCATGACACATGTGGGATTAAAGCCAAACCAGATTCCACTGCTTGCTTACTTGGAAATTCTTGGTGCTCTTGGACTGTTGATCGGTATAGCTTTCCCATTGCTAGCATTCGTTTCAGCTGGCGCATTGATGCTCTACTTCGTAGGCGCAGTTGTTGCACACTTGCGGGTCAAAGACAAGTTCAAAGATTTTGCACCAGCACTATTCTTAGCTGTGTTGTTTGGATACTTGGCCTATTTAGTTCCAACTGGCTTTTAGTCAGCAACCGGCTTTCCATATAACAAATCATCTGCATCAACGATTCGGTAGGAGTAACCCTGCTCTGCCAAAAAGCGCTGACGGTGCGCAGCAAAGTCGGCATCTACAGTATCTCTGGTAACGATTGAATAGAAGTGGGCGGAACGCTTGTCACCCTTTGGACGAAGAATTCTGCCGAGTCGCTGAGCTTCTTCCTGGCGTGAGCCAAAGGTGCCGCTGATTTGAATCGCGACTCCAGCTTCGGGCAGGTCAACTGAGAAGTTAGCAACTTTGGAAACTACAAGTACGCGAGTTTCACCTTCACGGAAAGATTGGAATAAGCGCTCGCGCTCTTTGACTGGTGTGGCACCTGTAATAGTGGGCACACCGAGAAACTCGCTAATTTCTGCAAGCTGATCTAGGTACTGACCAATTACTAAAATGTGATCCTCGGGATGCAGATTTACTAGATGCTCAACAACTCGATTCTTAAGCGAAGTAGTTGAAGCTAGGCGATAACGATCTTCTGGTTCGGCCATTGCGTAAGCCAAACGCTCGGCATCAGGCAGTGTTACTCGAACCTCAGCGCAATCAGCCGGAGCAATGTAACCCTGGGCTTCAATATCCTTCCAAGGTGCGTCATAACGCTTTGGACCGATGAGTGAAAACACTTCACCTTCCATGCCATCTTCGCGAACTAGTGTGGCCGTTAAACCAAGGCGACGACGAGCTTGAATGTCGGCCGTAAAACGAAAAACAGGCGCTGGCAACAGATGGACTTCATCATAAATAATTAATCCCCAGTCGCGGGCATCAAAGAGTTCCATGTGCGCAAACACTCCTTGACGACGGGTAGTCATAACTTGGTAAGTCGCAATAGTTACTGGCCTGATTTCCTTGCGAGCCCCCGAGTATTCACCTATCTCTTCCTCAGTGAGCGTGGTGCGCTTCAATAATTCAGCTTTCCACTGGCGAGCGGAAACGGTATTTGTTACCAATATCAAAGTCGTTGCGCCAGCAAGTGCCATGGCAGCAGCGCCAACAATTGTTTTGCCAGCTCCACACGGTAAAACCACAACACCCGAACCACCGTGCCAAAAACCTTCGGCAGCTTCGCGCTGGTAGGTGCGCAATTCAAAGGATCCCTGCGCCAACGCAATTGGGTGCGCTTCGCCGTCTACGTAGCCTGCTAAATCCTCAGCTGGCCACCCAAGTTTTAGCAAAACTTGTTTAATGTTTCCGCGCTCACTGCCGTGTACTGCAATAGTGTCTTCATCAATTCGCTTACCCACTAGCGGCTGAATTTTCTTAGAATGCAAAATTTCCTCGAGCACCGTGCGATCATTCGCCGATAAAACCAAGCCATGAACCGGATGCATGTGCAATTGCAATCGGCCGTAACGAGCCATGGTTTCTGCAATATCAACCAGCAGGGCATGTGGAACTGGGTAGCGCGAATACTTAATTAACGTGTCCACAACTGATTCCGCATCATGCATTGCGGCGCGCGCGTTCCAAAGTCCAAGTGGTGTGATGCGGTAAGTGTGAATGTGTTCTGGCGCACGTTCAAGTTCAGCAAAAGGCGCAATTGCATGGCGGCACTCAGCGCTTAACTCATGGTCAATCTCCAGTAATAAAGTTTTATCACTTTGAACGATCAATGGACCTTCAGTCATCAAGCACTTCCTTCTTCAGTAAAAGTCTCTTCCAAGGCAGCGCCAGTTATGCGCGCAATCGTAAATGTTCGTACTTCATTTGTTCGCACGTCGAATGCAGTTAAGAAGCCGCCGGTGATAGTTAGTGGTTCAACGATTCGTTCGCTGGTCATGCCACCCTTGTCAGCGTAACCAATCCAAACTTCTTTACCCTTTGCCAATGCATCATTGAGTAAAGCTAAAGTTTGGGAAGTAGTTGTCCGAGGACCAGTCGCGGACGCTGGCTTGCTGGAATCAACGCGCTCCCCAGCGCGAAGGGCCTTAACCGCTGCAGCGACCAATCGACTTGATGGTCCAGTAACTGTGACTGGGGCTGGAACTACTTTTGTCGCGGTTCGCTTGGTATCTGGACGGTGTATTAATACGGTCCCTTCTGCGCTTTCCGCAACTGGGGCATAACCAGCAGCGCGCAGTTTTTCAAGCACTATGTCTGCCGGCGAAGAACTGACCACGATGCCAGGTGCGAGTTGGCGAAACTTTAAATTTGCCAGACGGCGATCAGCTTGCACTGCTGTAACAAGCTGTTCATCGTCACAGCGCAAGTAGATCGAAGCAACCCCAACGCGTAGCACGCCATGCTTGCGAGCCACGTCTTCAATCAAATAAGTAAGTGGCTGCGGGATTGGTGTGCGGGAAAGTCCAGATAAGAAATCTAAAATGTCATGGGCAGACTGACCTTGATCAAGCGAGCGCCGAATCGAGCTTTCGGTAAATCGATAAGTCGTTGCAGCACCAGTTGATTCCACATCAGCAATCACCGCCATGGTTCGGCGTTGGTTGGCAGGCAAGCGACCAGGGGCAAGCGCAGTTAAATCTGCCTGCACAATCACATGATCAACGGGCGCCGGAAGTAACGCGCCTAAGACTTTTGTTGGATCTTTGCCTTCGGACAATGCTTTACCAAATGATGTGATCGCGCCAAGCGCGGTAACACCTATGGTTGCAGCTTCAGCGAGCACCGCCGAGACAGCAGCAGCGCGAACCATTGAAGATCGACGCGGACGATGCCAATCTAAATGGTCCGTCAAAATAGCGGCGCTTGTAGTTGAGCCATCTGGAAGACCAATGTAAATGTCTAGAAGCGAGATGCGAAGTGGATTTATAAAGCCGCGTTCAACTGCAGAAGTTAAGGCATTAATTCGATCAGAACCATCACCGCCAACGACGTGCGCAGCTCGCGACATATCGCGCCATGATTGTGCAAGTAATGTCCAACGTGATGCATCATCAATACTTAGCCAGCGGTCGTAAGCTGCAGTTGGTAACCAACCATCGGATGTGTCAGCGCCAAGTAGCCCAGCCGCATAAGCTACCTCAATAACCAAGGCAGTTAGGTGTTCGGAGACTCGCAACAAATCTTTGGCTGCAGCTAAGTCGCGGATTGCAAGTCCACCACCGCGAAGTTGAGCGGGCGGCTCAATGGACCAAGTTTCCAATAAGGTTTCGACTAGTCGAACAAAATCTAAGGCTGCGTGCGCGCCTGTGTCATTAATACGTTTAACATCAGCGTTTCCAAGTACTGGAAAGCCACGATCAGTTTTTATCTCCTGCAACAACAAACCATCGCGAAGTGCTAGCGAAACTTCGCGCGGTACGACAACGGAGTTATCACTTGTTGGCACGATCAATTCATGAGCAAGCAGCCATTCCAAAGGCGATTTTGCATCTTCAATTCGTACTGAACGATTTGCCTGGCGCATTGTTCCAGCAGGAGTTCCCCACAAAAGTTGTCCCATAATTTCTCGAACATCATCGGAACCACTAGCTAAAGTCTTTGCCGCAAGATTTTTCTTTGATCCATACTCACGGACTTTTCGACGCGAGTCAGCAAACGAAGCAGCTAAGCCACACGGGTAAGAGCCAAAAGATTCGCGCGCTACTCGAACTAAATGCAACTCTTCGTCATCACCCCAAACAAGAGCGCTACTAAGCAATCGATCTATTGCAGCATCGATAGCTTGCGATTGATATCCGGTTGCGCTTGTTAGTCCAGCATGCACATCAGTACGCGCTGCTGGATCTGGCAAGGCAGCCAATACTTCACAGACGCTTAACTCAATATGATTGAGCGCATCTAATGCTGAACTCACACTTGGTGAGGTTGTAGCTCGAACTGCCAACTGTCCCAGATCAGTGGGTACTGGGTGCAATAAATCTGGGCGCGTTGCGAATAAAGCCTCTAATTGGGCATCAGTTCTATGTCGCAAATCGTCAGCTAAAGATCTAGGTCTTAGTTGGATTTCAGCCGATTCAGAAGTGCGCATCTTTATACGTTACGCGCTTTTAGGTGGTTAGCGCCACTTGAGTTTTCTGGAAAACGGGTGAGGCAAATCTAACTAAAATCTCAAGTTTGGGAGGATTCGTACTTTTCATCTAACCTTGAGACAGGCAATCGGTTTCCGGTGGCCAAGATGAGCAACCAGTGGAAGGAGAATACCGTGCCTACAGGCAAAGTGAAGTGGTACGACACTGAAAAAGGCTTCGGCTTTCTGCAGACGGATGAAGGCGAAGAAGTTTTTTTGCATGCTTCCGCACTCCCAGCTGGAACACTTGCTCTGAAAAACGGCACCCGCTGTGAATTTGGCGTAGCCGATGGCAAACGCGGAATGCAAGCGTTGTCAGTGCGGGTATTAGAGGAACCACCGAGCGTTTCAAAAGGTGTGCGAAAAGACGCTGAAGACATGGCGATTTTGCTCGAGGATGTAATTAAAATGTTGGATGGGTACGCTGGCAGCCTTCGCCGCGGACGTTATCCCGATGACAAACAAACTGAAAAACTTGTTGCCGTACTTCGTGGCGTTGCCGATCAGATTGATGCATAGCCCGTTTTCGAAAATGCTGGCGCATTATTAAAAATGGAAAAACGAAAAGTCTTAGTTGTTGAAGACGATTCCCTTCTTCGCTCACTGATTTCAGAGGTACTATCTGGTTCAGGATTTTCTGTTAGTTCTGCGGCTAACGCCGTTGAAGCCAGGAACTTGATTTCAACTTTTGACCCAGATATCGCGCTTCTTGATATTGAACTTGGTGCTGGACCCTCGGGCCTTGATTTAGGTGAATTTATAAAGTCCCAAGCACCGCACATAGCAATAATTTTCTTAACCCACTTACCAGATCCAAGATTTGCTGGCGTTGATTCTGTCTCAATTCCTAAAAAATCTGCCTACATTCGAAAAGAATTGATTTCCAAACCTGGACTACTTCTTGAAATTGTGGAATCAGTTCTGCGGGATGAAACCGGCAAAAACATGCGTCATGATTTAGATCCACAGCGTCCGTTTGCAGCCTTGTCAAAATCACAGATTGCCGTATTGCGAAGTGTGGCCCTTGGACTTTCAAATTACGAAATAGCTTCGCAACGTGATACCACTGTTCGAGCAGTTGAGAATTTGATTCGTCGAACACTAAGCGCCGCTGGAATCGAAGGTGACTCAACAGTGAATACCAGAACGGCAGCAGCTCGTGCCTACATCGAAGCCGCAGGATTCCCAGTCGGTAATGAGTAATCAATTAGTTGTTCGCCGCACCACGCGCGAAACGGTTGCCTTGCTGGGTAGCAGTGAAGCTTTCACAAAACGAATCATCATTTGGACACTTCTGCCAGCTTTGACAATCGCTGGACTTTATGACAGCAATCGTTTTGGAACGTCACGGATTGGCTGGATTCTTGTGGCATTAGTAGCGCACGCGTTAACAACTGCAGTGATGGTAATTTTGCGAGTCACTTTACTTCCAAAGCAATACAAGTCTCCAAAGCCCGCTATTACACTTCTTATATTTTTGATTGGTAGCGTCACTCGTTCACTAATTCTTGGTCAGCTTGCTTACGATTACAGTCTTGCTGATGATCCTGAACTGCTATATCGAGGGATTGCAGGTGGGCTACTCGGAACTATTTCACTTTCTACCTTTTCAATTTTTGCCGCAATAACGAAACAAAATGCAGAAACGGAACTTAAACTCAAACAGGATCGAGCAGCACTTGTCGCTGCACAGGAATCCGCGGAAGAATATATTGCCGAACAAGTTAACGAAATCAGAAGCATAATTAGCACAAGTATTGAACCATCACTTTTGGAAATATCTAAAAATTTAAATGAATTAACGGCCAAGGATTCGATGTCTCTCAAAAGTTCAGCAGATCGAATTTCAAGTTTCATTACCGAGACATTGCGACCTTTAAGTACAAACTTGTACCAAAGGAAAGTAGTTTCGATCCCTAAAGTTCCAGAGTTAACCGTAAAACCAAAACTTTTATTATTCCCAGAGACATTGGTAATAAATGAAGTTTTAAGCCCGATATCAATATTTGCGATCTGGTGTTTACCAAATGTGACAGCCCTTTATTTATATGAAGGTGCCAAAGCGTTGCCTTTAGTGTTTATTTTCTCTCTACCCATGTTATTAATTCAGACGCTAATAATTAAATTGCCTTTTGCGCGCCGCCCGATTAATGGTGGACGGGGTTTGCTTATCTTGGCAACAATTTATGCAACCACCTGGGTAGGAACAGTTCCCATGAGTGAAGCGTTTGGAATTTTCTTAATTCGAGAATTGAATATTATTCCTGCAATGATCTTGGGCATGTTGATCATAGGTATGACTATTAGTTACGGATTCACAGTAGATGCCAATCGAAGACGTTATCAAGCCGCACTAAACTTGACCAATTCAGATTTGGAACGTGAATTTAGTCGAACGACTCAAGAAGTTTGGCTCCTTAGGCAACGAGTGGCTCAAAAACTTCACGGAACAGTGCAGGCATCGTTGACAGCGGCAAACATGCGCATTCTTGGCACCCAAAATCTCACAGAAGAACTATTGCAAAAGGTACGTGATGATGTATTGAGAGCCTCAGAGGCAGTTGAAAACTTTGAGTCTGAGCACATCGACATTAAAACTGCTCTTAGTGATTTAACGCAACTCTGGATTGGCATGTGTGAAATCCAAGTCGCTGCCACATCAGAATGTCTGGAACACATATCCCGTGACCAGGTTTGTGCGCAATGTGTGAATGAAATCGTTAAGGAATGCGTTAGTAACGCAATTCGACATGGCAACGCATCAAAGATCGACATTGCATTAACTGAAAATGAAAATCAAACGCTTCAAATCACAGTGATTAATGATGGAGTCACAAATACGATGGGCCCAGAGGGAGTGGGCACCCAGATCCTGAACGAATTAACCATGAACTGGGAACGAAATGTCGAGGCCAATAAAGTAACGGTGTCCGCGATAGTTGGCTACGTTGAAGTGTGAGTTAACAAAAGCCGCAATGCCAAATTCTGGCTATTTTTGTAAGTGATTTATGGGTTTTGGCTAAAATGCGGGAGAATGCTCAGGTGAGTACAACAACTTCTGCGCTCGAGATTGCTCGAGCCGCGATTCTTGAAACAATCCCAGCCGAACACGTTGGCGTTGCCTTGGACGCCGTGGTTGAACCATCACAAGATTCTGATGTTGTAATTACGAGTTACACCTTTGAGTGCACTTCGGCCGGTTACCCAGGTTGGTATTGGGAAGTGAGTGTTGTTGAAATTGCTGGCCAGGGTCAACCAACCGTTAGCGAAGTAAATCTGTTGCCAGGCGCTGTTGCCCTCGTACCTGCTGCATGGAAGCCATGGGCCGATCGCGTCGAAGCTGGCGACTTAGGTGTTGGTGATTTACTACCGCCTCCAGAAAATGATGACCGTTTAACAGCGGGCTTCACTGGTCTTGGCGACCTAGAAGATAGTGCTGATGAGTTAGCAACGCTTCATCCAGTTCAATGGGAACTTGGACTTGGACGTGAAAAAGTTTTAAGCACAGTTGGCCAAGAGCGCGCCGTTAATCGTTGGTTTGAAAAACTTAATGGTCCAAAATCTGCAATGGCAAAATCTGCACCAGCGCAATGTGGTTCTTGCGGTTTCTTAGTTGCTATCGGCGGATCAATGGGTCAAGTATTTGGTGTTTGCGGAAATGAGTTTGGCGCAGCTGATGGCCAAGTTGTGGCAACTACATTTGGTTGCGGCGCGCATTCATCTGTTCGCCAGGAACAAGCCGCACCTATTCCCGTTGTGGACTTAGTCATTGATGACCAAGCTGATGAACAAAGTGATTCCAGCGACTTACCTGATTACGTTGCAAATCCAGTCCAAGACGATAGTGAATCTGACGAAGATGTTGAATCGGACGAGGCAGAGGACCGCAACGAACATATCGCCTCAGAATTTGCGATGAAGGAAGCAGTCGAGGCAATCGAAGCCGCCTCAGAATTCATGGAAATGGAAAACTTAGACGCGGATGAAGCCGAGCAAGAAATTGCTGACTTTTATGGCGATTCAGAAAGTGATGCAAAAGTTTAAGTCAAGACGCAGTTTCGCGTGTTGTATCTGACTTTGGTTCCGAAATTTAGGCAGGCTTTAGATATGGCAATTATTGAATCTCGTCGCCTTGCCGACAAAGTCCTTGACGTAACCGTATTCATTCTCGCCACTGCCTCACTTACTTACTACTCCTCGCGTTACTTCACCACCAGCGCGCTGGTCGTAGCTGGCGTATGGGTGGTAGTTGCGTTATTGCTATTCATTTTGATCAGGCGCTTTACCGAAGTTGGGTTCTATGGCGAACCAGTTCCAGCGCCTAATCTAACGAGCGATCCGAGTGCGCATCGCAATAACGTTTTGGCTCGAAACGTAACCTGGACCGGTTTGCTTGTCGCGGTACTTGCCTATCTATACATCGAAAATAGACTGCCAAATTTAAGTCCTTCGCAATGGGCTTTAACAATCCTGGTCTTGGTGGCCATTGGTTCGGTGCTTGCCTTCAGATTGGCAAAGTCTCAAGTTGAAGTTGCAGCCGATTACAAAACCTTCCATTGGTTTGCATGGCTAATCGCAGCGGGCATGTCGCTAGTTGCTTCAGCAACTTTGCGACCTCAAAGTGATGACACAAATTATGTAAATATTTCAACTTGGATTGCCGAACGTGGCACGATTTCGATTCGCGACACAGTTTATAGCGATCAAGTTTTTGACACTAAGCCATTGGGTTCTTCCTGGGAATCAATGTGGGGAGTGTTTGCGCACATTACCAACATGTCGGCGCCAACCCTGCTGTATGTAATTGCAGTTCCAATCTTGACTGCAATAAGTATTTTTGCTTTAGACCGAGGTATGCGATCGATGCATGTTCGCCATACCAATTTCGCATTAATAGTCGTGAGCTTATTCCTGATACTAGATGGCGAAAATATATTCTCGTTTGGAGTATTCCATGGGCCGCGAATCTGGCAAGGAAAATCATTTTTTGTCTCTGCAATGATTCCATTGCTAATTGGCGCAGGAATCGTATGGGCTCGCTCCGGACGACGCAATGACCTGATTCGTTTTCTATTAATTGCAATTGGCGCAACGGGACTGACAACAACAGCAACCATGTTGGTTCCAATGTTCACTCTGGTAGTCGCTGGCGTTGTGGGGTACCAGAGGGGCATTAAAGATGCTGGTTGGACTTCACTTGCCATGTTGGCACCACTTTATGTTGGCCTAGCTTTCCGAGGAACTCGCACCGCAGACAGCAACGCGATGGGACATTTGGCACCTGACACATTGGCGTTTGCGCAGCCAGCAAACATACTTTCTGGGCTTGACGAGTTGCCAGATCCAAATGAATTTGTCCGTTTAATGGCAGAGCCGCCATTTCACGCGGCGCTGTTTGCGCTAGTAATGTGCTGGGGATGGTTAGGCAGTGAATCGCGAACCGCCCGGCGGGTAATTGCTGGAGTGAGTTTGTTGTGGGCGATCGTTTACGTGCCACCAGTGCTAGCCGTAATTGAGGAAATAACTGGGGTTGCGCAAATATCTTGGCGCTTTTGGTGGTTGTTGCCAATTCCAATGTTGCTTGGCGCGGCTGCATCAGCTTGCGCATCAGGCTTAATTCGAATTACCAGTATTAATCGTCACAAAAATTTGACTCTGGGTTTGGCAACTGCACTACTACTTACGCTCATTGTAATTCCAGGCAAG
>JNSL01000067.1_pt1 | contig 19020 bp, 16 predicted proteins | sample 210691 | NCBI WGS metagenome assembly JNSL01 (sample SAMN02808685, study PRJNA238866) | freshwater metagenome | biome: fresh water; feature: freshwater reservoir; material: water; isolation source: water column of the freshwater reservoir Embalse de Amadorio in Spain | place: Spain: Valencia ...
GCTAAAAGCATTTGAAAACGTTAAAGATGTTAATAAAAACATCGAACTAGCTTTGATTATGGTTCCGGCTAATTTTGTTAAGGAAGCAGTTCAAGATTGCGCTGACGCAAAAGTTGGCGTTGCAATCGTTATGTCATCAGGTTTTGCAGAAGCGGATGAAGCAGGTGCAATCGCTCAGGACGAACTATTGGCGATAGCTAAGAAATCTGGAATGCGTTTGGTTGGACCAAACTGCATTGGTTCTGCTGGTGGTGCAAGTAAATTGGCTGCAACATTCTCACCAGTTTTCTCTGGACCAACAACGCCACTCGAAGGTGGAAATATTGCTTTAGTAAGCCAATCCGGCGCTCTGGGTTACGGCATTTACTCACTCGCAGTTGATCGAAGCCTTCCGATTGGTTTTGTTGTTACTACTGGAAATGAAGCAGATGTAACCGCCTTAGAAGTTGCCGCAACTCTGGCCGATGATAAAAACGTTGATGCAATTTTGATGTATGCCGAATCCCTCGCTGATGTGAAAGTACTCCGTGAAATCGCAGGCAAGAAACCGACTGCAGTTTTGAAATCAGGTAGATCTGCTGCGGGCGCAGAAGCTGCAGCTTCACATACTGGTGCGCTGGCTACGGAAGATCGCGTAATCGATGCCGCTATTAATTCATCCGGCGCAGTTCGAGTCGATGATGTTGAACATCTACTTGATGCTGGAAGTATCTTTGCAAGTAAAGTTTCGATGACCGGTAATCGCGTTGCAATTATTACAACATCAGGCGGAAGTGGAATTCTTGGCACGGATGCGCTTGAAAAATTTGGTTTAACTCTGGCCAAGCTCTCTGCGAAAACCACTGAAGCTTTAGACCAGATTGTTCCAAGCTATGGAAATACTGCTAACCCAGTGGATGTAACTGCAGCTGTTATGTCGGCACCAGATCTATTTGAGAAGTGTGTTGAAGTTCTTGCAAAGGATCCCGAAGTCGATGCAATTGTCGCGACGTTCTGCGTTCTAGTTGGAAATGATGTCGAACGAATCGCCAATGCATTAAGTGCAGTTCGTGGGGTTCGTGAAATTCCAGTTGTTGTTGCCAGAACCGGTTCACAAAGTTTGGCACCAGAGGCAGATAAGTTATTCAAAGCAGCAAAGCTTCCAGTATTCCCAACTCCAGAACGTGCAGTTCGGGCACTACAAACTCTGCGAATTGCGACAAAGCCAGCCCATAGTGTTGCACGCAAACCAATTTGCAATCCACTTCCAACACCAGCAGATCAAGCGACCGAAGATCAATTAAAGAGCGCGCTTGCATCAGTCGGAGTTCCGGTTCCGCTTTCAGTAGTTGTAGATAATCTTGATGAAGCTATCGCAGCTGTTGCAAAAGTTGGCGGCCGGTCAGTAATGAAAGCGGTCATTCCAGGTTTATTGCACAAAAGTGAGGCAGGTGGAGTAGCGCTAGATATCAACGCTGATATTGCCAGCGAAACTTATAAAAGACTTTCGCAACTTGGACCAGATAAAAACGTAAGTAATAAAGTTTTAGTTGAAACTTTTGTGCCAAAGGGCGTAGAAGCATTGGTTGGAATTACATCTAGTTCTCTTGGAAAAGTTCTGACAATCGGTGTCGGTGGAATTTTGACTGAAGTGATTTCTGATGTTGCAGTTCGCCTACTTCCGGTCGATTCAAAAATTGTGAATGAAATGATCGATGAGACCAGACTCGCGATTCTCTTCTCGGGAGTTCGTGGCGCTGCTGCCAGCAATCGAGAGGCATTTGTGGATACTGTGCTTAGAATCACCGATGCAGTTATTGATTGGCCCAATGGTTGTGAGTTAGACATTAACCCCTTAACAGTTTTGCCAGAAGGTGCTTGGGTGCTCGACAGCGCTTATTCACCACCAGCAAAAACTTCGGAACGGAGCATGCACTAATGGATGTCGGAACCCTTGTAGCTAGATCAACTCGAAAATATCGCGATCGAATTGCGGTTGAGAGTTCAGAAGGCGCGATGACATATGGTGAAATCGGCTCTCGTATTTTTCAACTCGCACGTGGATTAAAAGCACTTGGCTTAGCACCAGGAGATCGCGTTCTAGATCTTCAATCAAATCAACGCACTTATATCGAAACAGATTTAGGAATCAGCACAGCAGGATTGTGTCGTGTTGCTCTGAATTATCGCCTGCACCCAAATGACTGGGTCAGAATTACTAATGACTGCGGCGCCAAAGTTTTGATTATGGATGCAAAGTTTTGGGATGAATCAGCACCGGTTCGCGAATTAGTTGATCACATAATTTTGATTCATGGCGAACACGACGGAACAACGCCTTACGAAGCATTTCTGGCAAAACAAGAGTCTCATGCATTTTCTACAGCAGTTGATCCAGATAGTTTTGTTTCACTTAACTATTCTTCAGGAACAACCGGAAACCCAAAGGGCGCAATCAGAACTCATCGCAACCGCACTGCAAGTTTGAACAACATCATCACTGATATTTTTGGACGTATTCCAAATGAAACAGATTGTTGGGTCCACGCAGGTCCAGTAACACATACCAGCGGCCTCTTTGTTCTTCCATATTTTACTTTCGGCGCAAAGCAAATAGTTCTAGCTAAATATGATCCAGAAGAATTCATTGATGTAATCCAAAACCGTGGCGGCAATGCAACAGCACTTGTCCCAACCATGGTTGCCCGACTTCTTGCCGTAGATGGAATTACTAAAGAGAAGATGGCTAATTTGCGGATGCTTGGCTATGCCGGTGCCCCAATGCCACCAGATCAAATCAAGCAATGCCATGAAAAAATAACAACAAAGATGGTTCAGTATTACGGCCTGGTCGAAGCGATTCCGCCAGTTACCGTTCTGAGCGAAGCCGATCACGCACTCGGCTTATCGCAAAATCCAGAACTACTTACTAGTGCGGGTAATCCATGTGTTGGTGTTGAAATTCTTATTGTTGATGAAAATGGTAAAGAAGTTCCGGTCGGTGAAATTGGTGAAGTTATAACTCGTGGCGATCACGTAATGCGCGGTTATTACGGAGCTGCTGGCCAAGATGCAACAGTTACCAAGGCCGTTCGTGATGGCTGGTTGCACACCGGTGACCTGGGTCGAATTGATGAAGATAATCGCTTGTATTTGGTTGATCGCAAGGGTGACATGATTATCAGCGGTGGTTACAACATCTATCCACGAGAAATCGAAGATGTTATTGCCGAAATTCCAGAAGTATTAGAAGTCGCTGTTATGGGAATTCATGATGTCGAATGGGGCCAACGCGTAACTGCAATGGTGACCTTGGTTCCAAATTCGACTGTTGATCACGCCGAACTCACAACTCGCATTCTTGATCACTGCAAATCTAGAATGGCCTCTTATAAGAAGCCAAAAGATCTTCGCATTGTTGCTGAATTCCCGCTGAATTCAACTGGCAAGATTGCAAAGAAGGTTTTGAAGCAACAACTCGAAGCTGAAGGAAAGTAAATGACTTTAGAGAAACCAGGAGAGTATCCATACACCAGAGGCATAAATGCCGATGCTGGCGTCTGGACAATGGGGCAATACGGTGGCTTCGGAACTCCTGCAGAAACAAATGCCCGCTTTAAAATGTTACTTGATCAAGGCTTAACTGGATTTAGCGTTGCACTAGATCTTCCAACTCAACTGGGTCTCGATTCCGATGACCCGCTTTCACTTGGTGAAGTTGGTCGTGTGGGTGTTGCTATTGATTCACTTGCAGATATTGAAATTCTGATGGATGGGATTCCACTAGAAAAAATTAGCCAAGTTCGCACAACTGCAAATTCAATTGGATACATCTGGGCCGCAATGTTCATTGCTCTAGCTGAACAACGAAACGTTGATCCAAATAAGTTTGGAATGTTTATTCAGAACGATGTTCTAAAAGAGTATGTTGCCCGCGGAACTCAAATCTTTCCGGCTGAAGCTGGCCTAAAGCTCTCTGTTGATGTAATCGAACATATTGCAACCAAGATTCCTAAGTGGGTTTCCCTTGCAATGTCTGGATATCACATCCGCGAAGCTGGCTCTAATGCGGTGCAAGAAGTTGCATTTACCTTTGCAAACGCTCGCGAATATTTAGATAAAGCAATCGCTCGTGGAGTTTCCGTAGATTTCGTTGCCCCAACCCTATTTACATTTCTATCTTCAAATATTGACTTCCTACCCGAAATTGCAAAATTCCGCGCTGCTCGCAGAGTCTGGGCAAAGTTGATGCGTGAAAAATATGGAACTAAGGATCCAGCATCCGAGAAATTACGCATCTTTGCATTTACTGCTGGCTCATCGCTTACTGCGCAACAAGCAATGAACAATGTGGTCAGAACTTCAATTGAAATGATGTCGGCCGCACTTGGTGGAATTCAAACTATGCACGTATCTGCATTTGATGAAGCGCTCGGCGTACCTTCGGAAGAAGCTGCAACACTGGCACTTCGCACCCAACAAGTGATTGCTTTTGAAACTGGTGTTCTAGATAGCCCAGACCCCCTTGCTGGAAGTTATGAATTAGAACGAATGACTGATGAATTAGAGCGTGAAATTTGGGATTTGTTGGCAGGTATTGAAAAGCGCGGTGGCGCACTTGAATGCATCAACAACGGTTACTTCGTAAATGAAATTTCCGAGAATTCATATAAGTTAACAATGGCAATTGAATCTGGAGCCAGAAAAGTTGTCGGTGTAAACGCCTTCCAATCTGAATCAGCCCCGATCAAACCATTTGAGATTAATCCAAAGAGCGAATCCGAGCAGGTAGCGGCTGTTCAGGCAGTTCGTGCAAAGCGGGATAACAACATAGTTAAAGCCGCGCTTGAGAATTTACTCGTAGTTGCAAAGGCTGGCGATAACGTGGTTCCAGCAACAGTTGAAGCAATTAAGGCTTATGCAACTGTTGGTGAAATTGTGAATGAGTTGCGTAAAGTCTATGGAAAATGGCAGCCAACAAAGATTTTCTAGCTCTTTAATCTAAAACGCTGCAACTTTCCGGTAGTTGTTTTTGGTAATGAATCAACAAAATGTATTGATCTTGGGTATTTATACGGTGCAATTTGATTCTTAACATGATCTTGTAATTCTTTGGCCATAGCATCAGATGCAATAAATTCTGCTCGAAGAACAACATACGCAGTAACAACCATTCCACGCTCTTCATCTGGCAGGCCAACTACTGCAACTTCAGCTACTGCTTTATGCATAAGCAAGGCATTCTCGACCTCAGGTGCCGCAATGTTGTAGCCACTTGAAATAATCATGTCATCAGCGCGAGATTCATATTTAAAATAACCTTCTGGGGTCCGGGTATAAATATCACCAGTTAAATTCCAACCATTAACGACATAATCCTTCTGCCTGGCATCATTTAGATAGCGGCAGCCAGTCGGGCCTTTAACCGCAAGAAATCCTTGTTCACCATCTTCTACTTCTACAAAATTTTCATCAACGACCATTGCCTGATACCCAGGAACCGGCTTTCCGGTAAGTCCCGGGATAATTTCGTGATCACTTGCGGATATAAAGATATGCAGTAATTCTGTTGCACCGATGCCATCAATTAATTTATTTCCAGTTGCCTCAAACCAAGCGCGCCAAGTTGCAAGTGGTAGGTGTTCGCCAGCAGATACACATCTACGCAGAGATGAAACATCTTTACCCTCAAGCTGGGCAAGCATTGCTCGGTATGCAGTTGGAGCAGTGAAAAGAATTGAGATTTTATATTCAGAAATCTTCTCTAATAGAACTGGTGGCGCGGCGTTCTCTAATAAAACAGTTGTTGCTCCGACTCGAAGTGGGAAAACAACTAAGCCACCTAAACCAAATGTAAATGCAATCGGTGGGCTGCCAGCAAAGACATCATCTTTTGTTGGCTTAACAACGTTCTTTGAGAAGGTATCAGCAATGGTCAAGATATCTCGGTGAAAATGCATTGTAGCTTTTGGCACTCCGGTTGAGCCAGATGTAAATGCGAAGAGACTGACATCATCCGCTGCAGTTTCACAGACTTTAAATTCAGCACTTTGCTTCGCTATCTCAAGATCAAAATCACTTCCGCCACCAACAATAAAAGTTTTCCCAGAATAGTTAGGAATTGCCTGCCACTCTTCAACAAATCTGTGATCGACTACTGCAAATTGAATCTGGCCAATTTCAACTATTTTTGCTAGCTCAACTGCACGTTGCAGTGGAATGGTAGTAACCGCAATGGCGCCAACTCTTAGAATTGCCAGCCAGATTGCAACCGCCATCGCATTATTTGGGCTACGAATCGCAACCCGGTTTCCTGGAACTACACCTTGTGCGAGTAGATAATTTGAAATTCTATTTACTAAATCAAGAAGTTCGCCATAAGTAAAGCCACCGTCAGCAGCAATTATGGCTGATTTATCTCGGCCAACTAATTCAATTGTTCTTTCCAATAATTCGTAACTTGCATTTAATTGCTCTGGATAAGTTGCCGCTGGATGGCTCAAGATTAATTCTGGCCAGAGAGATTTATCTGGAAGATTATCTATGGCAAAGGTATCTATGTGAGCGCTCTTAACCATTACTAACCATTCCTATGTCTCTCGATTTCAGCCATGAGTTCACTTACCCCAGTTCCGCTCTGCATTGCACCAAGTAATACTGGTGGAATCCAAGGCTTTCCTGCAACAGTTTTAGGCATCGACATTGAAATCGAACGCTCGATATCTGCTGCAGTCTCTTTTGCACCCTCGCGATCTGATTTATTAATTAAATAGATGTCACCGATTTCAAGCAGACCGGCCTTAGATGCCTGTATCCCATCTCCCATTCCAGGGGCGAGAACTACTACTACAGTGTCAACTACTCGCATAACTTCAACTTCGCTCTGTCCCACACCAACAGTTTCAACAATAATGAAATCAAATTTTGCGCTCTGCACCAATTTCAATACTGCTTTCGTGCTAACTGAAAGTCCACCAAGATGTCCACGTGTTGCAAGTGAACGGATAAACACGCCTGGATCAGTGAAGTGATCGGTCAATCTAATTCGGTCACCAAGAAGTGCGCCGCCTGATATCGGCGAAGATGGATCTACTGCAAGAACTGCAACTGAAAAATTTCGTTCTCTCAATAACTTAACTAGCGCATCAACCGTGGTTGATTTTCCAACTCCTGGCGCACCGGTTATTCCGATTACTTGCGCCCCAGCTTTATCTTCAATTTCGAATGGCTGGCCCGAGTTCTCAATAATCGTAATTGCCTTCGCTAACGCCTGTCGGTCTCCGTTGCGAACTTGGCTAAGGAGTTCGGTGTGATCGCTCTGGCTCATATGCCAAACCTTATGACATATTTCTCGTGATAAGTTGTGCCCATGGCTGAAATATCCCAATCAGTTCCGATTCGCGTAGTAGTCGCTAAACCTGGTCTAGATGGACATGACCGGGGCGCAAAAGTTGTTGCCCGTGCGTTGCGCGATGCTGGATTTGAAGTTATCTACACTGGCCTTCATCAGAGCCCAGAACAGATAATTGCAACTGCAATTCAAGAAGACGTTCAAGCTATCGGACTTTCAATTCTCTCTGGCGCACATATGACAATTTTTGATCGCATTATGAAACTCTTAAAAGACAACAAGGCAGAAAATATTGTTGTTTTCGGCGGTGGAATTATTCCTGAAGCTGACAAGTTAGCACTCAAGGAAATGGGCGTTGGTGAAATCTTTACACCTGGAACACCCACCGCAGACATAATTTCTTGGCTTCAAAACGCGGTTACAGCCCGCGCTTAATTAAGTAACTTTCGAATTCGTATTCGAAATCTTTTTGTAATCTCCCGAGGCAACTAAATCTTTTAGCCTTGAAAAACCATCCCAGATTTCAGCATAAGAGTTCATAAGCGGAGAAATCGCCAATCTAACTGAGTTCGGCGCACGATAATCTGGAATCACATTCGCTAACTGTCGAAGCGCAAATGCAATTTGCTTGCCATCAGGATGAACTAATGAAACGTGGCCACCCCGCCATTTTGCATCTCTTGGTGTATTTAAAGTAAATCCAAGATCGGCAAGCCAGGCATCATAAAGATCAATCATCATCTGAGTTCCAGTTGCACATTTTGCCTCGATATTTTTAATTCCTGCTTCTTCAATAATTCCAAATGAAGATTGCACAGAACGAAGCGCAATTATGGAAGGCGTTGCGATTTGAAAACCAGCTAAACCTTCAGCTTTCTTAAATATTGGTCCCATATCAAACATATTTTCTTGGGCATGCCAGCCTTGAATTGGAACTTGCAATTCGTTCTGCACTCGCTTGGAAACATATAACCAACCAGGAGAACCTGGACCGGAGAACCCAAATTTATATGTGCAACCAACTGCTAGATCAACACCATCTTTATCAAATTGCAGATCAATAGCACCAATTGCATGACTGCAATCCCAAATAGTAAATGCGCCATATTTTCGGGCGACATCAGTTAGCGCTTTGATGTCATTTCGTGCGCCTGCCCGATATTGAATAACTTCAAAAGTTACGAAGGCAACATCTTCACTCAGGTATTTTTCTAGAATTTCTGGAGTGATTCGCTCGTGCTGCGAAATCGCAGGATCTTCATTGTTGATGATGACTAGATTTAATCCACGTTCTTTTGCATATCCCTGCAAGATATAGCGGTCGGTTGGGAAATTTGCGGCATCAATAATTATGGTTTTGCGGTCAGGTCGTGCGGCAAGTGCCGCGCCAGCAAGTTGGTAGAAATTAACTGATGTCGTATCAGTGACTAAAACTTGTCCTGCGGCCGCACCAAGAGTCGTGCGTCCCAATAAATCTCCGGTAGCAAATGGTTCTTCAATCCAATCACTCCAGCCCTCGACAACTTTTGCGCCCCAATCATTAAGCAGATAATCATTGATCACTTTGATTGTTCGTTTTGGCAATCGACCCAATGAATTTCCATCCAAGTAACAAATTGCCGGGTCATTTATTATGAATTCATCCCGGAATTTTGCCAATGGGTCCTTGGCATCTAGATCGAGCGCATATTGCCTATTTGTTACATCCATTTTCCAACTGTAGCAATAGTCAAATACCCTTGCACTATGGCCGTCACTAATTTGCTGAATCTAGAGTCGGTCTCAAAATCTTTTGATATTCGAGCGTTATTAGATGGTGTCTCACTTGGTGTAAACGCTGGTGATCGAATCGGAATTGTTGGCAGAAATGGTGGCGGCAAAAGCACGCTAATTAAAGTGATGGCTGGGATTGAAGCACCAGACTCTGGACGGGTCTCAAAAGCCGGCTCAATAAATATTGGATTACTGGGGCAGAGCGATGACTCAGATGAAGATTCATTGGTGCGCGAAGTCGTCCTCGGAGATTTAGCAACACATGAGTGGGCAGGCAATTCAAAAGTTAGAGAAGTCCTAACTGGATTATTTGGCGGCATTAGAGAAGAGCTGCTTGATCGAAAGATTTCTTATTTATCTGGTGGTGAACGCCGCCGGGTTAATTTAGCGAAGTTGTTAATTGCAGATCTTGACTTAGTTTTATTGGATGAACCAACAAACCACTTAGATGTCGAAGGGGTTTCATGGCTTGCACAATATTTAAAGCGCAATACAAAATTAGCAGTTGTAGTGATAACTCACGATCGTTGGTTTTTGGATGAAGTCTCAGATCAAATCTGGGAAGTTGTAGATGGAAACGTTCTGGCATATGACGGCGGATATTCCGCATATGTTTTATCTAAAGCTGAACGAGCCCGTCAGATAACAGTTGAAGATGGCAAGCGAAATATGTTGATCCGAAAGGAACTTGCCTGGCTTCGCAGAGGTGCACCTGCACAAACTGTGAAACCTAAATTCAGGATTGATGCTGCTAACACTTTGATTGCAAATGAGCCACCACCTAGAAATGAGACTGAGCTTCTAAATTTTGCGGCAAATAGATTGGGAAATACAGTTTTTGAAATTCATCAAGCAACTATCACAGCCGGCGAAAAAATGATTTTGGAAGACCTTTATTGGAACATCGGTCCCGGTGATCGAATTGGTGTTGTGGGCGTAAACGGTGCTGGTAAAACAACTTTGTTCAGAGCCTTGCTTGGTCAGATTAGTTCAACGGCCGGCAAGATAACTACGGGAGTGACGGTAAAAGCTGCATTTCTCTCACAACATCTTGAAGAGTTAGATCCAACTTGGCGAGTTCTAGAAGCAGTAGAAAAAGTTGCTAACCAGGTTCAATTAGGAAATGGTAAAGAGTTATCAGCCAGCCAGCTCTGTGAAAAGTTAGGTTTCAATACAGATTCGCAGTGGACTCCGGTCGGAGATTTATCGGGCGGCGAGCGTCGTAGGTTGCAATTGACTCGGTTACTAATGGATAGCCCAAATGTCTTATTGCTTGATGAGCCGACAAATGATTTTGATGTCGAGACTCTGACTGCTCTTGAAGATTTACTCGACTCCTTTGGCGGCACGCTTTTAGTGATTTCGCACGATAGATATTTCCTAGAACGAGTATGTGATCGCTTTGTTGGCTTGCTAGGGGATTCAAAGCTACGCGATTTACCTAGGGGCATTGATGAATATTTAAAGCTTCGAAGCAGCTCGATTGAAACTAGCGGATCTGTAACGACAAAAGTCAAGACATCAAATATTGCAGAGATCAAAGAAGTGCGGAAAGAGATTGCGAAGTATGAACGCCAAATCGCAAAGCTGGAAGCACAAATTATTGAGTTAGAGAGTCAGCAGAGTGAACTGGCTTTTGATCATGAAAAATTAGAGCAGAACATGGAAGAATTAGCAAAGTTAACCCAAGAGAAGTCTGCAATCGAAGAGAGTTGGTTGCAGGCTAATACAAGTTTAGAAGGTCTCGAAAATTAAGATTACACATTCACAAACTGCCAGACTTGAAGCGCTTGCTGCAATTTCTGGTGTACTAATCGCGCTGCAATCGCGCGCAAATGGCGAACTCTCACATTTATTAGGCAATAGCACTGAAGCGGCGCTTGTCTCTTTTGGTTCAGGTTTGATCGTCATATCTCTCATTGCACCTTTTAATAAATCAATTAAAACTGGAATTCGAAACCTCCGTGTTGCAGTTGCTGCAAAACAAATTCCAAGGTGGCGACTTTTTGCTGGAGTTCTTGGTGGAAGTTTTGTTGCACTACAAACTCAAGTTGTGCCAATAATTGGCGTGGCTCTTTATTCTGTGGCATCAATTGCGGGCCAAACCGCTATGTCATTGATAGTAGATCGAATTGGCTTGACCGGTGGTGGCAAAAAATTGATTTCAAAACGTCGAGTCATGGCAGCTTTGATAACCGTATTTGCTGTTTTTATTTCAGCGCTGGATCGAATTTCCTTGGCCTCGTTCTCGGTTTTTGCGGTTGCCCTTGCAACGTTAGCCGGCGCCTTAGTCGGTGTTCAACGTGCGCTCAATGGCCAGATCAATGAATATTCGAAGGCAAGTTTCACAACTTCGCTATTGAATTTCTTTATGGGAACTTCGGTTTTAGCACTTATGTTATTCGCGCTCCTAATCTTTAACGGAGATGAAATAGTTCCGCTTCCAAGTGGTCCATGGTGGATTTACACTGGAGGAATAATTGGTGTTATCTATATTGCATTTACTTCAACGATTGTTCAACATCTCGGTGTTCTAACATTCACGCTCTTTAGCGTGGGCGGCACTTTAATCGGTTCACTTCTAATTGATCTGATTGCACCAACAAACGGAAACACCGTCTCTTGGTTTTTAGTCTCAGGAATCCTTATGACCTACTTAGGTGTTGTTATTGGTGGGCAATCAAGGCTATTTAAGCGCTAAGCGCGACCAGCAAGTTTTACAGCGTCCGCAACTTTAGTTACAACCTGAGTATCAAAAACACTTGGAACGATGAAGTTTGCATTTAGCTGATCTGATGTAACACAAGAAGAAATAGCATCTGCAGCCGCAACCAACATCGCGTCTGTAATTTTTGTGATTCGACCATCAAGTAAACCGCGGAAGATTCCTGGGAATGCAAGAACGTTATTGATTTGGTTTGGTTGATCACTTCTGCCAGTAGCAACAACAGCTGCATATCTACGGGCAATCGCCGGATCAATCTCTGGGTCTGGATTCGCTAGCGCAAAAACTATTGAACCTGCAGCCATTGCGGCGACATCAGATTCCTTTAAAACATCAGGAGCGCTGACACCAATAAAGATATCGGCGCCAACCATGGCTTCTGAGATTGTTCCACTGAACTTTCCAGGTGAACAATTATCTACAAACCAGGTGCGCATCTCTTGATCGCCGGCTTTGTGCTCGGAGACCAGACCATCTTTGTCGTAACCAATAATGTTTTTAGCACCACTTGCTACTAGCAGTCGAGCAATTGCAGTTCCGGCAGCTCCAGCTCCACTCATAACAATTTTTGCTTTTGCTAAATCTTTCTTAACAAACTTAAGTGCATTGGTAAGAGCAGCAAGAACAACAATTGCAGTCCCATGTTGGTCATCATGAAAAACTGGGATATCTAGAAGATCGCGAAGTCGACGCTCGACTTCAAAACAGCGAGGTGCAGAGATATCTTCTAGGTTAATTCCACCGTAAACCGGAGCAATGATTTGAACAGTTCTTACAATCTCATCTACATCTTGAGTATCCAAACAGACTGGCCAAGCATCAACATCAGCAAATCGCTTGAATAGCGCAGCCTTACCCTCCATCACTGGAAGTGCGGCTTCTGGCCCAATATTTCCGAGTCCCAAGACAGCCGATCCATCTGTAACAACTGCAACAGTATTTCGTTTGATTGTCAGGCGCCGGGCATCTGATTTATCAGCAGCAATTGCTTGCGAAATACGTGCAACACCAGGGGTGTATGCACGAGATAAATCATCACGGGTTTTTAATGGAACCTTAGATTGAATTTCAATCTTGCCACCAAGGTGCAATAAGAAAGTGCGATCACTGACTTTACGAACAGTAAGTTCTGGATGGCTTGCAATTGATGCAGTGATTGCTTCAGCGTGTTCAGCATCGATTGCATCGCACGTTACGTCGATGACTACGTGATCTAAGAAAGATTCAACAACGTCAAGGGCGGTAATTGCAGCACCTGCTGCGGTAATCGCAGTTGTAACTTCGGCAACTGGTTGCGCAGAAGGCGGGCCTTCAACACGAATAGTTATTCCGTAGCCAGGACTTGTAGATGCCATGTTTTACACAACTCCATATAAACGATCGCCGGCATCGCCCAAACCAGGCACGATATAACCCTTTTCATTTAATTTTTCATCAAGAGCACCGGTAACAATTGTTATTGGCAAGTTCTTTCCAGCAAATTCTTTTTCAAGCAGTGCAATTCCTTCAGGTGCAGCCAAGATTGTTATCGCAGTGATATCGGTGGCACCGCGCTCAAGAAGGTAATTGATTGCGGCAATCAAAGTTCCACCAGTTGCAAGCATTGGATCAAGGATGTAGCACTGCCGTCCAGTTAAATCATCAGGCAAGCGATTTGCATATGTAGATGGCTTTAAAGTGTCGTGATCGCGAATCATTCCGAGAAAACCAACTTCAGCTGTCGGCATCAATCGCGTCATTCCCTCGAGCATTCCAAGGCCAGCGCGCAAAATTGGGACAACTACAGGTCTTGGTTTTGTAAGTTCGACACCATCGGCCATCGCAACTGGGGTTTTAACTTTTACTGGAGTTGTGCGAACTTCTCGGGTTGCTTCGTAAGCCAATAAAGTGACGATTTCTTCAGTTAATTGGCGAAAAGTTGGAGAATTAGTTTTTTCATCCCGAAGCACTGTCAATTTATGTGCAAGCAATGGATGGTTCGCTACATGAATCTTCACGACGCATACCTTACTCGCGCTAGTGGGGCTTGTCGCACGCCCGCTTTAGTGTCAGTATTGAAGCCTGCATTAATAGGACCGGGGGGTGAGCGCATTGATAAACGAGTCGAGCAAGGTGGAAGACTTTGGGATTATTGCGTGGCACGAAGATGGTCGCTGGAATGTGTCGGAACTAACTCATGCCAGGGATCTCGGTTCAATCATGGATCAATTGAATTCGCAAGCAACTAATGGTGGGGCGATTGCGCTGATTGCAATCGAAGAAGATTATTTTGTTGTTGCTAGAGCGCTGGGCTCTCAAATGCAAATGATGATTAGTGATGTTACATATGCACTTGAGTCTGATTTAGCTGCTGACTTACTTGAAATGTTGGATCTGCCATTTCCGGAAGAAGATGATGATTCACAACCTGGTGGTGACATTGATTTACTTTCAGATCTCGGCATGAGCGCGATGGAACTTGAAGCGCTCTGTGATGATCCAGAACTTTTCCCTGACGAACAATTAGATGCAATAGCGTCAAAACTTGGATTTGGAAATCAATTCGCCGAACTTTACGAGAGCCAATAAACATTGTCTTTAATTTCAAATTCTTATCAAGATGAAATGCAGCAGGCGTTAGAAATTGCTAAATCAGCGCTCGCTTCTGGTGATGTCCCAGTGGGAGCACTGGTATTAAATCCAGCGGACGAAGTGATTTCAACTGGTTTTAATCGCAGAGAAATTGATAACGATCCAAGTGCACATGCTGAAATTATTGCGCTCCGTGAGGCTGCAATCGCAAATGGCTCTTGGCGTTTGGATGGTCACACAATTGTCGTGACACTTGAACCTTGCCCAATGTGCGCAGGTGCAATTTCGCAGGCAAGAATAAAGACATTGGTATTTGGTGCTTGGGATGCAAAAGCTGGTGCGGTCGGCTCAGTTTGGGATGTTCTGCGTGATCCAAGAACGCTGCATCAGGTTGAAGTTATTTCAGGAGTGAATGAAAGCGAATGCGCTTTGCTATTAAGCGAGTTCTTCAAGAATAATCGTTAACGAGCACTGCACTGGCTCGGTTACTCTTAACCAGTGAGTCCAATAACAACATATGCCTATCTTGGTCCAACCGGGACTTTCACTGAGGCAGCGCTTCGCCAAATCACAGGTGAATCAGATGTTCTGGTTCCTTATTCAAATGTAACTGCAGCGCTTGACGCAGTTCGCGATGGCAAAGCTGAAAAAGTTTTAGTCCCAATTGAAAATTCCGTAGAGGGTGTTGTTTCTAGAACACTGGATGAATTAGCGGTCGGAACTCCACTAGTTGTAACTGCTGAAACAACTCTTCCAGTTTCCTTTTCACTTATGGTTCTGCCCGAAAATGTTGGTAAGCCAATTACAAAAATTGCTACCCATCCCCACGCAGAAGCGCAATGCCGCTCTTATATTGCCAAGAACTATCCCCAAGCCGAGGTAGTTGAGATGTCATCAACCGCTGGCGCTGCGAAGGGATTGAAAGATGGAAATTATGATGCCGCCATTGCATCTGAAATTGCTGCAAAAAATTATGGTCTCAAAGTTATAGCTAGCGATATCGGCGATAACACCGGCGCAGTAACTCGATTTGTAGTGGCCCAAAAACCTGGTGAAACTCCAAAACCAACCGGAAATGATCGAACTTCACTTGTTGCATTTATTGGAATTGATCACGCTGGAGCACTACTAGAAATTCTTACAGAGTTTGCAAAACAAGATGTAAATTTAACTTTTATTCAATCACGTCCGACTGGCCGCGAACTCGGTCACTACCATTTCATTATTGATGCAGAAGGACATATTGCAGACCCTAAAGTAGCTGCGGCCATTGAAGGTGTGCGCAAAATTTGTGAGGACATTCGTTTCCTTGGCTCATATCCACGTGTTGGTAAAAGTAACTAGATAGGCTTGCACACGTGATTGATCTAAAAACTTTACGGGAAAATCCCGATGCAATTCGCCATTCCCAGAAAGTTCGTGGCGAAGATGTTGCAGTTGTAGACCAACTAATCGAAGCCGATGCCCTAAGCAAGGCGGCGCTAAGTGAATTCGAAACTATTCGTGCCGAACAAAATGCCCTATCTAAATCAGTTGGCGCAGCTAAAGGTGATGAGAAAACAGCGCTTTTAGAGAATGCAAAAGAGCTAGCAAATAAGGTCAAAGCAGCTGATGCCAAGCGCAGCGAGCTTGAAGCTAAGACACGTGAATATTTATTGAAGATTTCAAATTTAATTGATTTAGATGCGCCAGTTGGCGGCGAAGAAGATTTCAAGGTAATTGAAGAAATTGGTAAGCCACGCGATTTCAAGGGCGAGGGTTTTGAACCAAAAGATCATGTGGAATTAGGAAAAATGCTTAAGGCGATCGATACCGAGCGCGGTGCAAAAGTTGCAGGGTCGCGTTCTTATTACTTAACCGGTCCTGGCGCAATGTTGGAATTTGCACTTGTTAATTACGCAATCTCATCTGCAGTAAAAGCTGGATTCATCCCAGTAATTCCACCAGTTCTGGTAAATCCAGCTGCGATGGAGGGCACCGGATTTCTTGGCCAAGCTGCAGAGAATGTTTACCACTTAGAAGAAGATGATGTTTATTTGGTTGGAACAAGTGAAGTTCCACTTGCTGCGTATCATATGGATGAAATTGTTGAGAATTTACCAATTAGGTATGCCGGTTATTCATCATGTTTCCGTCGCGAGGCTGGGACCTACGGCAAAGATACCCGCGGAATTATCCGTGTCCATCAATTCGATAAAGTTGAAATGTTCTCTTTTGTTAAACCTGAAGAGGCGAAAGCTGAACATTTGCGACTTCTCGAATGGGAGAAGGATTTTTTAAAGGCAATGGAAGTTCCATTTAGAGTTATAGATGTTGCATCTGGAGATTTAGGATCAAGTGCAATTCGTAAATTTGATTGTGAAGCCTGGATACCGACTCAAGGCTCCTATCGCGAAGTAACTAGCACCTCTAATTGCACTGAATTTCAAGCGCGCAGATTAAATATTAGATACCGTGATGATTCTGGAACTAAGCCAGTAGCAACACTAAATGGCACCCTCGTCGCAGTTCCAAGAATGATCGTTGCAATTTTTGAGAATCATCAAAATCAAGATGGATCAGTAAATGTGCCAAAGGCGCTTCGTCCCTTCTTAGGCGTAGATACTTTGGTGCCATCTTTATGATTCCCGGTAAGCGCCCTAAGTTAATTGCAACTGATTTAGATGGAACGATAGTTCCACACCTTGGTCCGATTTCAGATCGCACAGTTGCAGCATTTAAAAAAGCTCATGATTTAGGAATTGAAATTTTCTATATAACTGGGCGACCACCACGCTGGATGAATGAAATCCGTGATTCGTTTGGATTTGGAAATGCAGTGTGCGCTAATGGCGCAATCTTATATGACCTAATGAATGGCAGAGTTCTAGAGCAATGGCTGATGCCCAAGGAGAATCAATTAGAGGTTGTTAAGCGCCTGCGTAAACATCTTCCGGGTATTTATTTTGCTGTGGAATATGATGAAGAATTCCATCGCGAGATTAAATACGCAACTAAATGGGATATTGGTTTAGATAATGTCGGTGTAGAAAATATTGAAGAGAAGATCGAACAACCAGCATTTAAAATGCTTGGGCGATGCGGCAATAATGAATTCACATCCGATCAGATGTTAGAAATTGCTACGCGCGAACTTGATGGAATTGCAAACATAACCCATTCAAATTCAAGTGAATCACTAATCGAAATTTCTGCAGTTGGCGTAAGCAAGGGCGAGACTCTTGCAAAGATGGCTGCTCGCGCAGGGCTAACAAGTGAAGACTGCGTCAGCTTTGGCGATAACCCAAATGATTTCTCAATGCTGCAATGGGCATCAAGATCTTGGGCAATGTCTGATGGCCATCCTGACGGCTGGAAGTATGCAAAGTTTGTTGCTGAAGCCCACTATCACGATGGGGTTGCAATGGTCATCGAAGAACTCCTGGAATTGCCCGCTTAACTAGTTAGAGGGTAAGTTTGCCCACGGAGGGCTCGCATAGCGGCCGAGTGCACCGGTCTTGAAAACCGGCAAACGAAAGTTTCGTGGGTTCAAATCCCACGCCCTCCGCCAGTTTTCTTAATTATTTAGGGCAATTCCCGTGTGGGGGAATTCATAACTCGCAGAGCCAAATACATCTAGCAGGATTTAGCGATGCCCTGCAAAATTAACCCATGGCTACTGGGGTATTTTCAGAATCACGAGCAAAGATAAAAGAGCGCACTCTTAGAACTGATAAGTGGTGGTTACAACCGCTGATCACGTTTTCAGTTTTGATGAGCTTCATTGTTTATGCAACTTTTCGCGCCTTTGAAAATAAATATTATTTTGCTGAACCTTTAGTTTCTCCACTTTACTCACCATGTCTGTCCACGGCATGTGTTGATGGCACTTCACCACTTGGACAACCATTCAATAGTCAGTATTTCGGAATCGGAATTTCACCAGCTCTATTTATTTTGATTTTCCCACTTGGATTCAGATTGACTTGCTATTACTACCGCAAGTCTTACTACCGGGCATTCTGGATGTCACCTCCTGCATGTGCAGTTGCCGAACCTCACGCAAAATACACAGGCGAAACTCGGGCCCCTTTAATTTTGCAGAATTCGCACCGCTGGTTCTTTTATGCCGGCTTAGTTTTCAACGTCATTCTTACCTATGACGCAACCATTGCTTTCAGGAATGAAGAGAAAGAGTGGGGCCACATGAGCGTGGGAACTTTGGTTCTCGTCTTTAGCACAGTGATGCTCTGGCTGTATTCACTTTCCTGTCATACCTGTCGCCACACAATTGGTGGGCGATTAAAACATTTCTCTAAGCACCCAATTCGCTACAAGACTTGGACTTGGATTTCAGCCCTAAATCATAAGCATCCAACATTTGCTTGGATCTCACTCTTCGGAGTTGCTTTTGCCGATATCTACGTCCGCCAAGTTGCATCTGGCGCCTGGACCAATTTCTACTTCTTCTAAAGAGAGAAACTAATGACATCACTTGAAAAACATAAGTACGACGTAGTCGTTATCGGTGCCGGTGGTGCCGGACTTCGTGCTGCAGTTGAGGCACGTGCTGCCGGACTTCGCGTAGCAATTGTTTGTAAATCTCTATTCGGCAAGGCCCACACTGTTATGGCTGAAGGCG
>JNSL01000069.1_pt1 | contig 18538 bp, 21 predicted proteins | sample 210691 | NCBI WGS metagenome assembly JNSL01 (sample SAMN02808685, study PRJNA238866) | freshwater metagenome | biome: fresh water; feature: freshwater reservoir; material: water; isolation source: water column of the freshwater reservoir Embalse de Amadorio in Spain | place: Spain: Valencia ...
GCCTTCTTACGGGCGGGAGCCTTCTTTGCTGCTACTTTTTTGGCCGGAGCCTTCTTCTTTGCTGCCATGGGAATATCCCTTTCTGTTTGTTATTGCTTATTTGTTTGGATTAAGAATCGCTTTGAGCGTCGAGCTCGCAGTGAACTTCATTTGGCGTGACGCAGGAGACTCCATCGAAGCACCTGTCTGCGGATTACGAACCGTGCGGGCGGCACGAACTTTTGTGGTGAACGAGCCGAAGCCTGGCCATGCCACTTTGTCGCCTGTCTTGGTCGCATCCACTAGCTGGTCAAAAAATGCACCCAGCGTGCGCTCGGCGTCCACCTTGCTCACGTCGGCAACTTTTGCCACTGCGTCGATCAACTCTGCCTTGGTCATTCGGATTTATCCTTCTCAGTTCTCGGGTGGAACTCTCCACATTTGATACGCATTGGAGAGCTATTACAAGCATTGATTTAATTGCATATGCAACAAGCGCGCCGCTGTCCCTGCGAGTGGCGAAATCGAACCGATAAAAAGCGTCGTGAACGGTCGTGACACAAGCCCATTCCTCGACGAGCAGAAACAGTTTGCCACGCACCCCCAACCTGATGGTGGATGCTCGCAGGCCGCCGCTATCTCCTCAGATCAGGCGACCAATCCCGGTCCTCACCGCACCGAACGTTCACAAAATGTTTGCTCTTAAATCCCGCATGAAGGTGTCCGCCCCAGCCAAACTGAGAGGACAGGACAAAGCGAGCTAGCCAACATAAAGGAGATTCGGTGACGAAACTGCTGAGGGCCAAAGAACTCACAAACAGCCAAGGTGACGACCACCAAGTTGAGTCATCACATGGAACCTCTCCTCAGCACGAGAAACCTTCGCCACCTCAAATCCGAGTGGTCCTCGATACTTCGGTACTCATTGCCGATACGAACTGTCTCTTGGCCTACCCCGACTGCGACATCGTCATTCCCCTCACAGTTATTGAGGAATTGGATGGTTTGAAGAGTCGACCCGATGATGTCGGCCGTGCTGCTCGGGCTGCGCTGCGTGGACTTGAAGAGATCCGAATGAAGGCCGGTGGATCACTCGCTCACCCAGTACGGATTCATCCAGAAGGTGATGAATCGTCGAACAATGCAACTGTTCACATCGAGATCAATGGCATTCAGAAACACCTTCTCAACGAACACGGACTTGATTCAAATAAGGCCGACAACCGAATTATCGGCGCCGCACTCGGTCAAGCGAACCACGCCCCGACCCACATGGTTTCCAACGACGCGGCGCTTCGTCTCAAAGCCGCTCACTTGGGGTTGACAGCTCACGAGCATCAACTCGTCGGTCGCCAATCGTCCTCGCGACCGCTCGGATGGATCACGGTTGACTGCCCAAGCGAACTCGTCGACGAGTTATATGACGGTCGTTCGGTTGATGTGGCCGAAGTCGCACCTACCGGATCTCTCGCCGAGAATTCTTTTGCGATTTTGCGGTCTGGCTCTCAATCGGCCATGGCTCGGTGCGTCGATGATGCCTTACATCTCATTCCGCAAACATCCCCCGAAGCATGGGGCCTTCGGTCGCGATCGAAAGAGCAACGGTTCGCTCTTGAGCTTCTTCTCGATCCCGAAGTCAGTGTGATCGCATTAGATGGACGCGCCGGAACCGGAAAGACAGTCCTCGCCATCGCTGCTGGTCTCGACCAAGTCGTCGAACAGCGTCGGTACGAGAAACTGGCGGTCTACCGACCTTTGGTGCCAGTTGGTCGCGCTGACGTCGGATTCTTGCCAGGTGGTCTTGATGAAAAGCTCGACCCCTGGATGTCGGCAATCCACGACGCCATTGTCGCCTTGACCGATCAGCGTTCAAATCGCGAAGCAAGAACCATGATTGATGAGCTCATCGCTCGTAATCAGTTGTCGCTTGAATCGGTGACGTTCCTGCGGGGACGCTCTTTACATCGACAAATCGTTGTCGTCGATGAGGCTCAAAACCTCGAACCCACCACGTTGAAAACAATCCTCACCCGTATTGGTGAGGGCACGAAGGTGATTTTCACCGGAGACACCAGCCAGATTGATGCCCCGTATCTCGGTGAATCAAATAATGCGCTTGCCGTGCTCATCGGGGCTTTCCGAGGACAGAAGTGTTTCGGCCACATCACCTTGACATCATGTGAGCGCAGCGAAGTCGCTTCGCTCGCCGCTGAACTCTTGTAATCCCCTGATCACCCTCGCCAGTGTGACTTTCGCCCAATTGCAAAAAACACTTGACGCTTGGCCTTTTCAGTTTTAGTGTTAAATGCGTACGGCGAGGTCTTGCCCCCTCTTGATCTCGCCGCCCACCCGATACCGGTGGCGAAGTCACAAGCTTCGCCACCGGTACCCCCCAACTCATAGTTTGCAAAGGCAGCGTGACATGTCAGCTCTAGAAGCCTTCGAAGTCAATGTTGAACCGTCATCAAACTGGATGGACGACGCCGTGTGCAAAGGTCGCACTTCGACGTGAGGCTCAAGCCCGTTTGTTATGTCGCACCTGTCCAGTGAATGAACATTGCCAAGTGTTCGCTCGTGACAACCGCGAATACGGATTCTGGGGCGGCGAATCAGAAGAAGAACGACACCTTGCAGGATTCACTGTTGCCGCACCCATTGGCATTCGGGCGCGCGGTATGCGCTCAGTCAGTTAATCCCCCAATTTCAACCTGATCGATCAACCTGGTTGTAAAACTTTTGCTGACCCTCCATCTAGGGTGACGGCAGTGAATCAGCCACCCTCTCCAGCACAAGCCAACTTCGCCATCGTCGATATCGAAACAACAGGCCTACGCGTCGCCGATGACGCGATTCTGCAAATCGCGGTCGTCCTTCAAGATTGGAATTCCGAACCCACACATTCATGGTCAACTTATGTCCGACCATCACGTTGGCTCTCGCGAGACCTCGGTCCACATCATGTCCACGGAATTAGTCGCCGTCATCTGGTTTTCGCATCGACTCCTACCAAGGCCATGCAAAAATTCGCCGACTTGACGGCGGGGCGCATCGTCGTTGCTCACAATGCCGAATTCGATACCAGTTTTTTACGAACGGCGGCCGCCCAACAAAACATCGATCTTCACTGGCAAGGAGTCGTATGCACACTCAAGTTGTCTCGCAAACTCGATCCTCAGCGGCAACAGACGCACAAATTGGCAACGCTGTGCGAAAGATACGGAATCGATCTCATACATGCCCATGATGCCCTGCACGACGCCACGGCAACCGCGCAACTTCTGCCTCATCTACTCCGCGGCAATGGCGTGAGTGATACCGAGGGAATTCAGCCTTTTTTACTTACGTAACGACCCAAAATGGTCCGAGCCGTGTCAGGACCTAGTTGCTGCCAATCAACTGGCGTGACGACAATTGCCCGTGCGCCGAGACGCACTAACAGGCGTTGCATCCAACGTTCGGTATTCGCCACCACCTCAACATTCACCCAATCAGCACGTTGAACGACTTGACCAGTCGGAGCGACACCGATGGCAACACCTGGATACTGTTCAAGCACCCACAACCAGGCTGGGTCGATTTGCAAGGTGACCTTGCGTTGTTCCTCAGAGTTGGCAAACCATTCATCGCGAGGTGTCACGACGACTTGATGTGACTCGCGTGTCACAACCACTTGATCAAGACGATCAAGTCTGAATGTCCGCTCAGCTTTTGCTTCTAAATCGTGGGCTCGTAGGTACCAGTGATCTTGGTCGAGGAAAACTTCGAGTGGCGCAACTCGGCGTCGTGCTGATTGACCAGTTGCCACTGACCAATAGTCAAATTCGATCACCATTGCATCACCAATTGCTCGACTTAAGACATCTACCGACTCTGGTGTTTCAAGTTCGACCGCAAAAGAATGACGGACATCCACATCAATCGCCTCGGCGACTTTGGCAAGGGCCCGCGACAATGCACCCGATGTATCGACGCCTGGCAATTGTTGGGCAGCCGTCGCCGAAGCAATCAACGAAAATGCCTCTGGTACCGTCAACCGCAATGGGCGTTCGAAATACTTCGGAATTCCAAAGTGCACTTCGTCATCATCAACCCAGAGATCAATGAGGTCACGGGGATCTTGCGAGACTCCGCACATTGATGCGAGAGTTAAATCAGCTACCAAGTCGGCAACTGTCATCCCGAAATGATCAGCCATTTCTTGAGTTGAGACAGTTTGTCGTTCCATCAACCACGGCAACATCACCAACAACCTGCGCAAACGAATATTGACGGGACGAGGGCCACGACGAATCATGATGTGCCTCCGACCGCTAGATCAGTGAGCCAATCAATCACATGTTGACGCAGTTTTGCCGGTTCGAGAACTTCGGCTCGGTCGAGAAAGCCCAAGAGCCAGTGTTCAAAGGCCTGAACGTTGGCGCACGGAATCTCAAATACTGCCGAGCCATCACCATTACGCTCAATCAAAGATTCAACGCCGTATTGACCCAGCACATTGTTGACATCAGTGGCGTCAATTCGCACTTTGGCTACGTCACCCCCAACATCGATTGAATCGGGCAATTCCTTAAGATCTGTTGGAAACGACGTTCTCACATCGAAATCAACTGGACGTTCGAAGGTTTCGCCTTCAGCAACAACAACTTCGCCGACAATTCGATCAACACGAAATGTTCTCATCGCTCCAACTGAACGATCATTCCCAACCAAGTACCACCAGCCGGACCTCGCCAACAAACCAAAAGGTTCGAGTATGCGAGATCGACCGTTGTAGGTAAATGACACAACTTTTTGTCGGCTCATTGCCTCATGAAGCGTCGGCAGTTTTTGATCGACTGGAAGTGTTGCTTGGACCGCAGGCTGTTGGGTCGGAGTTGAGCCCGAGTCCATATCCACTTTCCACAAAGCTTCTTCGCCCCATGATTGACCCATACGCATTGCCGACACCGCTACTCGTAGAGCCGCCGCTTCATGACCAGTAAGTTCGAGGTCGCCTAACTCATACGAACTCCGCTCAATGCGATATCCCGTCATACCAGCTTTGTCGCCACCGAGAACTTCGGAGTCGATCGGAATCCCCTCGTCACGCAAAATCGCTTTATCCCGCTCGAACGCCGCTCGCGCCGCCACCAAGTTTTCGGGGTACTGACCTTTGAGATCATTGCGAATCTCTTCAAATGAAAGATGACGTCGCGTTGAAAGAAGTAGCGCTAATAAATTCGTGACTCGTTCAAGTTGATGCACAGTAAGTGAAACCTTATTGAGTGGGTGGATCGTCAATGGAACGATGTTGAGCGAACCAAGACATCAAAGTGTGGGTCGATGAGTCAAGTTCTCGGTGATCTTGACTCGAAAAATCGGTGAGTCGCAGCCCCAAAGATGTCGCCAACTCTTTACCGAGCTCGACTCCCCATTGATCAAAACTATTGATATCCCAAATCGCGCCCTCAAAAAATACGATGTGCTCATAGAGCGCAATCAATTGACCGAGAATCGCTGGTGTCAACTTCTCGGCAACAATTGTTGTGCTTGGCCGGTTGCCGTCAAACACACGATGCTCACGATGCAATTGATCGGGAAGTTGTTCAGCACTGCGACCAAAAGCCAGCGCTTGGCTTTGAGCCAACATGTTTGTAAAAAGGAGTTCAGTTCGTTCGCGATCACTTTGGGCTGACTGGGCAAAGCCAATGAAATCAACCGGGACAATGTCTGTCCCCTGGTGCAACAACTGCATGAAAGCATGTTGACCGTTAGTGCCTGGCTCGCCCCAAATCACTGGGGACGTCGGGTAGCTCACGCGTGACCCGTCCTTGCGGACACTCTTGCCGTTGGATTCCATGATGAGTTGTTGGAGATAGGCAGGGAAACGTCGCAGATCATAGGCATAAGGAATAACTGCTCGACTATGCGCACCCAACGCTGCGGTATTCCAAACATTCAGCAAGGCCAGAATGAGTGGCGCATTGTCACGACCCTCGGCACGGCGCGCATGGAGATCCATGTCGTGCATCCCGCCAAGAAATTCACCAAACACCTCTGGACCAATCGCGATCATGACTGAAAGTCCGATAGCACTGGGCACCGAGTAACGACCACCTACCCAATCCCAGAATTCAAACATGTTTTTCGTATCAATACCAAAGGCCTGAACTGCTGCGGTATTTGTACTCACTGCGACAAAATGTTTCTCAACTGCAGCTTCGCCAAGTTGAGATACCAACCAAGCTCTGGCTGCTCGTGCATTTGCCAAAGTTTCTACGGTTGTAAAAGTCTTTGACGCGATGACAAAAAGAGTTTCTGCTGGGTCAAGCCCGTGCAGATTGTCCGCCAAATCGGCCGGGTCGACGTTGGCAACAAAACGACACCCAATGTCGCCAGTTCGATCAGACCGCAATGCCTCGTAAACCATGACGGGGCCAAGATCGCTTCCACCTATTCCGATATTGACGACAGTGCGAATACGGAGACCAGTTGATCCGAGATGCTCGCCCGATCGAACACTTTGAGCAAAGGCTGTCATCTGATCCAACACGCGATGGACATCTGCCGCAACATCACGCCCACCGATCGCGTAACTCTGGCCCCGCGGTGACCGGAGAGCCATATGACCGACCGCCCGGTTTTCGGTCAAATTGATCGGATCGCCCTGAGCCATCTGTTCAAATGCCGCACCAGTTTGTCGCGCTCGCGCCAAAGAAACGAGACGATCCATGACTTCGTCATTCACTAATTGCTTGGAGTAGTCAATGTGGAGGTCAGCTGCACTCAACGACAATTTGCGAGTTCGAGCTTCGTCGCGAGAAAACTCATCGAGCAAAGAACTCGGGGCGATCGTCGCGAGCAATTGAGTCCATTCTGAGGTCGTCTCAAGTGCATCCACAGGGGGAACGCTAGTAGACAACTCAAGGGATGATAGGAAAGTGGCGTGAGTTCTAACGCTCGTGAGTCACATAACCAATCCGTGAAGAGTGCCGATCTCTCAACTTCTGGTACCTCGTCCGATCAAAGTGGCATCCTGGCTGGGGTCGCAGCGTATTTGCTGTGGGGCTTTATCACCGTCTACTGGAAAGCACTCAAAGAATTCGCCCCGCTCGAACTCATCGGCTACCGCATTTTCATGTCAGTCATATTGCTCATCGTTCTTTTGGCACTTCGGGGTCGACTCTCCCCCTTATTTCGCAAACTAACGACCGAACACTTATGGACAAGGGTGTCGTTCGCAGCAATTTTGCTCGCCGTCAATTGGACGACCTACGTCGTTGTCGTTCACGAAGGCAAAGTGATCGAAGCAGCACTTGGTTACTTCATTGCTCCGCTCGGAACAATGCTGATCGGGGTCAAAGTTCTCGGTGAAAAGATCCGGCCGATTCAACTTGCGAGTGCGCTATTGGCCCTATCTGCTGTGGTGGTTCTGACTTTCAGTTACGGCCGCGTGCCGTATCTTGCTCTCGCGATGGCCGCTTCATGGGCTCTCTATGGGCTCCTGAAACGACAAGTTCCGCTACAGCCGCTCGAGAGCCTGATGTCTGAAACGGTCTTACTGGTGATCCCAGCTGTTGGTCTCATCGCATGGTTTTCTCGCTACGACAATTCTGTACTTCATTCGGCAAATTTCTGGCACGTTGTTTTGGTCTTGCTCTCTGGCGTCATAACGGCAGTTCCACTACTTCTCTTTGCTGCAGCAGCGCTCAAACTTCCATTGACCGTTCTCGGACCGCTGCAGTATTCGGTGCCAACAATCAATTTCTTGCTTGGCTGGCTGGTATATCACGAGAAGTTAACACCAAGCCGTATTGTTGGATTCAGTCTTGTTTGGATTGCTCTCGTCATCGTCACAATTGATTCAATTCAACGCGCGCGACGCGCACCAACGACAAATTAACCAAAGACTCTGGGCGAAAGGACTTGTTGATCGTGACAGCCAATCGAAAATTACGCATCGCAGTATCAGTTCTCAGTTGCATGTCACTGATGGCCGCATGCTCGACATCACCGAAGAACTACAAGTCTGAGGGTGAGAAGTTCCTCGAAAGCGAAGACCTCGCCAAGAGCGCTGGGTACCGCTACAAATACGCACTGTGTGACCAACCTCAAACAATCCAAGTCGGAACCCAGTACGCATGTATTGCAACTGACAATGACGACAACAGTTGGGAATTCATCATTGAAATCACCGGCGACCGCGAACTTACTGTTGTGTCCGGAAAAGTCGTTCGATAAACAAAATGCCCGCCCTCACGGGCGGGCATTTCATCTAAAAGTATGTGAGTTCAGCTTTCGTAATCGGAAATCAGTGATCCAATATCTTTGAACGTTCCGCTTGCGAAATCGAACTGCACCACTTGAAGTGATTCAGCCTGGAAAGCGTCGGCCTCACCGTTCATCTTGAAGATCACACCGTCACGACCAAGTGCAGTGACAAGACTGTAATTGCGAGCAGCGTTCATGATTGAAGCCCGGGTCAGTCCCTCTGGCGACTCAGCCGCCAACTTCAAAATTGCGACGGTCAATTCGGCCACGTTCCAACCAGCACCCGCAGTTGTGATGATGTCCTGATTTCCTTCGGCTGTCATGAAAGCGATGTAGTCAGCGACAGCAGGCTTGGCAGCGTTTGCGGGATCGTTCACGTCAACCAAGTTGTTTGAAGTGAACAAGCCATCGGCTGCGGCGCCAGCACCAGCCAAAATCAGCGATGAGGCGCAGGTGTTTGTCAAGAATACGTTCGGCATCCAGCCAGCGTTTGCTGCTTTAGCATTCGCAACTTCGGTCAAGAAGGTCGGACACTGAGCACCAAGTGGAACTGCCACAATTGCATCAGGATTCTTTGAAGCAATTGAGTTGACCTGTGCTACCGGGGGCGCTGCACTGTCAGCTTCAATCGTTTGTTCGTCAACGATTTCAATTCCGCTATCAGCGGCGTTGGCGATTTCCTTGAAAGCGTCAAGATACACCTGACCAAATTCGTTGTTCACCGTAAAAAGTGCAACCTTCGCGCCATCGGGGAACTGCGACTTGATCTGGCTCGCGTACACCTTGGCTTCAATGCCGTAGGGCGCCAACGAACCAGTGGTCCATGGGTAGTTAGCAACGTCACCCCAAGCCGGCGAACCAGTCAAGGCCAAAAGTTGCGGAACACATTCTTCGTTCAACGTGTCCCGTACGGCGGCGTTGTTCGGTGAACCAATAATTCCAGAAAAGAGATTGACGCCAGCATCAAGCAATTTATTGACAGCATCGGGCGTGAGGTCTTTGTTGTACTGGTCGTCTTCAAACGAGACTTCAATCGTTGTATCGCCGAGCATTTTCTGCTCGTTTGCCAACTTGATATAAGACTCGAAGCCAGCCTTCACTGGGGCGAAAGCAATCGCGGCGACGCTTCCCGAGAGTGGCAATACGTTGCCAATCTTTACAGTTCCGGTGATAGGAGCATTGGCTGCTTCTGGATCGACACAATCATCAGTGTTAACAGCCCATGCTGCCGACGTTGCATCGGTCGTTGGGACATCAGTTGTTGGGGCTTCGCTTGTCGGCGCTCCGGTATCTGGCACCAGAGTTGACGCTGTGTCACTCGAGCCTCCACAAGCAGCCACTGCAATCGTTCCTGCCACAAGTAAACCACCAAGACGGAATAACTTCCGATTCATATTTCCTCCTATATTCAGGAGCATCCTGATTCTCAGAATGCCTTATCAATTGATGTTCACTCAATCTATAAAGCCCCAACAGACCCCGTCAGGCGCAAAGGTCCCTAATTGATTAGTGGGACTTATGTCACTTAGTCGTGATTGCACGCGGAGTCACGGTGACAATCCGTCGGGTGATTTTGCGAATAAGCCCAACAAGGCCAGTCGGAGCAAACAACATAATCACGATGAGAGCTAAACCCAAGATCAAGGTTGCAGGCGACTGATTGGTCCAACCGAAGATATAGCCGAGGATGCCTTTCGAATCAGTCCCAATACCGCGTGTGGTGTTATCAAGCCAGACATAAACCAAGCCACCAACGATGGGACCACTGAGGGTTCCCGCTCCACCAACCACCATGATCAAAAGAAAAATGATCGAACCCAACAATGTCACGTATTGCCCATCTGGCGTGACGACTCCGGAACTTAAAGTTGAAAGAACTCCAGCTAAGGCACATAACGAAGCAGAGATACCAAAAATGATGACCTTGGTTCGCGTGATATTGACACCCATCACTGCTGCCGCTGTCTCATTGTCACGGATAGCAACAAGTGATCGTCCCACTCGACTCTTAACCAGACCGCGACAAATCACAAAGGTCACAACAAGTACAAGAAGACCGAGCCAATACGCAAAAACTGCTCGACCGTCACGGCCTTTCAATTCTCCGAGAATTGGCCACACCGGAAGTTCGTCATACTTAACGCTGTCAATTCCCTGAGCGCCAGACGTCAACCATTCAAGTTTTCTCCAACGCAACAACGTTGGGAACAAAACTGCAACTGCCAATGTGACAAGGGCCAGATACGCGCCACGAATACGTAACACGGGAAGTGCAATTAGGCAACCGACGACGAACGCAATGACCGCCGCCGCATAAAACGTATAACCCGGGCTCCAGCCATGATCACGAATCAAAATTGCTGCGGTGTATCCACCAATACCGAAGAAAGCCGAATGCCCAATCGAAATCTGGCCGGTGTAACCGAGCACCAAGTTGAGTGACATCGCCGCGATGATCAACGTAAAAGCAGATGCGAATTGCCCAATGCGCGCTGTTTCAGATTGTGTAGGGATGTACACGATGAAGGCAACAAGCAATAATGCTCCGACAACACGAATCGCCCAATGGGTTACTGATCCTTCTTTGATGTTCAGCATGTTGACTTCACACCCGTTCCACTTTGAGCGAGCCAAACAATCCGGATGGTTTCACGAGCAAGACCACGAAAATTGAAATCAGGGCGACAGAAAGTTTCAGGTCTTGTCCGATCCAGCCCGGCGCAAACCCAGCCGCCAATTGTTCTCCGACACCAATGAGGAGGCCAGCAATTACGGCTCCGCCTGGGCTGTCGAGCCCACCGAGAGTGGCCGCCGCAGAAGCATAAATGAAAACCGAGAACATCAAACTAGGTGTGATTTGCCCATTGATACCTCCGACAAGCGCACCCGATAATGCGCCCATCGAAGCGGCAATACCCCACGATGCCGCGAGCACCAACCCCGATGGAACACCAACCAAACGTGCCGACTCAGGATTGCTGGCGACCGATCGCATTGCCAAACCAAATTTTGTTTTCAAGAACAACAAGAACAACAGACCCATGAGCATCAACGCAACAATCAAAACGCCGATGTACTTATAGCGCCACTCGGCCCCAAGGATGCGCACAAAATCGAGAGGCTTGTTTGGGAACAAACTCTTCATGGTGTAACCCTCAGAGCGGTCCCAAATCATCGATGCCAACGAGTTCAAACCAAGAAAAAGCGCAATCGAAACAACGAACACTCCACCTGGAGATTTCTTTGCGACCGAGCGAATCACTGTCGCTTCAATCCCGGCACCCAAAAGAAAACCAAACACCATGCCGATCAATACAGCGAAAACGAGTGGAACGCCCCACTCGTTGATTTGCCAAATGATAAATGTGCAGAACATTGCCATTTCGCCTTGAGCGAAGTTCAGATGCCCGGTCCCGCGAAATACGACGACGAGACCAAGGGCTAAAAGCGCGTAAATCGCGCCGAAAGACAAACCGTCAAATACATATTGCAGAAGTCGTTCCATATCAGCCTCCGAGATACGCCTTCCTGATGCGCTCATCTCCAGCGATTGCTTCAGCAGTTCCCGAAGCCACGACTTGACCAGTTTCAAGCAGATAGACCTTGCTCGCAACCTTCAAAGCCAAGTTTGCATTTTGCTCAACCAGAAGAACGGAAAGACCATCTTGCTGATTCAGTGACTTCAAAACCGCGAACAACTCTTGTGTAATCAATGGGGCAAGACCGAGACTTGGCTCGTCACACAACAACAAACGTGGACGACTCATCAGCGCACGAGCAATCGCCAACATTTGTTGCTCTCCACCCGACAAGCTTCCGGCTCGTTGTCCTCTTCGCTCTTCAAGACGAGGGAAGGTTTTGTACCAACGATCAATATCGCTTTCGATTGAATCTTTGCGGACATACGCACCGATACGCAGATTTTCTTCAACCGTCAATTCAGAGAAAGTTCCGCGCCCTTGTGGCACATGAGCAATACCGCTCCTCACAATTGATTCAGCGCTCTGCGAAACAATGTCGTGCCCGTCGTACATGACAGAACCACTTCGTGGAATCGTGCCAGAGATTGCTCGCATCGTTGTCGTCTTACCCGCACCATTAGCACCCAAGACAACAACCATTTCGCCTTCGTTGACTTCAATGTCAATACCAAGCAGAACATCAACTTGTCCGTAACTGGCACGTAGCCCAGTTGCTTTCAGCAAACTCATATGTCGCCGCCAAGATAGGCCCGAACAACGTTTTCGTCACTCTGAATCTGACTTGGAGTACCTTCGGCGATTTTTCGACCGAACTCCATTGCAACAACTTGATCAGAAATTTTCATCACCATTGACATGTGATGCTCGACCAACAAAATCGTCAAATTGAATTTTTCGCGCAAGGCAACAATGGAGTCGGCAAGTTCGTCAACTTCAGAGTGAGTCAAACCTGCAGCAGGCTCGTCGAGCAACAAAAACTTTGGTGATGCCGCAAGTGCACGGGCAATTTCGAGTCGCTTCAGCGTTCCGAAGGGTAAACCTGCTGCGGGATGATGGGCAAACTTTTCAAGTTTGAGATCTCGTAGTAGTTCTCGGGCCTTGGCGGCAATCGCCCGATTTTCTTTCTGTGCACCAATTCGCGTAATGGCACGCACAAACCCCACCGAGCCTTGACTGTGCGCCCCGACCATCACATTTTCTAAAAGTGACATCGATGGAAACAAGGCCAAGTTTTGAAACGTGCGAGCAATACCTAAGTCGGCGATTTCGTGCGCTGGCACTGTCAAAAGATCTTTCCCGTCAAACGAAATACTCCCTTTATACGGGTCGTAAATTCGGCTTACGACGTTAAACATCGTCGTCTTACCGGCGCCGTTTGGTCCGATCAACCCGCAGATGTCACCTTGTTTGATGACAAAGGTCAATCCGTCAAGCGCAACGATGCCACCGAAACGAACCGACACGTCGCGAACATCTAATAGCACGAACGAAAACTACCACTCCCGCAATATTTCACACGTAAAAAAGTTTGTGAAGCGTGACACCGAACACGCATTTGTATGCCACGCTTGAGCCATGAGAGGTGAGATATCTACATCCGACGAAGAAATCACAATTTTGCCTTGGTGGCAAAACCCACTGAATTTCCTGGCACTAGGACTTTCGATGCTGATTTTCGGGATCGGCATCGGCTACTACTTCGGTGATTCTGCGGCAACTCCAGACACGAACAAAGTGGACATCGGCTTCTTGCAAGACATGCGCTATCACCATGACCAAGCCGTACAAATGGCTTACTACTACCGCACCTCGGTCGCCGATCCCACGCCGCGTCTCAACATGTTGGCCGAAGAGATTTTACTGTCACAACAACTCGAGAGTGGACGGATGGTGCAAATGCTCCGTTCGTTCAATGCAATCGAAGCGAACGACACCGGAACCGCTATGTCATGGATGGGTCACCCAATGCCCATTGGCGAGATGGACGGTCTTGCGAGCCAGGCCGAACTTGACTCACTGGCCGCGGCAACTGGTGATGAAGCGTCAAAGATATTTGCGACCTTGATGATCAATCATCACAACGGTGGAATCGCGATGGCTCAATACGTCATTGAACATGGTTCAAACAAAGATGTCATCAGCATGGCCAAGTCAATGATCAAAGGTCAACAGGCCGAAGTCAATGAACTTCAAGAAGTGCTGAATTCTCTCGCCTAAAGATTTGTTCCATCCCACTAGTGCAGCGATAGAAACAATGAACGCCTAACCAGCAGGAACTGTTGTCGGAGGTGTCGTGGTCGCAGTTGGTGTGGTCGTTGCCGGCGTTGTTGTCGGCACTGGTGTTGTCGTCGGCTTGGCAGGCAGCGTCGTTGTCGTCGAAGTCGTCGTGGTGTAACTCGGATCAATCCAGTTGAAGCGCGGAGATTGCGCGCCATATGCCTCGGGCTCTTTGACACCGTCGAAGACAAACACTTGGTCACCCTTGGCAACGAGTGATTGGAAATAGTCTGAAATGTGCATAGGAATACGAATACATCCGTGCGACGCCGGACTGTCTGGAACTTCCCTAGCACCGTGAACCGCGATTCCCTTATTGAAATACACCGGGTTGTACATGCCACCTAGTTGACTCTCGCGACGACCAACAACCATCCGGTAGTACTTATAAACACCGCCAGGAGTCCACGACAATCCGCAGACACCTTTCTTGATCGGTTCTGTGCCAGTTTCATTATCTTGTTCGCCTGGAGAGATGGTGACTTCTTCGCACCATTCTTCGTTGTCTCCAGATGAAATGTGCGTCACCAGCACGGGAGTATCTGCATGAAAAACAATCTGGACTTGCTCTGGTAGGTAAATCTCGGTGTGGTTCGGCGTTGAATCGGGTCGGCGGGGCAAAATCAATAATGGGTCTTGCATGCGACTCCACATTTCGGGAGTCACTTTTCCAGTCACTTGGTCACGCGGAGTACCCATGACTAGTTTTTCAAATGCCCACACTGCCTGTTGTGTTCGTTCACCAAATGCACCGTCGGCCACACCTGGGTCAAACTTCAACTCGATCAATCGATCTTGAATCAATTTGATTTCAGGGCCGGCCGCACCGCGGCCATATGTTTGTGTCAGAGGCAACTTTGTTACTGGCGCGGTCGACGAAGGCATGACGATCTGGGACACGGTCGTCGTCGGGCCGTTTGCACCATCCGACGACGAATCATTTGAGGCCACGACTCCGACCAAAATCACGGCCAACAAAATGGCCGCTGCCGCGAAAGCTGGCATCCACTGATTGATGAACGGGGAGCGCGAGATACCCGATGGACTGCGACGCGCAGGCGAACGTCGAGGGCGCTGGTGACTAGACACGAATCTGAAGGATATCGCTGGTCATGTGAGCCCGAACCGTCACCCAGAGGTTCATCCAAAACTTCACTTTGTCACGAGGGGCTCAATTGCCCGGAGTTCTTGACGCAATTCCCGCATTTCCTTGAGAATCTTGACAATGACGCTGGGCGACGAAAGCGTGGAGACCCCGCGCGTGCGGGGGAAATAGTCGACCCCAAACTGAACGATGTGATAACCAAGTTTGTTCGCTCGAATCACCAGTTCGGCATCGATGAACGAACCTTCGCTCTTCAAAGAAATGTGTTCAAAAATTCGCCCACGGCACATCTTGAATGCAAAGTTGACATCGCGCATTTTGAGTCCGAAGAAAACTCGGACCAGAGCGTTGTAGAAGAACGAGTAGACAGTACGCACATATCCTTCGCCAGTACGGTCGAGTCGATAAGCGCTAATAATGTCGGCTTCGTATTGACGCATCAAACGGCAAGCCTTTTGTAGTTCAACCATGTCGAACGGAAGGTCGGCATCGGTATACAAAACCAAGTCACCGGTGACGTTGGCAAAGCCAGTCTTGATGGAACCACCAAGTTTGCGATTCTTGGGATGGTGCACAACTCGAACACGAGAATCGTTGGCCGCTGCTTCATCGGCTAGTTGCGGCGTTGAATCAGTAGATGCATCGTCAATAATCAAAATCTCGTAGTCGGCAATTTCGCCAACACTGATTAATGAGCGCCCAGCTTCGTGCGCTGCCGACAAAGTACGCCCGATGTATTCCTCTTCGTTCCACATCGGAAAGAAGAATGAGAGTTTCTGAAAATGCGGAATCGCCGTCTCTGTGGCCACATCAGCAAGTTATCGCCAGATCAGAGAGCCTGTACTTCGGGTAACTTGGGCTTGTGAGTGACATCGGAAACCAAGATTCCCTCGGGCAAGATCCCCACAAGAACCTCTCCGATCACGGCCCGTTCACTTTTTCCCCAAAATCTGCTCAACAGCATCGCTTGACTCCAGCTTGGGGTCGGACCATCGCTCTTGTCTGGCTACTGAATATGTTCGCTTTAGTTTGTACCGGGGCTTCCTCGCAGATCATTGGTCGACCGGTCATCTGGCTAGATGATCAACGATGGGGCGCTTTAACTTTGACCTTGTTGGTCATTGCCACCTGTTTCCCCTTGATGGCCACTGCGTTGTGGTCGTTATTCCACGGTCCTCATGTGTGGCTCGTGTCAGTTGTTCCAGTCATCGATCTACTGATTCTCGCTGCGCTTGATCGCCACAATTCGCCCGGAAGTGCCGTAGTTACTTTGCTACTCGGAGTTGCTGGCACCCTTTCGATCGCTGGAGCTTTCGCTGGTCGCTATCGACTCAGCAACGCTTCGAGAGCGACCACTGCGTCCAACTGACTGCCGACCTCGGGCCCAGCACCAGGTCGATGTTGACGAACGTGTCTCAAAGCTTCGTCAAGGGGCATACCCGCAAGTTGACAAACCGCTACCGCCAGAGTTCCGGCCCGACCAACTCCGGCAGCACAATGAGCAATCACCGATTCGCCGCGACGCAGTCGATCAATGACACCTTGATACAACGGCAAAATTTCTTCGAGCGGTGGCGATGACAAGTCGTGAATCGGATACCAGGTTGAACAATTGCTCGTCTGCAACCAAGTGACGTACTCGTCATAACGCCCACGCAATTCACCTTCACGGACCAAACACACCACATGGGATGCACCGACACGTTGCAGAACTGCTGCATGGTCGGGACCAATGAAATGTTTCCCGCATAGCCACAGACGGCCGGCGAGAGCGGGTACTGGGATTTCGTGGATTCCCCCATCCATGTTCAAAGCCTGATTCATGCACTACTCACGATATGCCAGCCAATGGTCGTCTGATCAATAGTCACCTGACTCGGGTAGGCCGAACCGATAGCGTCAGAAACTATGTCGGCCAAGGTACTCACATCACTCCCCATCGGCGAACGAGTCGGAATCGCGTTCTCAGGCGGACTTGATACTTCTGCTGCCGTGGCATGGATGCGCGCCAAGGGGGCAATTCCGTATTGCTACACCGCAGATCTCGGGCAGCCTGACGAGCCCGACCTAGCTGGCATCCCAGATCGAGCCAAAGAATATGGCGCCCAAGAAGCTCGCCTGATTGATTGCCGTACTGAATTAGTTCGTGAAGGTCTCATGGCTTTGCAGTGCGGAGCCTTCCATATCACGACAGCTGGCAAGACGTACTTCAACACCACCCCTCTAGGTCGCGCAGTGACTGGCACTTTGCTCGTGCGTGCGATGCATGAAGACGGCGTCGACATCTGGGGCGATGGATCCACCTACAAAGGTAACGACATCGAGCGTTTCTATCGTTACGGATTAATGGTCAACCCCAAGTTGCGCGTGTACAAGCCATGGCTTGATGAAACTTTTGTTTCTGAACTTGGTGGTCGTACCGAGATGAGCCAATTCTTGTTGGACAATAAGTTGCCGTATCGCGCGAGCACTGAAAAGGCGTACAGCACCGACGCCAATATTTGGGGAGCAACACACGAAGCTAAGTTGCTTGAAGAGTTGTCGACATCAATGGAGATCGTGGAGCCCATCATGGGCGTCGCTCACTATCGAGAAGATGTTGCGATTGCGACTGAAACTGTGAAGGTTCGTTTCCACGAAGGTTGGCCTGTCGCAATCAACGATCAAGAATTTGCTGATCAGGTTGAGCTTGTCCACGAAGCAAACCGAATTGGTGGACGCCACGGTCTAGGTATGAGCGACCAAATCGAAAACCGAATTATTGAAGCCAAGAGCCGCGGTATTTACGAAGCTCCCGGATTGGCGTTGTTGCATATTGCGTACGAACGACTCGTCACCGCAATTCATAACGAAGGCACAATCGAGAATTACCGCACCATGGGACGGCGTTTAGGTCGACTGCTGTATGAGGGTCGTTGGTTTGATCCGCAGAGCCTCATGTTGCGTGAACCGATCATGCGTTGGGTCGGTTCAGCGATTACTGGTGAAGTCACATTGCGTTTGCGCCGTGGCGACGACTACACAGTGCTTGATACGACCGGACCACATCTCACCTATTCACCCGAGCGCTTAAGTATGGAGCGGGTGGAAGATCAGCCGTTTGGTCCGCTCGACCGAATTGGGCAGTTGACGATGCGCAACCTCGACATTGAGGACAGCCGCAGCAAGCTTGAGATTTACCGTGAGGCCGGAACTTTGGCCCCCGGCACCAACCTCCTCGAACTCGAATAGCCCCATTTTCCCCACTTTGGAATTTGCCTGCCGCTAGGCGGTAACTATCTTCCAAAGTGGCGAGTTATTGCCGGTTTTGTTGGAGGCGGAAGACGAGACCGGCGATGAGCAAAGCCCGGCTCGGCATGAGGCTCACATCGACCCACTCGTGATCCGCATGCGCTCCTCCACCAACTGCCCCGAGTCCATCAAGAGTCGCTACACCAGCCGCAGC
>JNSL01000070.1_pt1 | contig 18507 bp, 13 predicted proteins | sample 210691 | NCBI WGS metagenome assembly JNSL01 (sample SAMN02808685, study PRJNA238866) | freshwater metagenome | biome: fresh water; feature: freshwater reservoir; material: water; isolation source: water column of the freshwater reservoir Embalse de Amadorio in Spain | place: Spain: Valencia ...
ACCGACGATGCTTTGCGGACGAGTGTCGGGCTTGATACCGACGATGAAGAATGGCCCACGATTCACGTGCCAAGCCATTGGCAGTCACACCCGCTCTTCTCCTCTGAAAACGGGCCATTGCTGTACCGCAAAGATTTTGAGCTCGGTGTGCCCGAATCTGGCGAACGCCGCTTCATCGTGGTTGATGGACTTTTTTATCAAGGCGACGTGTGGCTTGATGGCGCCTATTTGGGCGACCCTGAGGGCTATTTCATCCCTCACGCTTACGACATCACTGCGCTCGCTTCCCTTGATACCGAACATGTCTTAGCTATCGGAGCCACGTGCAGTCCCCAGCGCGACAAAAAGGCTAAGCGCAATATCACTGGCGTCTTTCAACATTGGGACTGCATTGATCCCGATTTCAATCCAGGTGGAATTTGGCGAGGTGTGCGTATCGAGCGATCGGGACCGGTTCGCATTGATGCGTTGCGAGTTCTCTGTCGCGACGCCAACGAAGCTCGCGCCAATGTTCGTCTCAGCGCTCGACTCGATAGCAACGGCGACCTTCCCGTTCGTATCGTCACTTATGTCAATAACAATGTTGTTGACGAAATTGAAAAGTCGCTAGCGAGTGGTATCAATACTCTTGATTGGGATATCGATATTGATGAACCAAAATTGTGGTGGCCATGGTCGTTGGGTCAGCAAAATCTCACAGACATCCGAGTTGAAGTTGTTCATAACAGCACTGTCAGTCACTCGGTCAATCGGCGGACAGGATTACGCGAAGTTGCCGTTCAAGATTGGGTGTATTCAATCAATGGTGAACGCATCTTTTTGAAGGGTGCGAATCTTGCGCCAACTCGTGCGATGTTGGGCGATGCCACCGATATTGAATTACGTCGCGATATTGAACTCGCGCGCGAGGCTGGACTTGATCTCGTTCGCGTGCACGGACATATTTCGCGCACGGAGTTGTACGACGCCGCAGACGAACTCGGAATGTTGATTTGGCAGGACTTCCCATTGCAATGGGGATACGCCCGACAAATTCGCCGTCAAGCAGTACGGCAAGCCGAAGAGGCAGTCAATCTTCTTGGACACCACCCATCGATCATGACATGGTGTGCGCACAACGAACCATTCACATTCAATGTCACTCCAGGCGAATCTTTTGACATCAAGAAAATGGCCATTCCATTTTTAGCTGGTCACCAACTTCCTACTTGGAACAAGAGCGTTCTCGATCGCTGGGTCAAGCGTTCATTTGAAAAGGCTGATGTGACACGACCGGTTATCGCTCACAGCGGAGTGTTACCTCACTTACCCACACTTGACGGCACTGACAGTCACTTGTATTTCGGTTGGTATCACGGCAACGAACGTGACCTTCCTGGTTTTGCTGCAAAACTTCCGCGACTCATGAGATTCGTCAGCGAGTTTGGAGCGCAAGCGATTCCTGAATCTGCTGAATTCATTGATGCATCTGCGTGGCCCGTTTTAGATTGGGAAAATCTCGAAAACAAGTTCGGTATGCAGCGTGGAAATTTTGAGAATCACTGCCCGGCTTCAGTATTCGACAGCTTTGATGATTGGCGTGTCGCAACACAGGCCTATCAAGCTGACGTCATTCGCTACCACATCGAAACTCTGCGACGATTGAAGTACCGACCAACGGGCGGTTTTTGCATGTTCGCGCTCAACGATGCGATGCCCATGATTTCGTGGAGTGTTCTCGACCACAAGCGCGTTCCAAAATTGGGCTACACCGCACTTGCTGAAGCCTGCCGCCCCGTCATTGTGACCGCCGATCGCTTACCGCAATCAATGCGGCCCGGAGATCAAGTTCGTGTTGCGCTTCACGTAGTGAGTGACCTGCACCAAGAACTCGACAATGCAATGGTGACGGCAAACCTTGATTCAACTGGTGATCCGCAGGTCTGGCAATTTGAAGGCGCTATTGCCGCTGATGATTGCACCCTGGTTGGGCACATCACGATGACAGCACCGTTTGCCGAAGGCCCAGTGGTATTAGATCTGACTCTTGTGAGCGGCGATGTCGTTGCGACAAACCGTTATCAAACGGTCGTCGTAGCAAATTAACTGCGCGAGATTTCTTTGCGGTTCTTCAACTTGGACTTGCGATAGTCCTTGTTCATCAACGCAATGACATCAATTGAAATTTCTTTCGGGCAGGCTGCTTCACATTCGCCGTGGTTGGTGCATGAACCGAAGTACTCGTCCATTGTCTCAACCATGGCTTCGGTGCGCTTGTAACGCTCGGCCTGGCCCTGAGGCAACAAGAACGCACGCACCACAACCGATACATTGCGCCGAGTCCATTGCGGCATCGGCAACACTCTTCGGAATCGGAATGAGGTTGGCGTCGGGAGCACCACCGGTGTTCGCCGAGATGAATCCACCTGATTCGATAATGCGGTCAAAAGCCGAACGGTCAACCATCAAGTCTTTGATGATTGGGAATGCCGAGGCACGCCACGGCTCAATGACAATTTCGTCACCGCTCTTGAACTTACGCATGTGCAACTGGCACGTTGCAGTACTGCGCTCGGGACCGTGGGCCTGACCATTGATCATCAATGAACAAGTTCCACAGATTCCTTCACGGCAATCGTGATCGAATACAACGGGCAACTTGTTCTCACTGATGAGTCCTTCGTTGAGAACGTCAAGCATTTCGAGGAACGACGCTTCGTCGCTGATCTCGGGCATGACGTATTCCTCGAAATGGCCCTTTTCGGCCGGTCCTGACTGGCGCCAGATTTTGAGTTTGAGGTTCTTGAGATGGTTGCTCACTTGTAGCTCCGTGTCGCTAGGTGAATTGCTTCAAAGTTAAGTTCTTCTTTATGGCGGATCGACTTCGTTGGGTCGCCGGTCCATTCCCAGGCAGCAACGTGAGCAAACTTTTCGTCGTCACGCATCGCTTCGCCTTCTTCGGTCTGGTATTCGGCGCGGAAGTGGCCGCCGCAACTTTCATCACGCTCGAGAGCGTCACGGCACATCAACATGCCCAACTGGAAGAAGTCATCAACACGACCAGCTTTTTCTAGCGTCTGGTTCATGCTCTCGGCATCACCAGTAACGCGTAGGTCCTTTTGGAATTCTTCGTACAAGGCAGGCAGTTCTGACAACGCCTTTTCAAGACCTTGTTGTGTGCGCTCCATACCGCAGTAATCCCAAATGATGCGCCCAACTTCGCGGTGGAAGTAATCGGGTGAACGAGTTCCCTTGATATCGACGTAGCCCTGATAACGAGCTTGTGCGGCCATCTCAGCTTCTTTGAATGCTGGGTGATCGGTGCCCGGAATCGGCTTATTCAACATGGGTGCCAAGTAGTTACCGATTGTGTACGGCAACACGAAGTAACCGTCGGCCAAACCTTGCATGAGTGCCGAAGCACCCAAACGGTTTGCACCGTGATCGGAGAAGTTCGCTTCGCCAGCGGCATACAAACCAGGAATGTTGGTCATGAGTTCGTAGTCGACCCACAAACCGCCCATGGTGTAGTGGGTTGCCGGGTAAATACGCATCGGCATGTCGTACGGATTTTCTCCTGCAATGCGCTCGTACATTTCAAACAAGTTGCCGTAACGCTCTTCAACAACTTCTTTACCAAGACGATTGATGGCATCGCTGAAGTCGAGGTACACACCATTCTTCAATGGACCAACACCACGACCCGAGTCGACTGAACGCTTCGCAGCACGTGACGAGATGTCTCGTGGTGCCAAGTTTCCGTAGCTCGGGTACAAACGCTCGAGAATGTAATCGCGCTCTGCTTCAGGGACCTGTGAAGCCGGACGGGTCTCATCGGGATTCTGTGGAACCCACACGCGGCCGTCGTTACGCAGCGACTCTGACATGAGTGTCAGCTTCGATTGCGTGGGGTCGCTCTGAGGAATACAGGTTGGGTGAATCTGCGTGTAACACGGGTTCGCGAATGCTGCGCCCTTGCGGTGAGCGCGCCATGCAGCGGTGACGTTGCAAGCCATGGCATTGGTTGATAAGTAGAACACGTTTCCGTATCCACCAGTTGCCATCACAACTGCATGTGCTGAGTGTGAAACAACTTCGCCGTTTACTAAGTCGCGAGTCACGATGCCAGCGCAACGACCTTCGATGGTGACAACGTCAACCAATTCGGTGCGGTTGAACATGCGCACATTGCCAAGACCAATCTGGCGTGCAAGTTGCTGGTAAGCGCCGAGCAACAATTGCTGACCAGTCTGGCCACGCGCGTAGAAAGTTCGACTGACTTGTGCACCACCGAATGAACGGTTATCGAGCATTCCGCCATATTCACGGGCGAATGGGACACCTTGGGCAACCATTTGGTCGATGATGTTGACCGACACTTCAGCCAAACGATGCACATTGGCTTCGCGTGAACGGAAGTCTCCACCTTTGATGGTGTCATAGAACAAACGGTGAACACTGTCGCCGTCGCCTTGATAATTCTTCGCCGCGTTGATTCCGCCTTGTGCAGCAATTGAGTGCGCACGACGGGGTGAATCATGGAAAGTAAAAACGTCGACTTGGTAACCAAGTTCGGCCATGGTTGCCGCAGCAGATGCACCTGCGAGTCCTGAACCAACAACGATGACTTTGAACTTGCGCTTGTTACCAGGCGCAACCAACTTGGCATCTTCTTTGTAGGTATTCCACTTGTCGTTAATCGAGCCAGCGGGGATTTTGGAATTGAGCGTGATCGTCATTTTGATTATCTCCTAGTAATTCCGTACGTACCGGTCAGCCGACAACGCCGGCGAGAACTGCAATGGGGAACGAAACATTTCCGACAACGATGATCGTTGCAAAGGCAGTCGCAATGGCCCGACGCCATTTGTTAAATCGCGGATTGTTCCAACCAAGTGACTGGAACAAACTCCACACACCGTGGAACAAGTGTGTACCAAGCGCAATGTTGGCCAACACATAAAAGATCGCCACAGGAACTCGTTCAAGACTGAAAGCCACTGCGCCATAAACGTCCTTTAGGCCTTTTGTATCTTTCGTACCAACGAAGGAGTTGATTGAACCTGCACCAAAAGTGAGATCAAGTAGGTGCCAAATGATGAACAGCAAAACTATGACGCCGGAATAGCGCATCGTGCGGCTGGCAAAACTTGCAACTTGATAATCGCGATCGCTTTGGTACTTCACCGGTCGTGCTTGCTTATTGAGCACCGTCAATGAATAGGCCGCGTGAATGTGCAAGACGGCCATAGTGATGAGGCCACCGCGCAAAATCCACAACATGGCCTTCTCGGGGAGAATGGGGTACAACAACTTCTCAAGGAAGTGCGCATAGTGGTTGAGGTCGCTTTGACCCATGTACATCTTCAGGTTGCCGATCATGTGGAAGAGCACAAAGCCCAACAGACCGATTCCGGTAATGGCCATGACGTACTTCTTGCCAACGGCTGTTCCATATAGATCAATCAAGAACGGCTTACGCTTGCGAGCTGCTCGTTCGATTGCGGTTCCGGAGACCGGACCCCTCTTCATCACTGTCTGCGCCATCGTGACCTGCGCCTTTCAAAAACGGATGCGATTCATCGCACGATGAACCCGCTGAGACGCTACCCCCACGACGCCCTTCACCCCGAAATCAACGGGCGAAAAACTCGGGCTTTAGCCAACCGTCACAACGCCCTTATCAGAGGAATCTCAAAGTTTCCCGTCAGTAATGGCGTGTCATGTCGCACTCACGGCTGCGAATTCTCTACAATTCATTCGCCCCTGGTGGGTGGCCATCCGGGCTGCCCCCATCGTGTCCCAAGGAGTTAACTGGTGTTTTCACTATTTGCCGCAGAAGGCGGATGGCAGACATTCACTCTCAAAGGTGGTGAGTGGGCTGTTTTGTGGTTATCCGCAGCAGCTGCGCTTCTCGCCCTCGGAGTCGGATTCTTCCTCGTCCGTAAAGTCCTCGCTGAAGATCAGGGTTCGCCCAAGATGCGCGAAATCGCCAAAGCCATTCAGGTTGGGGCATTGGCCTATCTCAAGCGCCAGTTCAAGACCATCGCGGTCATCCTGGTTCCCTTGGCGATCATCGTCTTCGTGACCTCGACCGAGATCCTGAAGCCAGACGAAACGGTCGCTTTGTCGTTTGGTCAAGCTGGCCTATGGCGCACCGTCGCCTTTGTTTTGGGCTGTTTGGCGTCTGGTTTGACCGGTTACATCGGTATGACCTTGGCCACCCAGGGCAACGTACGTACCGCTGCTGCCGCTTTGAGTGGCTCGATGCCTCGTGCCTTGACAGTTGCTTTCCGCACGGGCGGCGTCGCTGGCATGTTCACCGTGGGCCTCGGCCTTCTCGGTGCAACTGCCATCATCATGGCCTTCCAGAACACCTCATCAGTGATCCTCGTCGGCTTCGGCTTCGGTGGCTCGCTTTTGGCGTTGTTCCTTCGAGTTGGTGGAGGAATCTTCACCAAGGCCGCCGACGTCGGCGCCGACTTGGTGGGCAAGGTTGAAGCAGGTATTCCTGAAGACGATCCCCGCAACCCCGCAACCATCGCCGACAATGTGGGCGACAATGTGGGTGACTGCGCCGGTATGGCCGCCGACCTCTTCGAGAGCTACGAAGTCACCTTGGTGGCCTCAATCATTCTCGGTGTGGCTGCGTTCAACTCGATTGGCCTCAACCCCGCTCTTGGCTTGGTGTTCCCCTTGGCCGCTCGTGCCATTGGTGTGATCGCCTCAATCGCTGGCGTTTTCGCGGTGAAGGCCAAAGATGACGAGACCGATGCTTTGAAGCCCATCAACCGTGGCTTCCTCGTGGCCGGTCTTTTAACCTTGGCTGGAACTTTGGCATTGGCATTGGCATACGTCGGTAACGACAAGTACACCGGAACCGATGAAAGGGTCACTGCGCTGAGCGGCGCCGGCTGGCGCGTCTTTGGTGCAGTAGCCATTGGTTTGATCTTGGCCCAGTTGGTCTCACGTCTAACCGAGTACTACACCAGCACGCATTATCGACCCGTGCAAGAAATTGCTGAGTCATCGCAAACTGGCCCTGCAACCGTCGTGCTTTCAGGTACTGCTTACGGTCTTGAGAGCTCGGTGTACGCCGTTGTTGCGATCGCAATTGCAATCGGAGCAGCCATCGGTCTTGGTGGCGGCAACCTCACCTTCAGCTTCTACCTCGTCGCCTTGTGCGGTATGGGAATGTTGGCCACTACTGGCGTCATCGTTTCAGAAGACACCTTCGGACCCGTCAGCGACAACGCTGCTGGTATCGCCGAAATGTCAGGCGAATTCCATGGTGAACCCGAAAAGATCATGGTCGCTCTTGACGCAGTGGGTAACACCACCAAGGCTGTCACCAAGGGCTTCGCCATTGGTTCAGCCGTGATTGCGGCTGTGGCCTTGTTTGCTTCATACATTGAAACTGCTGGCGCCAACCTCAAAGCAACAGCTGATGATGTTCTCGCAAATGGCCGTTTGAAGGTAGGAGAGCCCTTGGTCGACGGTGTTGAGAAACTCGCTGACGGTGTGTTTAAGTTGCCGCAGTTGGCGATCAACGTTGCTGAGCCCAAGGTCTTCATCGGCCTGCTCATCGGTGGCGCTGTTCCGTTCTTGTTCTCGGCACTCGCTATTCGTGCCGTGGGCCGTACCGCTGGTGTTGTTGTTCAAGAAGTACGTAATCAGTTTGCGGACGGCGGCATCATGGCCGGCACCAAGCAGCCTGACTACGGCCCCGTCATTGACATCTGCACCAAGGCATCACTACGCGAACTCACCACACCGGCATTGCTGGCTGTGTTGGCTCCCGTTGTCATTGGTTTCGGTATCGACTGGAAGGCTCTCGGCGCATTCTTGGCCGCGGTCATCTTGGTCGGTCAGTTGATGGCCAACTACCTCAGCAACGCTGGTGGTGCTTGGGACAATGCCAAGAAGTACATCGAAGATGGCAATCATGGTGGCAAGGGCAGCGAGTCTCACAAGGCTGCAGTCATTGGTGACACTGTTGGTGACCCGTTCAAGGACACTGCAGGCCCAGCATTGAACCCGCTCATCAAGGTGATGAACTTGGTGTCATTGTTGATTCTTCCAGCAATCATTACGCAGGCCGACAACAACATCCGCTACGTCATTGCTGGCGTCGCATTGGTTGTTCTCATCGGCGCAGTGATCTTCTCTGGTCGTCAAAGTGGCGGAATCGCTACCTTGAACAAAGAAACTGCTGCTTCTCACTGAGTTGCCAGTTCATAGAAGTCAGTCGTCAGACTGGAAAGAGGCGCCCGCAAGGGCGCCTCTTTTGTTTGTACGGATCATCGAACACCCCAGAGAATGTGGCCTGAACAACTAAGGTCGTCACATGCTCGCATTGTTTGATATTGAATCCTGGCTCGACAAAGGTGGACTCGTTCTTTTGGCGGCCATCGTGTTCGCTGAATCTGGATTGCTCATTGGTTTCTTTCTGCCCGGCGATTCATTGCTCTTTATTGCGGGCTTTCTTTCATCGACCGCCGGAGGCAATGTTCTCCCCGCTCTACCCATAGTTGCTCTCGTCACTTTTGTTGCAGCCGTCACCGGCGACCAAGTTGGTTACCTCTTTGGACGCAAGGTTGGTCCAAGTTTGTTTGATCGGCCTCAGAGTCGACTCTTCAATCCGAAGAACATTGAGAAAGCCCACGCATTTTTTGAGAAGCATGGTTCGAAGACCATTGTGATGGCACGATTCGTGCCGATCGTACGCACCTTCGCTCCGATCGTTGCCGGTGTTGGCAAGATGAACTATCGCACTTTTGTGATCTACAACATCATTGGCGGCGCACTCTGGGGTATCGGAATCACAACTCTTGGATACTTCTTAGGTGAAGTGTCGTGGATTGAAAGCAATATCGAAATAGCCCTGATTTTGATCGTCGTCATCTCGGTACTTCCGATGGCTATTGAAATTTGGCGACATCGTCGCGCTCAACACAACTGATTGTTTTCGCTGGCAGAATAACCACTATGAGCACGAGCCCAGTTCGCTATTTGAGTCTTGAGTGGATCGATGCACTCACCCAGGCTGTCGCGTCAAATGAAGCAATCGCTGCGATCGCCGCTGACCACACAGTTGGCATTACGCAAACCGTCACCGGCGGACCCGAAGGCGATGTCACGTACCACTTGCAAGTCACCAATGGCCAAGCCAGCTTTGGCCCAGGTGCAGCGTTCCCCGAAGATGTTCGCTTTGAACAAGATTGGGAAACTGCAACCGCAGTCGCCACCGACAAACTCAATGCACAACAAGCTTTCATTACTGGTCGTATCCGTCTGTATGGCGATCAAGAAAAACTGGTTGCCAGCACTCCGGTATTTGCTGCGTTAGACGCAGTTTTTTCAACCGTTCGTCAATTCACCGAATATCACTAAACGCTTACTTCTTTGACGAGATAACGGCCAAGGCAACGCCGCACAATGCCCCGCCGACCAAATACGGTGAACCGATTGACACATGGTCGTACAAGACTCCAGCAATTGCCGGGCCAGCGACACGCCCTAGTGCGTTAACTCCTTGTTGAAAGCCAAGAGCTTCTCCGCGACGATGATCGGGCACACGCCCCGACACCAAACTCGACAAGTTGGGTGTCACAAGTCCTTGCCCAACCGTCAATAAAGCCAAGGCCACAATTAAGAGCGACCACGATTCGGCGATCGACAAAACGATTAAACCCGCGCTGTTGAGCACCAAACCCACTTGCAACGAACGTTGCGTTCCTAACTTGGCGTTGACAGGTCGAATCAATCCACCTTGAACTCCGACAAGCACAATTCCAACGCCGACAAAGATTGCCGCGACTCCGCCTTCAGTTAAACGAAAACGATCGCCGGCAAGTAACGAAAATGTCGCTTCAAATCCGCTGAACGCAACGATGGCCGCGAAGCCCGCAACGGCCAATCCCCACAATCGAACTTTGACCCCCGCATCGTTCTTAGTAGCGGCACGGGCTGCTTCACGAACATGCGCTGGTCGGGTTTCGGGCAAGCGTCGCCATGCCACCGCAGCATTCATCAAAGCAACTGTCCCCGCAACGAAAAACGGAATATGTTCGCCACCCAACGATGCCAATCCACCGAGTGCCGGGCCAACCACAAATCCAACTCCAAAGGCAGCGCCTAATAGCCCCAACAAACGTGGTCGTTCTGAAGGTGGAGCGAGATCGGTGACTGCCCCTTGAGCGACGGCAACACTTGCGCCCGACGCTCCATCAAGAATGCGACCAAGGTACAGAACCCACAAAGCACCAGCCGCTCCGGTCACAAATGATCCGACCGCTGTACCAAGCAGCGAAATCATGATGACAGGCTTGCGACCAATACGGTCGGACAGCCGACCAAGAATCGGCGCGAAAACTAGTTGGGCCAACGAAAAGGAAGCAAATAGCAATCCGACTTCAAGACCGCTCGCACCGAAACGTTCGGCGTAGCGACCCAAAATCGGAACGACAATGCCAAAGCCCACGAGATCGAGAGCGACGGTGAGCCAAATCGTGCCAAACCCTTGAGGCAACGGAACCTTGGCAGCCCTATCACGATGGCCTACGGACTTCTTGAACACGATGTTTCACCATACGTCAACGACGTACGGTGGTGCCTGCTTTATTCGTTTCTACAATCCATCCGGCCGCAGTCAACTCGGTGCGCAAAGCATCGGCCGTTGCGAAATCTTTAGCCGCGCGCGCTGCATCAAGTGCCGCTACTTTGTCGGCAATCTCTGATGGGACGTCAGAAGCTTGTTTGAGCTCGAGACCAAACGCACCACAAATTTCGTTCACAGCCGCCGCTAACGATGCAGCATTCTGGTCACTGGCATCAAGTGCCGCATTCGCCCGACGAACTGTTTCAAAGAGCAAGGCAACAGCTGACGAAGTATCAAGATCGTTATCCATGAATTCGCGAAACTTAGCGATGACTTCAGAATCTGGAGTTGCTCCTAGTGCAACAGCTGCTGTGCGGGCCGCAAATGAATCAAGGCCGGCTAATGCGTTGACCGATGCATCAATATTGTCTTGGCCGATACGAACAGGTCCGCGATAATGCGTTTGCAACAAAACCAAGCGATACGCACGCGGGTCGTAGTGCTCAAGAAGATCAAGAAGATTGGCCACATTGCCCAAACTCTTCGACATCTTCTCGCCTTCAGTGTCAACGACAAAACCGTTGTGCATCCAGTGATTCGCAAAGGTCTTCCCGAGAGCAACTGCTTGCGCACGTTCGTTTTCGTGATGCGGGAACTTCAGATCCATTCCTCCGCAGTGAAGATCAAAACCTTCACCCAAGATGTCAAGGCTCATCACAACACATTCGCTATGCCAACCTGGTCGACCATCGCCCCACGGTGACAGCCACGCTGGTTCGCCTGGCTTGCTGAACTTCCATAACGCGAAGTCGGCGGGATTCTTTTTATTGCCAGCACCAAATACTTCGCGATCGCCACCACCCGACAACATGTCATCAAGGCTCTGGTGGGCAAGCAGTCCGTAATCGGGCACGTTTAAGACGTTGAGGTAGACGCCATCTTCCGTGACATACGCGTTGTCTAGGCCAATGAGTTCACCAATCATGCTGACCATGGAATCAACGTATTCAGTGGCATGGGGGACGTCAGTTGGGCGCAGAACGTTGAGTTTGCCCATGGCTTTGAACCACACGTCTTCGCACTTGTGGGTGATTTCCTGCCACGGACGACCTTCTTTGTTCGCCCGATCAATAATCTTGTCGTCAATATCGGTGATATTCGAAACCAGACGCACTTCAAGACCCGACCATTCGAGGTAACGCCGCAAAATGTCGTACACCAAAGTGGCTCGACCGTGACCAAGGTGAGGTGGGCCATAGACAGTCGGGCCACATAAATAGATACCGACTTTTCCGGGAGTGCGCAAAGCGAGTTCGCGGACCTCTGAAGTTGCGGTGTCGTACAGCCTGAACATGAGAAACGAGCCTACGCCCCCATGGCCAAGACACCTATAACCTGCAAGCCATGGCAGTGACCGAATCGGCATTTGATCCGACCCAAATTCCCGAAAAGCCCACCCTCGACGGCATCGAAGCCGAATGGGCTCAACGTTGGCAAGACGACGGCGTCTACGCCTTCAATCGTTCAGCATCTCGAGATCAGGTCTATTCAATTGACACCCCGCCTCCGACGGTCAGTGGTTCGTTGCACATGGGTCATGTCTTTTCGTACACCCACACCGACACCATCGCGCGCTACCAGCGCATGACTGGCAAATCAGTTTTCTATCCCATGGGATGGGATGACAACGGTTTGCCAACTGAACGTCGAGTTCAAAACTTCTTTGGTGTTCGTTGCGACCCAAACGTCGCCTATCAACCCGGTTTTACTCCCCCATTTCGTGGCGACCCACCCAAGGACCACCAACCAATTTCCATTTCACGGCCCAACTTCATTGAGTTGTGTGAAGAACTCACCCACGAAGACGAAAAAGTCTTTGAAGATCTCTTCCGTCGACTTGGACTTTCTGTTGACTGGGATTACCTCTACACCACCATTGAAGACCGCAGTCGCCGTGCCAGTCAACGCGCCTTCTTGCGCAATTTGGCCCGCGGAGAGGCGTACACGCAAGAGGCTCCAACGCTGTGGGACGTTGACTTCAAAACTGCAGTAGCTCAAGCCGAACTTGAAGATCGCGAACGTCCAGGCGCTTATCACAATGTGGCGTTCGCACGTAGCGACGGTCAAGGCGACGTTGTCATTGATACAACACGACCAGTTTTGTTAGCAGCGTGTGTGGCACTCGTTGCACATCCTGATGACGATCGTTACAAAGCACTTTTCGGCAAGACGGTTCGTACACCGCTGTACGGAGTCGAAGTTCCCGTACTCGCTCACCCACTTGCACAAATCGATAAGGGCACTGGTATCGCCATGATTTGTACGTTCGGTGACCTCACCGACGTGATTTGGTGGCGCGAACTCAATTTGCCAACGCGCGCCATCATCGGTCGCGACGGTCGCATCATTACTACTCCACCAAACGGGCTTGAATCTGCAAGTGGTCTTGCGGCATACGAACAAATCGCTGGTTTGTTCATCAACCAAGCACAAACCAAAGTTGTTGAGATGTTGCGTGAATCCGGAGCAATGCTCGGCGAGCCGCGCGCCATTATGCATCCAGTGAAGTTCTTTGAAAAGGGCGATCGACCGCTCGAAATCGTCACGAGTCGCCAGTGGTACATCCGCAACGGTGGACGTGACACCGATCTTCGCGGTGCACTCTTGAATCGCGGCGAGAACTTGGTGTGGCACCCCGACCACATGCGTCATCGTTATTCAAATTGGGTTGAAGGACTCAATGGCGATTGGCTCATTAGTCGTCAGCGTTACTTCGGTGTGCCTGTTCCAGTTTGGTATCGAGTTGATGCCGAAGGTGAAACAGTTCATGATTCACCGATCGTTCCAACCGAAGACATGCTTCCTATTGACCCATCAACTGATGTGCCAGTCGGATATACCGCCGATCAGCGCAATCAACCCAATGGATTCATTGGCGATCCCGATGTCATGGACACTTGGGCCACCTCATCGCTGTCACCGCAGATCGCTGGCAAATGGGAAGATGATGCCGATTTATTTGGGCGTATGTTCCCCATGGACTTGCGTCCACAAGGACATGACATCATTCGTACGTGGTTGTTCAGCACAGTCGTTCGTTCAAACTTTGAGCATGATTCTCTTCCGTGGAAGAACGTTGCATTATCCGGTTGGATCCTTGATCCCGATCGCAAAAAAATGTCGAAGTCAAAGGGCAACGTTGTAACACCCATTGACTTATTTGAAAAGTTCGGCTCGGACGCCGTTCGTTATTGGGCCGCTTCAGCCCGCCCCGGCATCGACACTGCGTTCAGCGAAGATCAAATGAAAGTTGGCAAGAAGTTGGCAACCAAGTTGCTCAACGCCACCAAGTTTGTTTTGACTTTCCCACAACCCGACGTTGCAGCCAAGCCCACCAATCCTGTTGATCTGGCAATGTTGGCACGCGTCGGCGAAACCATTCGTGAAGCAACCGTCGCCTTCGATCAGTACGACTATGCCCGTGCCCTTGAGCGCACCGAAGCAATGTTCTGGTGGTTCTGCGACGATTACGTTGAGCTCGTCAAAGGTCGCGTGTACAACAGTCAAGGACCCGACGCGGCAGGTTCGGCTATCAGTGCCTTGCGACTCGCTCTCTCGGCGCTTCAACGCCTGCTCGCCCCTTTCATGCCCTTCACGACCGAGACTGTGTGGCGTTGGTGGCAAAGCGGTTCGGTACACGCCGCCACCTGGCCGACCATTGCCGAGCTTGGCACTCTTGGTGACAGTTCAATTCTTGATCCGATTGGCGAGATCTTGAGTCAAGTTCGCCGAGCCAAGACCGATGCCAAGACCTCACAAAAGACTGCGGTCACCGAGGCCACTGTGTCGGCGAGTGATTCAGTCTTAGCCGCCTTCGAATTGGGTCGAGGCGACCTGAGTGACGCCGGCAGTGTGCGCTCGTGGGTCACGGCACCAAGTGCCAGCGAAACAACTGTCTCAGCGGTTTTGGCACCACCCGAACCCGCATCCTGAAAGACAAGACCCTGAAAGACAAGACCCTGAAAGACAAGACATTGTCAAGACGGGTAGTTTGTAGATCCTGTGACGGACTCTGTAGAACCTAGCGATCAGTCGCCTGGCACTGACCCCCAAACCGAGGATGACACCCTGACGGGTCTTCCTCGTTTGACTGCTGAACCATTGCGTAAGCGTCGTCGCACTTGGCCCCAACGACTCGTCCTCACGTTCAATTCGTTTTTGGTTGTCGCGTGCCTTGGCGCTGCCGTCGCTGTGTATTACGGCAACGAAAAGGCCAACGATCGCAAAGTTGTTTCTATCCTCGGAGCCGAAGGTGGGCCAACTCTCACTTTGCCAACCACAACAACGCCGATTGATCCAGTGACTGGCGAACCATCGGTCACCGAGCCTCCCGTGGCTGTTGACCTCACCGCAAAAAACTTCTTGATTACTGGCACCGACAATGGAGCTTGCATTGATCCAGATTCGCCGTATGCCGCTGCCTTTGGGGATCGCAATGGCTTAGGTGAGCGCGCTGACACCATCATGATTTTGCGCCTCGACCCCGCAACAAACGCGGCAGCCGTGTTGTCGTTCCCTCGCGACTTATGGGTCCGTATCAACGGCAAGAAAACCAAGAGTCGAATCAATAGTGCGTTCAACCGCGACGATCCCAACCCACTGATCGTCACGATCTTCGACAACTTCGGCATCTTGATCGATCACTACGTCAACATTGACTTTTGTGCATTCAAAGAGATCGTTGATGCTGTCGGCGGAGTGCGCGTCCCCTTTGCCACTCCGGTCAAAGACAAGAACACCAACTTGCTGATCGAACAAGCCGGGTGCCACACGTTTGGTGGAGAAGAAGGCTTGGCATATGTACGTTCACGTCACTTCCGCTACTACGACGCCAAGACCAAAAAATGGGTCGAAGATCCAGCTGCCGATCGTGGTCGAATTTCACGTCAACAAGATTTTTTACGTCGAGCCATTCAGAAAGCCCTCGACAAATCAGCTGGAAATCCAACAGTCGCTAAAGAACTGATAGATGCTGCCTTAAAATACGTGATCCTTGACGCGAACCTCACCGCCGGCAAGTTGCTTGAATTGGCAAGCGCCATGAAGAACCTTGATCCGTCAACCATGAAGACCTACCAAATTGAAGGTACCGGAAAAATGGTGGGTGAACTCTCAGTCATTGAACCACGCATCACGACCGACAACATGAAGGCAGTTTTGGCGGTTTTCCAGGGTCGAGCACGTTTGCTAGATGCGCCAGAACAAATCTTTGAATTAGTCACCACAACTGTTGCTCCGACAACAACAGTTGCGTCTGCGACCACCGTTGCAACAACGCCAACTCCGGTCAGCACCGCCGTTGGCGAAACTGTTCCGCCTACGACAAAGGCACCAAAAACCACAACGACAACAAGCACCACCACGAACACAACAACATTGGTTCCGGTGTACGTTGAGTCAAATAGTGTTGGCATCTTGCCAACCAATGACCCCGCCTGCCGCTAAACCGGCAGCAGATTTAGACCGCAATAATTTCAACAATCTCTGAAATTGCAACAAAGTCCTGGGGGTTTCGCGTGTACAGCGGCACGCGATGCGACAAAGCTGTTGCAGCAATCATTAAATCAAGCGCCCTCGCGCCACGGGCTTTCTTCCCATGCTGAAACTCACTCGCATAGAGTCTGCCGAATGCGCGAGCCGCTTCAGTATCAAACGGCAGTGGGTCCAAAGAGGCTTCTATTCGCTGTAGTAAGTCTTGTCGTCGAGCGCGTTCCGCAAAATCCAATGTTGCATGCGGTCCAGCAGCCAACTCGGCCATTGTGATCGCACTCACAGCAAGTTCGTTCGGCAATAACTCGCGTTGTATTCGAGTGATGTCAATCACGACCGAGGTATCAAGTACTCCTACGTGCGGTCGCGAATCATGCACGTGGATTCACATCCTGGTCGAGTACTGAATCGATATCAGCACGAAACCTTGCAGCATCTATCGCGGGAGCATTGTGCATTGTCGTTAGAAAATGATCCGTAGAAACAAAGCGTTGACGCCGCAATGGCGTCAACTCACCGACGGATTGGCCATTTCGGGTAATGACAAAACTTTCGCCCAGATCAAGACGTCGCATAATTTCAGCAGAATCGTTCCTGAGTTCTCTTTGTGAAATAACTTGTGCCATAAAATGAGTGTAGCACTGAGTGCTACACTTTCAATGGCGGTTTCAGTCGCCGAGCACGGTCTGTAATGCAGATGGGATGTCACTTGGCCCGTCAATGCAGGCAATTCGTGCGCCCACTTGCGAAGCCAACACTCGGGCCTCGGCATCGTCACCCAACGGCGCCAAAATGACCACCTCATCAAGTGCTCGTGCCGCTGCTTGAACATCACCTTCAACCGTCGCCCGGCAATCGCTCAAGATCACTGTGATCCGCCGACCCGCGCGAGTACGCGATAACTGATCTCCAGCAGCCAATAGCGCTCCTGCCAAATCGGTGGTGCCGAAACCTCGAAGCGATAACACATCATTCACAACTTGTTCACCCGACTTCGTTGATGTCTGCCCCTTAGCAACGACAACATCTTTTCCAAAAGCGATCACGCTGTAATCCTCGGGACTCCGCCAAGCAACTGCTGCAGCGGCCATGGCCGACGTAGCAAGTGGCTTACCGCCCATTGATCCGCTGCGATCAACCAAAAGTGCAATTGCTGTTCCGGGTTTCACCCAGCTGCGAACCTTCAAACCTTCTGGGTCGATTGCCTGACGCGAAGCACGCGATTCGAGAATTGCATCCATCGATGCATCGAGATCAAGATCACCAGCATCTGGTCGATACGGACGCGTTGCCATCTTGCCAATTCCACGTGGCGACACCGGACCCCGTTTTGACACATCGAGAAACAAACGGCCGGCTAATCGCTTCGCAAGATCACGTAATTTCTGATCGGTCGCACCGGTCAGATCGGCTAGCAAAGCCAGCATTGCATCAGGATCTTCTTCAAGGCCTTCTTCAACGGCCGTTTCATCAAGTTCACCCACTTCGGGCGACACTTGTTCAAATTGCGGATTGCGTGACAACTCACGTCGCGACAAAGTTTTCTTAGATGCCTCATTCACTGCATCATCTGCAGCAGCACCCTCTTTGGCTAGTGGGTCGCCCCCGCTGGGGCGCTCGCTTTTCCCGATTCACCTTGCGGAGCAGGGGCAAACACCTCATTCCACAATTCAGTGATGATGTCTTCGGCAGTGCGCACACTTCCTTCACGAACGCGCACACGGCCCGACAATGCAACGAGTGCTGCATCGAGCCCAACACCCGCGTCAAGAACTGTCAGCGAACGAACGCTTGCCAGGGACACGGTGACCGCAGCCATGTCAATCGCCCCTCGCACTGATGAACCAACGCGAAGATCACTGTGGGTACGTGTACGACGCACCAACTCAACAACCTTGTCAAGCCAACCAACAGGAAGGTTCTTCATACCGCGTCCGGCAATACGTTGTTCAACTTCAGCGTTTTGATAGCCCACTGAAACTCGGCAAACACGGTCGTAAACCGCGCCAGAAATACGCGCAGTGCCGACCGCATCGAACGGATTCATCGCTGCGACTAAACGGAAACCCGATGATGCAGCAACACGACCGTAACGCGGCACATTAAGTTCGCCTTCGCTCATAACGGTGATGAGAACGTTCAACGTTTCTTCAGGAATGCGATTGATTTCTTCGACATACAACAACGAACCATCCCGCATTGCTGTCACTAATGGCCCGTCGACAAACACATCGGGGTCGTAACCATCAGTGAGAACTCGAGCCGGATCGAAGTGACCAACAAGTCGCGCGGGAGTCAGTTCGGCATTGCCTTCAACGAAAACGAAACCAATACCCAATCCTTCGGCAACAGCGCGCAACAGTGTGCTCTTGCCAGTT
>JNSL01000071.1_pt1 | contig 18404 bp, 16 predicted proteins | sample 210691 | NCBI WGS metagenome assembly JNSL01 (sample SAMN02808685, study PRJNA238866) | freshwater metagenome | biome: fresh water; feature: freshwater reservoir; material: water; isolation source: water column of the freshwater reservoir Embalse de Amadorio in Spain | place: Spain: Valencia ...
TGGAGTCAATTCCGTGCGTTCGCTGTTTGTATTCCGCTGCTCATCATCGAAATGGGATTCCTTGGCGCCAACATCATCAAGATCCCTCATGGTGGATGGTTTGCACTTGCAGTCGGAGTAATTCTGATGGTTCAGATGCAAACGTGGCGTCGCGGTCGCATCCTTGTTGCTGAGCGCATCCATCGCGGAGAACGCCCTATCGAAGAAGTTCTCGATGAAACTGAAGACGTAAAACGCGTCTCTGGTACTGCAGTGTTCTTGTTCAAAGACTTGGGCAAGGCCCCACCTGCGCTTGTAAACAACTTGAAGCACAACAAAGTTCTCCATAAGTGCACGTTGATTGTGGCTATAGAAACTGCAGAAGAACCTCGTGTGGCACCTGAAGATCGCGCCCACATCACCAAAGTTGCACCGGGAGTTTTCCAAGTACAAATCACATTTGGCTTCATGGATGAACCTAATGTGCCTGCAGTTCTTTCAAAGTTGTCTCACTTCGGTCTTGAATACGACGCGGAAGATGTCACCTACTTCCTCGGGCATGAATCAATCGTGGCTGGTAAAGCCCCAGGGATGAACCCACTGCAAGAGCACTTGTTTGTATGGCTTAATCGCGGCGCAGACAGTGCAGGCCGTTTCTTCAACTTGCCAACTGACCGCATCTTTGAAGTCGGATCACGCGTCGAGATTTAGGGTGCCAATTTGTCGGCAGGGTATTTGTCGTACGAAGCCTTGAAAACACCTTGATGTAGCAACACGGTTGCTACAAGCACGCCGGATGCCGGATCTGTGATTGAAGTGCGGGTCCAATAACTTTCAACACGCCGACTTTGGCCAATGCCCACTATTTCGTGAACCAATTCATATTCAGTATCTACAAACAGTGGGCCATTGATAATGCGAATTTCTAAGTCAATAAACAGACCAACCGCAGGTCCACGAACTTTGCCAACTCCACCAACTTTGTGAGCGAGAACACTGACCATTTCAGTCGGAATAACAGCACGACCCCATGGCGATTGCGCTGCAGTGTCAGATGCGTACCACGGCGAAGGTTCGGTAATCATCTGCAACTTATCGTTCAGTGAAAACGGATACAGGTGCCCGTTGCTTTCTGTAAATGACATTGACACTCGCTCGGGTGCACTTTTGTCTCCCACATGCAATTGATCAATGATGAACAACTCGCCTGGATCTTTGAGAGCCGCAAGCCTGCGGTCGAGTTCTGTTTCCGAGTGTTTCGGCCCAAGGGTCATGGTGCCTGACAGAACTGAATTGCCGTCTGACTTCACCGCGCCAATGCGTGCCAATGTTGCAGACGTGCGTGTCGCAGTTGCTTGCACTTCTTCGCCTTCAATCACCATGTTTTCAAAATGGGAACTAATGCAACCGTGTTCAAACCACGCGCTCCCCCACATCGCAACCCCTAATGGGTCGAACTGACTGAAATGTGTTGGTCCTTCTATGGGCGCGCCTGGTAAACCCAACTTGTCGGCCGTGGCGTCGTCATGCACGCTCGTATGGCCGTCATATTCCTGATCAGCCAACATCTGGCGCGGGGCACGAAACGGGCCAGTCAGTATCAGTTCATTATCAAAAGCAAAAGTAGCCATGACACATTGTCGCACGGCAGGAAGTGACTACTGTGACCGCATGGCAATAAACGGCATGACAGTGGTTGATTCACATGTGCATCTCCTACCTGGTCGCCTCGGACAGAAGGTGCGGGCGTTCTTTGATGCTGGGGTGAGCTCCACCTTCACTCTCGCGTACCCCAATGATCACCCAGTTGTCATCGAGACATTGGCGAGTGAAGGCGTTGATGCCATTTGGACGTTGCCGTATGCACATAAAGCTGGCGTTGCTGAAGGGCTTAATGCTGCATCAGCCGAAACCGTTGCTCAGTTTGCACAATCGCCAGTACGCGTAGTTGGTGGCTTAACAATTCATCCTGACGACGAGAACCCAGTTGACATTGTTCGTCATGCGGTTGATGCGCTCGGACTACGAGTATTGAAACTGCATTGCTCGGTTGGCAACTTTGCAATTGACGACGCACGACTACAACCGGTATTCGCTTTTGCATCTGAACGCCGCCTTCCTGCTGTGGTGCACCTTGGTCACAACGTGAATGGACGAACTGATGCTGAAGAACTCCCCGCTATTGGCGAAGTGGCTGATCAGTTTCCGGGTATGCCCTTGATACTTGCCCACTGCGGACACCATGCAGCACCTGAAGCAATAGCCCTGATGGACTTGCATCCGTCTCTGCATGCAGACCTGACACCAGTGGTAACGGAACACCCAACGATCACTGCAGAACACATCGCACGCCACCCTGACCGAATCTTGTTCGGATCTGATTGCCCGAACACCACTCTTAGCGTTACTGCCTGCATTGCTTGGCTAACAAATATGAACGTGCCGCAAGACGTGCTTCAAAAAGTACTTGGCGGCAACGCATTACGGCTTACCGCCGCTGTATTGACGTAAACGTCACTTCACCAAGATCTTTCCAGACTTGGTCAGCGATTTACCCTTCTTTGGCTTCATCGTTATCGACAATGTGCAGGTTCCCTTTTTTAGTGCCTTCACCGAAGTTGACACAATGCGGCAGATTTTCCCTGAACTACTCGCAATTCGTGCGGATAACTTTGCCCCGCTTGGCACAACCAACTTGAAATAGGTTGCGAGAGATTTGATCGTCGTGGATTTACCAATAAGCAGTACTCGTGTTACTACTGGCGCAACGAATGCAACAATCGTGGCCACCCCTCCAGAACCTGACGGCGCAGAAACGATGATTGCAGGGCTGGATTCTGCAACACTCCCAGACGTCGGTGCAACTGTTGTTGAAACGCCAGCAATTGTTGTCGTCGTTACTTGAGAAATACCGGCGACTGTTGTGGTCGTTGAAACCTCTGGCGCAACAGAGCTCGTTGTAGTTGATTGCACAACCGTCGTCGTTGGCGACAAAGTTGTTGTAGTTGTAGTGGCAGCTGCAGCGGTCAGGGAGCTATCGGATTGTGCATATCCAATTCGATCCGTGATAACCAGCACTCCCACAGTTTCACCAGGGTCTACGCCTGTCACCGTCACCACTTCATTAGTTCGACTAATTGAACCTCGACTCACCGCAAGAAAGTATGTGTAATCGGCCGAGAAGTTTGTGATTATGAATGTAAACCCATCAACCAAGGGAACTGCATTTGAGAATGTTGGCGTCAAACCAGACGCCACCGGGACTGTTGTCGTAGTGGTCGATGTTGTAGTTGTTGTAGTTGCCGCTGCTGGGTTTACGCCAATACTTGATGCGTATCCCAATGAGCCCGCAGAGCCTGGGGACACCAAAGTGATAACTGCCGAGTTTGCAGAAAAGTCATCTATTGATCCCCCATTTAGCTGCAGAGCTGAAACATTTGCATAGTCAAGATCACTGGTCTGATCTCCTGCCTGAGCGGTGTATTCAAAAAGCAAAGTATCCGCATAGTTTCCTGATACATAATTCGCATACCTGCCTGAAGCACCCGTATTCAACTGAATTCGTGGTGTTCCCGTGACTATCACTCGTTCTGACATTGTGACCAATATTGAAATCTTCTGTCCGGTTGAGTACACCCCATCTCGAAATCCGGCAACACTCGTCACGGTTGGGAGCGTGGTGTCGCCGGGAGCAACTACATAGATCGTCTGCATCGGTGATTGGGAGTAGAAGTATCGGTTATCAGTATCAATGGCGAAAAACTTGCAGGTACCGACACCGGTGATATGGAGATCATATTTAGAAGTCAAGTTACAAATCGGTTGGCCACTGATTTTGGTTGTCTCATCAGATATTCGCATGTCGTACGACGGAGAGAATGAACCGTCGATTTTTACTGTGGGGAGTACATCAATAGTTGTTCCCAAATACTGGTACACCTTCTGATAGGAGTCAACGTCGACCGCTAACGAACGTGTTTCATAGATCATAAAAAGGCGGGTCACTTCCGAAGCGGCGTCATAGTTGTAATCAGCTGCCTTATTCACCAACATCACACATGACCCAACAGCTAGAGCAGTTATGACGACATCAGTGCCCACGCCAGAAATTGAACAATATGGAGAGGAATACGATGCGAGGGAAATAGTCACTTGCCCATCGCCACTTCCACCGGAGACAACTGGAATGAAGTCAAGTCCGACATATGCGCCCGTGGGAGTTGTCACAGACAATGCTGCCTGGCTGGATCTGGCAGTCACAGTGACTGTCTGCGACGCGTGTGCACTGTTGTAGTTGTAATCCCCTGCTTGGTCAACATTGATAATGCAGTCACCTACTTCGGTAAACGTCACAGCAGATCCACTGGTAGTACCTGATATTGAGCACACAGTTGATGAGGTTTCATCGATACTTATTATTCGACTCTTGCTACTAGAACCTCCCGACACTGTCACCGTGTATGGCGTACCCCCCACATGATGATTCACAGGTGCAGTGGAAGTAAACGCCAGTGGTGTCTGATCATCTCGCGGTGTCACAACCACAGTTTGAGAGAGACGAGCTGCTTCGTAGTTTGCATCACCCGGTTGTTCGACGTTCAGGATGCAATTTCCGACGCCAATAAATGACACCTTGCCCGTCACCGAATACTGGGAGAGATTGTTGCCAGTAATTGAACACACTGACGTCGAACTCGGATCAATTGTGATTTGTTTACTTCTGGTTGAGGACCCACCGTTTACCCACGGTTGGTATATCGGTGCCCCGATGTGTGGATTTACCGGTGCTGTTGTGAAGAAGAAATACAATGGGGTTTGCAATCGTTTCGTAACCTCAATGGTCAAGGGAACTGACGTAGTTGACCCAATTCCATCAGTCGCTTTCACTACAGCTTCGTAGATACCTACCGTCTTATCAGCGGCCACCGAAACAACACCACTGCTATCGACGGAGATCCCCGACAATGCAGACCCACTTGTGTTTGTCACACTCCACGTGTAAGTAGGCGTTGATGAAAGGCTCATGTCTTGCGTGATTGGCAAGTTTCCTTTTGCGGCACTAAATGCCTCTGTGCTTGCAGCCACTCCAAAGGATGTCGTCAGGGTTGATTGTCCCCCTGAAATTTCAGGGCGTTCGTAATAAATGATCGAAACAACACCGGAACCGCCGTTACCACCCCGACTCAATGTGGCATCAGATGTGATGGTGCCATCTGTTGCAAGAATTCCGCCACCAGCACCACCGCCACCGCCGTAGTTTGCTAGTCCTGCAGTTGCTGCTGTTCCTGATGCAGTGAGCGGATTGTACGAGGCAGATGCACCGCCACTCGAAGTCACTAATGAAGGAACAGTTGGGAACTTGAATTGACTACTACTAAAACTAAAGACACCTTGCAGTCGAGAACCTCTCGTCGGCTTTGCATTGATAAACAAACCACCACCGCCACCTCCGAATGGAGAGATTGAAACACTGTCTGGGTAGAACGGCATTCGCCATCCACTAGCACCAAGGGCGCAATTGAACATCCAATCAGTTCCGCACGTAAGAGAATCACCCGAACCCCATTTGCCATTGGCGTTTGTGTACCCGGCTCCACCGCCACCACCAGAGAGATATTCCAAAGCCGTAGATGTGTTCAGAATGTACGAATCTGCAATGCCAACTCCACCGTCGCCCCCTGCTTCTGTCACTGCGAGTTTTTGAGATCCACCGCCTTGGTAATACATGGTTCCTACTGCTGCACCAAATGGTACGCCGTGAGAGGTTGGCCTATTCTGGGCCAACTGCCCGCCTTCAATCGGCGCGGCAGCACCGCCACCTCCACCACATGCAACAGAAGTGTTATTCGCATCTGTTGACGTACATTCATAACTTCCGAGTGACTCGTTTGTATTTCCACCACCGCCACTGCCACCACCGGCCCAGCCAATGTTTTCAATCTGCGAAGCATGTCCATTCCCACCATTGCAATTAGGAAGACACGAGATGGGAACGGACGCACCGCCAATACCAACAGTGATGGCATATGACTGCCCAGGAGTAATGACAGGAAGTTTGTTGAGATACATTGCACCTCCGCCGCCACCACCGCCAAAGTATGTGCCGCCTGCTCCACCGCCACCAACGGCTAACACTTGACCAGTGGTAACACCAGCCGGTGCCACCCATGTGCACGACGCATCACTCACACCATTAGATGTGAACGTCACTTTTGTGTATCGATGAAGTTTGCGATCGCTCGACACCCGGGGCGCACTGACGAATTCATCTGACTCGCCCAGATAGTTGCGACCAATTTCTGTTGTAGTAGAAACCGAACCCGATGTACATCCTGTTGAGGCAGATACTGCCTGTGGAGATTCGACAGCGACCAGGACAAGGGAACTTACTGCGAGCACAAACGCGAGCCCGATAGACCCACCATTACGAGAGAAGGAACCAGAAACCATACATGGAACTTAGTACCAGTTGGTACCGCATTCCAACGATTCTCCCTCTATTTCATGGGTTTAAGCAACGCTCGCAGACTAAACATCGTGGCTGACAGCCACTGCTCATCCCCGCCAACGTCAGTAGCCAGGTCGACGGTGGCGCGTCCGAGGGCTAGAGACCCAATCCATTGGGCGATTCCAAGCAACGATTCTGTCGGAGCAATCAGACCTTTGTCGACAGCAACCTGCAACGTGCCGGCCATGTACTCGTCTCCGCGCATTTGAGTGTCAGCTATTGATGCTGCAAGGACGGGAATTGTTTGTGCAGCTGCCATGGTGGCGATACGGCGGCGGCGGTTCTGTTTTCCATCTTCACTTCCGGCAATCTTTAAAACAGTTTCAATCGCACCAAGAATGACTTCAGCACTCTCCGCTTGAGAGACGAACTCTCGTGTCGTCTTATTCGTTACTGTCAATTGTTCCAACAATCGCTGAACTTCAACAGCCGCAATCAGCCCTTCACGATTATGAAAATGGTGATACACAGAACTGCGAGACACGCCAGCTTTTTCTAAGACACGGATGACATTGAACTGGACAGGCCCAACTTCATCTAATTCGGCAGCTGCAAACGAAACGATGCGATCAATGGTTTCAAGACCATCGCTTCTCTTTCGTTTCGGCTCACTCATGGAATCTGAGCATACGCCTATAGCGAAGGCAGTTACTGCTTAGGTAAACGTTCGGCACGTAGTGCTGACCTGCGCACCTTGCCGGCATCGTCTCGTAGAGCGAAATCTACATACTCAAACGTGCGCGGCACCTTGTATATGACTAACCGCTCACCGAGGCTGCTTCCACAATTGCGTGAATCACATTGCCCTTGTCTTCATCAGGGAACCCAATAACAGCGCACGACTTGATTGCGGGGTGTTCCTGTATCGCCGATTCAATTTCTGCTGGGTAAATGTTTGCGCCGCCAGACAGAATCATGTCTGCTGCGCGGTCACCTAAGTACAGATACCCCTCAGCATCGAGATACCCCATGTCGCCGAGTGATTCCCATCCGCCTTCTAACGTGCGGGCAGTGGCACCCACGTATTTGTATGTGGGTGTTTCGCGCAAACTGCGCATCCACACTTCGCCCATCTCGCCTACTGGGAGTTCTGCGCCATCTTCATTTGTGATTTTCACTGTGCCCGGAACTGTTTTACCCACAGAGCCACGATGAGCTAACCATTCGTGGCCAGTGATCACGGTTGCGGTTTGTGCTTCGGTGCCCGCGTACAGTTCGAAAATTCGCTCTGCACCCAACCAATCAATCCACTCTTGCTTCAACCATTCAGGACATGGTTCAGCAAGATGCCACACCACTTGCAAACTAGAAAGGTCATACGAGAGCCGCTCTTCTTCTGGCAATCGTGTGATGCGTTTCATCATCGTTGGCACCATGTACAACACAGTGCCTTTGTACTTCTGAATTGCTTCCAAGGTTCCTGTTGCATCAAAACGTGGCAACAGCACAACGTGTAATCCGTTCAGCCATGCTTGGCAGCTCCATACTGCTGGACCATTGTGATACAGCGGCCCAGGCATCACTAAACATCCGCCCTTTTGCATCAACAGTGGCAATGGCGCATCTGGGTCTAGCGCTGCTGGGTCGCCTGAAACAATAAGTTTTGGCCGACCAGTGCTTCCTCCAGATGTTGGAGCCTTCCATGCCTTCGACACGACATACGGAAGGTGAGATGCATCTGCATCAGGTGCACGAAAACCGGTTGGCACACAAACACGATTTGCGACTGAGCCTTCTTCAACTCCGATAACCGCTGACGAATTAGCCAGATCAATGATTGCGTCCAGTTCTCGTTGCGGAAGACGCGATGAGATGGGTTGCGGCGTCGCACCTAACCGCCATGCAGCGATGTAGGCGATAAAGAAATCTATGCTGTTCGGAACAGCAACAGTGACCATGTCATCTTCACGAACTCCGCGTTCATGCAAATACACAGCAAGGTTGTATCCGGCCTTCAACAATTCGACTCGCGACATCGAATCCCCTGCACAGGTAATGGCCGGTGCGAGCGGGTCTTCAGCTGTGAGATCTTCCAGACGTTGAATAAACGAAATCATGTACTGAGTTCTATCCCATTACTGGCGAGTAGTCGCCACCGAAGGACTACAGAATGAGCGACAGCAGCGGAAGCGACACAAACGAAACAAGCGTGCCAACTCCGACCATAAAGGCAACCAATTCAGCTGACAGCCCTGCACCTACCGCCACAACACCAGCAGTAACCATTGGTGGCGCAGCGGCCTGCAAAATTGATGTTGACCATGCAAGGTCTTGTGGCGACCCAACCAAGACAGCCACCACATAGACAAGCCCAGGAAGTACCGCCATCTTTGTTATAAGACCAAACAGTGCTGGCACCTGAACGGAACGACTGACACTCAATGTGAAACGTAAACCCAATGCGCACATTGCCACGGGCGCAACAGTCTTCCCGATGCCATTGAGAACTGGGTACACATCGTCGGGAAGTTTGATAATTCGAAACACGAGACTTGCAAGCAGTGCCAAGAATGGCCCAAAGCGCACGAGCCGATTCAAAATTGATCTCCAGCCACCTTCGCCAGCACCGTACGTACTTGCAACAAACGAGCCCCACAATGCAAGACCAACAAAAGTGCCCACTTGGTCATACGCAATGGCAGATGCGAGATGATCTGCACCTAGCAAACTCTCCACCATGCCAAGACCAAGAAAACTTGTGTTACCGAGAACACCAACAAGCAACAATGCTCCGGTGAGAGATCGATTCCATTTGAGTATCCGCGAAGCAGTTAACACAGCGACAATCGCCGCCAGCATCACTGACCACGCCACAGCAATTGGCAGAACAACATCAGCATCAAATGTGACCTTGCTGATCTTTGCGATGATTACAGCAGGCAAAGCCACTTGCAACACATACTTGTCTGCCAACGCCGTCACCACAACGGGAACTGGTCGAATAGTTCGTACAAGCCACCCAAGTAGAAAAGCACCAATTACGAGAGCAAGCACTCGAGAAAATCTACTAGCGAAGACCCTTCACGGTCATGATGATGGCAACCAGGAATACAACAGTGCTCACAATGTCAATGAATGCGACAGTACGCAATTTGATGCCCACCATTCCCGACAACAACAGATGGCGCGAGATTGGTCGGATTGCCAAAAGAGCGATAACGCCAACTTTCTGAGCGCGGGGATTCCACATCAATATCTTCCGTGATATCCGAGACTTCATTGCCAATTGGCGGCCACGCCTTCGCCCAAGATCAAACCAGTGCCAATCAGTAATTGATAAACGAATTCCAATCAGAGTGACAAACACGAAAGGGTTTGTTCCGCCAGCCGCAAGGACAAGAAATGGAAGACGAGGACTCAGTAAAGACAAAACTAAAGGAGCTTTGAAGAGAGCCGGGCTGAGAACCGTCCCAATTCCGGAGACGATTGAGATGACCGAAATCGGCCGTAGGGCGCGCTCGCCAACAATCGTGCTGATCAGGGGGTGGATCCTCACAAGCACAATGTTGTTATGTCGAAATTACAAAACGGCGGTGTTTAGGTTTGCGCTACATGACTTTTAGGTGAACCCTCAACATGATGTGACAAGTGGCTGTGTGAGACAATGAGCCATGGCTACCCACAACGTTTCGTCCCCAATTCTTGGCACGGTCTTCAAGATCACTGTGAAGCCGGGTGACACAGTGCGTGCCAACCGTGAGATTCTGATTCTGGAATCAATGAAGATGGAACACCCTGTTGAGGCAGGCGTTGAAGGAACAATCGCAGCAGTGTTAGTAGCTGAAGGCGACACCATTTCTGCTGGCCAAGTGCTGGTTCATATAACTCCAGGCGTTATTGCAGATGTCACTGCCACTGAAGCTTCCGATGTAACTGCAACTGGTGAGCGTGCCGACCTTGCTCGATACCGCGACCGTCGGCACCTCACTACAGACGATGCTCGCCCAGAGGCAGTGGCACGCCGTGCCGCAAAGGGGCAACGCACTGCACGCGCCAACATTGCAGACCTCGTTGATGATGGTTCATTTGTTGAATACGGATCATTTGCCGTAGCAGCACAACGTCAACGCAGAACTCTTGACGACCTGATTCGCAACACACCAGGCGATGGTCTAGTTGGCGGGCTAGCAACCGTAAACGGCGCACAGTTCGATGAAGATGCGTCACGAGTTGCTGTGGCGTCGTATGACTACACAGTTCTGGCCGGCACACAAGGTTCGTTGAATCACAAGAAGAAAGACCGACTCTTTGCCGTGGCGGAACAACTTCGTTTGCCATTCATTTTGTTTGCAGAAGGTGGTGGAGGGCGCCCTGGCGACACAGACTCCCCCGGGGTTGCTGGTCTTGACTGCTTGGCGTTTGCGTACTTTGCTCAATTATCAGGCCTTGTACCAATAGTGGGCATTACATCGGGCTATTGCTTTGCAGGTAACGCAGCATTGCTCGGATGTTGCGATGTGATTATTGCTACAGAGAATTCGAATATCGGCATGGCTGGCCCAGCAATGATTGAAGGCGGCGGACTCGGATCAGTGAAGCCAACAGACATTGGCGACATCAATGTGCAAACTGCAAATGGTGTTGTAGATATTCGTGTTGCAAACGAAGAAGAAGCCGTTGCGGCAGCAAAGCAATACTTGTCGTATTTTCAAGGCTCATTGTCGACATGGACCAGACACCCCGACGATGTGATGCGCGGATTGATACCCGAACAGCGCACACGCGTGTACGACGTGCGCACCGTGATTGATGCATTGGCAGACATTGGAACAGCGCTTGAATTACGCCCTACGTTCGGCATCGGAATTCTGACCGTGTTCATGCGAGTCGAGGGTCGCGTCATTGGTGTCATCGCTAACAACCCAGCGCACCTTGGTGGCGCAATTGATTCCGATTCCTCAGATAAGGCATCACGATTCATTCAACTCTGTGATGCATATGACATTCCGATTATCAGTTTGTGTGACACCCCAGGTTTCATGGTGGGGCCAGATGCAGAACAGACTGCACAAGTGCGCCACTTTGGGCGCATGTTCGTTACTGCTGCCAGCATCACGGTGCCATGGATCACCATTGTGTTGCGTAAGGGCTACGGCCTCGGAGCACAAGCAATGGCTGGTGGCAGCTTCCATGCAAACACCATGACCGTTTCATGGCCAACTGGCGAGTTTGGCGGAATGGGCCTTGAAGGCGCAGTGCGACTTGGGTACCGCAAAGAACTTGAAGCAATTACTGATGATGCAGAACGTGCGGCGCTTGAAGCAAAGTTGATAGCAAGCGCTTATGAACGAGGAAATGCACTGAACATGGCAAGCCACGTGGAGATTGATGATGTCATTGACCCAGCAGAGACACGAGCACGCATCTTGTCGATTATCGGCAAAGGCACATCATGGCGTCAGCGCACGGGCAAGAAACGCCCAATGGTTGATACCTGGTAACTAGAACGCGGCGAGTCCGTCGCGCAGTTGTTGTGCGAACTCTTCATCTGTAATCACGTGTGCGTCAGGTGCAATCTTCTCGTGAATTGCTGCAGCGTTAGCTCTACCCACAACAGTGCCGCCCAAAGCGGTTAGCAACGCACTTGTTGCTTCCACAACACGAGTCCCTCCACCAGGTCCGGGCGTTGCGCCAATCACCATGGAACGCTTGCCAATGATCGGGCCCTTCATAAACGGACGTGATGCCCAGTCGATGAGGTTCTTTGTTGCTCCCGAGTATGAACCGCTGTATTCAGGGCCAGCAATGATCACTCCGTCTGCCTCAGCGATGGCCGCACGCAGGGCCTCGACTATTGGCGGCACCGTGTCTGCATCAAGGTCTTGGTTGTACATCGGCAATTCAGCGATATCAAACAACGCGATTTTGGTGCCTTCTGGCGCCAGCGCCGGAAGGGCCTTCAGAATGCGTGTATTAAAAGAATCGGCCCGTAACGAACCTGAGAAAGCAATAAGAGTTGTCATTGCCGATTGACGCTACGGACACCATGCTCCGTATCCCACATGGTGACTATGAGATCTTCACCACGAACTTCAACAAGGTGCATTGACTGGCGCTAGTGAGCGTGCAAACCCAGAAATGACAGCGTCTCCCCCTTCAAGCGATTCCAACAGTGGGGCTGAATGGAGAGAGATTCGATGGTCTCGTTCAATGTCAATTCCTTTGCGTGACGAAGGCATACAGCCAAACCACAAGATCTCTTCGTTGTGCATGACGTTGATTCCACTGAGTCGAGGGGCGCCGTCACGATTCAATGTGCCAAGGACATGATGAGGGTGCCCCATGAATCGAGCAAGAATTGCTGCCGCAACGGCTGGCGCCTGTGTTTCAACTTCTGCCCATGTAGTCATTGGTTTCCACGATACGGGTGTCGGCGTGAAACAATGACGATGTGACTATTTCACCAATTTTCGACCCTTCAGCATGGCGCGAAGTGCCTGGCTTTTCATTCACTGACATCACGTATCACCGTGCAGTAGACCAAGGCACCGTTCGTGTGGCGTTCAACCGCCCAGAAGTGCGTAACGCATTTCGTCCACACACAGTTGACGAGCTGTACACAGCTCTTGATCACGCACGCATGACAACTGACGTTGGCTGTGTATTGCTGACAGGAAATGGTCCGTCACCTAAAGATGGCGGCTGGGCATTTTGCAGCGGTGGCGACCAACGCATTCGTGGCAAAGATGGTTACAAGTACGCAGATGGCGACACACAAGACACTGTTGATCGTGGACGTTCTGGCCGCTTGCATATTTTGGAAGTACAACGCCTGATTCGTTTTATGCCAAAAGTTGTCATCAGTGTTGTACCCGGCTGGGCAGCCGGCGGTGGACACAGTTTGCATGTGGTGTCTGACCTCACACTTGCAAGCCGCGAACATGCTCGCTTTAAGCAAACAGATGCAGACGTTGCCTCATTCGATGGCGGATACGGCTCTGCTTACCTTGCCAAAATGGTTGGCCAGAAGTTTGCTCGTGAGATCTTCTTCCTGGGCCGTGAATACTCAGCAGACGACATGAAGGCCATGGGTGCCGTGAACGAAGTGGTTCCGCATGCAGACCTTGAAAAAGTTGCTCTCGAGTGGGCAAAGGAAATCAATGGCAAAAGCCCAACAGCGCAACGTATGTTGAAGTTTGCTTTCAACCTTGTTGATGATGGTCTTGTTGGTCAGCAAATCTTTGCTGGCGAGGCAACCCGCCTTGCGTACGGCACAGACGAAGCAGACGAAGGTCGCGAATCGTTCTTGGAAAAGCGTGCACCTGACTGGTCGCCATTTCCGTGGTACTACTAATTCACTTCCTTACATGATTATTCATGTCACTGATGGGTCTGACCCACGGCTAGACCCATTTCGTTGGCGTGACAGACAACTGGCAAGCAGGCTTGATCGGCTTGATGCAGTGGGTGCTGGCATGTTTGTTGCCGAGGGCGACTTGGTAGTAGACCGAGCAATTGAATTGCACTACGAAGCCATTGCGCTTTTGTGTGATGAACCAACCGGAATTCGCCTAGCTGATTCAGTTGATGAATCTGTTCAGGTGTTCATTGGTTCAGAACAATTACGTGGCGATGTGACCGGCCTTGGTGTCCCCTTACGTGCAACCGGGCTGTTTCGCAGGCCAGCTCTTGCATCTGCACATGATGTGCTGTCTCGCGCGACCCGTGTTGTGGTGGCAGAAGAGATTGATAACCCCACCAACTTAGGAGCCATTGTGCGAAGTGCAGTGGCGCTTGGGTGGGATGCAATTGTGTTGTCGGCAGGAAGTGCAGACCCGTTAGCTCGCAGAGCGCTACGCGTATCAATGGGTTCAGGGCTATCGGTCCCGTTTGTGCGGTTAGCCCAAAATGAGAACATCGGGAAACTATTGCAGCAACACAACTACGTGTCGTATGCCATGACGCCTGATATTTCTGCTACGTCGCTTTCATCGGTCACTGTTACGCCTGGGCAGAAGACAGCGCTACTTCTTGGCAGCGAACGTGACGGACTGGAACAAGTCACGATGACTGAAGCCACTCATGTTGTTCGCATACCAATGCACGGCGGCATTGATTCACTCAACGTTGGGGCGGCAGCAGCAATTGCCATGCACGCCCTTGGTCCTGATTCACATCACGCCTAACTAGACGTTGCGCATTGCCTCGGCGGCATTCACCATGTAATTGGCAAGTTCTGTGGTGACATGCTCTCGATATGCCTCATCCACTTCTGGGATGGTCTGCTCAATAGCTGATGCCATATGCATCAACCAATGGTCGCGTTCTAATGCACCAATCACAAACGGGTTATGTCTCATGCGAAGTCGAGGGTGGCCCCGCTCTTGCATGTACGTATCGGGTCCTCCCCAATACTGAATAAGGAATAATGCAAGGCGTTCACGTGCTGCCTTTGTTTCACTACCTTCCGGATACAACGGCAACAGCACCTGATCAGTTTCTATGCCATCGTAAAAAGCGTCTACGAGGTGAATGAAGAAGTCGGGCCCTGCAATCTCATATAGAGATTTATTGTCCGACGTTTCTGACATGAGTTAGAAAAACTCTGGCTCTTCCCAACCAGGGAAAATTGTCGGAAGACCACCGCTCACCTTGTCTGGGTACACGGCCGCACGCTTTTCGAGGAAACTGACAACACCCTCTTTTGAGTCGGCGCTACGACCACGTTGTTGAATACCGCGCGAATCCGCACGATGCGCTTCCATTGGGTGAGAAGCACCCAACATGTGCCACAACATTTTTCGCGACATTGCAACAGAGACTGGAGCAGTGTTGTCTGCAATTTCACGGGCGATTGCAATGGCTGCAGCCATTAGGTCATCCGGTGCATGCACACTGCGCACTAGACCGCCGGCCAATGCTTCTGCCGCTGGGAAGACTCGACCAGTAAATACCCATTCTGTTGCTTGAGAAATTCCAACTAGGCGTGGCAAGAAGTACGAAGAACATGCTTCAGGGACAATTCCGCGCTTTGCGAACACAAACCCAAACTTGGCAGTGTCACTTGCAAGACGAAAGTCCATCGGCAGGGTCATGGTGACGCCGACTCCAACAGCTGGTCCGTTTATGACGCCAATAACAGGCTTCAAGCTTTCGTAGATGCGCAACGAAACAAGTCCACCACCATCGCGAGGCACGCCTTGCTTTGTTTGTACGTCACTGCCGCCCTTAGCGAAAGTGTCTCCACCCGAAGAGAGGTCTGCGCCAGCACAGAACGCACGGCCAGCGCCAGTGAAGATGACGACTTTGACATCGTCGTCGGCATCGGTGATGTCTAGTGCCGCGATAATTTCGTACATCATGCGCCCTGTAAACGCATTCAACTTGTCTGGTCGATTCAGAGTGATTGTGGCGATGCCATCTTTAATGTCGAGGAGAATATCTTGAAAATCCATACCACGACCCTAGCGATATGGGCTGATGTGTCAGTAGTTCGACTAGACGTCGAGGAATTTGCTGGAGGCAACACCAGAGCCAACGCCGCCAGCAGTTGCACCAATGATCAACAACGCAATCATGACGCCGTTCAAATACGAATCAGGAACCACTAGCGAGCTAACGCCAGTGCCTGCTTTGAAACCAGCAACACCGGAGGTCCATGCACTATTCAAAGTCCACAAACCAACACAAGAAAAGATGGCGCCAACAAGACCTTGGATGAGGCCCTCCAGAATGAACGGCACTCGAATAAACCAGTCCGTGGCACCCACCAACTTCATCACTTCAATTTCACGTCGTCGAGCAAAAATGGCTGTGCGAATAGTGTTCCAAATAAGAATCACCGCAACTGCGAGCAGGACTAAAGACATTGCAATGGTGACCGTCCGCACGAATCCGGACAACGTGGAAATGACATCAAACTCATCTTCGGCAAGGGATACACCAGCGACTCCGGGGAGCGTTCGGTATTGATCCGCAAGGCTACGTACCAATTCAGGGTCAGTTGTTTTCGGCACAACTTTGAATTGCGATGGAATGGTCTCTATCGACAACAGACTCAATGTTGTGGAATCGCCAGCGAACACGCGCTTAGCCTCTTCAAAACTTCCGGCCTTGTCGAGATACGTAAGTTTCGGAACATCAATAATGTTCGGTTGCGACTTCAAGTTCTGTTCGACAAATTTCAGTGCCTCAGGTGTTACGTCAGGACGAACGAACACAATCATGCCTACATCTCCACGCCATTGAACAAGCAGATTGTCGAATGCACGCTGCATAAGGAACGTTGCACCTACAAGAAGGAGTGAAACCGCCGAAGTGATGATTGCTGCCACTGACAACGTGACGTTGCGGCGAAAGCTCGCTATGGTTTCGCGAAATGCGTAGGAGATGCGCTGAATCATTCGTAGACCCCGCGTTCTTGGTCACGCACAATGACGCCACGGTCGAGCTGAATGACTCGCTTACGCATGGCATTTACAACGCGGTGGTCGTGGGTTGCCATTACAACAGTTGTGCCAGTGCCATTAATGGCTTCCAGCAAGGCCATGATGCCTTCACCAGTTGATGGGTCAAGGTTTCCGGTGGGCTCATCGGCCAACAAGATAAGTGGGCGGTTCACGAACGCCCGGGCAATGGACACTCGCTGCTGCTCTCCACCTGAAAGTTGGTGAGGAAGACGATCTTGCTTATCGCCAAGACCCACAAGTTCTAGAACTTGTGGAACCTGCTGAGCAATGATGTGGCGTGGTTTGCCGATGACTTCCAAAGCGAACGCCACGTTCTCGAAGACGGTCTTGTTTGGCAACAACTTGTAATCCTGAAACACATTGCCCATGGTGCGGCGCAAAAACGGAATCTGACTATTTGCCATTTCATTGATATTGCGACCAGCCACCCATACGTTGCCGCGTTCCGGACGTTCCTGGCGATTCATCAGGCGAAGAAGAGTTGATTTTCCTGAACCAGACGGCCCCACAAGGAACACAAATTCGCCCTTTGGAATATCAAAAGAGGCATCACGTACGGCCGGCGTTTCAGAGCCATAGACCTTGGAGACATTTTCGAGACGAATCATGAAGAGACCCAACCTAGCAATGCACGACTATCCCGCGAGTGCGGGCAGGAAACCCATACAGGCATTACTCTGCTTGCCCCCTGCGCCAACGCAGGAAGCCCTCCATAAAGGAATCAAGGTCGCCATCAAGAACCGCGGCAACGTTGCCAGATTCCACTTCTGTTCGAATGTCTTTCACCATCTGATACGGCTGAAGTACGTATGAACGAATCTGACTTCCCCAACCCACCTGTGCGGGTTTACCAGCAATGCGATCTTTTTCGTTCTGGTGTTCTTCTTCAATCTTGGCAACAATCATTGCCTTCAAACGCGTCAATGCTTTTTCGCGGTTCTGTAACTGACTACGTTCTTCTTGACTCGTAGCAACAGCACCAGTCGGTTCGTGAATCAGGCGAACTGCTGAAGAAGTCTTGTTCACGTGCTGACCACCAGCACCAGATGCGCGGAACACTTCCATGCGAATTTCTGCTTCATTTACTTCAAGATCTGGGGCATCCATCACCGGCCACACCTGCACGCTTGCAAAACTGGTTTGGCGTCGGCCTTGGTTATCAAACGGGCTAATGCGTACAAGGCGATGAGTACCGCGCTCTGAAGTCATGAGGCCGTATGCATAACGGCCCTTGATTGTGAATTCAGCCGACATGATTCCGGCTTCAGTGCCAGGACTCACATCGTCAACATCTACAACAAAACCTTTGCGCTCGGCCCAACGAGTGAACATGCGCATCAACAGTTCGGCCCAGTCCTGTGCGTCAACTCCACCATCTTTGGCATTGATTTGCACTATGGCATCCGCGCCGTCATGTTCACCAGTGAACAAACTGCGCATCTCCAGAACTCCGAGTTCAGCCGCAACATGTGCAATACCCGCAGCGATGTCTGCCTCTTGTGAAGAGT